>Ga0302314_10023130_pt1 | contig 10157 bp, 8 predicted proteins | sample III_Palsa_N2_3_FD_200533 | JGI IMG/M metagenome (GOLD analysis project Ga0302314, IMG submission 200533) | Peat permafrost microbial communities from Stordalen Mire near Abisko, Sweden - III_Palsa_N2_3 | ecosystem: Environmental > Terrestrial > Soil > Palsa > Peat permafrost | place: Sweden...
CGGGGTGAGCTACAAGGACGCGAACGGCGTGATCCAGCACAATCCGGATCGGGCGCAGGTGACACCGGAGCAGTTGGATGAGATGCCGTGGGCGACGGAGATTTACGCGCGCGACCTGGATGTGACGAAGTACTCGGTGCCGTTCCTGCTGCATCCGTATGTGGCGCTGTATTCGACGCGCGGCTGTCCGGCGCAGTGCACGTTTTGCCTGTGGCCGCAGACGCTGAGCGGGCATGCGTGGCGCAAGCGCTCGACCGACGACGTGGCGTCGGAGATGGCGAATGCGAAGAAACTGTTCCCGCATGTGAAGGAATTCTTCTTCGACGACGATACGTTCAACATCCAGAAGGCGCGCACGATTGAACTGTGCGAGAAGCTGAAGCCGCTGGGGCTGACGTGGTCGTGCACCTCGCGGGTGACGACCGACTATGACACGCTGAAGGCAATGAAGGAAGCAGGCTGCCGGCTGCTGATTGTGGGATATGAGTCGGGCGATCCGCAGATTTTGAAGAACATCAAGAAGGGCGCGACGGTGCAGCGTGCGCTCGACTTCCAGAGGGACTGCCATAAGCTGGGGCTGGTGGTGCATGGCGACTTCATCCTGGGGCTGCCGGGCGAGACGCGCGAGTCGATCCGCAACACGATTGAATTTGCGAAGCAGTTGGATTGCGAGACGATCCAGGTGTCGATTGCGCATGCGTTTCCGGGGACGGAGTTCTTCGATTATGCGAAGGACAACGGGTTCATCACGAATGAGGCGATGAGCGACGAGGGCGGCCACCAGATGGCGCACATCGAGTATCCGGGGCTGCCGGTTGAGTACGTGATGGAGATGGTGCACAAGTTTTACGACGAGTACTACTTCCGGCCGAAGGCTGCGATGCGAGTGATCTGGCAGGCGGTGGTAAACCGCGATGTGCCGCGGCTGTATACGGAGGCAAAGTCGTTTATGAAGCTGCGGTCGCAGCGGAACAAGGCGAGCCGCGCGGCTACGGCTTTGAAGGCGCGGGAGTCGGTGGGGCAGGGCGCTTAGTTTTTGATTGGGGTAGCAGGAACAGAAGGGCGGCTTAGCGGCCGTCCTTATTGTTTGTGGGCCTCAGACCCGGAACGAGGTGAGACGATTATTGAATTACTTCGGGATGTCGAGAGGGCTCGTCCGCCGATAGAAAATCTTATGTGTCGGCCTTTCAGGCCTGGCCAGTTTTTCCTGAACCAACCTAGGCCTTCGGCCCAGGCTGGTATGCGTCGCGCCTTCGGCGCTTTGCGGTGCTGCCTGAGTTGGGTGAACCCGGTGGCCGGTGCCTTCAGAGCGTACCGAAACCCGATAAAAAAGGTCGGCGGCGGGAGATCCTTCGCTTCGCAGAAAGGCGAACTTGATTACCATGTGCCTATGAGGACATCGATGAGGCTCAGGTCAGTTTTAGTGCTGCTGCTGTGGGTTGCGGCGGCTGTACGGACGATGGATGGGCAGGCGGCGAGTGCGACGCTGAAGGGGGATGCGGCGCATCCGGCGCATGCTGTGCATTGGGTGGATACACGGCTTTACTTCGGGCTGGGGCCGGCGGATGCTTCCGAGAAGGGCGTGAGCGAGGCGGCGTGGCGAGAGTTTCTGGATAAGGAAGTGACGCCGCGGTTTCCGGCGGGGCTGAGCGTGATGGACGTGTACGGACAGTGGCAGGGCAAGGATGAGACGGCGCCGGAGCGGATCCGGTCGAAGGTGCTGATCATCGACTACCCAGCGACGACGGCGAATGCGGCGAAGATCGAGGCGATCCGCGCGGCGTGGAAGCAGAAGACGGGAGATCAGTCGGTGATGAAGGTAACGCAGGCGGCGGATGTTTCGTTCTAGGCGCGATGGGAGCGATGAGGATTTGCGAGGCTCCGAGCGGTTTTAGCGCGGGCTTTCAGAGGGTGTTGAAAGTACTCGGCCCCCACTCGAACATGACCCCAGCGGCTAAAGCCGATTTGATCCTACGAGCTTTACGGCACGGCTGAAGCCGTGCCCTTAACGAAACAGCCTTTTTCAGCAGCATCTCTCGGGTCACGCGCCTCAGGCGCAAATCATTTAACCTAGAGGTAGATGAAGCACACTCTTACTCCACAGCGGTACCTGATTTTGCTGGCCGTGATGTTGACGGCTTCGGTGGGCGACACGCTGTTGTCGCATGGCATGACACAGGTTGGGCCGGTGTCGGTCGGGCACCTGGGGATGCTGCTAGTGGCGATGCGGAACCCGTGGGTGGTGTCGGGGATTCTGTGCCTGCTGGGATTCTTTGCGAGCTACCTGACCGCGCTGAGCTGGGCGGATTTGACGTTTGTGCTGCCGTCGACGGCGTTTGGGTATGTGGTGGTGGCGCTGCTGTCGAAGTTCTGGCTGCATGAGGCGGTGAGCCTGTACCGTTGGGCGGGGATTGTGCTGATTGTGTGCGGCGTGGGGTTCGTTGCGAATGGACCTTCATTGACGCAGCATGATTCGCACCACCCTGTAGACGAGCCGGTCGCTGCGGGTGGGACTCGATGATGGTCGCGGCACAGGTTCAGACCAGCGTGCTGGAAACGTGGGTGACGATTGTTACCGTCGCGGCGACGGCGGTTGCGGGCGATGTGCTGACGGCGGGAGCGATGCGGCGGATCGGGGATTTGGATTTGATTCGCGCGAAGGCTGGGATGGGCGGGGCGATCAAGGCGGTGGTCGGGAGCCCGATGTTTTTGCTGGGTGTGCTGTCGATGGCGCTGAGTTTTTTCTCGCTGCTGTTTACGCTTTCGAATGTGGAGGTGTCGCTGGCGGCGCCGGCGAGCGCGTCGCTGACGTTTTTGGGGAATGCATTTGCGGCGAAGCTGTTTTTGAAGGAGAACGTGGATAGGCGGCGGTGGCTGGCGGCTGGGTTCGTTTGTGCGGGGGTGTTTCTGCTGTCGAAGTGATGGGCGTCGGAGAGAAAAGCAAAGCGAATCACAGAGAACACAGAGTAAGAGAGAGGGCACGGAGTTGGCGGCAATGATGGCCCAAGGGCTACGGCCCCCTTTGTTCGGGCAGCAAACTACCGTGGGCCGAAGCCCGCTGCTAACCTGATGTCGGGCTGCACGAGAGGTATGTGCCGGGCCTTCAGCCCTCGGATTTGCGGCGATTGGAACCTAGGCCTTCGGCCTAGGCTGGTATGTGTCGGGTCTTCGGCCCTCGAAGCAAAGCCGAGGCCGGTATGCCTGAGCTAAGGGCATAGTCCTTTGCGGAGATTCTGGCATCGCCAGAATGACGACTATTTAATGGTCTAGGGCCGGGGGGCGGATGAAGGTGCGGGGGTGGATGGAGCGGGGTTGGAGGCTTTGAGCCACGTTTCGAGGTCGCCGGTCTGGCGCAGGAGTTGAATCTCGGCCTGGTGAATCTGGAAGCCGGCGTCGATGACGGAGAGGTATTTGTCGCGTTCGCCGATGCGGGCTTTCTGCTCGTCTTTCGGGGTCATCAGAGGAGCGTTGGGGTCGCCTGAGCCGGACTGAAGCTGAACGTGCAGGGCATCGAGCCGCTGCTGGGCGAGCTGCTGCTCGAGGGTGGCGACGTCGGACTGGGCGCGCAGTTCGTCGATGTTGTGGCGGGTGCGCGACTCGCCGTCGAGTGCGTCGAGCTGGGCGTTTTCCGCCTCGTGGAGGGCGCGCGCGGCGTCGGCTGCGGCCTCGCGAGCCTTTGCGCTGCGGCCCTTGTCGAGGAGGGGCAGGGTGATCTGGACACCGAAGGCTCCTTCATCGGATCGGATGGTGCCGTTGAGCGCTTTCAGCGCGGCGAATGAATCGGTGAAAGTTGCGTAGCGGTTGTACTGGCCGAAGAGGTTGATCTCGGGAATGTAACGGAAGCGACCCTGGCCGACGGCCTGGTTCTGCCGGGCCTGCGCGGTGGCAAAGGCGGAGGCGACCCCGGAGTTGGCGTAGCCGTTGGCGGCGACGCTGGCCGGAACGTCGACGGGGGTGTCGGGAAAGATGTTATCGATGGTAAGGGCGGCAGGAGGTATGTCGATCAAGCGCGCGAGGTGTTCCCGGTCGTAGGCGGTATCGTCCTGGGACTTCATCAGGCCCAGGCGAAGCTGCGCTGCGGTGAGTTTGGCCTGGGTGAGATCGATCTGTGTGTCCTGGCCGGCGTCGGCGCGTTGCTGGACGATGGAGACGAGGTCGTTGGCAAATCCTGCCTGTTGTTCGATGACCTTCTCGCGCTGCTGGTCGTGGGCGAGCGCGATGAAGGCGAGGGCGGCGTCCTGGGCGACAGCTTCGTGGACGTCCTCGAGGGCGAGCCGGGCTGCGATGAAGCCCTGACGCGCGGATTTGAGGTAGAAGGGCTGCGAGGCGCTGTAAATGACCGAACCTGCGGTAACGGTTGCGAGGGTGGGCGGGTTGGGGCTGTATCCGTATGCCTGGCCGAGGCCGGCGCCGACTGAGATGGAGGGTACATAGGCGTCGAGGGCTTCCGATACCTCGGCGTTCGCTTTCAGAACATCGGCTTCAGCACTTTTGACGCGGGGATTGTGGCGGATGGCGAGGTCGACGGCGGTGGCGAGCGAAATCTGGGCTTGGGCGGAAGGAGCGCCGGCGAAGACGATTCCAAGGGTCAGGGCCAGGCGTAGACGATTTGGAGGGCGCGTATGCATGCGGCGAGAGATTGAACCGAAAAAGCGCGACAGGGCCATGGTATCGTTCATGGACATTAGATGCCCTGGGCCGTTCTGGCTTTGCGTGCGAAGGCAGGGGCCAGTGCGGCGGCGGCCTGAAGTTCGAGGTTGGCGTCGGTCGAGTCTCCGCGGGCCGCGAATAAGTGGCCAAGCTGGAGATGGACTTTGAAGGCGGGGGCGGCGTCGGACTTGGCCTGGGAGGCGAGGTAGTCGCGCAGGCAGCGCTCCGCGAGATCGGGAGCTCGGTGCGCCTCGGCGAGGATGCTGGCGGCGTCGACGAGGACGGGGCCGTGGGAGTGGTCGGCAGCGAGGCCGGATTTGATGGCGGCAAGTGTGTCGTCGGGGCGCGAGTGGGTCTGGTAGAACTGGGCAAGGTCGATCCAGGCTTCGGGGGCGCCTTGTACGGAGACGGCGCGCTTGAACTCGGCTTCGGCGGTGGGCAAGTCGTTGTTGGCGTCGGCGAGTCGGGCGAGCAGGCGATGGGCGGCGGCGGGGAAGCGCGGCATCATGCGGGCGGCGAGGGCCTGGGCCTTTTCGTCGCCTCCGCCGACGATGAAGGGCGCTGCGACATCGTATTCGCCGAGGTCGCTGAGGGCGGCGACGTTTGCGGGGTTGAGGTCGACGGCGTGGGCAAAGTTGTCTTGAACCTTGCGGGCGAGGGAGAAGCCGGCGATGGGGCCGGCGTGGCGGGCCTTCATGCCGTAAGCGCGTCCGAGCCAGAGGTGATTGTCGCTGGCCTGGATGTCGGGGATGTTTTGTGCGGAGGCGGCGAGCTCGCACTGGTGGATGGCGTCGTCGGCCAGATCCTGGGCGTAGAAGACGCGGCAGAGAAGCTGATGGGCGGTGGCGTCGGCGGGGTTGGCGGCGCGGAGCATGGAGGCGGCGTCTTCGACACGGCCGTCCATGAGAGCGTGGTAGGCGGGAGCGTCGGCGCCGAGGGCGTGGTCGATGGATGCGGTGTCGGGCAGGGGCGACTGGGCAAGAAGGTGAATCGCAAGGAATGATACGGACATGAGGATGCCCAGACTGAGTGCGGCGGCGCGGTGCAGCGCGGCTTGGATGGAGCCTGGCCGGGGAGGCTGGAGCGAAGGCGCGAGGGAGGATGTTGGGCGCGGGCTCATCTATTGGACAGGTGTTACGACGAGACCGTTGGTGAGGTCGCGGTTGGTGGTTGCGTTGAGGGCGACGGTATCGCCTTCGGCGAGGCCGCCGGTTATTTCGACCTCGGTGAGATTGACGATGTCAGTCTTTACGGGGGTGCGGACCAGCTTGTCGTTGACGATGCGAAAGACGAAGGGCTTACCTGCGTCGAAACGCAGGGCTTCGCGGGGAACGCTGAGGACGTGATTGTGCTGTGCGGTGGTGACGATGACGTTGACGTTGGCATCGGGCTCGAGGACGCCGTTCGGATCTTCGACGGTGATGAAGCACTCACCAACGAAGCGGGTGAGGTACTGAATGATGGTGGTGGGGATCTGGGTAACGTGGCCGTGCCAGGTGATTCCTTGCTTGGCCTCCCAGGTGATGGCGACGGGCTGGCCGTCTGCGAGGTTGCCGATGTCGGGCTCGTCGAAGTAGGCGGTGATGCGCTTGCGGGTAAGGTCGGCGACGTAGACGAGTTCGTCGCCGGTGCCGACGTAGTCGTACTGGGAGACAGGGAGGGAATAGACGGTGCCTGAGATTGGACTGTGGATGTCGACGGTGTTGAAAGCGCCCTGGGCTGCGGTGACCTGGGCGCGCGCATCCTCGACCTCCGCCTGGGCGCGGGCAAGATCGGCGGGGCCGTAGCGCTTGGTGCTGTGCTGGTCGATGCCGGCGATATTGGTGTCGTCGAGCAGGACACGCTGCCGGGCGGCCGCCACTTCACCAGGTGAGGCAGCGCCTTGCTGTTGCAGCTTTTCGAGGGCGGAGAGCGATGCGGCGTCCTGCTGGCGCTGGACATTGGTGCGGCTGAGGTCGGAGGCGTAGGTATTGCGCTCGTCCTGGCTTCCGCCATGCTCGATGTCGCTTTCGGCAAGTTCCGCGGCGCGGAGGGTGGACTGGGCGTGAGCGAGGTTGGCCAGCGCGGACTTGTCGTCCATTTTGAGGAGGATTTGGCCGGCCTTGACCTTTTGACCGGCGTCGACATAGACGTCCTGAACCTGCCCCGCAGCCGGTGCATGGGCTTCGAAGTCGTCCTCAAGCTCTACCTTGCCATTGGTGGAGAAGGACTTGACGAGGTCCTGATAGGAGACCTGGGCGGAGCGGACGCTGACGCGCTCGCGCGTAAGGGAACGGATCGCGTAGAACGCGACAATGATGACGATGAGAGCGAATCCCCAAACTGCAAAAGGAGTTGCTCGATTTGATTTGGGGACAAGTGCCATGTGTTTAGCTGCCAGTATATAAGACACAGATTCTTAAGAAACGACCCACATTTTCTTCATGAGGGGTTCGCAACAAAGGGCTTGCTGGCGGTGAGCGGTTGGTTAGAGCGCTGCATGCGGTTGGGACGCGGATGGTGCGCCAGGGCAGAGATACTTTCCACGATAACCTCGGGCGTTGCCCTCGGTGATCACGGGGCTCCCGCGGGGCGGATGGCGCGGAGGTCGAGTTCCAGGCCATGGAAGTCGGGGTTGGCGTAGGGGCCGGTGTTGTGACGCAGGCGGTAGAGGACGTCGACGACCGACCCGGGGACGAGTTGCGCACAGAGGGCGGGCCAGTTGGCGGTGGCGCGGCTCCAGCCGAGGGCGGCAATGGTGGGTTGGCGAGTTTGGTGCGCGGCAGATTCTGGAGTGGGTTGGGTGAGTTGCAGGGAGACGTGGCGATCCTGAATGAGGCGGACGGGAGCGGCGAGGACGGCGTTGCGGGTGAGGAAGATGGGCTCGGGGTTGCCGATGCCGAAGGGCGCGAGGCGGTTGAGCCAGACCGCGAACGAGGGGGTGATGTCGGCGAGGGCGAGTTCGGCGTCGTAATCGACCTGAGGACTGAGGAGTGGGCCGCTGAGGCGCGAGGATGAGTAGGCGTGGATGCAGGCGCGGAGCATGGGAAGGCTACTGGAGGGGAGCGAGAAGCCAACGGCGTGGGCGTGGCCTCCGAAGCGATGGAAGAGGGGAGTCGAGTCGGCGGAATTCTGAGGTTGTCCGTCCCCTATCTGAGAAGCTGGATGTGGGGCACCCAGATTTTCGGGAGTGTTGGCGAAGGTGATGGCGTCGAGCAGGTGGAAGCCGGGGATGGAGCGGCCGGAGCCGTGGGCGTCGCCGTCGGCGTGGGTTAGGACGAGGGCGGGACGGGCAGTGCGTTCGACGACGCGGGAGGCGAGGATGCCGAGGACGCCGCGATGCCAGTCGGGGTGGTCGAGGATGATGACGTCGGCAGGGTAGGCGCCGGTGGGATCGACGAGGGTGAGGAGTTCCCGGTCGATGGCGTCGAGGGCACGGGCTTCGGAGGCTCTGCGTTCAGTGTTGAGGGAGTCGAGCTTTTCGGCGAGGGATTGGGCGCGTGCCGGGTCGCGGGTGAGGAAGAGCTCGACTACGTCGGAGGCGATGTCCATGCGGCCAGCGGCGTTGATGCGAGGCGCTATTCGGAAACCCACTTCTGTGGCTGAAGGGGCCCGGTCGAGAGGGATTTTAGCGAGCTGCATGAGGGAGCGCAGGCCGGGCTGGACGGGGTTCGCCAGAGCCGCAAGACCTAAAGCCGCGATTGCCCGGTTTTCGCCGGTGAGCGGTACGGAGTCGGCGATGGTGGCGATGGCGACCAGCTTGAGGAACGATGGGATGAGGACGGTGCGGATGCGGGTGTGGAAGGCTTCCGGGTCAGGGGTGAGCGGGGCAGCGGCCGAGAGCAGGGCATGGGCGAGTTTGAAGGCTACGGCGGCTCCGCAGAGGTTTTTGTTGGGGTAGGGGCAGTTGGGCTGGGCGGGGTTGATGACGGAGAGGCAGTCGGGCAGGGCGGCGGCAGCGTCGGAGTCGGGGAGGTGGTGGTCGGTGACGATGAGGTCGAGGCCGAGGATGCGGGCTTCGGCGGCTTCGGCTACGGCGCGGATGCCGGTGTCGACGCTGATGACGAGGCGGACGCCGGCGGTTGCGGCTTCGGCGAGGATGGCGTTCTGCATGCCGTAGCCTTCGCGGATGCGGTGGGGGACGTGGTAGGTGACTTGCTGTTTTATTTGCGGTTCGAGAGCGAGTCCTATGCGCTCGATGGTGGTTTTGAGCAGGACGGTGGCGGTGGTGCCGTCGACGTCGTAGTCGCCGTAGATGAGGATGGGTTCGGCGGCGTGGATGGCGGCGAGGATGCGGGTGACGGCGGGGGCCATGCCGAGGAGTTGGGCGGGGTCGGCGGCGGGATTGGCGAGGAAAGACGAGAGGGTGGGGCTGAGGAAGGCTTCGGCGGCGGTGGGAGTGGTGATGCCGCGGGAGGTGAGGACCCGGGCGATGGGGAGGGGGCAGGCGAGGTGGGCGGCCAGGGATGCGGCGGCGGTGGGGTCAGCGGGCGGGTCGCTCGATTTGGGAAGCCAAACTGGGAGGGGGTATGGGTCTTGCACTCGGGGCTGTCCTTCGATGGTTGGCGCGGCAAATGGCGAAAGGCATACTCCAGGGGCTAAAGCCCGCGATCTTGCCTGGCTTGTGAGACCCGAGGCTGAGGCCTCGGGCTACCTAGAAGCAAAAAAAGCTCTCAGACGCGAAAAGCTCTTAGACGGGGAAGAACCATCAGACGACGGGGAAGAACCATCAGACGCGAAAAGACGATCAGACGCAAAAAGCTATCAGACTCGAAGGAAGCGATGAGACGCAAAGTCGATCAGGCGCGAAGGCTGGGATTTAGTCTTCGTCGTGGTCGTCGACTACGATGCCGCCGAGGTCGGTGACGGTTTCGATGAGCTCCTGGAAACGCTCGTACCACTCGGTTGAGGTTTCGAAGAGGAACATGACGCCCTGGTGGGCGAATCCGAGCTGGAGGTAGCCGAGCTTGCCGACGTGGTTGATGAGGTACTCGGCGTCGTCGAGTTCGGGCGCGTCGGCGTCGGGGTAGGCCTGATCGCGGAGTTGGTCGAGCAGGATGGCGATGTCGGATTTCTCGAGGGTGACTTCGCTCATGGTGATGAAGGTGGTGCCGGCAGCCTTAGCGTGCTCGACGAAATCCTTCCAGGAGTCGGGGTCTTCGTCCTCGAAGATGACGGTGGGGACTTCTTCCGTGACGTATCCGTTGAAGCGGCGCATGCCGTGGCCGGCGATGAAGGCCACCATGTCGTCTTTGAGCGAGATGAGGTTATCGGGTTGCATCATTCAGTGAGTATTGTCGCAGAAAGCGGGGTGCGGCGCACGGTGGGAGGGCCAAGCATCAGCGCCGCGGCATGGATCGAGGAGACCGGATCCAACAAAGAAAACGACAGAGATTCCGCACGTCGTGCAGAATGACGGCGCTGAGAACGTGCGAGTGGCCTTGGGTACTTGAAGCCCAGGCTTACCTAAGATTTGGTGCGCGGCTGAATTGGAGTTCTCGGCCTGCCTGTTTATGGAATGCTGCGGC
>Ga0302314_10023134_pt1 | contig 10156 bp, 10 predicted proteins | sample III_Palsa_N2_3_FD_200533 | JGI IMG/M metagenome (GOLD analysis project Ga0302314, IMG submission 200533) | Peat permafrost microbial communities from Stordalen Mire near Abisko, Sweden - III_Palsa_N2_3 | ecosystem: Environmental > Terrestrial > Soil > Palsa > Peat permafrost | place: Sweden...
GGGCGCACCGCCCTCTCAGCTCCGGAGTTCAGCCGCCGTGAGCGTCGCGAGACCCCTCTCGGCGCTTCATCCGCGCCTCGATCTCCCAGCCTTCGGCTGGGCCCCTCCTTCTCCCACAGGGGGAGAAGGGTCTAATGCGCGAGACCTGGCCGGACCGGATCGCCTGGGCGGTGATCGCCCTGGCGTCGCTGGCCTACGGCGTCTGCACGGTCACCGTTTCGCTGGCCAGTCCCTACTGGATGGACGAGGTCCTGGCGGTGTGGACCGCGCGCCTGCCGAGCGCGCATGCGGTATGGGACGCGCTCGGCAAGGGGGCAGAGTTCTCGCCGCCGCTCTACCACCTGCTGCTGCAGAAGATCGTCCAGTTCGGCGGCGATAACCGCCTGGCGCTGCGACTACCCTCGATCCTCGCGGTCTATGGCGTCGCCTGGTGCGCCTTCGCGCTGGTGCGCCGACGGCGCGAGCCGATGATCGCGGCCCTGGCCTTCACCCTGTGCCTGGCTTCGGGCCTCGTCGTCTACGCCGTGCAGGTGCGCCAGTACGGCCTGGTCGCCCTGTGCTTCGCGCTCGCGGCGGTGTTCTGGGACAGCCTCGCGGCGGCGCGCCGGCCGTGGCTTGCGGCGGGCGGCGTGGCGCTGATGCTGGCGCTGGCCATCGGCCTGCACTTCTACGCCATCCTGCTGGCCCTGACCTTCGGCCTGGTCGAGCTCGGCTGGACCGCGCTCCACCGGCGGATCCGCTGGCCGGTGTGGGCGGCGCTCGCCGTGGCCGGTCTGTCCATGCTGATCTGGCTGCCGATCCTCCAGCACGTCTCGGCCTTCAATCGCGGCGATACGGCCGCGCCCTACTACTATGCGCACCCGACGCTCCGTAAGCTCGCCGCCGCCTATGTGGGCCTGCTCGATGGCCGCGACGTCATCCTGCTGTCGCCGCTGCTGGCAGTTTCAGTGGGGTGCGTCGCAGCCTTCGTCCTGGCGCTCCGCACGCGCTGGACGCTCAAGGACCTCGACGTGCTGGCCTTCTGCGCCTGCCTGATCCCGGCGCTGATCTTCGTCTTCGCCCTCCTGGTCTCGCACACCTTCAACGAGCGCTACGGCGTCGCCGCCGTGCTGGGCTTCGCGCTCGGGCTGGCGCGCTGCACGGCCGCCGTGCCGCAGGCGCGCTGGGTGGCGCTGGGTGCGAGCCTGCTGCTGATCCTGGGCATGGTCTTTCCCTTGCACACGGCGTGGCTGGCGGACGACCTGCGCGGCGACGCCGCCCTGGCGCGGACCGCGCCCGGCGATCTGCCGATCGCCACCGGCAATGGCCTGAGGTTCCTCGAACTGCGCGAGAACGCCGGGCCGGAGGTGGCCCGCCGCCTGGTCTACCTGATCGACGCCGACGAGAGCGAGCTCGGCGACCCCACCAACGAGCACCAGGTCCGGCGCTGGAAGATCATCGATCCCAGCCTCCCGGTCATGTCGGCGGACGCCTTCCTGGCCGGCCACCCGAGCTTCCTGGTGTTTCGCGATCCTGACGCCGCCGCCGAGCCGCCGTCCCTGTTCGATCCGGACCTCGCCAGGGTCGAAGTGATCGGCCGATATAGCTCCGCATCCCTGATCCGCGTGACACAGGGCAAGGACGCCGCTGGGCGTTGATGGCGACGAAGATTGACTTCAGCGCGGCAAACCGGCGTCTTCCCTGGAAATGTTTCTCCTGTGTAAGCGTGTGACGTGGACGCCATTCACCCGACCATCAAACGCATCACGGCGTACGGCTGGGCCGGTCGCCCGGTGGCGACCGACGAACCCGTGATCCAGCGCTGCTGCCTCGAGATCGGCGAGCCTGGCGAAGAGGCGGTGGACTACTTCACCCTGTCGGTGGTCAACCGCGCGTGGGTCAAGGCCAACCAGGGCGCTGATCCCGGCGAATGCGGCGATCCGACCTGGCTGACGCAGCGGGCGACGCTGCTATCGGACGCACCCTCTTTCGACGACGTCCTGGCCAGCGTGAATCGCGAGGTCGACACCCTCGGCCCCTACGCCACCTGGCCCGAGTTCGCCAAGCGCATGGCGCATTGCATGCGCTGGGGCCTGGAAGGCGTGCTCTATCCGCCGTTCATGGGCGAGGCGTAGGGCGCGTCAGCTCGATACCGGGCCGATGGTCCAGGGGTTGAACAAGGGCACACCGGTCGTCTGAAAGTCTGCGGCGTCCCGTGTCACGAGCGTCATTCCGTGGCGTGTCGCTACTGCGGCGATGAAAGCGTCCATGGCGCTGATGGACCATCCGGCCGCTTGGCCGCCAGCGACAAGCCGCCCCCAGATATCAGCAGTCTCGGCGTCGATCGACAGAACCCGGTTGGCGAAGCGCGGCCTTAATTGCCCTGTCAGCCAGTTATCGATCTGGTCGCGGCGCGCGCCTGTGGGCAGACGTTCAACGCCGTGGCGGAGTTCCGCCAGGGTGATGACACTCAGGAACACCTCGTCCTCGTCGACCGCAGCGAGCCAGGCCATCACGCCGAGGTCTGGTATCGGTTTGGCCGTTTCGGAGATGACGTTGGTGTCGAGCAGAAAGTTCAAAGGTCAGTCTCTCGCGGGACATCCTTCAGGCGGGCGACCTCGAGACCAGATCCGCTCAGTGGCGATTGAGTTAGGAAACTTGCAAGGTCGCCCTCACGCTTCGGTTGCCTTCGCTCCCACTCGCCGGCATCCACAACGACCACCGCGTCCTTGCCGTGCCGCGTGATGGTCTGCGGTCCTTCCTGGCGGGCCATGTCGATGACCTCGCTGAAGTGAGCCTTAGCTTCCGCGACGGTCCACGTACTTGTCGCCATGCCAAACGGCTCGCACGAGAGTTGAATATGGTCATAATGGTCATATTCGTACGCGTGATCAAGGCTGGCGGGCCTCAACAGCGCGAGCGGCCCAACCCTAAAGCTTCCCCGCGGCCGCGCGATTGGCCTTGGTGCGTTTCAGGCCCTCGGCCTTGTAGCGCTCGATCACGGCGTTGAACTCGGCGGTGAGCACGCCCTTGCGCTCTGCGACCTGGATCAGGGAAAAGTCGGGCGTCTCGTTCATCTCGACGATCATCGGGCCCTCCGCCGTGCAGGCAAGGTCCCAGCCGATCAGGGGCACGTGGCGCATCAGCCGGGCGCCGTCGAAGGCCAGCGCGCGCATGGCGGCCCACGCGGGGTGGGTGAAGCCCGCGAAGGCCACGCCGGTGTCAGGATGTTCGCTCGCGTCGCTGAGTGTGAAGCCCGCGCCCGTCACGACGCGCTTCACCACGCCGGTATCGAGGTCGAGCTGGGCAAGCAGATTACCCGTGCGCCAGAAGTTGTCGGCGACGTTGGCTCCGCCCGGGATCTTCCACGCCGCGCCCATCAGCTGCGGGCCGTCGTCGCCGAGCAGGGTCACCATGCGCACGGTGGCGAGCCTCGGTCCGCACAGGGCCTCGATGGCGGCGTGCGGCCGCATCATCGGCTGCAGCACGTATCCCGAGGCATAGTTGGAGACGACCTCGCGCACGAAGTCGCTGATCGCCACCTGGCTCCCATCAACGCGGTCGAGCATGCCGGCCTTGGTCACCCCCTTCAACCCGATCGAGCCCAGGCTCTGGAAGCCCTCTACCGGCTTGCCGAACAGGGGATAGACCTTGGGGTCCTTCAGGAACGCGGCCAGGGCCTCGGCGTCCGGCAGCACATGGCCGGCGCCGGTGCTCAGTCCCGGTGCGTAGAGGGCCGAGATCGGCAGGGTCGGCAGGCCGTAGGCCGCCAGATAGCTGCGCGAGGTGATCTTGTTCTCGAGCAGGCCAAACCAGTCGTGCCGATAGTTGATCTGATGGCAGATCTCGAGGTTGCGCCTGACGCCCGCGAAGGCCTCGAGCGGTCCCTCGACGAATTTGTCGTCGAACAGTCGCAGGCGCACGAAGTCCGGGAACGACACCTTGCCCGGCCCCCGGGCCAGTTTCGCGAAGCGGAGCGCCACGGCGATGGGCGACAGGCCGCTCTGGGCCAGGATCTCGGGCAGGGCCGCGGCCGGCGGTTTCGAGGTATCCGGGCGGGCGGTGTCCAGTACCGGCTGCAGCGGGGTCTCCTGGGTGGAATCGGCGGTGGTCATCAGAGGCCTCGAGCGCATCGGTGGGCCCGCCATGCTTAGCGCGCCGTCGTCTGTGAATGCTTAACGCGGCCGGGTGGAGGCGGACCGGTTAACTCCCCGACAATCGGTTCGGCGCATGAACGAAGACGATGGACGGACCGCTCATCGCTGACGCCGCTGAGACGCTGGACCCGGTCGACGCCGAGGCCTGGGAGGCCCTGCGCGCGCAAGGCCGGCGCATGCTGGACGACATGATCGACCACATGGCCGGACTCCGCGACCAGCCCCTGTGGCGCGCGCCGCCGAAAGCCGTCCGTCAGCACTTCGACGCCCCCTTGCCGCATCGGCCCGAGGCGCTGGAAGCCGTGCACCAGGCCTTCCTGTCCGATATCGCGCCCTATTCCAGCGGCAACGCCCACCCAGGCTTCATGGGCTGGGTGCAGGGCGGCGGCGCGCCGGTCGGCATGCTGGCCGAAATGCTCGCCGCGGGGCTGAACTGCAACGTCGGCGGACGCGACCACATGGCGATCGAGGTCGAGCGCCAGATCGTGCGCTGGATGGCCGAACTCTACCGGTTTCCCAAAGACGCCACGGGCGTCTTCCTGACCGGCTCGTCCATGGCCAACTTCTGCGCCGTGCAGATCGCGCGCACCCGCGCTCTGGGCCCTGAGGTGCGTCAGCAGGGCCTGGGCGAAGCCGGAGGGCGGCTGGTCGCCTACACCTCGGCTGCGGCGCATGGCTGCATCCGCCGCGCGCTCGAAATGGCGGGCCTGGGCGCTCAGGCGCTCCGCCTCATCCCCACCGACGACCGCCACGCCATCGGCCTGATCGCGCTGCAGCAGGCGATCGTCGAGGATCGTGCGCGCGGCCTTCAGCCCTTCCTCGTGGTCGGCACGGCGGGCACGGTGGACGTCGGCGCGGTCGACGACCTGGCGGCGCTGGCCGACCTCGCGGCCGACGAGGGGCTCTACTTCCACGTCGACGGTGCGTTCGGGGCGCTGGCCCAGCTCTCGCCGCGGCTGTCCGACAAGCTGATCGGGATCGAGCGCGCCGACAGCATCGCCTTCGACTTCCACAAATGGGGCCAGGTTCCCTACGACGCCGGCTTCCTGCTCGTGCGCGATCCGGACCTGCATCGCTCGACCTTCGCCAGCGAGGCCGCGTACCTGCGGCGCGCCGACACGGGCCTGGCCGGCGGCGACTGGTGGCCGTGCGACCTGGGTCCCGACCTGTCGCGAGGTTTCCGCGCGCTGAAGGTCTGGTTCATGCTGAAGACCCACGGGCTGGATGCGCTGGGCCGGGTAGTCGAGCGCTGCTGCGACCTGGCGACCAGCCTCGCCGAATGCATCGGCACGATCGACGAACTCGAACTGCTTGCGCCGGTAGCGCTGAACGTCGTTTGCTTTCGCTATCGTGGGCCAGAGTCTACGACCGACGCCGATCAGCTAAACGCGGCCATTGTCGAGGACCTGCACGCGGAAGGCCGCGTCGCGCCCTCACTGACCACCCTTGACGGCCAGATCGCGATCCGCGCCGCCATCGTGAACCACCGCACCGCGCGCGAGGATATCGAAGCGCTGATCACCGGCGTGATCGCTGCGGGTCGGCGGCGGTCCAGCCCAACGCGCGAGCAGAAGCGCGACGCCGCATAGGCGCGATCGCCCATCCCCCCTTGCCCGCGCGGCGCATAGCGCTACGGTTGCGCGGGGTCGCGTGTGGGGGAGATGCATGGCGGCGACGACAGCTTCGCCGACCGTGCAACCGGATGCGCTCGCGGCCGCCCAGGCGCGGCTGGCCCATGACCCGACCTTCCAGTTCGGCTTTGCGCCGCCGCCCCCGCCTCCGCCGGTTCCGCCATGGCTGAAGGCGTTTGGGGAGTGGTTCAAGACGTTGGCGCACCTGTTCGGCCAGGCGGCGCCCTATCTGCAATGGGTCTTCTGGGGCCTCTTGATCGTCGGCGTGATCGTCATTGCCGCATTGATCGTGCGCGAGTTCCTGGCCTACCGCCGTCCGGCCAAGGCGAAGCAGGCGCCGGCCACCCTGGCCGAGGCCGACTGGCGACCTTCTGCATCGCGCGCCAAGGCCCTGCTGGCGGACGCCGACCGGCTGGCCGCCGAAGGCCGCTATGACGAGGCTGCCCACATCCTGCTGTTCCGCTCGATCGACGACATCGAGGAGAAGCGTCCGCGGCTGGTGGCGCCCGCCTTCACCGGCCGCGACATCGCCATCCTGAGCGAGCTGCCGGCGGCGGCGGCCCAGGCGCTGGGCGTCATCGTGCGTCAGGTCGAGCGGAGCCTGTTCGGCGGCCGGCCGCTGAACGCCGCGGACTTCGCCGATTGCCGGCGCGCCTACGAGGCTTTCGCCTTCCCGGACCTCTGGCGCATGGCCGGGAGCCGGCGGTGAGCGAAGTGGTTGCGGGACAGACAGAAGTCGGCTCGACGAGCGAGGGCGGGTTCCGCGCGCGGACGGTGCTGTGGCTGGTGGTGATCGCAACGGCGGCCGCCCTGGCGTTCGCCGCGCTCGGCGTCTTCGCGCCCGAAATCCGCGCCAACAACGATTCCGGCGCCAACGCCATGTCGCGCTCCGCCGTCGGCTATGCGGGCCTGGTGCGCCTGCTGAAGGAGACCGGCCGGCCGGTGCTGGTCAGCCGCAGCCCGCTGCCGCCACGGGTCGACGGGGCGCCGGGCCTGCTGGTCCTGACGCCGGGCCCCCGGTTGGACCAGGCCGAGATGGACACCCTGATCAACCGCGCCAACACGGTATTGATCATCGCGCCGAAATGGTTCGCCCTTGCGGATCAGGACCGCCCGGGCTGGGTGAAGAACCTTGTCCCCGTGCCGCCGGAGATGATCCGCATCGGCGCGCGAAAGGACCTCGAGGGCGTGGCGCGCGCGAACGGCGCCGCGAGCCCGGTGTTGACCCCGCCGCCCGGCGACCAGAATTTCTTCTCGGCCGGGACGATCCTGCCCTTCGGTCCGGTGGACCGGCTGCAGACGCGCACCAAGGGGATCGCCGCGCCGGCCCTGGTCGACCAGACCGGCGCGCCCGTGCTGCTGCAGGCCAAGGGCAATGTCTTCGTACTGACCGACCCGGACCTCTTGAACAACCGCGCCCTGGCCAACCTGACCTCGGCCCGCTCGGCCGTGGCCCTGCTCGATGGCCTGCGCGGCGGCGCCGACGGGCCGGTGGTGTTCGATGTCACCCTGAACGGTCTGCGACGCACGCGCAGCCTGTGGCAGGTGGCGCTCGAGCCGCCGTTCCTGGCCGCGACCCTGTGCGTGCTGGCCGCGGCGCTGCTGATGGGCTGGCGCGCGGCGGCGCCCTTCGGGGCGGTCGAGCGGCGCGGCCGGGCCGTGGCGCTCGGCAAGCGGGCCCTGGTCGAGAGTTCGGCCGGCCTGATCCGCCTGACCCGGCGCGAGCCTCGCATGGCGACCCGCTACGCCGCCCTGATCCGCAGTCAGGCGCTCGCCGGCGCGGGCGAGCGCGCCCAGTCGGCCGAGACCGCCGACGCCTATCTGGACCAGCTTGCCGGGAACACCGGCCAGCCCCCCTTCACCCGTCTCGCCCAGGAGGCGAGCGAGGCCAGGACGCCGGCCGCGCTGATGCGCGCCGTCCAGGCCCTCTATCTTTGGAAGTCGGAGGTCGTTCGTGAACGTCGATGAAGTGAGGGCGGTCGCGGGCCGCATCCGGGCGGAGGTCAGGAAGGCGGTGGTCGGCCAGGACCATACGATCGACCTGTTGCTGACCGCGCTGGTCGCCGGCGGTCACATGCTGATGGAGGGCCCGCCCGGCGCCGCCAAGACCTTGATCGCCCAGTGCTTCGCGCGGACGCTCGACCTGCGCTTCGGCCGCGTGCAGTTCACCCCGGACCTGATGCCCGGCGATATCCTGGGCGTGAACCTGTTCAACTTCCAGACCTCGACCTTCGAGGTGCGTAAGGGCCCGATCTTCTGCGACCTGCTGCTCGCCGACGAGATCAACCGCAGCCCGCCCAAGACCCAGGCGGCCCTGCTCGAAGCCATGCAGGAGCGGCAGGTGACCCTGGACGGGACCGCCCATCCGCTCAGCCCGCGCTTCATGGTGGTGGCCACCCAGAACCCGATCGAGCAGCAGGGCACCTATCCCCTGCCCGAGGCCCAGCTCGACCGCTTCCTGTTCAAGGCCCAGCTACAGTACCCGACCGAGGCCGAGGAGCGCGCCATCGTCGCCGCCCATGGCCTGCGCACCGGCCAGCCCGATCCGGTGGCGCTCGGCGTGTCGGTGGTGGCCGACGCCGAAATGGTTTCTACGCTGATCGAGGCGGTGTCGCGGGTCAGGCTGGTGGACGAGGTGGTGAACTATGTGGTCGCCCTGGTCCGCGCCACGCGCCAGAGCGCCGACATCGCCGTGGGCGCCTCGCCCCGCGCCGCCGCCATGCTGGCCGCCGCCGCCCGCGGCCGCGCGGCGCTGGACGGCCGTGACTATGTGATCCCCGACGACGTCAAGGCCCTGGCGCCCGACGCGCTCCGCCACCGGATCCTCTTGTCGCCAGCGGCCGAGATCGAGGGCCGGTCGGCCGACGAGGCCCTGGCGTCGCTGATCGCCCGCGTCGAGCCGCCCCGATGACCTCGTGAGCAAGGTCGGGCGCCGATGATCTACCCCACCGCCAGGGCCATCGCGCTTGCCGCGCTGGGCGCTCCGGTCGCGCTCGCCGCCGGGCTGTACGCGGGCGGCGTCTGGCCCGTGGCGGCCGGCTGGGGGGCCTTGATCGCGGGCCTGGTGGTGGTCGACGCCGGGCTCGGCGCGTCGCGACGGCGGCTGGAGGTCGAGGTCGATGCGCCGCGCGTGCTGTCGGCGGCCGGCCGCACGGCCGGCATGGTGGTCCATCTGCTGTTCCGGCGCGGGCTTGCGCCCGGCCGCGCCGAGGTCGCAGTCTCGGCCAACGATCGGCTGGCCGTCCTTCCGGATCGCCGTGTGGGCCGGGTCGAGAAGCGCACGGCGACCCTGGCGCTTCGGCTTCGCGCCGTCCGGCGCGGGGAGGGGCGGATCGACCGCCTGTGGGTGCGCTGGACCGGTCCGCTCGGCCTGGCGTTCAAGCAGCGGACGGTCGAAGCCCCCCAGACCATCGCAGTGATCCCCGACGTGGCCGGCGCCAAGGAAGAGGCCATCCGGCTGTTCTCACGCGATGCGGCGCACGGCCAGAAGATCGAGTTCGACCGCGGCGAGGGTTCGGAGTTCCAGGCGCTGAAGGAGTTCGAGGCCGGGATGGACCCGCGCTCGATCGACTGGAAACAGTCGGCGCGACACCGCCAGCTGTTGTCGAAGGAGTACCGCACCGAGCGCAACCACCCGGTCTATCTGGTGCTCGATACCGGGCGGCTGATGTGCGAGCCGGTGGAGGGCGCGCCGAAGATCGACCGGGCCCTGAACGCGGGCCTCCTGCTCGGCTATGCGTGCCTTCGCATGGGCGACCGGGTGGGATTGTTCGCCTTCGACGCCAAGCCGCGCGTCTCCTCGCGGCCGGTCTCAGGTGTCCGCGCCTTCCCGGCGCTGCAGGCCGTGGCGACGCGGGTCGACTACTCCACTGAGGAGACCAACTTCGCGCTGGGTCTCACCTCGCTGTCGAGCGAGCTCGATCGTCGCGCCCTGCTCGTGGTGTTCACCGACTTCGCCGACCAGGTGGCGGCAGAGCTGATGATGGAGCCCCTGACCCGGCTGGCCAAGCGCCACCAGGTGATGTTCGTGGTGTTCCGCGACCAGGAGCTCGAAGACACCGCTCGCGCCGAACCGCTGGAGCCCGACGACGTGTCGCGCGCGGTGGTGGCGGGCGCGCTCCTGCGTGAGCGCCAGACCGTGCTGACCCGGCTCCGCCGACTGGGCGTTGAGATCGTCGAGGCGCCGCTGGAGCGGGCGGGCGCTGCACTGATCGCGCGATACCTCGACCTGAAACGGCGGGACAGGCTGTGAGGGACGCATGCCGGAGCTGATCCTGAAAAGCCGCCGGTTCCGCGAGGAGCGCGAAGCGGACTGGCGCAAGCTCGAACAGCTGCTCGGCCGGATGGAGCGGAACGGGCCGGGCGTGCTGTCTGACGAGGACCTGTTGG
>Ga0302314_10023135_pt1 | contig 10155 bp, 9 predicted proteins | sample III_Palsa_N2_3_FD_200533 | JGI IMG/M metagenome (GOLD analysis project Ga0302314, IMG submission 200533) | Peat permafrost microbial communities from Stordalen Mire near Abisko, Sweden - III_Palsa_N2_3 | ecosystem: Environmental > Terrestrial > Soil > Palsa > Peat permafrost | place: Sweden...
CCTGATGACGGTGACGGGCGCCTTCACCCTAACCGGGGGTGTGTTGGCGGCGACCGTGTGGGTCGCCCACGCGCCCGACTTCATGCTTGAGGCCCTGGCGTCCTGGTTCTGTCTGGGCCTGGTGCTGAGCTATGCCCTTCACATCGGCTGGTGGCTGGCCGTTCGCAGGCTGCGGCAGTCTGGCCGGCTCACGCCGAACATTGTCATCGTCGGCGCCACCAAGAACGCCGAGCGGATCATCAAGAGCGCGCTTGAGCGCCGCGATGTCGCCGTGCTCTGCATTTTCGATGACCGCAGGGGCCGGGGCCCCGATCAGATCGCCGGCGTGCCGGTGCTGGGCGACACCAGCGACCTGGTGGGCCATCGCATGATGCCCTTCGTCGACCGGGTGGTGATCACCGTCACCTCGACAGCCCAGGCCCGCATCCGCACCATCGCCGCCCAGCTGCACGCCCTGCCCAATGAAGTCACCCTGCTGATGGATGTGGGCGACAGCGCCCATGCCGCAGTGCTCTCCCGCATGGCCGACATGCCGCTGGCTCGGCTCGCCGGTTCGCGCCAAGACCCAGATCGCGCGGCCGCCAAGCGGCTGCAGGACCTGGCGTTCGCCGCTGTCGGTCTCGTCCTCGCCGCGCCCTTGATGGGCCTGATCGCCCTGGCGATCCGGCTGGACAGCCCCGGGCCGATCTTCTTCCGCCAGCGCCGCCAAGGCTTCAACAACGAGGAAATCGTGGTGTGGAAGTTCCGCTCCATGAGCCATGCGCCCAGGGAGGATCGCGGTGCGCGGCAGGTGTCCTATGACGACGAGCGTATCACCCGTGTCGGCCGCTTCATCCGCCGCACCAGCCTGGATGAACTGCCGCAAATCTGGAACGTGCTGAAGGGCGAGATGTCCCTGGTGGGCCCCCGCCCCCATTCGCCGACCATGAAGACCGGCGCCGTGGAATCCTCGCGTCTGGTGGCCGAATACGCCCACCGCCATCGCATGAAGCCCGGCCTGACCGGCTGGGCCGCCATCAAGGGCTCGCGCGGACCGGTGGACACGCCGGAGAGCGTCCGCGTCCGGGTGGCGCTCGACATCGAATATATCGAACGCCAGTCCTTCTGGCTCGACCTCTACATCATGCTGATGACCCTGCCCTGCCTGGTCGGCGACCGGCAGGTGGCGCGCTGAGACGAGACATGTTCTGGCGTGGGATCATCGGCTATCTGCCGGTCAACATCGTCCAGGGCGTGGTCGGCCTGCTGACCATCGTCGTCTTCACGCGGGTGCTGTCGCCGGCCGACTATGGCGTCTATGCCCTGGCCGTCTCGGCCACCAGCCTGGTGCACACCGCGACCTTCAACTGGCTCGAGTGCGCCATGGCGCGCTACTACGCCGGCGAAGCCGAGGGCGGGCGGCTGCCCGGCCATTTCGCCACCATCTACCGCACCTTCACCGTGATGGCCGTGGGCTTCCCGCTCGTGGCGGGAGCCATCGTCTGGCTCATCCCGATGCCGCCGCCGCTGAAGCTGGCGGTGGGCTCGGGCCTTGCCGCCATCATCATCCGCAGCCTGCTGAAATTGGCTCAGGAGCGGCGGCGCGCGGCCGGCGATGTCGGCGGCGCAGCGGTCATCGACATTGTTCAGACGCTTGGCGGCTTTGTGATTGGCGCCGGCTTGGCCCTTATCGGGCTGGGCGGCGCGGGCCCGATGATCGGCATGGGCGCGGCGGCGATGATCTGCCTGACCTGGGCTCTGCCCACCGAGTTTCGACAAGCCCGGGGCGGCGCGTTCGAGGCGGCGCGCGCCCGGCTCTACGCCGCCTATGGCGTGCCCGTGGCCATGTCGCTGATCCTGTCGCTGGTCCTGGCCACGACCGATCGATTCCTGCTCGCCGCCTACCTCAACGAGACCAGCGTCGGCGTCTATCACGCGGGCTACAGCCTCGCGAACCGGACGCTGGATGTGATGTTCATCTGGCTGGGCATGGCCGGCGGTCCCGCCGCCATCGCCGCCTTCGAACGCGGCGGCCAGGCGGCGCTGAAGGAGGCCGCCCGGGAGCAGGCGGCCTTCATGATCGCCCTCACCCTGCCCGCCTCCGTGGGCCTGGCCCTGGTGGCGCGGCCGCTGGCGGATCTGATGGTTGGCCCCGGTCTGCGCGAGGGCGCGGCGCATGTGACCCCCTGGATCGCCGCCAGCGCGCTCCTATCCGGCCTGACCACCTATTATTTCCATACCGCCTTCACCCTGGCGCGTCGCACCAAACTGCTTCTGCTGGCGATGGCCGCGCCGGCCTTGAGCAATCTGGCGCTGAACTGGCTGCTGATCCCCCGCTTCGGCCTGGATGGCGCGCTCTGGGCGACCCTGGCGAGCTATGCGCTGGGACTGGTGGCTTCGTTTGCTCTTGGCCGCCGGGCGCTCGCCCTGCCGATCCCGTGGTCAAATCTTGGCCGCGCCGCCCTGGCGACGGTCGCCATGGCCACGGTCGTCCTCAACATTCCAGCCTGGGGCGGCCTGGCGGAACTGGCCGCCAAGGCTTCGGCCGGCGTGGTTGTTTACGGACTTTTGGCGTTCCTGCTGGATGTGTGTGGCGTGCGCAGCCGGGGTTTGCGCTCCCTTCGTAGCCTGCAGACAAGAGAAGCTTGATGCCCGTCCGTAAAACTCGCCCGAACGCCACAGAGACTTCGCGCGAGCGCCCCATCCTGTCGGTGCTGGCGCCCTTCTATCGCGACGACCCCAGCCTGCTGCTGCGCGGCCTCGACCGGGAGGCTGCTGAGCTGAACGGCGCGGTCGAGGTGGTCACCCTGGACGACGGCAGCGGCGACGAAGACCTCGCCACCCGCGTGGCCCTGACCGTCAGCCGCATGGCGTTGCCCGCGCGCTTCGTCCGGCTGCATGAGAACATCGGCCGCGCCAAAGGCCGCAACCGGCTGGCCCGCGAGGCCAAGGGCGAGTGGCTGCTGTTTCTGGACAGCGACATGGCGCCGGACTCGCCCCGCTTTCTCGGCGCCTATCTCGACCTGATCGAGGCCGGCGCGCCGCCGGTGGTCTGCGGCGGCTTTTCCGTCCACCAGGCGCCGGACACCGCCGACCACGCCCTGCATCGGCACATGTCGCTGAAGTCCGACTGCCTGTCGGCCGACGTCCGCAACCTGGCGCCTGAAAAGCACGTCTTCACCTCCAACCTGATGGTCCGCCGCGACGTGTTCGAGGCCGAACAGTTCGATGAGGATTTCCAGGGCTGGGGCTGGGAGGATGTGGAGTGGGCCATGCGGGTGTCACGCAACCATCCCATCCTGCACATCGACAATCCCGCCACCCATCTTGGCCTCGACTCCGCATCGGCGATCGCCGCCAAGTACGAGCAGTCCGCGGTCAACTTCGCCCGGGTCGTGGCCGAGCACCTGCCCATCGTCGAGAACTATCCCAGCTATCGCCTGGCCAAGGCCCTGAAGAAGGCGCCGTTGTTGCGCACCTGGCGGCCGGCGCTGAAGGCCGTGGCCTTGGACGGCAATACGCCCCTGCCGGCGCGGGACCTCGCCATGCGCCTCTATCGCGCGGCCCTCTACGCCGAAGCGGTCTGATGTTGACGGCCGACACCTACAGCCCCGACCGCTCGCTCAAGGGCAAGCTGCGCCGGCGCGTGGTGCGGCTGCAGTCGCGCCGCGCGGCGCGTGTGGCGCTGGATCGGCCAATGGTGTCCTTCTCCTTCGACGACGTGCCCGTCAGCGCCATCGCCACGGCCGGCGCCATGCTGGAAGCCAAGGGCGCGCGCGGGACCTATTTCGTCTGTGCCGGCCTCGCCGGTCAGGACAGCCGCATGGGCCCCTACGCCACCCGCGAAGAGCTGCTGGCGGCCCAGGCCAAGGGTCACGAAATCGCCTGCCACACCTTCGGCCACCTGGACTGCGGCGCCGCCAAGGCCGGCGCGATCGCCGAGGACGTGGCGCGCAATGACGAGGCCCTGGCCGCATGGGGCGTCAAACCCACGACAACCTTCGCCTACCCCTATGGCGACGTGAGCCATGACGCCAAGCGCGTGACCGGCGGCCGGTTCGCCCTCGCCCGCGCCTTGCACCACGGCCTGATCGAAACCGGCGCCGACCTGAACCAGGCCCCCGCCGTCGGCATCGAAGGCCAGGACGGGGCCGAGGTCGCCAAGCGCTGGCTGGAGCGCGCCGCCGGCCGCAAGGCCTGGCTGATCCTCTACACCCACGATGTTCGCGACACGCCGTCCCCGGTGGGCTGCACGCCCGAGGCGCTGAGCGGCCTGATCGACGCCGCCGTCGCCGCCGGCTTTGACATCGTCACGGTGGCTGAAGGCGCGAGGCGCATCGGGGCTTGAAGGGCTGTTGAATTCGTTAGCCGAATAAATCACCGCTGATCCCGGCGAATGCCAGGACCCAGATGACAAATCTCTGGCCTTTGTTGGTCGTCCGCGGCTGAAACTCCCTAGCGACCGAGCCATATGATCTGGGTCCCGGCATTCGCCGGGATGAGCGGATTTTTGTTCGACCTAAGCACGACAGCCCTAGCTCGACAGTCGCTCGCCATGCAGCCAATATCGCCTTCCCCAGCCGTGGCGGAAGACACATGATCCGAACCCTGACCGCCCTGCTGGCTGTCATCGCCGCCGGCCTTTGCCCCAATGCCGTCCGGGCCGACGAGTCCATGACGGTGCGGACGGACTCCGGCCCCGTCGTGGGACGCCAGGTCGGCGCCACCACGGTGTTCAAGGGGGTTCCGTTTGCGGCGCCGCCCATTGGCGCGCTGCGCTGGCGACCGCCGCAGCCGGCGCAGGCCTGGGCCGACCCGCGCGACGCTTCCGCCTATGGGCCGGCCTGTCCGCAGGTGACCTATCCCGGAACGCCGAACGCCGGCGGCTATGTCGGGCCGACCAGCGAGGACTGCCTCAACCTCAACGTCTTTGCACCCGAGGGCGCGCACAAGGCGCCGGTGATGGTCTGGATTTTCGGCGGCGGCAATGTCGCCGGCGCCAATTCCATTCCGCCAAACGATGGATCCGCCTTTGCCCGCGACGGGATCGTGCTGGTGTCTGTCAACTATCGCCTGGGCGCGTTCGGCTTCTTCGCCCACCCGGCTCTGACCAAGGCGGCGCCGGCGGGGGAGCCGATCGCCAACTATGCGATCATGGACCAGATCGCCGCGCTGAAATGGGTGCGGCGGAACATCAGCCGGTTCGGCGGCGATCCGGCCAATGTCACCATCTTTGGCGAATCCGCCGGCGGCCAGGATGTGCTGACCCTGATGGCCAGCCCCGCCGCGCGGGGCCTGTTCAACAAGGCCACGGTCCAATCTGGCGGCGGTTGGGGACAGCCGCCCTCCCTGGCCGAAGCCGAAGCCCATGGGGCGGCTACGGCGGCCGCGCTCGGCCTGCCCGTGGGCGCCAGCGCCGATCAGCTGCGCGCCATACCCACGGCCGACCTGGTGAAGGCCAGCCAGGGCGCGCCGGGCGTCAGTCCCATCCTCGATGGCCGTATCGTCACCGAGAGCATCGCCCAGGCCTTCGCCAAAGGTGAGCAGGCCCCCGTGCCCCTGATCATCGGCGCCAACAGCGACGAAGCCTCGCTGTTGCCGCCGGCAAGCTACTTGGGCTACCTGGCCAACCAATCTCCCGCGGTCGTCGCGGCCTACCCTGACGTATCCACCGACCCCGCCAAGCTCGCCCGCGCCATCTTCGACGATGAGGCCATGGGCGCGCCCGCCCGCTGGATCGCACGGCGGCAATCCGCCAAGGCGCCGGCTTTCCTCTATTACTTCTCCTATGTGCGGGTCGTGCGGCGAGGCAAGATTCCGGGCGCCAACCACACCTCGGAAAATCCCTATGTCTTCGACAGTCAGATGGGCATTCCCAATTATGCCGACCAGATTCAGGCCGAGGACCGCGCCATGGCCGCGCTGGTGCATTCCTGCTGGGTCAGTTTCGCCAAGACCGGCGCGCCGTCCTGCACCCGAGCGCCCGCCTGGCCAGCCTATGCGCCGACCAGCGACCTATTGATGGAGTTCGGCCTGAGCGCCGATGTCCGCAAGGGCTTTCGCAAAGCTCAGCGTGATGCGGCCGAAAAGGCCGTCGGACCCGCCGCGGCGCCTTAGACGCTGCCAGCCATATAGTCGTAGACGTCGGCCACCCGGGTCACGGTAATGGCGATCTTATCGTCGCTGATCTGGATTTCGCCACGCGCGACCGGATGATTGTTGGCGAGAATCCAGACTTCGTCGGTGGTCTTTGCGTCGAGCGGGATGACGGCGCCCCGGCCCATGCGCAGCAATTGCTGCATAGGCAAAACCGACCGACCGAGCACGACGGATATCTCGACATTGACGTAGTCGACTTGACTCACTCGTGACCCCACAGCGTTGGCGTACTTGCGTTGGTCCGCCTGTGGGCCACATTAGGCGCCACATGCTTGATCGCCCGTTAAATGATGCAAGTTCGGCGCCAAGGTTAATGCGCCTGGACGATGTTCCCGCCGGCTGGGCCGTTTCCGCCGGCCAGGTCGCCTATCCGGACGCCGTCGCGGCCATGGAGGCGCGCGTAAAGGCCATCCTGGATGGCGAGGCCGGCGAGCTGGTCTGGCTGCTGGAGCACCCGCCGCTCTACACCGCGGGCGTTTCCGCCAAGCCGTCGGACCTGCTCGACCCGGACCGGTTTCCGGTGTTCGAAAGCGCGCGTGGTGGCCAGTACACCTATCATGGGCCCGGTCAGCGCGTGGTCTATGTCATGCTCGATCTTCGCAGGCGCCGGCAGGATGTGCGCGCCTTCGTCGCCGCCCTGGAAGACTGGGTGATCGACGCCCTGGCGAGGTTCAACGTGGTCGGCGAGGTGCGCACCTGCCGCGTCGGCGTCTGGGTGGACCGCAAGGAGCCTGGCCTGCCGGTCCGAGAGGAAAAGATCGCCGCGATCGGCGTCAAGCTGCGCCGCTGGGTCTCGTTCCACGGGATCAGTCTGAACGTCGAACCAGACCTTTCCCACTTTGGCGGCATCATCCCCTGTGGGATCACCGAGCATGGGGTGACCAGCCTGGTCGATCAGGGGCTGCCGGTGACCATGGACGAGGTGGACGACGCGCTGAAGGCCAGCTTCGAGCAGGTGTTCGGGCCGGTGGCTGCGGCTGAGGCGCCACTTTAGCGCCAAGCGGCTTCGCTTCCTCCAAATCGTCATGGCCGCCCCTGTGGCGGCCACCCATTCTTCCGCTTCGCAAACGTCGAAGGTTTCGTGCCTGGCCTAACCATGGGTGGCCGCCACAGGGGCGGCCATGACGGTGAAAAGGTGCGTAGGCTTAAACCTGCGCTCCGCCAGCGCTCATCGGACTGACCCCAAACCTGTTGGCGCCCTGCTCGCCGGTCATCACCGCCAGTTCGACGACCGCCCAGATCAGCACCAGACCGAAGATGAAGTCGAAGAAGCCTGGCGTGTGCGGCCAGACGGCCATCATCGAAAACAGCACCAGCGCCGCCCACCAGCCGGACCGGCCCCGATCGTGCAGCCGCTTTGACAACACGCAGACGCCGCAGAACACCATGACGGGATAGAATATCCAGCCCGTCACCCAATGCAGCGCTGTCCCCACGACGCTTTCATAGAGGACCAGCATGATGATCAGGATGGCGGCGGCGAGCCAGAAGGGTCCGCGGGCGAGCCGGCCGTGGGGCGACAGGAAGAGCACCCTCCAGTCGATCTCGCCCATACCGGCCTGCTCCAAATTTCGCCAAACTTGCGGCGCCAAGGTAGGCCGCGTCGGCGCCGACGAAAAGGGCGCCTATATGGCGTAGACTCGCTAAATCCGGCAGGATGTATTCATGACCCAAGACGCCCCCACCGCCCTCCGCTCCGAACTCGGCTTCGATCTGACCCCGCCGAGCCCGGCCGAGCTCAAAACGCTCGAGGCCGATCTGACGCCCGAAGAAGCCGAGGTGCTGCTGCACCACGGCACCGAGGCGCCTTTCTGCGGCGGCCTGCTCAACAACAAGACCGACGGCGTCTATGGCTGCCGTCTGTGCGGCCTGCCGCTGTTTCGCGCGCACACCAAGTTCGAGAGCGGCACCGGCTGGCCCAGCTTCTATGCGCCCATCGACCCCGCCCATGTCCGCGCCGTTCGCGATGTGAGCTACGGCATGGTCCGCACGGAAACCCGATGTGGCCGCTGCGATAGCCACCAGGGGCACGTCTTTCCGGACGGTCCCGCGCCGAGCCGGCTGCGGTACTGCATCAACTCCGTATCCCTGAGCTTTACCGCGGACGGACAACCCCTGCCTGATCCCTTGGGTAGAGGCGACCACCTCTGATCATGCCCAAACTGTTCCCTTACGCCGTCGCGGTCGTTGCGATCCTGCTCGCTGGCTGCGGCCAGCGGGAGGCCAGGAGCGGCGCCAACAGCGCCGAGAGCCACGCGCCAGGCACCACCTTGGCGACCACCGCCGGTCCCTGCGCGTCCTATGTTCAGGGCACGCCCGGCGTCGTGAACACCTTCTGTAGCGGCCCTGCAACCCTGAAGGCGTTCGTGTCGGGGAAGGAATACGACCTGTCCGGCGGCACCTGCGCAACCCAGGCCGGGCTGTTCAGCGTCAACCTCGGTGTGGTGTCGACGGCCGATCTCGGCGGCCCGAAGCCTGACTATTTCGGCTTGAGCGTTCCGAGCGGAAGCGCCCACTTCACCAATGCGACGCTGATCTTGACCGTCGGCGGCAAGGCCTACGCCCTGACCAGTAACAGCGGCGATTTCACACCGGCTGGCGGCAGCTTCACCGGCGCCGCCATGGGGGATTCCGCGCCGGTCACCGGCGCGTTCACCTGCTGAGACCTGACAGGCGCCAAGGCGCTACAGCGGAATGTTGTCGTGCTTCTTCCAGGGGTTTTCGAGTTTCTTGCCCTTGAGGCTCTTGAGCGCCCTGATGATGCGCCGACGGGTATCGCGGGGCATGATCACATCGTCGATATAGCCGAGGCTGGCGGCAACGAAGGGGTTGGCGAAGCGGGCCTTATATTCCGCTTCCCGCGCGGCGATCGCCTCGGGATCGTTCATGTCGGCCCGGAAGATGATCTCCACCGCCCCCTTTGCGCCCATGACCGCGATTTCGGCGGTGGGCCAAGCGTAGTTGAAGTCGCCGCGCAGATGCTTTGAGCTCATCACGTCGTAGGCGCCGCCGTAGGCCTTGCGGGTGATCAGGGTGATCTTCGGCACGGTGGCCTCGGCGTACGCGAACAGCAGCTTGGCGCCATGTTTGATCAGCGCCCCGCCCTCCTGCTTGGTCCCGGGCATGAAGCCCGGCACGTCCACCAGGGTGATGAGAGGGATGTCGAAGGCGTCGCAGAAGCGCACGAACCTGGCCGCCTTGCGCGCCGCGTCGATGTCCAGGACGCCGGCCAGCACCTGCGGCTGGTTGGCGACGATGCCCACGCTCTGCCCATCCATCCGGGCGAATCCACAGACGATGTTCTTGGCCCAGTCCTTGGCGATCTCGAAGAAATCGGCCTCGTCGACCATCTTCAGGATCAATTCCTTGATGTCGTAGGGCTTGTTGGGATTGGCCGGGACGAGGCTGTCGAGGGAGGCCTCGGCGCGATCGGCCTCGTCGAAGCTGTCGCGCACCGGCGGTTTTTCGCGGTTGGACAGCGGCAGGAAGTCCACCAGACGCCGGATCTGGGTCAGGGTCTCCAGGTCGTTGTCGAAGGCGCCGTCGACCACGCCGGATTTCATAGCGTGCATGCGCGCGCCGCCCAGCTCTTCGTGGCTGACATCCTCGTTGGTGACGGTCCGGACCACGTCGGGGCCGGTCACGTACATGTAGCTGGTGTCCTTCACCATGAAGATGAAATCCATGATCGCCGGCGAATAGACGTCGCCGCCGGCGCAGGGGCCCATGATCACCGCGATCTGGGGAATGACGCCCGAGCAGAGGGTGTTGTGCAGGAAGATGTCGGCATAGCCGGCCAGGGCCTCGACCCCCTCCTGGATGCGGGCGCCGCCGGCGTCATAGAGGCCGATGATCGGCGATCCGACCTTGGCCGCCTGTTCGTACAGCTTGACGATCTTCTTGGCGTGCGCGCCCGACAGGGAGCCGCCGAACACGGTGAAGTCCTTGGAGAAGACGAACACCACCCGGCCGTTGATCGTGCCCCAGCCGGTGACCACGCCGTCGCCGGCGATGCGG
>Ga0302314_10023136_pt1 | contig 10155 bp, 9 predicted proteins | sample III_Palsa_N2_3_FD_200533 | JGI IMG/M metagenome (GOLD analysis project Ga0302314, IMG submission 200533) | Peat permafrost microbial communities from Stordalen Mire near Abisko, Sweden - III_Palsa_N2_3 | ecosystem: Environmental > Terrestrial > Soil > Palsa > Peat permafrost | place: Sweden...
TCGGAACATGCGTAAGATCTTGCAGGCGCTGGTAGCGACCTCGGTCATGGCAGCCGGAACGGTCGGACTTACTTCTCCGGCCCAGGCCCATTGGCATGGCGGGTACGGTGGATATGGCTATCATCATCGTCGTGGGTTCGGCACCGGTGCCGCCGTCGGGCTCGGCCTGCTAGGCCTTGGCGTAGGCGCGGCGATCGCGTCGAGCGATCGTGGTCCTCGTTACTATAACGAGGGCTATTACGCTCCGCCGCCGCCGCGTGTCTATTATGCCCCCCCGCCCCCGCCGGCCTATCCATACGGCTACGGCTATTAAGCACAGAGGGCGCCACCGCGGCTACGGTGGCGCCCTTCGCTTTGTAAGATCCGTCGCGGGTCATGGAGACGTTGCTTTAGATCGGGGAGCTTCGCTTTCATAAATATCCTCGGCGTCCGGCTGAAATGTCCGAGGGCCACCGTTCTTCGAGATCGAGCCGGTCGGCGGTGGGATCATGGCACGATCTCGGCTAAGGGCAGCTCGAACATTCGAAAGGACGACTGAACTTGGATCGTAAGGCCCTCCCCGTATCCCGCGCGCGCATCAGCCGGATCGCGCGAGACGAGAACTCGGCGGGAGAGGCAGCGCTGGCGGGGCTGCTATTTCTGGCAAGAACGCTCAAGGAAGAAGAGCTTCTCAACGGCGCCGAGATCCGCGCGCTATTTGACGTCGTGACGGCGAAGCTACCGGACGAGCGGCACGATGACGTGGGTTTAGTGCTGCAGCCAGTCTGAGCTCCGCCGGTTCTCGAAGGCTGATCGAACGGTCCGCGGGCTTCGAAATAGACGAGGAGCACGAGGCCCTCACATCACCCGATCTGCCATTTCCGGCGACGGCAGCCAGCAGGTCTCGCGGCGTCCGAACAGACGATAGCGATTGCGCGCCACCCAGCCGTAAAGTGGATCACGAATTAGGCGGGGCACCAGGCGGGCCATGCTTGCCAGCCGCCACGGCCAGCCGAGATTCTCATAGATGAACAATACGGCATCACTGTCGCGACGCGCGTGATCTCCCTCGACGACGATAATCGTGTCTGGGTTCTCGGGATCGATACCATGCCGGCGGAACAGGGCCTCGCCAACCGGACCCTGCATCGCCGCCAATCGAAAGCGCCGTTTCCAATCATGGCGGAGCACGAACTGCGCGTTAGCCGAGCAAAGCACGCACTGGGCATCGAACAGGATGATCGGGCCGTCGTCTGTCATCTGCCGATCCTCACAGTGAGAGGTGAACATCGCGTTCTCCATCACGCCGCTAAAAGGTAACCGTTGATCGTTGCACTCTGGAGTGACATGTAATGCGCTACCGGATCCACCCGGAATTCGGGGGGCATTATCCCATAGGCATCAAGGGCAGCATCAACAGCGTCCCATCCCTGTCCTGCTTCGCGACCGAAGGCGGCAAACCCCTTATCGATGCGCTCCGCGGTGTCGAAGAAATCCCGGAAGCGCAGAGGTGAAAGGCGTGGGAAATAGGCGAAGGTGATGTGAGGACGAAGCGCCAGAGCCTTCAGCGCGGGCCAGTCAAAGGCATCGAAAGCGCGCCCGACTGCGGGCCCAACGATCTCGGCCTGCTCCCAAAGAAAGAAGGGCCGGAACAGGTCGCGACGCTCTGCTGCGTTCAACGACCGCCCGACCCGCCGAGCCGCATGGCAGCGCTCCATTGCCAGCCTCACCCCCACGGGAACCAAATGTTCGGCCTGCGACGCCAATGCCGGTCTCCCGGCGAGATGGTAAATGAACCAGGTTTCAACGCAGACCCTGCGATTGATCTCGCGAAACGCCTCGGCGAGCGCCTGGAGTTGCGCACGACGTTCCTCGCCATCGCCGCCGCAGGCCGTCAGAGGCGACCACCCCACCGAAACGCAGACCCTTCCTGAAATAGCCGCTTCCCCAAAGAGCGCCATGTGCCCCCAGCAGCGGGAAGGCGTGGTTCCCGCCCGAATGGGCAAAGAGATGGCGATAGACGCTCGCGCGCTGGACCAAATCCGCGGGCCTCCCGGCCAATCGCGTCGCCTCCCTGCGCAGCGCCAGCACGTCCGCGTCCGTGTCGATCGTCATGATGAAGCCTTTCGCAAAGGAGCCAGGCGGCCCGCCTAACGGATGACCGGGCCGAGCCAGGGAAGGCTGACCGGGATATCGAAGGTGAAGGCGCCGTCCTGCTCGTCTTGCACGGCATGGCAGGTCGGGCGCAAAGCGCGCGGCAGGCGTAGCCCAAGAAAGCGGAAGCCGATCAGATCGAGATGCTACGATCCCTGCGAGGTCGACAGCTGAAAGCGCGAGACCGCCGGCCCCATACGCTCGACCAACACGCCGGCCTCGGCGTCGAGCCGGCTCGCATAGCTTCGCGATCCGAATGTCCGCCGCCAGCACTCCCCCTCTTCTCGCTTGAGGAAGGCACGGGTGCGCGACCCCGGCTACTGCGCAGCGGCGCCAGTGTGCGCGCATCCCTCCCGCGTTCCTTCTGCACCGCCGCCGTTCCACAAGGCGTGTTGTATTCTACGCCAATATGAATATATTCATTGTCATCGCGAATGCGAAAGGGGATTCGATGAATATGGAAACCGGGTCGATTTTGGCCGACGTGCGAGCGTCGTCGGGACTGACGCAGCGGCAGGTCGCCGAACGAATGAGTGCCAATCAGACCCGGGTTTCGCGGATCGAAGCGGGCGACGGCGACGAAATTGACATCTCCGCCTATCTATCGGCGGTGGGCACGCCCGAAGCCGCCGCCCTCGCTGAGCTTCTAGCGCTTGAATGGGTGCATTTGCCGCGGCCCTCGCTGCGCCATCCTGATCTCCCCACCTTGGTAGCGGTGGAACGCGGTCTCGGTACGGTGCGTGAATTCCTGGGCGACGGCCAGGTGCCGACCGTGCTCTCCGGGCAGGCGCAGTTGCTCGATCGGCGGCTCGAGGACGCCGGACGCTATCTGCTCTCGCTGGATCACGAAGTGGTCTATGTCGGCGAGATAGGCGTCGGCAAGACGACCGCGGCGTGCCGGCAGGCTGGACTGGTGATTGACGAGGCGACAGCCGCCGACCTCAAGGGCATGCTGCTGGATACTGGCGGCGGCCGCACCACCTTGTGCGACGTTCGCGTGGAGACAGGTGAGCGGTTCGCGCTCACTGTCGAGCCGGTGAGCGACGAGGAGATCTACAAGCTCGTCGGCGAGGTCTGCAAAGGCATATTCGAGAAGCTCTCCGGCGCGCCTTCCTCCAATAGCGTGGAATTCAGGCCAGCCGAGGAAGTCGAACGTGCGCTGCGCAACATGGCCGGATTGCCGCGGCCGGCACGGGCGCGAAAGGGCGCCGCAGCCGCGGCCGATCCTGCTGCCGAACTGGCGAAGGATTTCGATACGCTAGAGGCGTTTACCGCCGAATTCGCCGCGCGGCTCAGCCTCTGGCGCCGCAGCCGGAGGACGGTCGAGTTCGAAGGAATCGACGCCAAAGCGGGGCGTCAGTGGCTACGCACGACCTTCACGGCAATCAACAATGGCCGGCACGAGGATTTCTCCTTGCCCGACCGCATCACCGTCACCGTCCCTTTCGCGCTGATTTCCGACGCGCGACTGTCGATCACGGTGATCGACACCCGCGGGGTCGATGGAAGCGCGGTTCGCCCCGACATCATCCTGCATCTGAAGGATCCGCGCGCGGTCACCTTGCTCTGCTCGAAATGGGGCAGCGCGCCTGATCCAAGCGCGCAGGCGCTGCTCACCCATATCAATGAAACCGATGCTGATCCGGCCCTGCTCGACCGCGTCGCGATCGTGGCGCTGGCCCGCTCGGGAGACGCCTTGTCGATGCGGCACGATTCGGGTGAGGCGGCAGAGGACGTCGCCGAAGGCTATGAGATCAAGCTCGGCCAGGTCGAGGACGCCTTGCAGAAGATCGGTCTCGTCGGAATCGAGAGCTACGCCTTCGATGCGAGCGGGGACGATCCCCGCGAGCTGACGGCCTTTATCCTCGACCGAATCCTCGCGGTCCGGAATGCACAAGCGCAAGCGGCGACGGCGACGATCGAAGCGATCAGCCAGATGATCGAGAACCGCGCCGAAGCCGAAGCGATGGCGGCATTAGCCACGGTCAGCGGCAATCTCACCCGGTTCGCGGATCGCAAGGCGGGGCTCCGCGGCGCAAGGCGTCATCCGTATGAACGGCTTCTCAGCGCCGTGACCAGCCTCCACGCGCGGACGGTGTGGGCGGCGACCCTGCGCAACGGCCGATTCTGGAACTTCGACGTCTTTCAGTATCTCGGCGATGGCGCTGCCGCCGAAGCCAAGATCCGATCATCCGAGGTGGTCGCTGGCCTGACGGCGATCGTCGAGTCGGACCTGGACAATGGCGAGCTGGAGAGCGCGCGTGGCTTCCTGATGCAGGTTCTTGCCAATATCGCGCAATGGGAAGCGGACTTCGTCAACGCCGCGCGGCATCACGGTGGCGCGGTCTACCTGCAGCCGCTCAGCCGCGCGCAAGAGCTGTGGGACGCCTGCGAGCACGATTATGGGCTGGGCATGGGCGGATATCGCAATGGCGTCGCCGAGCGGTTGCGGACCTGGTTCGAGGACAATGTCGAGCTGCGAGAGGAACTCGAGCGGCGGGTCGCGCGGGCTTGGGAGACGAGTTTCATCGCGCCGCTCAAGCAGGCAGCCGGTATCGGCCCGGATCGCGCTCCGGAGACAGCTTCGTCGCACGACTCGCTAGCGGAAGTGGAGGAATAAGAGATGGTCAGCTTCAGCAACTTCCACCGCCTTGATCCGGCAGCACGCGATGTCGCGATCGAATTGCTCGCCAATGCGCAAGCGCAGCCCCCTTCGTTCATAGCATTCATGTACCGGTGGATGGCCTTCAACGGCTGGATGTCTGCCGTCACCCTGAAGGACACTGACCGGGAGATGATCGATGCGTTCGTGGCTGCGCCGCGGCTGATCGACGCTTTCGATCAGCTGATGGCCGGCGAACCCGATTTCCGTCAGATGGTCATCGAGTTCACCGCCTTGTGGCCCGTGCTCAACGTGCGCAGCGTGCGGGCGAAGCTCGGCTATGACGCGTTCCGCCAGTACGATCGCGCCGCGCTCCTGGCGCTCTGCGCGGCGGAGAACGTCAAGCAGCAGCCCGCCGGCTGGGTCGCCGGCGGCCATCCCAGCTGGGAGCAGCTGCTGCGGACCATCTACCAGGTTCGATGCAATCTTTTCCACGGCGAGAAATCGACGCAGAGCTTCCGTGACCGTGATCTCGTGTTCGCCTCCGATCGTATCCTCGCGCGCTTCATCGCGGCAACGGGATGCTTTGACTGGTACGATTTTTGAGCACGCTCGCGCTCTGGGCAGCCGACAAGACGGTGGCGCTGACCGGCCAGCGCCGTCATCTCCATAAGGGCGCAATGGTGGCCCCGGCCTTCACCGCGCCGGTGCTGGCACCGCACATCCAGTTCGGACCAACCGCCCTGGCCGCAGCGATCGCGCGCACCGCGACTCTTCGCAACGCGTCACCGGCCTTGCTCGCGCATATGAAGGACAGCGCGCTGAGCGAGGCGCAGATTCTGCTCACCGACGGATTCGGTTTCGAACTGTCGGACCTGCTGTCCGACCTTTCAGACAGCGAGCGCAACCATTTCGCATCGCGGGTGGGCGCAGGCATCACCGATCTCTACATGAACGCGCTGGGCTATGGCTGGCGCGACAATGCGGCCTGTCTGTCGTCATCGCTCGAGCCTCATGCCGATTTTCTCTATCAAGGCGGCGCCGCGCTCGGTCACGGCCTCGTGCGCCGAGGCGCGCGGTTCGTTCGCCGCGAAGGCCAGCGACGCCAAGATGGCGTCGGAGGCGCAGCGCAAACATCTGCGTCAGGTCCGCCCCTATATCGGCGCGGCCTCACCCCACGGTCAGGTCATCCACGGCTACTCGATCGCGTTCGGCGCGCGTCCGGGGATAGCCGGGGCCTTCCTGCAGCTGTCGCAGACATTGCGCCCTAGGGCCAAACCCACCAAGCCCCCCATGCCGGTCCCGGCGTCGGGAGCGTCGAACCCTGTGCTGGCGGCGATGGCCCTGGCGACGCACCGCTCGAACTTCATCCTCATGGATGCGCTGCAGTCGCCGGCTGGATCGACTGGCTCAATGGCGACCGCGATTTTCCGGAAGACGCCGAGCCGGTAACCTTCTTCAGGTTCGATTATGCGGGCCGGCCGTTCCTTGCCTCGACCGACGCGCTGGCGCCGTATCGATCCCCCTATCTGTGGTTCGACGAGCTCCATGCTTGATGTGAGGACAGCGCGTGCCTGCGAAGCCGTGCGGGCGTAGCCCCACCCTTTCAGCGCGCGAAGTTGACCAGCAGGGGTTCGTCGACAAGCGAGAGCAGCCCTTCCCCGGCCAGCTCGGCGAGTGCCAGGGCTTCGGCCGTGACATGGGAAAGTGGCACGCCGGCATTGTCGACCGCGAAACCCCTCTGAACGGCCATCATCACGCGGTCGCAGGGAACATGCACATCGCCGACCGCGTGCAGGCCGAGCAGGGCGAGAAGCTGGTCCGGCCCTTGCGCGCGCAGGAAGTGCTTGCGGCACAGTCTGACTGGATCGCGCGAGCTGCCGCAGTGCAGATCCTTCATGATGTCGTCCGCGAAGTCGGCCCGGTCCTTGGCGGGCTGGCCGAACGCCTTGTAGGCACGGCGCGAGGCCTTCTCCTTGACGATGTGGTCGGCCAGTGCCTGGATCACGTAATAGTCGCTATAGAGATAGCTGACGTTTCCTTCGTCATCGGTGTCGTCTATTTCGATGAGCACGAAGCCGCCACCCACGCCGCAGTCGCCGGGTGCGAGACCAAGCTTGTCGCCATAGACTTCCTCGAGGCGCATGAACCGCTTGGTGCTGGCCCAGGATGCGGTTTTCGCCGTCTTCAACACCGTCTTGAGCTGGACCCGCCGCTGGGTGTCTCCATCGTCCAGCATGACATCATAGGAGTCTCGATCTACCTCGGGCTCGAACAGGGTGAGCACATAGCCGCAGCGCGCTGCGGCAAGCTTGAGGTCGAAATAAAGCTTGTGAAAGAATATCCGTTCGCGCGTGACGCTGTTCGAGGGCGTGCGACAGAATTCAGCGATCGTCATTGTCATGGTGAGTCCAGCTCGGGCGGGCGTAGGTCCGTTGCGGCCACCCCATAGCCCGGCGGCGGGCGGAAAGTAGAGTCAGGAGGTGGCGCGGTGCCGTGCGGTTCGCCTGTGGAGCTCACCAGACGGTCCGTTTCCACCCCCTGCTCACCGAACCGGACATGCGGATCTCCCTGCATCCTGTACCCGCCATTTCAGCCCGGGTCGCCTTGGAGTATAAGGCGACTACGGGTCAGCCTGCCGGGAGCAACCATTTGCATCCACGTGCCATGAGCACCTGAGCCGGACATGTGTCCCGGCAGGCGGCCGTGATGACGCCCAATAGGAAGTCAGTGCCCTCGAGCACCAGTACAGGAACAGGTCAGGATCGCGGTGGACTCGATTATCGAAGGATAGACAAATCGGAGTATAATCCATGAGAAAAAGATTAGATTCAGACGCCGAGGAACCCGAGGAAATATGGTTTGCCGGTGTCGATTGGGGATCTCAACTTCACCAGGTGCGTGTTAGCGATCGGTGTGGTCGATCACTCGGCGACCGTGGCTTCGCCCATGGCGGTGAAGGGCTTGCCGAGCTCGCGGCGTGGATCCTCCAAAAAACGGGAGCTTCTCCCGATGCCGTTCACATTGCTATTGAAGTGCCGCACGGTCCGGTCGTTGAAAGTCTGATGGAGCGGGGATTCCAGCTTTACTCCATCAATCCCAAGCAGCTCGATCGATTCCGAGACCGCTTTTCGCCTTCCGGATCCAAGGATGATAGCCGCGATGCGCTCGTTTTAGCCGACTCGCTCAGAACCGATCGGCGCAGCTTTCGCGCTCTGCGAGCGGTCGATCCACTTGTCGTTGAACTGCGCGAATGGTCGCGGATCGCCGAGGAGCTAGGACAGGACCAGCTCCGTCTCGCCAACCGGATCCAGAACCAACTGTGGCGCTATTTTCCACAGCTTCTAAAATTGAGTGACGGGACGATAGAACCGTGGCTGCTGGCCTTGTGGCAGCTGGCGCCGATTCCGGGAAAAGCAGCGCGCTTGCGTGAAAGTACGATCGCGCGGCTGCTTAAAAATCATCGGATCCGCCGGGTCTCAGCGGCGGACATAATACAGGCACTCCGTGCGCCGGCTATTCCGATGGCGCCCGGTGCCGTCGAGTCCGCTGTTGCCCATATTAAAATCCTGATCGGCCAGATCGAGCCGATCCGTCGGCAAATCAAACAGGCCAATGCCCAGCTCGAAGCGCGGCTGGAACACTTTTTGTCGAAGGAGGAGACGGCCGAGGGGCAACAGGTGGAGCAGCGCGACGTGACGATCTTGCGGTCCCTGCCAGGCGTCGGAAAGATCGTCCTCGCCACGCTGCTCGCAGAAGCTTCAGACGCCCTGCGCCGCAGAGATTATCACGCTCTGCGCTGTCTGTCAGGGGTGGCACCGGTCACCAAGCGTTCTGGTAAAAGCCGCCAAGTGCTCATGCGACGCGCGGTCTTGGTCCGCTTGCGAAACGCCATCTATTATTGGTCAAGAATAGCAGTGAGGCTCGACCCACGCAGCCGAGCCCGATACGAGGCGCTGCGCGCTAACGGCCATAACTACAGCCGTGCCCTTCGGGGGGTTGCTGATCGTTTGCTACGCGTTGCCTGCACTATGCTCGAGCGACAAACCACGTTCGATCCCAATACGGTGTCGCGCTCGGCGTCCGGGCAAGCCCCTTCCGCCAGCATTGCGTAAGTCGATGCATTAATTACAATACTAACAGATCTGCCATCTGCTCGGCGGCATGCCGCCGCTCGCCCGTAAGATCTGAGATTGGGGATGCGGAGCGCAGTAAACCCAAATAGCGAAGCGCAGCAGCCCCAATCTCAGATCTCGGCACACGCCGCGAGAGCAGTTCCTACGATACTTCTCGTTTGCAAAAGGATAGGAAGTCCGGCTCATCGTGCACCCCGCTTGAGGAAGCGCATCGTACCATCGTTGACCGATCGCGTGCGCAGCGCGAGGAAATCGAGAATGTAATTCTGATGCACGCGCCACGGCGCCTCGCGCCCTTGGCTGGGCAGGATGTGCGCGGCGCGCTGTACGTAGCCCGAACTGAAGTCGAGCATCGCCTCGCGGCCGGTATCAGCCTGCTTGGGGCGCGGGACGCAGATCGGCATTTCGTGCCGCCTCATGCGCTTGAGCAGACGACAGACGTAGCGCGCGGTGAGGTCGCATTTAAGTGTCCAGGACGCGTTGGTGTAGCCGAAGGCGAGCGCCATGTTCGGCACGTCGCTCAGCATCATGCCCTTGTAGACGAGGTGATCGGCTGGGTGGACCGGCTCTCCATCGACCGTTAGCGCGGCTCCACCGAACAGTTTGACGACGAGCCCGGTCGCCGAGACGATCACGTCGGCGTCCAGTTCCGCACCCGAACCAAGCCGAAGCCCGGTCGGCGTAAGTGTCTCGATCCGGTCGGTAACGATGGTCGCACGCCCATCGCGCAAGACAGCGAAGAGGTCGCCGTCGGGTACGAGGCAGACACGCTGGTCCCACGGATCATAGTCAGGGGCAAAATGGCGATCCACGTCGAAGCCCTTACCCAGCTGATCGCGCGCGGCCTTCTTGATCAGTGCCTTCACACGTTCCGGACGGCGGCGCGACAGGCCGTAGGTGATGATAGCCAGCGCTACATTCTTCCACCGTACCAACGTCTCGGCCACGCCAGCCGGCAGGCCGGCGCGCAGCCTGCGCGCGACAGGATCGCGCGCAGGTCGCGAGACAACATAGCTGGGCGAGCGCTGGAGCATCGTGACGTCCGCACCCTGTTCGACCAGAGCGGGCACGAGCGTGATCGCGGTCGCCCCGCTGCCGATCACGACGATCCGCTGCCCCGCAGGTTCGAGATCTTCCGGCCAGAACTGGGGATGGACGAACCGCCCCGCGAATGCGTCGCGGCCCGGGAAATCCGGCGTGTAGCCCTGTGCATAATCATAATAGCCGCTGCACATGTACAGGAAGCCGCAGGTCAGTCGCACGACATGGCCATCCGTCTCCGCC
>Ga0302314_10023137_pt1 | contig 10155 bp, 10 predicted proteins | sample III_Palsa_N2_3_FD_200533 | JGI IMG/M metagenome (GOLD analysis project Ga0302314, IMG submission 200533) | Peat permafrost microbial communities from Stordalen Mire near Abisko, Sweden - III_Palsa_N2_3 | ecosystem: Environmental > Terrestrial > Soil > Palsa > Peat permafrost | place: Sweden...
TGCGTTGATTCAACCTTATCTATCGCAGGGCTATGCGCCCATTGGTTACTCATCGTTTAACGGTACTGGTGGCCAGTCGGACCAAGGCGCACTTGATCAAGGACGCAAGGTGGGGGCCGACCTCGTCGTCGTGTCGAACCCTTCCTACAGTGGTACGCGTTCCACTGTAATTCCAATTGTGACGCCGACGACCTCGACTTCTTACACCAGCGGCACTGCCACGGCCTACGGTGCAGGTGGGACAGCAACGGCCTATAGTACGAGCAGGACCACGACTTACGGGACGCAAACCAACTTCATACCGATGCATGTGGACCGCTTCGAATATTTGGCGGTCTATTTTGTGAAATTGAAAATCCACTTTGGCGCCTTTGCACATGATCTGACGCCAAGAGTTGCAATCCAATCACGGTGTGGCTGTCTACAACGTCATAGTTGGCAGCCCAGCCTTTGACGCGGATATTTTGGTTGGTGACGTAATCCAGACTATCGACGGCAAGCCCATTGCTGGTGCAGCCGATTACACTGCGCTGCTTGAATCTAAGGTAGGACGGCAGATCGACCTGACGCTCTATCGACACGGAAGCGTGATCACCAAGTCAGTCAAACTTAATCCTTAAATTTCAGTTGCGAAGAAACCGACTGGTAGTCATGTTCGCGCCGACCTTGCCAACGGGTGGGGGTAACTTTGGGGGTAACTCTTGACCGCAATCGCTAGTGAATGGCTACACAGATGGAAGCAGCGACCCTAGTTCGATAGACGCCACCAGCCTAAGGGCGTATGCAAGAAGGCCGGCAACCCAACAGGGTTCCGGCCTTTTTCTTGTCGACGATGAAGAGAGACGATGCCCTACATGGATTACTCGGCATGCTAGTCGCGTCACACAGGATTTCTCCGATCATGCAGGATGACGCGCGCCTCACTGACCAGATGTATCTGTATCGAATGAAGCGCTGAAATAACGCACTAGAAGTTAGATCGATCGGCAACGGCAAGCGGATTCGATCGATGGCTACAGCGACGTCATGCGCATCTGCATGTGCACGCTTCGGATGCGCATCGGTCGGCCGCGATCACAGAATCACGTCCTTGCAGAGCAGTGCCCACGCAACTTACAACGCCATGGGCTGTGCAGACATCGGCAGATGATCCGAAGGTTTTATCAACCGCATTCAATCGCCCGACTCGGAACAAATGATCGATGCACATGGACTTCGTGCATGCGTCTATTTGTCCATCGAGCGAAGAGCTGCAAAGAAAATTTCCCACAAAAAAAGCCCATGAATCCATGAGCTTTTTGCGTTATTGGCGGAGAGAGAGGGATTCGAACCCTCGATAAGGCTTTTGACCCTATACTCCCTTAGCAGGGGAGCCCCTTCGGCCACTCGGGCATCTCTCCGTTTTTTTCTCCGCGCTGTAGCGGAGCCGGTAAGCATACTGACCGGCCTCGCCCAGGTAAAGCCTCAATCGTCGCTCATCGATCGCTGGATTCGTCCGGTACCGCATGATCGGGGTCATGCTCGTTCTTGATGCGCTGGTAGATCTCTTCGCGATGCACTGCAACTGTCTTGGGCGCATTGATACCAATACGCACCTGATTGCCTTTGACACCCAGGACGGTGACGGTCACTTCGTCGCCGATCATCAAGGTTTCACCGACCCGGCGGGTCAGAATCAACATGTTTGATACTCCATTGTTCGATTGATTTCAGGCCTGCTGCAGTGTTGCCTCACCCCTGAGCTTCAACACCAGCAGTTCGACGATAGGTCCGCGATCGGCCTACGCCTTCCCGGCTCGAACAAGCCAGACCGGGTAGGAAGGCTTGAGCACCCATGATCGCAACAATAATCATGTGCACATCCAAGCGATACTAGCCGAGCGTCCGCGCCCTACGCAATGCATCGACCTGCTCGAAACGGCCTATGCCGATGGTCACGAATCACTTGCATGCCGCCTGTACTGGAATATTTATCATCCAGAATATGGCTGCATGCACACTGTGTACACATATCTATCCCGCTCGCATGAAATCGCGATGGCTTTCAGCTATGCCGCAGCTGCCAACTGACTGCCGATCCAGCGCGATAGATCGGCGAGCAATCCAGGCAGTTGCGGCGCATCAATGCCGCCGCCTTGCGCCATATCCGGGCGGCCACCGCCCTTGCCGTCGATCTGGGCGGCGATGTGCGCAACCACGTTGCCGGCCTTGATACGGCCCAGTGCGGCGCCGTGCACGCCGGCGATCAGCGCGACCCGGCCCTGGTCGGCACCGGCCAGCAACACCACGCAGTCGCCGAGCTGCTGCTTGAGCTGATCGACGCTGTCGCGCAGCGACTTGGCATCAAAGCCTTCCAACCTCGCCGCCACCACTTTGATGCCGTCGACGAGTTGCGCCGAAGCAGCCAGGTCGGCGGTCGCCGAGCCAGCCACCTTGCTGCGCAGCGATTCCAGTTCGCGCTCCAGTTTTTTCTGGCGGTCGAACAATTGACGCAGCTTCTCCACCGCATCGTCACCACTGCTGGAAAGCAGCTGCGACAATTCGCCCAAGCGCCGTTCTTCGTCCGCCACATGCGCCAGCGCGCCGGCGCCCGTCACCGCCTCGATACGCCGCACGCCCGAAGCCACACCGGACTCGCCGAGGATCTTGAACAGGCCGATATCGCCGGAGCGGCCGACATGCGTGCCGCCGCATAGCTCGGTGGAGAAGTCGCCCATCTTCAGCACGCGCACTTCGTCGCCGTACTTTTCACCGAACAGCGCCATCGCACCGAACGCGATCGCATCGTCGTAAGCCATCTGGTGCACTTCGGCCGGCGCGTTGCCGCGAACCTCGGCATTGACCAGCGCCTCGACGCGCGCGAGTTCGTCCTTGCCGATCGGCTTGTTGTGCGAGAAGTCGAAACGCAGCCGATCCGGCGCGACCAGCGAGCCCTTCTGCGTGACGTGTTCACCAAGCACCTTGCGCAAAGCCGCATGCAGCAGATGCGTAGCCGAATGATTGAGCACCGTGGACTGCCGGCGCACCGCATCGACCTGCGCATCCAGCACGTCGCCGCTGCGCAAGGGCTGGGCGCCGTTCCAGCGGCCGCTGTGGCCGAAGAACACGCCGCCCATCTTCAGCGTATCGGCGACGCCGAAGCGGCCGGCTGCATTGGACAGCGCGCCGGTGTCGCCGACCTGACCGCCGGATTCCGCATAGAACGGCGTGCGATCGAGCAGTACCACGCCCTCCTCGCCCGTGCTCAAGGCGTCGACCTGTTTGCCGCCGCGCACGATGCCGAGCACCTTCGCGCCCGTGGCTGCCAGCATGTCGTAGCCGAGGAATACCGTAGGCTGTAGCTGGCTGGCCAGTTCGGCCGGCATCTGGCCCTTCGCCTCGAACTTGCCCGCCGCGCGAGCACGTTCGCGCTGCTCGTTCATGGCCTGCTCGAAGCCGACCATGTCCACTTCCAGCCCGCGCTCGCGCGCGATGTCGGCGGTGAGGTCGACCGGAAAGCCGTAGGTGTCGTAGAGCTTGAAGGCGTCGACGCCCGGAATGGTCTTGCCAGCCTTGCCGGCTACGTCGTCGAACAGCCGCATGCCGTGCTCGAGCGTTTCACCGAAACGCCGCTCTTCGGTGCTCAGTGCGTCTTCCACGAACGCCTGCTTCGCCGCCAGATCGGTATAGGCCTCGCCCATCTCTTCGACCAGCGGTCGCACCATTTTCCAGAAGAACTCGCCGCGCACGCCGAGCATCCAGCCGTGCCGCAGCGCGCGGCGGATGATCCGGCGCAGCACATAACCGCGCCCCTCGTTGGACGGCAGCACGCCGTCCACGATCAGGAAGGCGCAAGCGCGGATATGGTCGGCAATCACGCGCAGCGACTTGTTCGCCAGATCGGCGGTACCGGTGAGCTTGCCGGCCTCCGCGATCAGATGCGCGAACAGGTCGATCTCGTAATTCGAGTGCACGTGCTGCAGCACGGCGGCCAGGCGCTCTAGGCCCATGCCGGTATCCACGCACGGTGCCGGCAGTGGGCTCAGCGTACCGTCGGGCGCGCGGTCGAACTGCATGAACACCAGGTTCCAGATCTCGATGTAGCGATCTCCATCCTCATCCGGCGAACCGGGCGGGCCACCGGCGATGCCGGGGCCGTGATCGAAGAAGATCTCGGTACACGGACCGCACGGGCCGGTGTCGGCCATCTGCCAGAAGTTGTCCGAAGCGAACGGCGCGCCCTTGTTGTCGCCGATGCGCACGATGCGATCGGCCGGCACGCCGATCTCGCGGTGCCACAGCTCGTACGCCTCGTTGTCGGTGTGATAGACCGTGACCCACAGCTTGTCCGCCGGTAGCTTGTAGACCTCGGTGAGCAGCTCCCAGGCGAAGCGGATCGCATCGCGCTTGAAGTAATCGCCGAACGACCAGTTGCCGAGCATCTCGAAGAAGGTGTGGTGGCGCGCGGTGTAGCCGACGGCATCCAGATCGTTGTGCTTGCCACCGGCGCGCAGGCAACGCTGCACATCCGCTGCGCGCGCGTAACCTGGCTTCTCGCTGCCGAGGAACACATTCTTGAACTGCACCATGCCCGAGTTGGTGAACAGCAGGGTTGGGTCGCTGGCCGGCACCAGCGAGCTGGACGGCACGATGGTGTGGCCCTTGGAACGGAAATAATCGAGGAAGGTCGAACGGATATCTGAGGTTTTCATGCGGATCGGCAATGGTCGTGGACATGACCACGCCCAAGGCACGCTATGCGATCAGCCGCCTGCTTCAGTCATCCTGATCAGTCGCCCGGGTCGGCAGCGTCGTCCACTTCGGCGTGGGTAACACTTCGTACTGTGGCGGCGGCAAAGCCGCGACGCAAGAGGAACTGTGCACGGCGCGCGCGTTCGGCCGGATCGGCGCTGCCCGTACCGCCATAGCGGCGACGCAGCTGGCTGGCCGCCGAGGCCGCCCAATCCACCTCGGCGGCATCCAGCAATTCGCGGATACGACGGTCGGTCAGGCCGTGGCTTTTCAGTTCCATCTGCAAGCGCAGCGGCCCATAGCCCTGCGCTGCCCGGCTGCGCAACAACACCTCGGCGAAACGTTCGTCATCCTGGTAGCACTGTTCGCCCAGGCGATCGATCGCGGCGCTGGTCTCCTCGCCGGCATAGCCGCCCTGGCGCAGCTTAGTCTTCAACTCACGGCGCGAATGTTCGCGGCGTGCCAGCAGGCCCAGCGCCTTGTCGTAGGCGCTGCGTTTCGGCTTGGTGGCATCGTCTGGGCCTGGGCGGCGTTTCATGGGCATGCTGGGATGCCGGCGAGATGCATCAGCACGTGATGGTTATCAGCCCGGAAAAAAGCGCAACGACCAGACCGATAAAGGCACCAAGCAACAAGCCTGTGGCGATGACGACGAGATACATGATGACTTGCTCAAGACGCAGGCCAGTGACCATGCCTGGATGCCGCTCACCGTGCACCTTGTCGATCATCGTCATGCCGTAGCTCCTCGCTCAATGATTCGCCGGTCGAGCAGCGATCCGCGCCACGATCTGAGCACCCAGATCATCGGCGGACTGCTCTGTCGTGTGAACGGCCGACTGGATGGCGGCGGCATCCAGGCCGCCCGGCCGCGAGGCTTCCGCCAGCGCCCAGGTCCGCGCTGCGCGACGGCCGCTGCGACAGTACAGCAGCAGCGGCTTGTCGGACTGTGCGAGCACACGATCAAGCGCATCGACCGCTGCCGTCGGAATGTCGCCATGCGGAACCGGGATATAGCTGAAGCCCAGGCCGCTGGCTTGCGCAGCACGCGCTACCGCCGTCGAGGCAGGCTGGTCGGCCGCCTCGCCATCTGGGCGCAGATCGACGATGGTGCGGAACCCTTTCGCCTTGATGTCCGCCAGTTGGGTTTCGTTGATCTGCTCGGTTACCCACACAGAGCCCGCTAGCGGCTTGGCCGCTACGGAGTGCCGTATGCGGTAACGATCGACCGCCGCATTGCCCACGACCAGCCCGATCCCGACCAGCACCGCCAGCAGGAAAACCCATTTCACTTTAGGCATGGTTTGCCGTCATCCCTCTCGAAGCCTCGCATCTCAACTGCCGGCGCCGCGAACAGCAACCGCCGCTTCAAAAAACCTTGTAGACCTGCCCGGTCTGCGAGCCTTCCACGCTGCGGCTGAAAGCCAGCGCCGCCCGCGCGGCCGGCACCGGTTCGAAACCCCGGAAGAACGGCGCATAGGCGTCCATGGCCTCAGTCAAAACGTTAGGGCTGACCACGTTGATGCGCAAGCCACGCGGCAGTTCGATCGCCGCCGCGCGCGCGAACGCCTCGACCGCGCCATTGACCAGGCTGGCCGAGGTGCCCTGCACGATCGGCTGCTCGGCGAGGATGCCGGTGGTCAGCGTGATTGAACCGCCATCGCGCAGATGCTCGCGCGCCGCCAGCGCCAGGTTCACCTGCCCGAGCAGTTTGTCGGCGATGCCCAGCGTATGCAGCGAATCGCCATAGGCCGCCGCGGCGAAATCCGCCAGCGGCGCGAAGGTGACCTTGCCGGCGGCACAGACCACCGCATCCAGCGCGCCCGCCTCGGAAAAGCCGCGACGGATGCTGGCCACATCGGCGATGTCCATCCGCACCGCGCCGGAATTTCGTCCCGCCGCGATTACCTCGTGCCGTTGCGAAAGCTCCGCGGCCACGGCCCCACCAAGCGTGCCGGAGGCGCCGACCAGCAGAATGCGCAAACGTCGCTCGGCCATCAGACCTCTTCCAGCACGTCTTCCGCGGTCGCCGCGGCCGGCTTGCCGAGCGCCACGAGCAGGCGCTCGCGCAACTGCCGATCGATCTCGTTGGCGATGGTGGGGTTGTCGCGCAGGAACTGCCGCACGTTCTCCTTGCCCTGGCCGATGCGATCGCCGTTGTAGCTGTACCAGGCACCGGACTTGTCGATCAGGTTCTGCGCCACGCCCAGCTCGATGATCTCGCCCTCGCGCGAGGTGCCCTCGCCGTAGAGGATCTCGAACTCGGCCTGGCGGAACGGCGGCGCCACCTTGTTCTTGACCACCTTGACGCGGGTTTCCGAACCGATCACCTCGTCGCCCTTCTTCACCGCGCCGATGCGGCGAATGTCCAGGCGGACCGAGGCGTAGAACTTCAGTGCGTTGCCGCCAGTGGTGGTTTCGGGGCTGCCAAACATCACGCCGATCTTCATGCGGATCTGGTTGATGAAGATCACCAGGCAGCCGGATTTCTTGATGTTGGCGGTGAGCTTGCGCAGCGCCTGGCTCATCAGGCGGGCATGCAGGCCGACGTGGGAATCGCCCATTTCGCCCTCGATTTCGGCCTTCGGCGTCAGCGCGGCGACCGAGTCGACCACCACCACGTCCACCGCGCCGGAGCGCACCAGCATGTCGCAGATTTCCAGCGCCTGTTCGCCGGTATCCGGCTGCGACACCAGCAGGTCGTCCACCTTCACGCCGAGCTTTTCGGCATAGGTGGGATCAAGCGCATGTTCGGCGTCGACGAAGGCCGCGGTGCCGCCGTTGCGCTGGCAGTTGGCGATCACCTGCAGGGTCAGCGTGGTCTTGCCGGACGATTCCGGACCGTAGATCTCCACCACGCGGCCGCGCGGCAGGCCGCCGATGCCGAGCGCGATATCCAGCCCGAGCGAGCCGGTGGACACGGTTTCGATCGCCTCGTTGACGCGATCGCCCATGCGCATCACCGCGCCCTTGCCGAACTGCTTTTCGATCTGGCCGAGGGCCGAGGCGAGTGCCTTGCGCTTGTTGTCATCCATCGTCTGAATCCTGCGTGTGGTTTGATGAGTATGGCGAGCATGATGCCCGCGGCGCGTCTCACGGCTTGCGATCATTCGCGGCATGAGTTTCACCGCGATGCCGCCCTGCGTGAGCTAGGTGTTCAGTATCCCACACCGGTCAAGCCGGCTCGGCGAGCCGAGGTCGCGTCAATCTGTCAGCGTTTTCCGAACACCGATGAGCGCGGCGGCCACGGTTTGTCGGCGGATCGCCTCGCGATCACCGGGAAACTGGAACAGCTTGGCGTGCGCGTAGCCGCCACGCCGCTTCCAGCCGATCCACACCGTCCCCACCGGTTTTTCCGGCGTGCCGCCGCTGGGCCCGGCGATGCCGGTGACTGCCACCGCGACGCCTGCGCCGAACCGCGCCAACGCGCCGGAAACCATTTCCAGCACGGTCTCCTCGCTGACCGCGCCCGTGCGCTCCAGCGTGCGCGGGTTGACCCCGAGCAGCGCTTCCTTGGCACCGTAGCTGTAGGTCACCACGCCGGCATCGAACCAGGCCGAGCTGCCCGGCAGATCGGTCAGCGCCTTGGCGATCCAGCCGCCGGTGCACGACTCCGCGGTCACCAGCATCAACCCGTGCCGCAGGGTCGCGCTGGCGACCTGCTCGGCCAGCACCTGCAGTTCGGCATCGGTGGGTGTGGTCATTGGGTTCATGGCTTGAATGACATGGTGGCAAGGCCGTTTGTTTGAAGAATCACTCAAACTCGTGGCCAACCTCGACAAGTATGCCGCCAGGCGCTTTGCAGTAAAAGCGTCGCGCGCCGCGCATGAATTCAATATCAGTGACGTCCAGAGCATCCGCTTTCATGGCGGCATGACAAGCCTCTACCTGCGCTTCATCGGGCGTCAGAAAACCAAGGTGAAACATGGGCGGATACGCTTTGTCTGGGTCAATGCCGCTGGAGAGGCGCATAAGGACCAAGACCACACCATGGCTGCCCTTGAGGATGGCTAGGCCGCTATGACCGCGCATCTCTTGCAGGGTGAACTTGAAGTGCCTGACGAAGAAGGTTGCGGCCGCCGCGACGTCGGTGACCGAAAGGTGCATGTGATTGAGTTGCATGATGAGCTCTCGAATAAGGGCTCATCCGTGCAAGAGAACGCAAAGACGAGCCCGATGACACCAAGGTGCCGGGATCGTCGTGGGTTCTCATGCCGGGCATGAAACAGAACTTCCTCTGTTGAGGAAGGGGGTGGGCTTACCGAATCCACCCCTGCCTTTTTCGACCTGCCCATGGTAACAGAGCAGCTCTGAGGCTTGATGTCACCCTCATTTGCGCATGGTGTTGCGCCCGGTCTTCGCCGCCTTCTTCGCGCCCATGCGCCGCAGGGTGGTCTTGTCGTCCTCGTCGATTTCGGGCTGCAGGTCGATATCCGGCGGCGGATTCGGATACTGCTTGCGCTCGCCGATGATCTTGATCCACTTGCTGCAGAAGCGGTTGTAGGCAGCCCAGGGCAGCCCATCCGATTCGACCAGCGCGCGTTCCGCACGCAAGGCGATCTGGTGCGCGTCCCGATACTGGAACTTCAGCACGTGCTCGAACAGCATCTCGACCACCTCGTGCATCACGATGAAGCGGTCGATGTCGTAGACCTTGCCCTGATGTTTCATCTGCGGCGGCAGCTGATGGTCGATGTAGACCGTGTCGCCCTTGCGATTGCACGAGCCGACATACGGCACGTCGTAGATGCGCACCACCTTGACCGCTTTCAGCATGGCCTCGGCGGCTTCGTCGAGGATATGGCTGTTGACCAGCCACTCTCCCGGTTTGGGTCGGTGTCCCCAGCTCATGGTGCGATCTCCTCGGTGACCATCGTCATTCCCAGTTACGCGTGCCTTGCGGGCCGACGTTACTACGCCTATCTGCGCACCGGCTAGCGGCAAGGAATCGCGATCCGTGCACATCCATCGAGGCACATGAGTCAAAATGGCTGCTTCAGACTTTCGAAACCCCACGGAGCACCAGTGACCAGAACGGACGCGGCGAACCGGGACAGCAACCTGGAAAACCACACCCCGCTGATGCGCCAGTACCTCTCCGCGAAAGCGGAGCATCCGGACGTGCTGCTGCTCTTCCGCATGGGCGACTTCTACGAGCTGTTCTACGACGACGCGCGCAAGGCAGCGCGGCTGCTGGATATCACGCTGACCCAGCGCGGTGCCTCGGCGGGTGCGCCGATCCCGATGGCCGGTGTGCCGTATCACGCGATCGAGAACTATCTGGCGAAACTTGTCCGGCTCGGCGAATCGGTGGCGATCTGCGAGCAGATCGGCGATCCGGCGCTGGCCAAGGGCATCGTCGAGCGTAAGGTGGTGCGGATCGTCACCCCCGGCACGGTGACCGACGCCGCGCTACTCGAAGAA
>Ga0302314_10023138_pt1 | contig 10155 bp, 7 predicted proteins | sample III_Palsa_N2_3_FD_200533 | JGI IMG/M metagenome (GOLD analysis project Ga0302314, IMG submission 200533) | Peat permafrost microbial communities from Stordalen Mire near Abisko, Sweden - III_Palsa_N2_3 | ecosystem: Environmental > Terrestrial > Soil > Palsa > Peat permafrost | place: Sweden...
CGGCTCGGAGTCATCAGCGGGTCCGGGCGGCGGTGACGTGCCGGCCGCCAGCGGTCCCGGTTTCCCGTTGTCGGCCGCGGCCGGACTGGATGAACTGCCGATGTCTAGCCCGTTCCCGCCCTGGATCGCGATCGCCAGCACCGGCAGGCCCGCAGTGAGCGCAGCCACCCGGCTGCCGGTCCACGGGTCGTCGCGGACGGTGAGCTCGCCGGCCAGCGGCTTCGGCCGCAGGTGCGCGACGCTGCTCGCCGCCCATGACCCCGACCAGCCGAGCTCCACCCTGGCCGTGGCCGGGCCAAGGTTCCGGTAGTGCAGGCGGAACGCCGCGCCCCGCTCGCCGACCGGCACGCAGTACCACGCGGTCGCGCTGCCGCCGGCCCACTCAGTCCGCAGCTGCGGTATCCAGTTGGCAGCGCGCTGCCAGGACGGCTTCATGGCGATGGCGCGGCCGTCCACGGTGAGCTGCGGGCGGAGGAGGCCGCCGGCGCCGCCATGCGCCTGGACCAGGCCGCTGACGCGCTCGAGCAGCACGCCGAGCGAGCGAACCGAGCCGTCGTCCAGGCTGATCTCCGGCAGCGATAGCCAGAGATTGCCGGCTGGCCAGAACCGCGGCGGGTCACTGATCTGCGGCGCGCTCGTCACCAGGTGCGCGGCACTGTGCGGACGCGATGACATCAGCCGGCCGCCTGCAGGCCGAGCAGCCGGGCCGCGTTCCCGGCGAAGATCAGGTGCCGGTCGGCGGCGGACAGTCCCAGCTGGCCGGCGATCCTGGTCTGCTCGTCGTAGTAGGCCCGGACCAGGCCGCGCGGGAAATGGGCCGAGTCGGAGCCGAACAGGATGCGCTCAGCGCCGATCGTCTCGGTGAACTTGCGGAACAGGTCCGCCAGCGTCAGCGGGTAGGGCATCCAGCGGATCCACTCGTTGTTCCCTGACGTGTCGACGCAGACGTTGCGGCAGGCCCAGGCCAGCTGCAGCAGCTCGCCGGGGTACCCGCAGCCGAAATGCGGGACGACGAAGGTCGCATAAGGGAACGCCTTCGCGACATCGTGCAGCGTCAGCGGACTGATGTTGACGTGGGCCGCGATCCCTCCGCCGCCGTCCAGCGTGCCGAAATGCACGAGCACGGGGATCTGAAGGTCCTCGGCCGCCTGCCAGACCGGCCACAGCGCCTCATCGTCGATAGGCCCGGCAAGCGCGGGCGCGATGACCTTGTAGCCGCGCAGGCCGTCCTCGGTCACCGCCCGGCGGAGTTCGGCGGCCGCGCCGGGCAGGAACGGATCGTGGTGCGCGAACCCGACCATTCGCGGTCTGCCGGCGATGGCGCTGGCGAGCTTCTGGTTGCCGCCGCCGGTCACGAACGCGACGGCTTCGAGCTGCCCGCCCTCGATCTCAGCGGACCAGCGGTCCGCCTGAATGTCGGCTGGCGGTTCAGACTCTTCTGGATACGGGAACGCCCAGGCATCCCACCACTGCTCCTGATACCAGCGCCAGTTGTGCTTGAGCTCGGCCAGTTTTCTGTCGCCGTGCTGCCAGCGGTAGGCCTCCTCGGCTGGCGGTGGCGCCGCGTCGGGAACCGGGAAATGGCAGTGAAAGTCGATGATCGGGAAGCCCCAGCGGCTGTTGCGCATCACAGCCGTTCCCGCACCTCGGCAAGCAGTCCGGCCGGGTCGTGGCTCACGCGGCCGCCGGCGATCGTGCCGAGCACCTCGATCGCGCCGATCTTCTCGTCCGGCACGGTCAGCGGGTCGTCTGCGAGCAGCACCAGGTCCGCGGCCTGGCGCGGCGCGATGCTGCCCCGGTGCTGCTCGGCCCGGGCGGCCCGCGCCGCCGCGATCGTGTACGCGGCGAGCGCCTCGGCCGGACTGACCCTCTCAGCGGGACCGTGCACGGTGCCGCTCGCTGACAGTCGCTGCACCATGGCCTGCATGCCGCGCAGCGGCGAGCCGGGAGCGACCGGCCGGTCGGAGCTGCCCGCGACGGCGATACCGGCGTCCATCAGGCTGCGGGCCCGGAACACCTCGGTCAGCCGCTCGGCTGCCACGACCTCGCCGAACAGGTCGCCGAACTCAGTCACCAGCATCGGCTGGGTCACGACGGTCATCCCGGCGGAGGCGAGGCGGCCCAGCTGGTCCGGGCGGATCAGCGCGCCGTGCTCGATCCGGTGGCGCGGGTGCGCTACCTGGACGGGAGCGGGTCCGTCGGCGCCGGAGGAAGCCTCAGCCAGTGCGTCGAGCACCAGGTCGATGGCGTGATCACCCATCGCATGCGCTGCGACCTGCCAGCCGGCCCGGTGCGCGGCGATGATGTCGCGGCGCAGCAGCGCGGGGTCGTTGTCGAAGTCCGGCTTGCCGTCGGCTCCCTCAATGCCGAGGCCGTCGACCCAGATCTTCATCGCCCCGAGGCTGAGCCAGTCGCTGCCGAAGCCGGTGTGGACGCCGAGATCCAGGCCCCGCTCGATGGCGTCGTCCTGGTGCGCGGCCAGCTCATGCATCATCTCGTTGTGCACCATCAGCTGCGCGCGGGCGCGGAGCCAGCCGCTGCGTTCGGCGAGCTGGTAGGCCGCGATCTCCACCGGGCTGTGATCCAGGCCGGGGCAGCCGATGCCGGCGTCGGTGAAGCTCGTGATGCCCTCGGCCGCGTACTGCCGCGTGGCCTCGTCGATCGCGCGGGCCAGCTGCTGCGCCGATGAGGGCCCCACGTAGTCCTTGACGAGGTCCATCACGGCCTCCTCGAGGAGACCGTTCGGGCGGCCGGACGGGTCGGTGCCGATGCGGCCGCGGCCGGCGGTCGTTCCGGCGGTGATGCCGACAGCCGCGAGCACGGCGCTGGACACCACGCACTGGTGACCGGAGAAGTGCGTCAGCCAGACTGGCCGGCCGCCGGCCGCACGGTCAAGCTCGTCCCTGGTCACGTGCTCGCCGAGCGGCAGCCCGGCGCCGTACCCAGTGCCGATGACCCAGTCGTCGGCGGCGAGCCCGGCGCCGTACTCGGCAACGGCCTCGAGGATCGCGCCGGCGCCCTGAACTCCGGTCAGGTCGAGCAGCACAAGCCCGAGCCCGAACGACGTGGTGTGGCAGTGGGCATCGTGAAAGCCGGGCACCAGCACCGCGCCGCCGGCGGCCACGACGCGGCTGGCCGGCAGCCCGAGTACCTCCTCGTCGAGGCCGACGATCTGGCCGTCCCAGATGCCGAGAGCCGTAGCCGTCGGCCGGCCTGGGTTAACTGTCCGGATTCGCGTATCACGTATCAGCAGGTCAAGCACATGAGCAAGGGTGCCACTCGCGGGCCCGCGCCGTACGTGAAGGAGTCTGATCGGCCGTTACGCCCGGGCAGGTCAGGCCGTGTCACAGCGAAGTCACACCTGGCCGGCTCTGCTGTCTGCCGTAGTCGCGCCGGCCTGCCCGGCGAGCCGCACGCACAAGCCGCACGTAAAGGACAGCCGATGCGCGAGCGCTGGCATGATCCCGAGCCGGACTGGCCAGGCTGGCCCGACCCGCCAGCTGACCCGGTCCGTCCGGCGGCCGCGCGCGGCTCCCTCCCCGCACCGGGCGGGCCGGCGCGACTGCAGGCCGCATCTGGGCGGCCGCAGGCCGCATCCGGACTGCGGTGGCCGCCCGCGGATTCGTGGTGGCCGGGGTCAAGGCCGGGGATCGGGCCGGGGTCCGGGTCCGGGCCGGGAGACGGACCTGATGCGGCGACCACGCTGGATTCCGATCCCGGTGCGGCAGCCGGCGGCCTGGACTGGCTTCTCGCCGACCCGCCTGTCGCGCCTCTCCGGGGGGAAAATGCACCTTTTTCGCGAGCTGACGGCGCGCCGGCCGCGTCAATGCCGGGGGTGGGTGGGCGTTTTGCCGCAGAATGGTGGCCGGCAGGTGCATCGTCGCGCCCGGACTCATTAGACCGGGAGCGCGGGAGACGCGCGAAAACGGACGGAGGTGTGATGGTTCGCAGGGCCCTACTCGAACGCAGCGATCAGCTCACTGCCGACGATGATGAGGCACTGCCCCCGCTCCGGCCGCAGTCCGCTCGCGCCGGCCACACCGCCGCGCCGTGGCGCGGATCCGGCGGCCGGTGGCTTGTCTGGGTTGCGCGTGCCGTTGCCTGGGCGGTGCTCCTCCTGATCGGATACCGTGGCGTACTCGCGATCGTCGAGGGAACTGGCACGACCCCGCCAGCCGCCACTCCCGCCAGCGCGCCGCCCTCCGCCGGATCGCAGTTCCCGGTCACCGCAGCGGAGGCGTACGCGCTCGAGTTCGGCGACGTGTACCTCAACTTCAGCCCGTCGACCGCGGCCGCGCGCAGCAGGGACCTGGCGAGCTTCGTCGCTCCGGGCGCTGACAGCCAGCTTGGCTGGAACGGCGCCGGCTCGCAGCGCGTGTTCGACGAGCAGGTCTCGGCGATCAGGGTGACCGGCGCGCACACCGCGGTCGTCACGCTGCTGGCACGGGTAAGCGGCGGCCGGCTTATCGAGCTCGGCGTGCCCGTCTACGCTGCGGGCGGCGGCCTGACCGTGTCCGGCAACCCCGCGCTGCTCCCCGGGCCGGCCAGGGCGGTTCAGCCTGCCGCCAGCCAGCAGACTTCGGACCAGGCCACCGAGACCGAACTGCAGGGTCAGCTCCCGGCCTTCTTTGCGGCGTATGGCAGCGGCGACGAGGCGACGCTGGCCCGGTTCGCCGCTCCCGGAGCGCACATCAGCGGCCTCGGCGGCGGCGTGACCTTCTCCGCGATCGACAGCGTGTACGCCCCGGCGGGCGGCTCGACCCGTCAGATCTCGGTGACGGTGACCTGGCAGCTGGCAGCCGGTGCGGGGACGTCGGCAGGCGTCAGCGGGGCGCCGGCGGAGCTGCAGATGACTTATCAGCTGACCATCGTCCGCCAGGACGGCAGCTGGGACGTCCAGTCGATCGGCGCCGCTACGCAGGCGCAGCCGCAGGGGTCGCCGTGACCCGACGAGGCAGCAGACAGCTCGCACCCGCTCCCGACGGCCGCGCTCACTCACCCCCGGAGATTCGATGTCGGCTCAACTCCTTATCGCCGCTGCACATCCCCTGGCGCTCAGCACATCCGGCCTTGTGTCTTATCTGCAGGGCCTTTTCGGCCAGCTATTCCTGGGCATCGTCGGTATCGTCGCGATTTTCTTCCTGTTCACGCGCGAGATCATCCGATTCGTTCAGTTCATCGTTCTCGCTATTGCCATCGCCGTCGTTTTCTATACGCCGAGCATTGTGCAGACGATCGCGTCCGGTATCGCGAATGCGCTCGGAGTGCACTGACCGGCAGCGCGTGCTGAGCGGGGACCGGCTTCCGGCTGGTCTCGCAGCTAGCGGACGGAAGGAGGCGGCGCATGGAACTACCGACGTATACCAACATCTGGAAGATCGAGAAGCGGCTCTACAAGCTCTATGACTTCCGGCTGCCCATGCCGCTGCCGATCGGCCAGGTAGCGGCGTTCCTCGCCATCGCGGTGCCGTACATGCTGATCCTCACCCTGGCCGGGATGTCGTTCAGCCACACGTGGGTCTGGCTGTATGTGCTGCCGCCCGGCGTGCTGGCCTGGCTGGTGACGCGGCCGGTTCTGGAGGGCAAGCGGCTGCCCGAGCTTGTGCTATCCCAGCTGAGGTATCTCGCCGAGCCGCGTACCTGGTGCCGGATGGCGCCGCTGGCGGAGAAGGACGAGATCGCGGTCGCCGCCCGAGTATGGCGCCGCTCGCCCGCGCTTGATCGCGCCGCAGACTCGACTGCCGCAGCGGGCTCGACTGCCGCAGCGGGCTCGACTGCCGCGGCAGGCATGGAGACAGCGCCTGCGCCGCCGACCAGGGCAGCGGTGCCGGCCTCCGCGGTGGCTGACATGCCCGCCGCCGTCAGACTGCCCCGACGTGCCCGGCTGTCGCCGACGGACGAGGACAGGCCTGCGCGCGCGGCCGGTCCCTCTCCCGCGGCGGATCTTGCTGCCGCCGAGCCCGGCGCGACCGACGTGGTTCCGCAGCGCCCGGTCTGGCCGAGCAGGCCTGCCATCTCGGCGCGCACCAGGATCGCGAGCGCAGGCTCGCCAGCTCCGGCCGTGCCCGCCGGGAGTGAGCCCGCCGGGAGTGAGCCCGCCGGGAGTGAGCCCGCCGCGAATGAGCCCGCTGCGAATGAGCCCGCTGCAGCCGCGCCGACTGCGGCTGACGCCGGTGCGGCGAGTCAGCTGGACCGGTCAGCGGCAGCAGTCCCGGAGCCGGTTCAGCCCCCCGCCAGAATCAAGGTCACCGGCGGGGCGCCAGTGCGGGTTCAGCACCCGGCCGCCGCGCTGTCTCCTGCAGAACCACTGCCGCCCGCGCAGTCGCCGCTGCCCGCGCATCCGGCGCAGCCGGCGACCGCTGCACCGGAGCGGCCAGTGGTTCTCCCCGAACGCCCAGTAGCTATCCCGGAGAGCCCGGCAGCTGTCCCGGAGCGCCCTGCGGCCGCACCGCTGCCGCCGGCGGGATCACCGGCGCCCCCGTCGCGGCCGGCCCTGACCGTCCGTGCCGATGCCGGAGCCTCGCGGCCGCTGCCCGTCGTCGAGCGCGCGCTTCGGACGTCCGCGGGCGTCCGCCCGAACGGCTGGCACGACCGCGTCGTCGTCGTCCCCGGCGGCCACCGGCCGGGGAAGCCCGACCAGCTCCAGCGCGACCAGGCCAGAGCGCGGCTGCCGCTGGACGGCCGGACTCGCATCGTCGTTCTCGGCTGCACGGCGGGTGCGGGCCAGACCGTGACGACGCTGCTGACCGGCCAGTTCCTCGCGGCCCTCCGCGGCGAGGCGGTGGCCGTGCTCGATCTCGGCCCCCGTCCCGGCTCGCTCACCGAGCAGGCCCGCCGGATCCCGCGGCTGCTGCCAGCCAGGCAGGCCGCCGTCGCTGAGCGCGGGTCAGAAGAACCACCATCACGGCGGGAACGAGGGCTTCAGGTCGTTACCGCCGACGAGCAGGACGGCAACCCGGCCGACGCGAGCCAGCTCATCGACGCGGTAGTTGCCAGGTACCCGCTCACACTGGCCGATCCAGCGGCCGCGCAGGTACCCCGTGCTCTGCAGGCCGCCGATCAGCTGGTTCTGGTGGCTCCGGCAAGCCCGGACGCGGCCGGCGCACTGGCGATGACGCTGGAGTGGCTGGACGGTCACGGGCAGGCGGATCTCGCCAGGCGCGCAGTCACGGTCCTGAACGGCGTGAGCGCCGACACCGCAGCCCACATGGATAAGGCAGCCGCCGTCGCGACCGGGCGCTGCCGGGCGATCGTACGCGTGCCGTGGGACGGGCAGTTCGACGGCGACGGCGCGCTCGTGGTCGCCACCGTGCAGGCTTACACGGCGCTGGCCGGCGTGCTGATATCGGGCCCTGATGGCGCGGGCCGGTCCCCGTCAGCTCAGAGCCAGCGAGGCCGGCCGTGAGTGCGCGAACGGCCGGGCGGACCCGGCTCTCAGTCCGGTACCTCGACGACCGGATCGTGCTCACCGACACGCACGCCTGGGCCTACTACCGGATACCGACTGTCTCCTACGAGTTCACGACACCGATCGAGCGGGAGGCACTGGCCACCAGCATCACTGTCGCGCTTGCCGCGATCCGGATGGCCGATGCCGAGGTGCATCTGCGCATCGCGCAGCGGCCCTACCCCGCGGCGGAGTGGGCGACCAGGCTCGATGCCACCTCGGATGGCGGCTCCGGCTGGCTCGGCTACCTGGAGGAGATGTACCGGCATGTCTGGGCGAAGGACTTCTGGACGAAGGAGGTCTACCTCGGCGTCCGCCTTGGCCAGCGGGGCGTCCGGGCGCAGCTGTCGGGTGGCCTGCTGGCACAGCTGACCAGCTCCTACCGGGCGGCAGAGCAGGCGCTCGGCGTTGTCGATGAGGCGGTGCCCGCTGCCGAGATCACACGCTGGACCGATCAGGCCGAGCGCCTTGGCCGGGCGCTGTCGGCCAGCGCGCTGTCGGCCAGGCACGCCAGCTCGGACGAGGTGGCATGGCTGTTCCGGCATGCGCTCGCCGGAACGGTCACCGAGCCCCCGCCGTCGGCCGCCCGCCGCCGTACCTGGGGTGCCGGCGAGATTGAGTCGCTGCTGGAAGGCCAGGTCGACAACGGCCGCACGGTGCTGCGGCTGTCACATCCGGGAGGGGAGTCGTGGACCGCGTTCCTGTCGTTCGCGCGGTTCCCGGACGTCATGTACTTCCCGGAGGGAGAGCCGTGGCTGCACTACGCGGATGCGCTGCCGTTCCCGGTCGAGGCCTCGCTCCGGATGAAGCTGATCGCACCCGCGAGGGCAAGCAAGGACGTCGGGCGTCGGCTCGCGCACGCCAGGGACATGGACGCCCACATCAGGGAAGCGGGCGCTGACCTGCCGATCGCCCTCGCCGAGCAGATTGAGGCGGCCCGCCTGCTCGAGCACGGGATCACCAAGGAGCGGCTTCCATTCGTGTACGGCTGGCACCGGCTGATGGTGAGCGCGCCGGACCGCGACATGTGCGTCCGGCGGGCGGAGGCCGTGATCGAGCACTACCGGGACGCCGGGATCGACGTGGTCAACTCGACGGGCGATCAGTTCTCCCTGCTGTGCGAGTCGCTGCCGGGTGACCGGGTCAGGCTGAACTCCTACCTGCAGCGTCAGCCGCTTTACACGGTGGCGGGCGGGATGCCGACCGCGACCGTCGATCTCGGCGACCGGGTGGCCCCGGACGCGGGCTGGGTCGGGCCCTATATCGGCGAGACGCTGGGCCGGGCGCGAGCAGTCGTGCACTTCGATCCGCTGGTTGCCGCGGCTCGGAACCGGCCGACAGCCGTCGCGATCACCGGTGAGCCCGGCGGCGGGAAGACCACGCTCGCCCTCCTTATGATCCTGCAGCTCGCGCTGCGCGGCGTGACCGTCGCCGTCATTGATCCCAAGGGCGATGCCGAGTCGCTGGCCGGCTGGCTGTCGGCGCGCGGGCGGCAGGCAAGGGTGGTGCCGCTCGGCAGCGCCGCGCCGGGACTGCTTGACCCGTTCTCGTTCGGCGACGACCTGGCCGAGCGCCGGACGATGGCGACCGAGACACTCCGCCTGCTGCTGCCGAGGATGAGCGAGGAACGCGAGAGTGCCATGATTCAGGCCGTCGCGGCGATCGCGGCGGGAGAGCAGCCGAGCCTGGGCAAGGTCGTAGCGCACCTGGAGAGTTCCGGGGACCCGGCTTCGGTCAACCTCGGCGCCGTGCTCAGGTCAATGTCAGAGATGCGGCTTGCCCGCCTGTGCTTCTCGCCATCCGGCGGGCAGCGGATCGACGCGGCGGGCTGGACCACCGTGTTCACGCTGGCCGGGCTGACCCTGCCGGACACGGCGGTCGGCCGGGACGACTATTCCTATGAGCAGCGGCTGTCGGTGGCGCTGCTGTACCTGGTGTCGCAGTTCGCCCGGCGGCTGCTGAACGGCATGGACAGGCGCCTGCCGAAGGCGATCTTCCTGGACGAGGCCTGGGCGATCACCTCCACGCCGCAGGGCGCCAAGCTCATCCCCGAGGTCTCGCGCATGGGCCGCTCCCGCAACACCGCGCTGATCATGGTCTCGCAGAACGCCGGCGACCTGCTGAACGAACAGGTCACCAACTGCATCTCCAGCGTTTTCTCGTTCCGGTCCTCTGAGCAGACCGAGGTCGCCAGCGTGCTGGCGCTCCTCGGCCTTGAGCAGTCAGCCGAGCACAAGGCAGTGCTGCGAGCGCTCGGCAACGGCGAGTGCATCTTCCGAGATCTGGACGGCCGCGCAGGCAGGATCGGCGTCGATCTCATTTCCGACGACCTGCGCCAGTGCCTGGACACGAACCCGACCCGAGCCCGCCCTGGCGAGGCGCCAGCCGGGCAGCCGGCCGACGAGCCAGTCCAGCCGGGGCCCGGCTGACCTGGCCGCCTGAGCGGCGACGACAACCCCCACAGGAGCCCCCCGGATGCGCAGATTCCGCCTTCCGCGCCATGCGGTTGCTGCCATGGCCGCGGTCGCGGCTGCCCTGGTGCTGCCCTTCGGCGGCCACGACAGCGGCGCGGCAGCAGTGCGTGGTGCCGGGCAGGCGGCGATCACCCAGAATGCCGGCGAGCGGGGTTCCGTCAGGACCGATGCGGTTATCATCCGGACCGCCGCGACGGGGGCTGCCGACGCGTCGGCAGGCACGACCACCGCAGC
>Ga0302314_10023142_pt1 | contig 10154 bp, 7 predicted proteins | sample III_Palsa_N2_3_FD_200533 | JGI IMG/M metagenome (GOLD analysis project Ga0302314, IMG submission 200533) | Peat permafrost microbial communities from Stordalen Mire near Abisko, Sweden - III_Palsa_N2_3 | ecosystem: Environmental > Terrestrial > Soil > Palsa > Peat permafrost | place: Sweden...
GTCCGCTGATGGCAAGAACCAGAAGACAATAAACGGCCATTGCAGGCCAGGTGAGCCAATGGTAGCGGCGATTCGCCACATCTTTGACAAGTGGAGCACTCATAATGTAAATTAAACTTGTCTATATTTTATAAAATTGTCAAGCGTGCTTGTCTTAAGATGGGAAAGCCCCTTGAGTGCGACTTAGAACCTCTTCCGTTAAAGTAAGCTCAAGACTTAGCTCCCATAGAGGTTACAGATCGAGTCATAGCCAGAATGCCTGCGCGGTAGCGCACGTAGTTTCCAGGGGCAACCAATTTGCATGGCCGGGAGGCAATCCAAGGGGGCGCAGCCCCTTTGCGTCGTACAAACTGCCCCCATGCATCCCGGTCAGCCTCAGGCTTAGAACGTTCGATCTTCCCCCGATCCGCGCTACCTGAAACCCACGAGGCCGCTCTCCCGCGCTTCTCGCGTCCTCGTGGTAGCATTCACACAGACTCGGCGATCGTCCCCTCCCAGCGGGGCAAGGGGCGCAGCCCCAAATGGGAGCCCCCTCGCGAGCTTATCTAACCAGAAATCGCGCTAGCCGGGAGCGATCGGCTTGAGGCTTTTCCTTCTCCATAGGACGTAGATGACGGGATAGAGGAGCAGGTTGAGGATTGCCGAGGTGAGGACGCCGCCGACCATGGGGGCGGCGATGCGCTGCATGACGTCGGCGCCGGTGCCGGTGCTCCAGAGGATCGGCAGGAGACCGAAGAGGATGGCGCAGACGGTCATCATCTTGGGCCGGATGCGCTGGACGGCGCCCTCCTTCACGGCGGCGAGGAGATCAGCCTCGGAATGCATTGAGCCCCGGGCGGCGCGCTCGTCGAAGGCCTGGTCGAGGTAGAGGAGCATGACGATGCCGGTCTCGGCGTCGATCCCCGCCAGGGCGATCAGACCGACCCAGACGGCGACGCTCAGGTTGTAGCCGAGGAGGTAGATCAGCCAGAAGGCTCCCACCAGCGAGAACGGCACCGAGAGGAGGACGATGAGGGTCCGGGCGGTCGACCGGGTGTTCAGGTAGATCAGGACGAAGATGATGAGGAGGGTCATCGGGATGACAAAGGCGAGGGTCTGCTTGGCCTCCTGGAGCGATTGGTAGGAACCGGCCCATTCGATGTAATAGCCGGGGGGAAACTGGACCCGGTCGTTGATCCGTTGCGCCGCCGCTTTCACATAACCTGAAATATCGCTGGCGGTGGTATCGACGAAGACGAAGCCGACGAGCTGGCCGTCCTCGCTCCGCACTTCGGGCGGACCGCTCTGGAACTCGATGCTGGCCAGCGCCGAGAGGGGGACTTGTCCTCCGCCGGGGGTCATCACCGGGATCTGGCCGATGGCCTCGGGGGTGTCCCGGAAATCCCGGGCGAGGCGGACGCTGATGGGATAGCGTTCCCGGCCCTCGACGGTCTGGGAAACGGTGGCGCCGCCGATGGCCGATTCGACCACGGTGTTGATGTCGTCGATCTTCAGGCCGTAGCGGGCGATGGCGTCGCGGTCGGGGACGATGTCGAGGTAGCGTCCGCCCAGGGTCCGCTCGGCGAAGACGCTGCGGGTGTGGGGCAGGTCGGAAAGCGCCTGCTCGATGTCGGTGGCGACGCGGTTGATCTCTCCCAGGTCCTTGCCGAAGACCTTGATCCCGAGATTCGAGCGGAAGCCGGTGGTGAGCATCTGGGTCCGGGTCTGGATCGGCATCCAGAAGACGTTGGCCATGCCCGGGGTCTTGAGCTTTTTGTCGATCTGATCGACCAAGCTGTCCCAGGTGACGCCGGCGGGCCATTCTTCGCGGGGTTTGAGCTGGAGGATGGTCTCGAACATCGAGAGCGGGGCGGGATCGGTGGCGGTGTCGGCCTGGCCCGCCTTGCCGAAGACGGTCTCGACCTCGGGGAAGGTCTTCAGCACCCGATTTTGTTCGTGGAGGATTTTCACCGCCTCGTCGTTGGCAATGCCAGGAAGGGCTGTCGGCATGTAGAGGAGGTCGCCCTCGTTGAGCGGCGGCATGAACTCGGAGCCGAGCCGGAGGATCGGGATCGCGGTCAGGAGGAGAGCGAGGACGGCGAGAGCGATCGTCGTCTTGGGGAAACGGAGGACCCAGTCGACGACCGGGCGGTAGAGCCGGATGAGGAGGCGGTTGACCGGGTTCTTCGCCTCGGGGGTGATCTTGCCCCGGATGAACCAGACCATCAGGACGGGCACCAGCGTCACCGAGAGGAGGGCGGCGAAGAACATCGCGAAGGTCTTGGTGTAGGCCAGCGGCTTGAAGAGGCGGCCCGACTCGTCTCCCAATGAAAAGACGGGGATGAAGGAGACGGTGATGACCAGCAACGAAAAGAAGAGGGGGCGGCCGACCATCCGGGCGGCGGCCAGGATGGCTTCCAATTGTTGCGCGTTGGTCAATTCCTGGTGGCCGTTTTCCTCCCGGGCTCGTTCGAGGAACTTGTGGGCGTTTTCGATCATGATGATCGCGGCATCGACCATGGCCCCGATGGCGATGGCGATGCCGCCCAGCGACATGATGTTGGCGGTGAGATGGAGGTGCTGGAAGGGGATGAAGGAAAGGAGGATCGCCAACGGGAGCATGACGATGGCGACGAGCGCGCTGCGGAAGTGCCAGAGGAAGACGATGCAGACCAGGCTGACGATGAGGCTTTCCTCGATCAGCTTTTCCCGGAGGGTATCGACCGAGCGGTGGATCAGTTTCGAGCGGTCGTAGACCGGCACGATCTTCAGGCCGGGCGGGAAGGAGGGTTCGAGCGCCTGGAGCTTGGCCTTGACGCCGTCGATGACGTTCAGGGCGTTTTCGCCGTAGCGCATGACGACGATGCCGCCGACGGTCTCGCCGGTACCGTTCAACTCGGCGACGCCGTAGCGGAGGTCGGGGCCGAGGGTGACAGTGCCGAGTTGGCCGAGGAGGATGGGAATGCCGCTGGCATCGGTACGGACGGCGATCTTCTCGATGTCGGAGGTGGAGTGGAGGTAGCCCCGGCCCCGGATGTAGTATTCGGCGGTGGAGACTTCGAGAGTCTTGCCGCCGACGTCGGCGTTGCTCTTGCGGACGGCGTCGGCGACGTCGGCGATATTGACGCGGTAGGCGATCAGTTTGTTGGGGTCGAGGTTGATCTGATATTGCTTCACGAAGCCGCCGACCCCGGCGATCTCGGAGACGCCCTTGACCGAGGAGAGGGCGTAGCGGAGGGTCCAGTCCTGGAAGGAGCGGAGATCGGCCAGGCTCATCTTTCCGCTCTCGTCGACCAGGGCGTATTCGTAGACCCAGCCGACGCCGGTGGCATCGGGGCCGAGGACGGGATTGACCCCCTCCGGCAGGCTGCCCCGGACCGACTGGAGGAACTCGACGACGCGGGAGCGGGCCCAATACATATCGGTTCCGTCCTCGAAGATGACGTAGACGAACGATTTCCCGAACATCGATTCGCCCCGGACGAACTTGACCTTCGGCGCCGAGATGAAGCGGGTGGAGATCGGGTAGGTGATCTGATCCTCGATCAGGGTGGGGCTGCGGCCCTCCCAATCGGTCTCGATGACGACCTGGACGTCGGAGAGATCCGGGATGGCGTCGAGCGAGGTGTGGCGCAGCGCGGCGACACCCCAGGCGGCGCCGAGGAGGACGAGGATGGAGATGAGGAGGCGGTTCCGCCCGCTCCAGTCGGTGAGTTGTTCGATCATCGGTTTTTCTCAGTTCATCGGCATGCCGGGCATCCCCGGCATGGAGGGGGCGGCGGACGGTTGCAAATCAGGATTAGGATTGGGATCCGCATCCGGCGGCTCGGTTTCCCCCCAGGTCTTGAGGGCGCCCTGGACGCGGCTCTCGGCGTCGATCAGGAAGTTGGCGCTGGTGATGACCCGGTCGTTCTCGGCCAAACCGGAAAGGACCTCGTAGAAATCGCCGTAGCGGTCGCCGAGCTGGACGAATTTCGGTTCGAGCTGGCCGCCGCCGTGGTCGAGGAAGACGACATAGCGCCTGCCGGTGGGGATGACCGCGTCGGCGGGAACGGCCAGCCGGGAACCGAGATCCTGGCTGCCCTCCACGGTGGCGTACATGCCGGGGCTGAGGACGTGGCCGGGATTCGGCACGATGAAGCGGACGGTCTGCCGCCGGGTCTCGACCATGAGGTGGGGATTGATGAAGGCGACCTGCGCCGAGAGCGGTTTGCCGGGCAGGGCCGGAAAGCTGATCTGGAATTCCTGGCCCGGGCTGACGTAGCGCGCCTGGTCTTCGGGGAAATCGGCCTCGACCCAGACGGTGGAGAGATCGACGACCTTGAGGAGGGACTGGCCCGCCTCGAAGCGCATTCCTTCGATGGCGTTCTTTTCCATGACGTGGCCGCTGACCGGCGAGAGGACGTCGAAGGTTCCCTTCAAGCCCCGGCCGGTCCGCAGGTCGGTCTCGTTCATGGTGACGGCGAATTTTTCGAGGTCGGCGATCTGGGTGTCGGACAGGTCCCAGACCCGCAACCGCTTCCGCAGCCGGTCGATCTGATCGAAGACGAGTTGGCTGTTGTTGTTATTGGGCATGCCGCCGTCCGCCCGCCGCGCGTAGGAGCGGTAGGCCTTGATGTAATCGAGCTGGGCATCGATCCAGCCTTCGACCAGGACGGTCATCAACGGCTGGCCCAGCTCGACCGGCTTGCCGACGTAATCGGCGTAGAGCTTCACGATGTAGCCGCCCGACTTGACGTTGATATCCCGCAGGCCCGATTCGTCGACGACGACATTGGCGGGGGCGCTCAGGGGGCGCTCGATTTCCCGCTTTTCGACGACGCCGGAACTCGCGCCGATCTGCTGGAGCCGTTCGGGGGCGATGTGGAAGGGGTTGGCGTCGGTGTCTGCCGCGCTGCTGGCCGCCAAGGCGACGGGAGCGGCTGCCGCAGTTCCCTGGGCGGAGTCTTTGTAGACGGGGACCAGGGTCATGCCGCAGATCGGGCAATGCCCCTTCGGGTCCTGGGAGCGGACGCTCGGGTGCATGGCGCAGGTGTAGTAGGAGACGGCGGGGTCTGCGGAGGAGGAAGAGCGGGACGATTTGACGCAACCGGCCAGGAGAAGGGTGGCCGAGGCGGCCAGGCCGGTGATGAAACGGCGGCGGGGCACCGGGCCGGAAGTGGAACTTTCAAATAAAAAGGGGCTATTCATAGGGATAAGAGGACGGGGGTGGATCGCGCGAAGACGGCGAGCGTCTTCGACGGCAAACAGGAGGAGAGAAACGGCGTTCGTTCTAAAGACGAACGGACGGGTAGACGCCGGGAGGGCGTCTTATCTCTCAGGGAAGCGGATCAAATGATCCAGATCGACAATTGCGGACGCGAGGGACCTCGCGCCAATCGTTCCGGATCGGACCGGAAGGCCAGGAGGCCTGCCGAGGGGCGCAGGGCATGGAAGGAGGGGGTCCGCCAGGCTTCTGCCGGTGCTGGAACGGAGGGAGCGGTCTTGGCGGAGGGGACGGGGTTGGTCTCGGCCAGGAAGTCCGAGTGATTCCCCAGATCGACGCAGATGCTCTGGGCAGGGGGGCAGCAGGCGGAAGCACAGGCTTTGTCCTGGGCGCAAAGCTGCAAGCAGGGGCCGGCAACGGTGCCGACCAGAAAGGCCGCTCCGGTCAGGAGGACCAACGCCGCATATAAGAATCCATAGAACCCGCGCATCGAGGATGAGAGGCGCGAACTCATGGAATATTCCCTAAGCGCGTTTAAAAAAATCGCAAGATGATTTTTTGACGCGCTCTCGGAGCCAAGGCTATCCGAGATCGACCAGCTTGACGCGGGTGATGGCGGGGTCGGCTTCGATTTCCTTCAACGCCTCGGCGCTGGGGGCGCTGTCGAGGCTGAGGACGCTGAGGGCGCCCTTGCCGGGCTCGCCGCGCGAGAGGGCCATGTTGCCGATGTTGACCTTGTGCTTGCCGAGGATGGTGCCGATCCAGCCGACGATGCCGGGGCGGTCGACGTTCTCGAACAGGAAGAGGAGGCCGGCGGGGACGAACTCGAGGGAGTAGCCGTTGAGACCGACGATCCGGGGCTTGTTGCCGTAGAAGGTGGCGGAGATTTCCTGACGGTTGGCGCCGGAGACGGCTTCGACGCTGATCAGGTCGGCGAAGTCGCTTTCCTGGGAGAGCTTGGTCTCGACGATCTGGATGCCGAGGTTCTTGGCCAGGAGGGGGGCGTTCACCTCATTGACCTCGGAGCCGCCCGCCTTCAGGAGGACGCCCTTGAGGATGGCGCGGGTGATGGGGGTGGTGTCGAGCTCGCGGACCTTGCCGCTGTAGTTGATCTTGAGGGAATCGAGCCGGTCCGGGGCGATCTGGGCGATGAGGAGGCCGAGCTTGGTGCCGAGGTCGATGTAGGGGCGGAGCAGGGCGGCGGTGCGGCTGTCGAGGCTGGGGAGGTTGACGGCGTTGCGGATCTCGCCGTCGATGAGAGCGGCGTAGACGGCCTCGGCGATCTCGATGCCGACGCTTTCCTGGGCCTCGACGGTGGAGGCGGCGAGGTGGGGGGTGAGGACGACGTTCGGCAGGCCGCGCAGGGCGAAGGGCTCGGCGGGGGGTTCCTGCTCGTAGACGTCGAGGGCGGCTCCGGCGACCTGGCCCGACTTCAGGGCCTCGAGGAGGTCGGCCTCGACGATGAGGCCGCCCCGGGCGCAGTTGATCAGGCGGACGCCCTTCTTGCAGAGGGCGAGGGTCTTTTTGTTGAGGAGACCCTGGGTCTCGGGAGTGAGCGGGGTGTGGATGGTGATGAAATCGGCCTGCTCCAAGAGGAGGGGGAGCTGGTCGAGGAGCTCGACCTGGAGGCTCTTGGCCCGGGCGACGGAGAGGAAAGGATCGAAGCAGACGACGCGCATCCCGAAGGCGATGGCGCGGCGGGCGAACTCGCCGCCAATCCGGCCCATGCCGATGATGCCGAGAACCTTGTTGTTGATCTCGATCCCCTCGAACTTTTTGCGGTCCCAGCGGCCGGCCTCCATCGAGGCGTGGGCCTGGGGGATCTGCCGGGCGAGCGAGAGCATGAGGGAGAAGGAGTGCTCGGCGGTGGAGATGGTGTTGCCGCCGGGGGTGTTCATCACGATGATGCCCCGGGCGGTGGCGGCCTCGACGTCGACGTTATCGACGCCGACGCCGGCGCGGCCGACGATCTTGAGCTGAGAGGCAAGGCCGATCAGCTTCTTGGTGATCTTGGTCTGGCTGCGGACGAGGACGGCGTGGTATTCGCCGATGATCTCGGCGAGCTGGTCTTCCTTGAGGCCGATCTTGGTGTCGACCTGGAAACGGGGGTTCTTGGCGAGAAATTCGATGCCTTTCGGCGAAAGGGAATCGGCCACCAACACGCGGAATGCTTCGCTCATAGGGGCGGAACCGTAAGGGGATCGGGAGAAAATGGCTAGACCGTTTTGCGGTGAAATGGCTGGAGGGGGCGTTGCGGGGGAAATCGCGGATTCTTTTTGCGTTGCAATTTAGAATCTAAAGACTAAAGAGTAAAAACTTCCTTCGGGACCAAAACCCGTTGAGGGGACAATCAATTTTTAAGTTTTTACGGATAAAAGGGTGATGAATAGCGATCTTCTGCAAAAGTTGGTCAAAAGTCAGAAGTATCAGATTCTGGCCGAAATCAAGCGGAGCCAGGGCCTCTCGGTGGCTGAGCTCTGCAAGCGGGTGAACCTCTCCTACATGGGGGTGAAGCAGCACTGCATCTCCCTGGAAAAGGACGGCTATCTCGATACGTGGCGCCGCCCCAAGGGGATGGGCCGCCCGGAGAAGGCGTACCGGCTGACGGCGCGGGCGCAGGATTTCTTCCCCAGCGAATACACGAATCTCACCTGCCAGATCCTCGACAGCGTGCTGACGGTCTACGGGCCGGCGGCTCCGGAGAAGATCCTCTTCCAGATTTATCAGAACCAATCGGCGTTCCTGCGCGGACGGATCGAGGGGGTGACGCTGGAGGAGCGGGCCCGCTCGCTGGCCACCTGGCGGGCGCAGGAAGGTTACATGGCGGAATATTATTTCAATCCCGACGTCCGGGAGCATCAGATCATCGAGTATCACTCGCCGGTGCTCTCGATCCTCGACCGGCTGCCGATCGTCCGGGAGCTGGAGGAGAAGCTTTTCGAGAATATCCTGCAGGCGCGGGTGGTGCGCACCGAGGAGCGGATTTCCGGCCTCTATAAGTGCTTCTTCACGCTGATTCCGACCAACGGGGCCTGAGCTTAATCAGGCTCAATCTCTCGCCTGCGGATCGGTTTTTCGGTGGTTCCAGCCTCTTAGTTTCTTAATCCCCTCCCCTCTCATTCTATGCCCGTACTCGTCGTCGGCTCGATCGGTCTCGATCACATCAAAACCCAGACCGAGGAGCATGCCGATCTGCTGGGCGGCTCGGCGAGTTTCGCGGCCTATGCGGCGAGTTTCTACGCGCCGGTCCGGTTGGTCGGGGTGGTGGGCCACGATTTCCCGGAGCAGCACAAGACGCTGCTGGCGGGGCAGAAGATCGATCTGGCCGGGCTGGAAGTGGCCGATGGGGCGACTTTCCGTTGGTCGGGCGAGTATGAGGCCGACATGAACAACCGGAAGACGCTCTCGATCGCGCTGAATGTCTTCGAGCATTTCTCGCCGAAGATTCCCGCCAGCTATCGTGACACCGATTTCGTCCTGCTGGCCAATATCGCCCCCTCGCTTCAATCGAAGGTGCTCGACCAGGTGGCGAAGCCGAAGTTCATCGTCGCCGATACGATGGATCTCTGGATTGAGATCGCGCGGAAGGACTTGCTCGATCTGCTGAAGCGGATCGACATGCTGATCCTCAACGACAGCGAGGCGAAGGCGCTGACCGGCGAGACCAATGTGCTGAAGGCGGGCCGGAAGATTCTCTCCTGGGGGCCGAAATACGTGACGATCAAGAAGGGCGAGCACGGCTCGATCCTTCTCTCGGCGACGGAGACGGCGGTGCTCCCGGCCTTCCCGCTGGAGGAGGTCTTCGATCCAACCGGGGCGGGCGATTGTTTTGCGGGGGCCTTGATCGGCTATTGCGCGAGCAAGAATGACGCTTCCTTCGCCACGCTGCGCGCGGCGATCGTCCACGCGACGCTGGTGGCCTCGTTCAATGTCGAGTCGTTCAGCCTGCGGCGCTTGGCGAAGCTCGACACGGCGCAGATCGCGGAGCGGGCGGCGAAGTTCAAGCAGGTCGCGGGGCTGGCGTAACGCCCGGTCATTTTGGGGGGAAGAGGGAGAATTCACCATGACCGGCAGCAAGCGATTCTGTTATGCCGGGGTGATTCTGGCCCTGGGCGCAATTTTCACGGTTTCCTCCTGGGCCGACCCGGTGGCCGATGAATTGAGCGGCAAGCTGGTAGTACGGCAGGGGAACGATCTGGTGCTCGCCCCTCCCGATATCCTGGTTGGGAAGACGGTCATCGCCCTCTATTATTCGACGTACGGCCCGATCTGCCGGAAGTTCACCCCCACGCTGCTCCAGTTTTATCGGGCGGCGAGCCAGCGCTTTCCCAACTTCCAGCTGGTCATGGTCTGCCGGTATGCCCCCGCCTCCCCTTCGGAGGAGGAGATGAGGAAATATATCGTGGAGACAGGAATGACCTGGCCGATTCTGACCTTCGGCAATGCGGCGAATGTGCCGCTGGCGCAAAAATTCGCCGCCAGCAGCGTGCCGCATCTCGTCATCGTCGATGCCGAGGGCAACAAGCTGATCGCGACGGCACCGGGCGAGGATGCTTCCTCGCTGGCGTTGGAAAATCTGGCGAAGCTGCTCGACCCCTCCTTCGCCACGCCTTCGACGACGGCTTCAGCTTCGAGCGCGGCCCCCTCCCCGATTCAGATCCCGGTCACTCCTGCTCCTTCCCCGGCTCCGGCAGCTCCCTCTCCTCCCGCCGGTCCCAATGACTATTACGTCGATGGCCAGGGCACGGAATATATGCCGGGATATCAGCCGCGGGGAGCCAAGTTGATGCATCGGGCGCCTGCGGGTACTGCGGGCAATTAGGCCGGGGTGCGGCAAGGCATCTAGTGTTCCGTCAGCTAAGTATCCTGATTAATATGTACAGGTAGGTCGAGTTGGGCTTTGATGGAGGGATGAAGCCAGGACGCCCCCGCAAGCCGCTTAATTTGACCCCCGAAGAACGAGAGATGC
>Ga0302314_10023144_pt1 | contig 10154 bp, 8 predicted proteins | sample III_Palsa_N2_3_FD_200533 | JGI IMG/M metagenome (GOLD analysis project Ga0302314, IMG submission 200533) | Peat permafrost microbial communities from Stordalen Mire near Abisko, Sweden - III_Palsa_N2_3 | ecosystem: Environmental > Terrestrial > Soil > Palsa > Peat permafrost | place: Sweden...
AATCCTGACGCAACTCCTCCATGGATGGCCGTCCAAAGTACCAGTACCCGCTATAGATCTTGTGGATGATGAGATCCGGCTCAAGAACAACAACGTGAGGGATCATTGGATTGTGCAAAGGGTCCGTGTATTCGGCGATGTCGAGGTCCTTTTGGACAACGCGGCGCGTGTCGGATAGAAAGGGCCAGTGTGCGCCGACTCCGCTACGGTATTCGTTCGTCTCCGTGAGGTTATCCGTGCTGATGGTAACAAGTTGGCAATAGCCGACTTCCATTTCACGGTGAAGCTGGATAAGCCCTTCAGCCTGGCGACGATCCTTTGGGCAGAAGCCGCCGCGACTCAGCACGACGATCATGGGATCAATTCGCTGAAGTTCGGATAATTTTCGCCGCACCGCTGTGTGGTCCGTCAGCTCGAAATCAGGAAAACGTGCGCCAGGTACGATGTCATTTCGCATGATCTTTAAGATCCTTTTTTGTCGGTTTCGGACCACCACATAGAGTGACCCTAGTTGGCAAACGGTTTCACACCCTCATCGATGCAGCCCTTTCCCATAGGCGATATTTGTGTCGCCTCGGTCACGATGAGCCCAGCCGATACACGCTGGCTGTAGTACTTTCGATGCGACGACGGCTTGGTGACCTCAAGCTTTCCGCTCGATCCGCGTATTCCTCGCCGGGTTTATTGTTGGCTCAAGAAATACACGCTGCCACGTATTTACTGGGATATTGTGCTTCGCGGTCATACCCATGACGCACCGCGTGCGCGCCTTACCAATTGCTGCGCCTACGATGTCTCCTTGATGTGGTGGGAATATCGTCAACACGCAACGCCAGCATAAAGACATACTTGACACACACCTTGAGAAGTTATTTCTCGCGAGAAAGCCAGGCTTATCCTGCGCCGTTTTACTCGCCGGGATCATCCGCGAGAGCTGATTCGCCAGTTCACGCCCAACTGGTTCACCCTCACGAGAGAACCGGCAGAACGTCGCGTCAAACAAGCCTACAGTGTCCGCTATCGCGCGACTCGACTCAGGCTGCGACAGCCTAGTCTTGGCCGATTTGAGACCGTCGCGCCGGTCGCTGTTATGCCTCTCGCCAGATTTTCGCGTAGCGTTCTTCCCCGAGAGGGTGGCGAGCTGCGGAAGGCGCCAGGTTATTCAATTCCGAGGGAGACAATGGCGTTTCCAATCGCCCATCAATTTTGCGCGCCTTACAAATAAGTCGCCTCGCTGATATGCGGCTTCTGACTTGTCCTTGAGACGGTATGCGATTGCGGCTTCAATAACCTCTCGTGGATGTGAGGTTGTCTAGGTCGCCTAATCTTGAAATGTAGATCGAAAGCCATGCGCTGTAATGTTTGGCTCTTGTTCTTTCAACAGATTCATCGCCGCGGCGGTGGCCCTTCTGAATGTACCGTTGCTATTTCATGTGAAAAGTTGTCCTTTGCGGTCGCTCGAAGCGTTAGGTGGGGGCAACTTGAGAGAGGCGGGCAAGCTAGGTGAAATAGTCGATCAATTCTCAATCACTTGGGATTTTGCCCCTTGCTGGTTCCTAAGCGCCTAGACTGGCGCAGACCTACCCATTGGAGACATCTATTGGCTCCATTGCGGCACGAATGATGCTTCTCAAGTGATTGGCGGGAGAGGGTATAGAGATGGAATTTGAAGAGACCGGGGCGGCCGAGATCCAGGAAGGCGCCATTTTTCAGAGCAACTTGCCATTAGGCGAGAAGTTGGATCGAGTCCGCCGGGAACTGCTGGACTTGTCAGCACGCAACCGGCTCTTGAACATGCCCCGGGGAGCGAGCAAAGGTCGGTCCATCGAGATTGTCGACGAGAAGACTAGCGAAGTGTTCCGCTTGCTGGTGCGCGAGGGCAAAGCCTTTACTTTTGTAGCCGGGCGAGCCGCAGAGGGAGATGGAATTGAGCCCGCGACCTCCCAGGACCCAGAAGCATCAGAGAAAGCAAAGGATGCGGACGAAATCATCGAGTTGGCCCAGCCTGAAGACGTTTCGCTGGATGAGCGCGGCATTCTGCGACGTCACGCGGATACGCGCCTCCAAACTCGGTTAACCGGAAAGGGACTTCAGAAGCGCCTACTGGAGCTTTATTTGGATGCGAAAACCTTGGAAGAAGAGCAGGGCGTCAATGTCCTGTTCTTGAGCCTGGGCGCATTGAAGTGGGTTGATCCCAACAACGCCGCCAACATTCGATATGCGCCGCTGTTGCTCGTGCCCGTGACACTGGATCGCGGCAACGCGGGGGAACGCTTCAATCTGCGCGCAAGGCCCGAAGACTTTGCCTCCAATCTATCACTTGAGGCCTATCTGGATCGCGTCCACCAACTGCGCCTCCCGGCCTTCGAAGCAAACGACACATTTGACCCGCTGCCCTATATGGAACAGGTCAGGGCAAGCGTTGTAGCCAGACCGGATTGGGACGTGCTGGTCGATGACCTGTCCGTCGGCTTCTTTTCGTTTGCCAAGTTCCTCATGTATCGAGATCTTGATCCTGCCATCTGGCCTCAGAGCGCGAAGATCAGCGATCAGCGATTGGTTCGAGGCCTGCTTTCAGACGGGTTCACTGGCGGACAAGGCATGGCGGACGAAGACGCCAATATCGATCCGTTCATTCCGCCTCCAGACATGCTACACATCTTGGACTGCGACAGCTCGCAGGCATTGGCCATTTTCGAAGTGCGGCGCGGCCGCGACCTGGTAATCCAAGGACCACCGGGAACCGGCAAAAGTCAGACCATCGCCAACATCATTGCTTCGGCCATCAAGGACGGAAAAAGCGTCCTGTTCGTTGCTGAAAAAATGGCCGCGTTGGAAGTTGTCAAACGACGTCTCGACGAGAAGGGGGTCGGTGACGCTTGCCTTGAGCTCCACAGCAACAAAACCAACAAACGCGCAGTCCTGGAAGAGTTGCGCCGAACTTGGGAGTTGGGCGCACCGCGCGGTGAGGATCCCGGCACCCTGTTTGCGCGATTGACGGAGGCGCGCGATGCGCTCAACGCACACGTCAGTCGGTTACACCAACAAGAGAACGCATCCGGGCTGTCTGCGCATCAGGTGATGGGTCATCTGACGCGACTGCGAGCGGAGGGTGAGAAAGCCAATGATCTGGTGTTGGTATCACCTGAGCAATGGGGTCGCGACGGCTTCGCGATGCGCCGAGAATTGCTGGCAGATCTTGCGTCGCGCGTCGAAGAGATTGGCAAGCCAGCGGACCACGCATGGGTCGGGGTTGAGCTCGACGCGATCACCCCTTCAGACGTGGAGCGCTTGATTGCACGCATTCAATCTTTGAGGTCACACTTGGCCGCCGCATCCACGCATATTGAACAGAGCGCGATGCTGGTGGAATTGGATCCGCCAAAACGATTTACCGATATCACTCCACTGGCCGAACTGTGCCAGCGCATCGCTGAAGCGCCTTCCCTTTCCATGGAGGCGATGTCGAACGACGCGTGGCTGAACGGTGACGGCATTAGTGACCTGCTTGGCGAAGGGCGAGCTTACGAGCAAACGCATCAAGCGCTCGACGGAAAGGTGAGCAGCGCAGCCTGGGATATGGATTTGGCGAAGATGCGCCAGGCGCTGTCCGAGCTCCCTAATAGTTTCGGTCAGGTGCAATTCCAATGCTTGGAAGAGGCTGCAATCGCTCTGCCGCGTTTACTGTCTGAGGCCGATGCGCTTTCCCGTGCGCTTGGTCGGGAAACCGGTTCGACGTTGGTGGATCTGGAGCTGCTCACGCGTATCGGGGAGCGCGTCGCATCGGCGCCCCCAGCGAGCCCAGAGACGTTTGCTTCCGATTTGTGGGACGGCGGCGTCGAGCGTGCCGGCGACTTAGCCGCCGAGGTGTCAGCGTTTGAAACCGCACGCAAAACTATTGGCACCCGACTTTCGGACATGGCTTGGGATATCGACCTCACTTCGGCGCGCACGTCACTGGCTGCACGGGGAACGAGCATATTTCGTTTCTTGAGCGGTGACTGGCGTCGCGCCAATGGCTTGGTTCAGTCGGTAGTAGCCGTTCCCAATCAACCATTGCCAATCACCTTGGCACTTTTGGACACACTGGCCCGAGGTCAGTCGGCAAAGCGCAGCATTCAAGCGGACGATGCGTTTGGTCGTAGCGCCTTCGGAACGGACTGGCGTGGCGAACGTTCAACGTCGGCATCCATGATCTCGCTGGTCGAATGGATGCGCTCGCTTAAGGGATTGGGTGCGGAGCCACGCATCATCGCGTCCAGAGGCCCAGAAAAAAGTGACATCGCGTTACGCTCAAAGCATCTGGCGCAACTACGGTCGTCGGCGGGATCCCTGCTTCAAGAAGCGTGGACCTGTATTGCTAACCTTCCCGCCAGCAACGTGGGGGAAGTGCCAGGTGTTGAAAAGGCAGACCTGCCATCACTGCTTCAATTGGCGGTGCGATACACGCAAGCGCGTGCGTCAGTTCGGAACGTCGCGACAGATCTGCCGGAGAACGTTGGACAGATGGCAGATCTTCTAAATCAGCTTGCTGCGGGGCAGGTGGCGCGGGCGGCTATCAGAAGCAAGTCGTTCTTGGGGCAAGACGCTTTTGGTGAAGCTTGGCAGGGTGAGGCATCCGACTGGATTGATCTGATCGCTGCTACTCGATGGATGAGCGGCAATCCTGATATTCGCGCGTTGGCTGGCCGCGTTGGCGAACGAGCAAGTCTGCTTCCGCGCGTCAAGTTTCTAACGGCGGCCAAGTCAACTGCGATGACAAGCTTTAATGCCATTGCGGCTGATTTGAAGCTGGACCAGATGGCTTCTATTGGCGTGACAGACGTAGAAGAGGCTGCCATTGCGACTGTCACTTGGCGCCTAGACCGGTGGAACAACGAGCATGAGCAGCTCTTCCGTTGGGTGACCTATCGAGATCGTGCCGCAGAAGCCACCAAATATGGTTGCGGTGACTTGGTTTCCCGATTGGGCGATGGGCGATTGACACCAGCCAAGATGGTCAAGAGCTTCGAAATGGCCTATTTCGAAGCCACCTATGCGCGCATGGTCCGCGCCCGCCCCGACCTTGGCCGATTTGATGGCGCCACGCACGGTCGACTGGTTAGGGAATTTGCCGCGTTGGATCGCGAACGCATCAGTGCGGCGAGAGTGGAAGTGGTCAAAGCGCACTATCGTGCGGTGCCGCCCAGGGATGGAGGTGCGGTGGGTCCCCTTGGCGTATTGCGGGGAGAAATTCAGAAGAAGAAAGGTCACATGCCAGTGCGCAAGCTCATTGAGCGCGCGGGGCCGGCGCTGCGATCTTTAAAGCCAGTGTTCATGATGAGCCCGCTTTCAGTAGCTCAGTTCCTGCCGCCCGGCGCCATGACGTTTGACCTCTTGGTCATGGATGAGGCCAGTCAAATCCAGCCGGTCGATGCGCTGGGCGCTGTCGCGCGCGCCAATCAAGTCGTTGTCGTGGGTGATCCCAAGCAGTTACCGCCAACCGCGTTCTTTGCGAAGATGACAGCGGCCACCGATGACGATGACTACGACGATGCCGGCGCGCCGGTTGCCGATATCGAAAGCATCCTCGGGTTGTTTACGGCGCGAGGTCTTCCGATGCGTATGCTTCGGTGGCACTACCGCAGTCGCCATCAATCTTTGATCGCGGTCAGCAATCAGCAATTCTACGAGAACAAACTGTTCATTGTGCCCAGCCCGTATACGGCCCACAGCGGCAGCGGCCTTCAATTCCATTACGTGCCCGACGGTTTGTTCGATACAGGGAACAAGCGGAACAACCTGGTTGAAGCTAAGGTTGTCGCTCAAGCAATCATTGTTCACGCTCGAAACTTCCCGAAACTTTCGTTGGGTGTTGCGGCGTTTTCCGCGGCCCAACGGCGCGCCATCATTGATGAGCTGGAAATTCTTCGCCGAGGACTACCCGCCGATGTCGAAGATTTCTTCAGGGCCCACCGCTCGGAACCTTTCTTCGTCAAGAACTTGGAGAACGTCCAAGGTGACGAGCGCGATGTCATCTTCATCTCGGTCGGATATGGTCGTTCGATCGCTGGCGGGCGCGTGCCCATGCGTTTTGGCCCCCTAGGGTCGGAGGGTGGCGAGCGACGTTTGAATGTATTGATCAGTCGTGCAAAACGGCGGTGCGATGTGTTCGCCTCGATGACAGACGAAGACATCGACCCAAGCTTCGCGGCGGGTAAAAAGGGGGTCTCGGCGTTTCGCCTGTTTCTCCAATATGCTCGAACGGGAAAGCTCTTTACCGCTGAACATACCGGCAAAGATTTTGACAGCGTGTTTGAAGAGCAGGTCGCGCACGCGTTGCGCGCTCGTGGCTACGAGGTTCAAGCTCAAGTCGGTATCGCTGGGTTCTTCATTGATCTAGCCATTATCGACAACGATAGACCCGGACGGTATCTGCTGGGCATCGAGTGCGATGGTGCTGCTTACCACAGCGCAAAGTCCGCTCGAGATCGTGATCGCCTGCGTCAGGCAGTATTGGAAGACCACGGCTGGACCATTCATCGGATCTGGAGCACCGACTGGTTTCAGCGACCGTCCGAACAATTGGATCTGGTCATCCGACGCATCGAGGCAGCGAAAGCGGAGTTCGATGAGCACAAGGATGACGTCGTGCTCACCGAGCAATTGGATGAGGAGGCTCCTTATGTCGAGCGCGAGGAAAGCCCCGGAGTCAGCGGTGCGGACGCCGCATTTTCTCCCTATGAAGAGGTTATCCTCAAAAAGCCGACGCACCGAACAGAGGGCCTCCACGAAACGCCACCCGGTATCTTGACGGACTTGGTAGTTCAGGCCGTCACGGTGGAAGGCCCAATTCATACGGAACAAGTCACCACCCGCATTCGAGATGCTTGGGGCCTGAAGCGAACCGGCGGACGCATTGAGGAAGCTGTGCGCAAGTCGGTGGACATTGCTGTGCGGCTGGGGCGCGTTACGCGCCGGGGACAGTTCCTGTCCTTGCCCGATTTCGTGCCGGTGCCGCGCGATCGTTCAGAAGTGACCGTTATCGCATTGCGAAAAGCGGAGATGCTGCCGCCCAGCGAAATCGAAGCGGCTATCTTCGCCGTGGTGCGTCAAAATTTCGGGGCGACCCGTGAGCAGGTCATCCAAGCTGTAGCGCGTGGCCTGGGCATCCGGAACACGAGTGCTCAGGTTCGTTCAACGATTGATGATGTGGTTGGGTCGATGTTAAGCGACCGGAAGCTGGTCGAAGTAGGTGGCATGTTGACCACAGCGGCAACATGATCCGTCCTTGTCCCTGGTGTCACCGCTACGCATCCGAACCCGAGTCTGCCACTCGATTTCATCCAGGCATGTACGTATTCGCAAGGCACCCTTAACTTACAATGCATGCTGCGCAACGAGCCTTGGTTCGCATGGGAGATCGTCGCTGCGGGTATTTCAATAGAGTCAATTCTTTCGGCGCGAGCTGCTTAACATCTCGTTCAAGGCAGACGGCTTCGCCGCCGCTCAACTCCAGCGTTAGGCCTCAAGCATGACAATTTCGCAACTCGATCCGCTATTGGTTCTTGCTGCGAGCATTGAGCGGCTTCCCGACGCGTCGGATGTCGCATCCGAAATCAAGCGCATCGTTAGTAACGCCTCAAGTCCCAGCATGGCTCAAAACGCCTGCGAGCAGATCATCAGCATGTGCAATCCGAAAGCTTGGGGAGATCGCTACGTTTCCGGTATGGTCAGCAACGAGTGGCATCAGTTTCTTAGCAGGTTGTCGGACACGGCCGGTCAGTGTGGGCAGGCAATTTTTGACGCCGCGCAACGCAATTGAGGCCTAACCAGTCATCCAAGCGGACGGCTCCGCCGCCGCTTAATTCCAGCGTTAGACCGCTTCCGAACTTTTGAATAAACATGACGCCTTCCGAGACTCAAGCAAACTTTCTTGTTGGCCAGCTACTCACTGTGGCCACGCAGAAAGTGAGCAGCTCGTTCGATATATTCTCTGGTTGGCTCGCTGCTGGCTTTGGAGCGGCCTTCGCGCTGTTCATTGCTAACCTACAGTCCATGTCGGAGTTCGTGACGCTCGGCAGCGTAAAATCTGCCGCATTTGTATTCCTTGTCTCAGCAGTTCTTGCCGTCATAGCCAAGTTGCTCGCTTCTTTCATAGCGGCAGGCACCGCGGCCGCAATTGAAGGTGCGGCAATTGGCAGAGACATCGCGGAGCGCCAGGTTCAGATCGATATTGCAACGTTCTTTGTAGAGACGGAAAAGGCTCTATTCTGGCCTGGTAGTTGGTTTGCTCGCTGCGCCTTCGCCAAAGCACAAGCTGGAGACTTTGCGGGGCCGGGCCGTATGTACACCAAGGTCGCACAGGTTCAAGCACTTGCTGTAATCGCTCAGGCTGTATTGTGTCTCGTCTCCGCAGTCATCATTGTTCGTGGCTTAGCGGTCTAACATCTCGTTCAAGGCGGACGGCTGCGCCGCCGCTTAACTCCAGCGTTAGGCGGCACAGGAAGTTCTTCGCATGGATACCGAGACTATTGGCTTCTTCATTGGTGCGGCTCCTGGGGTGGCTATCATCCTCGGAAATATGTGGCATCAACAGACGCTTCAAAGGCAGATTGAAGCCGTCGCATGGGAGGAGCGAAGCTGGAACGATACCCAGCTTGGCTTTAAACAACAGTTCAACTTGTTGTTCCATCCCGAAAAATACGTCGCGCCTAACGACAGTCCCGCGCTGGTTAAGGCAAAGCAGGCTCTGTTAACCGCGTGGCCGCAGATACGGCGGCGCCATTGGATCGGAGGGGGTGTGGCAGTTATTGGCACCATAATAGGTGTTGCAGTCGGCGTGGCTCTGGCGTAGCTGTGGTCAAGCCGCCTAACAACTCGTTCAAGGCGGACGCCTCCGGCGCCGCTTAACTCCAGCGTTAGGCCTCTCAAATGCATCTATCCCGTGATGTGAAATCAGTTGGTTCACTCTTCGACAGATCAGGGTCTTGTCTACCAACAGATGCTGGTGTGTATGCCTTCTGGTGGATTGGGAGCAAGTCGGCGCTCATGGCGGGCAACAGGCACATCGTTCTCAAGGGGCCGCGTGAGCAGCCCGTGGACGTTGAGTATCGTGACTGGTGGCCTAAAAAACTAACCTACCCATGCCTGTACGTGGGCAAGTCAACCAACATCAAGAAGCGTTTCTCGTTACACATCAAAAGGCGCTGTGCAGAGCGTTTGCACCAGGCACTTCCGGGGAACGCGAAAGCGAAGCCCTGCACAACGTCGTGCCAGCTTCGATTCGGCATAGAGCATGTTTTTCCGCTAGAGCAAGACCCACTTGGCGTGATTTTCAATAACGTGGGTTTCTCTTACAGCACCGCATTCCCAGACAACGCAGTGGCTGAGCGCTTCTATGAGGAAGATCGGCTGGTAGGTCTTTGGCGCCCCTGGTTCAACATTGACTCCGAGCGTTAGAGAGGCCTAACAATTCGTTCGAGGCGGACGGCTCCGCCGCCGCATAACTCAAGCTTTAGACCTTATGTTTGAATCGCTCCGTTATGGCTGGACACCAAGGCTCGTTCGAAACAGTCTTGTCGTCTTGGGCGGCGTGTGCATTTTCGTTTGCGTTGCCATTTTCGCACCAGATGACGGCGTGAGTTTGGGTCAGCCCATCCAAGGTGTCGTTATTTCTTCTGGGCCCGTTAGTGCGTCCGGCATATGTGGTGGAGCGAGCGAAATCGCCACCGTTAAGCTCGCAAGCGGTCAGATGATCCAAGCGTCTGTGATGCCCAACAAACCAATATTAGCGGGCACTCAAGTGGTGATCCGCAAGCAAGTGGTTGCTTGCAATCAAACTAACTACGAGGTTGACTTCCATTAGTAAGCTGTTGTCCAACAATTCGTTCAAGGCTGACGGCTCCGCCGCCACTTAACTCCAGCGTTAGGCTGCATAGGAGACGTATCAGCACATGATAGGTTTGATCATATGCATTCTTGGCTCCTTGCTGGCGGCCATCTACCTCCGAAAACGCGGGAATGGAGCCTTTTTCAGCATTGCGTTGGGGGGGGTTGTTCGTTCCACTAGTGATCGCGTTCATGACCTGGATTTATCCGGCTGATCCCGAGTCAAAAATGTGGGCAATGATCACCGTTCCAGTTTCTTATTTTTGGGGCATCGTAGGAGCTGT
>Ga0302314_10023145_pt1 | contig 10154 bp, 2 predicted proteins | sample III_Palsa_N2_3_FD_200533 | JGI IMG/M metagenome (GOLD analysis project Ga0302314, IMG submission 200533) | Peat permafrost microbial communities from Stordalen Mire near Abisko, Sweden - III_Palsa_N2_3 | ecosystem: Environmental > Terrestrial > Soil > Palsa > Peat permafrost | place: Sweden...
GGCGCTGAGGGTGGCTGTAGTTCCGGCCCGATCAAGCGGACGTGTTTGGCGGGGTGGCTCGGCGCGCTTTGTTGCCAGGCTTGCGGTTCTGGTTCTCACCGCCGGCGTGCTGCTGGCGACGGTCGACGCCGGGGCTGTCCGGCAGGATGCCGTCTCGAAGCCGGTGGCCGGAAGCGCAGCTGGGCTGGGGCGCCTCGAGGCGTTGCCACTGCCGGCTCAGTCGCTGATCTCAACGTCGGTCGGTGCCGGCATGCCCGCGTTCGCGGCGCGCCGGTCGGGCGGCGGCTATCGGCTCGCCGGAGGTGGCGTTCTCGGACGGCTCGGTGTGCGCGGCGCGGTCCTCCGCGACGGCGCCGGGTCTCTGGCGTTCGCGTCGGTCGCGGCTGGCGGCGACGGGCATTTCAGCCGGCTTGGGGTCAGTTCGATCAGCGCTCATGCAAACCGGGTGGTGCTCGATCGAGGTCTCCTGCGTGAGTGGTACGCCGCGGGGCCGCTCGGAATCGAACAGGGATTCACAGTTGAGCACCGCCCTGTCGGGGCGACTCGGGTCTTGACGATCGCACTCGGGCTCGATGGACAGTTGCGCCCACGACAGGCGGGGACCGGCGTGCGCTTCGTGAACCGCGCGGGGCAGGTGGTCCTGCGCTACGGGAACCTGACCGCGACCGATTCGCGCGGTCGGCGGCTGACGGCCTCGCTCGCGGTGGTGCGCGGACGGCTTCTGCTGCGCGTCGCCGATGCGCATGCAACCTATCCGCTGCGCATCGACCCGCTGATCCAGCCCGGTCCGAAGATCACTCCGAGCGACGAAGACGGCGACGGTCTGTTCGCGGCCAGCGTCGCGGTGTCGGCCGACGGCACCACGGCGCTGATCGGCGGCTGGGCCGATAACTCCGACGTCGGCGCGGCGTGGGTTTTCACCGGCTCGGGCTCGACCTGGACCGAGCAGGCCAAACTGACCGCACCGACCACTGGACAAGATGCCGAGATCGGTAGCGGGCTGTTCGGCCAGGGCGCTGCGCTGTCCTCGAATGGCGACACCGCCGTGGTCGGGGCACCCGGCGACAATGGCGATGTCGGTGCAGCGTGGGTGTTCACTCGCTCGGGCACCTCCTGGTCTGAGCGGGCGAAGCTGATCGCTCCGACAAGCGGTCAGGGCACCGAGGTGTCACAAGGTTATTTCGGCAACAACGTGGCGTTGTCGAATGCGGGCACAACAGCGCTGATCGGCGGGGGCCACACGGGCGACGTCGGCGCCGTGTGGGTGTTCACCGGCTCCGGATCCTCGTGGAGCGAGCAGATCAAGCTGACCGCTCCAACGAGCGGTTCAGGCGAGGAGATCGGTGTGGGCCAGTTCGGCAACAGCATCGCGTTGTCGGCGGCCGGTACCACCGCCTTGATCGGCGGCTACGACGACAACAGCGGCGTCGGGGCGGCGTGGGTGTTCACCGGCTCGGGCTCCTCCTGGTCCGAGGAGGCGGAGTTGACCGCCCCAACAACGGGTGCCGACGCAGAGATTGGCGATGCGTGGTTCGGCTGGGCGGTGGCCCTGTCAGCCGACGGCTCCACGGCCATGATCGGCGGCCCGCTGGACAACGGCGGCATCGGGGCCACGTGGGTGTTCACCAACTCACAGTCCACCTGGACGCAACAGACTGAGCTGCTTGCCCCGCAGGACACTGGTTCGGAACTCCTGGACGCCGAGAGCGGCGACGGCAATTTCGGCTCTGCGGTCGCGCTCGGCACCGACGGCAGCACGGCACTGATCGGCGGCTCGGCGAACGCGTCGGATCTCGGTGCGGTGTGGCTGTACGGCGCCTCAGGCTCGTCGTGGAACGAACTCGCCGAGCTCACGGCAGACCAGACGACCGATTCCAACGGGGAGGTCGGGAACGGCTATTTCGGCAGCAGCATCGGTATGTCGGCGGATGCCAGCACATCGATGATCGGCGGCGAAGCCGATAACGGACAGGCCGGCGCGGCGTGGACGTGGGTGCCTGCCGACGGGTTCGTGTTCAACCCGAATCCACTTGCCTTCGGCTCGGACGCGAGTGGTTTCGAGGTGCCTGTCGGCACCACGTTGACGCATCAGCTGACGATCAACGACGAGGGCTTTCTGCCGCGAACGGTCGGTGACCTGACGATCTCCGGCCCGCAGGCGTCCTCGTTCTCGCTCAGCGACGACAACTGCTCAGGGCAGACGCTTGGAGGGCAGGCGCTCACCTGCTCGGTGAACGTGAGCTTCACGCCCCAGAGCGCCGGCTTGTACTCGGCGCAGCTGAACGTGACCGACGACTCGCCGAACAGTCCGCAAACCGTTGCCCTGAACGGCTTCGCAAGCACCCCGGTCACGACCACGCCGGTCACGACCACAACGCCGGTAACGACCACTCCGATCACGACCCCGCCGGGCACAGGGATCATCGCCGGCACGGTGTACAGCGGCGGGCAGCCAGCGAGCGGCAACTACGTCCAGGGCGACGACGAGTTCGCGGATACGAGCACCGACGGCAGCTATTTCCTGGCAGACCTCAAGCCCGGCTCGTTCCGGGTCGACGCGTGGGGGTCCGAGGGCGAGAGGAGCGTGCTGGTCACGGTCACGGCCGGCCAGACGGTGACGCAGAACTTCTTCATCGATCCCGGGGTGCCACTCAACAGCGGCATGACGCTCAACGGCGCGAGCTCCGGGTCGGGAGCGTTCTACCAGTCGCAGCCAGTCACGTTCGGGTTCCCGTTCCACATCGCACCGACCGGCAAGCCGAACAGCACGACGGTGTTCACCGGCTTCGGCGGATTGGCCGCCGCGCCCCAGAGCAGCCAGCTGTCGGACATCGGCTACCAGGCCGCGATAGCGATCGTCACCGCACGCTACGGCCCCAGCGGCGAGCTCGCCGGCGTAGCCGGGCCGGTGCTGGCGCCAGTTGACTGCACGTCCTCGGCGGCCCAGAACCAGTCGTGCGCGGAGCTCGCCGGGATCCGCAACCCGTTCTCGACGCCGTCGGCGCAGGCCGCTCGCGACGGTGCGCGCGCCGCGGACGCACGGCCGTCAGACGACTCCGACGATGATGACGACGACGATTGTCCCGAGGATGAGGACACGACGACGCCGTCGCCACCGCCTCCGCCCGAGCCGGACACGATCAGCTTCAAACCGAACGAGTTCGGCGGCATCGACGTCGTCTACAACACGATCGATCCCGACACGGGTAAGCCGGCGCAGACCAGCCTGCTGGTGCTGGCGCAGGCCCAGCTCCCTCGATCGAGCGCTGAAAGCACGTTCTCGCCCACGAACATCGTCCTCGACCTGGTCAACGCCGCGATCAGCGCGACGCCGGCCGGCTGGTGGAACGCATTCGTCGGCTCCGCCAACGCGCTCGTGACGTCGCAGTCTCAATCGGGCGCCGCCGCCGGGCAGTCGCTGCTCAGCGCCGGCTGGCAGGTACTAACCCAGGTGCTCAGCACGAAGTTCGACATCGGCCCTGAGTTCAGCGGGGCGAATCTCAGCGAATCGGCGATGTCGACGTTCTACAACTGGGTCACCGGCCACGTCAACGGCGACCTCCTGACGCCGAACGGCACCACCACCGTGACCGTTGACAACGCCGACATCGACTGCGCCACCGTATACGCCGACCCGAGCGGCACCGTCAATAGCACCAAGGGCGTGCCGATCGGCCACGCGACCGTCACCCTGCGCCGGACCGCGACGAAGACCGGTACACCGGCGGCGGTGCCGAACGGCAGCGTGATCATGTCGCCGGCGAACCGCCGTAACCCCGACCACACAAACGCGCTCGGTACGTACGGATGGGACGTGCTGCCCGGCTTCTACGACGTCACGGCCACGCACCCGGGCTGCACCGCCAAGCACGGCCGTGACGCGATCTCGAGCCTGCTGCCGGTGCCACCGGCCCAGACCGGCGTCAACCTGACACTCCGCTGCCCGCACCTGAAGCGCGCCGAGATCTCGATGCGCCTCAAGGTCAAGAAGCCGGCCGACCGCTACTCGGTCTACGTCCTGACGGCGACACTGCTCAAGCACTCGCATCGCCAGCTACCGCAGGGGTCGATCACGTTCCGCGCCGGGCGCAAGAACCTCGGCTCGGTCATGCTGCCCGCCGGCAAGTACGCAGCCACGCTGCCGGTGCCGGCGGGGGTACGTGCCGGGCCACGGATCACCGCCACGTACACGGGCGACGACGCTTACAAGCCGGTGACTGCGCGGGGCAAGCTGTAGCGGGAGAGCACCACTTCGCCCACGAGCGCGCCGCTCAGGAGCCGGTGCCGCAGGAGCTGCGGACGCGGAGCTCGAACGTGTGAACGGTGCGGCGAGGCTCGGTCCGCGCACCGCTGACGCGCTCGAGCAGCAGCTCCATCGCTTCGGAGGCCATGCGACGGACGGGCTGGGCCAGCGTCGTCAGCGGAGGGTCGATGAACCCGGCCCAGAGCGGATCGTCGAAAGCGACCAGCGCCACGTCCTCGGGGATGCGCAGCCCCGCCTCGCGGATCGCTCGCAGCGCTCCGATCGTCATCAGGTTGTTGCCGACGATCAGCGCAGACGGGCGCTCGGGTGAGGAGAGTGCAGCGGCCACCGCCTGCTGGGCGGCGTCGACGCGGAAGTCGCCCTGTGCGATCTTCGGCTGTAGGCCGCGAGCGCGCATCGAAAGCTCATATCCGTCGAGGCGTTCGGCGCCGGATTCGACGCGACGCAGACCGCTCACGAACGTGATCCGCTCATGCCCGTGGTCGGCGAACAGCTCAACCGCGATCCGCGCCCCGGCAAGGTTGTCGGCGATCACCGTGTCGGCCCGCGGATCGTTGACGGCACGGTCGAAGGCGACCACCGGGGTGTCGGCATCGAGCAGCTGGCCGATCTCGGCGCCGGCGGGGTCGGACGGCGAGATGATCACACCGACGACCCGCTCCTCCATCAGCTCCTCGAGGTAGGAACGCTGCTTCTCCTCGGACTCATCGGTGTTGCAGACGAGCACGCGGTAGCCCTTGCGGTAGGCCTGGTCCTCGACGGCTCGCACCATCTCCGAGAAATGCGGGTTCTCGATGTCGGAGACGATCACGCCGATGGCGGCCGTTCGCTGGCGCCGCAGACTCTGGGCGAGGCGGTTGGGCCGGTAGCCGAGCTCCTCGATCGCGCGGATCACCCGCCGGCGGTAGACGAGGCCAACGCTCTCGTCTCCGTTCAACACTCGCGAGACCGTCGCCTGCGACACGGACGCGTGGCGTGCGACGTCGCTCATTCGTACTGGTCGCGAAGTGCTCATGAATCGGTTTCTGGCACGTACGTTACCATCCGGCCCGGCCGAGCTTCACTGCAACCACCGACCATCCAGCGGCCCGGAGTAGGAGGGGCCACAACGTCTATGCGCAAAGGCTCAGAAATCGTTTTCCCGTCCGCTGGGCGAGTGTCGTGAGCCGCGCCCCGCGATATAGCGCGGACGCGCGCCGTTGCGTGGCGCTACCACTCGGCGGCATCGGCACGGGCAACGTCGCCATCTGCGGCGACGGAGGCCTGCGCCAGTGGCAGCTCGGGAACACGGCCAACCACCTCGGACACGTGCCCGAGAGTTTCTTCGCGGTGCGGGCCAGCTCTGTTGAGCCGCCGCTCAATGTCTCCAGGATTCTGCAAGCGCGTCTGCCTCAGCCCCCGCCGGAGGCGGCTCCAAACGTAACCGATCACATCGTGCCGTTGGATCGGGACTCACCCGCCGCGCACTGGGATGCGATCGCCTCCACAGACTTCGAGGCCGCCTACCCGTTCGCACGGATCAGCTACATCGACGCGGCACTGCCCGTCTCCATCGGTCTCGAGGCGTTCACGCCCTTTGTTCCGTTGGACGCCGAGGCGAGCTCGCTGCCGCTCGCGAGCTTCTCGTTCACGGTCACCAACCGCGCCGATCGCGTGGTCCATGGCTGGCTGCTGGCGACGCTGCAGAACACGATCGGCTGGGACGGGGTCACACCGATCGAGGCCGACCGCTGCAGCCTGTTCGGCGGGAACGCCAACCGCGTGTCGCGGGACGGCGATCTGACCGCGGTGGTGATGGAGAATCCGACGGTCCCGGGCGACGACCCCCGCGCCGGCGAGCTGGTCCTCGCCACGACGGCGCCCTGTGTGGCGCTACCGCAGTTTGCTCGCAGCGGCGATGCGCTGGCCTTTGTCGAAGGCCTGAAGCTGCTCGGACCGACGATCGACGAGGACTGGTCGCAGGCCGCCCTGCGCCGTGCCTGCGCCGAGGTCGGGGTGCGCCAGCACGCGCCGAGCGGTGCCAGCCCGGCGGGCACGACCTGGAGTGGAGCGCTCGCGGCGGCATTCGCGGTGGCGCCGGGTGAGAGCGCGACGCTCGATTTCGTCATCTCCTGGCGCTTCCCGAACCGGGTCACCGACTTTGACCAGTTCGGGCAACGCGACGAGCCGCTGCCCGTCACCTGGATCGGCAACGACTACGCGCAGCGGCATCCGAGCGCGCTGGCCGCGGTGCAGAGCTTCGAGCGCGAGCGCGACCGGCTCCACGGCCAATCGCGCGCCTGGACCGACGCCCTGCTCGCAAGCGACCTGCCCGACGTCGCGGTTGAGATGCTGCTCGCCCAACCCTCGCTGATCCGCTCACCGACGACATTCAGATCGGCTGACGGGCGCTTCTACGGATTCGAGGGATGCCTCGGCGCCTCGACGCTCAACTGGAACGGTTCTGTCGGAGGCAGCTGTCCGCTGAACTGCAACCACGTCTGGAACTACGAGCAGGGACTGTCACGGCTGTTCCCGGAGCTCGAGCGCAGCATGCGCGAGACCGAGCTCGAGGCCACGCAGGCCCCCGAGGGCTACCTGCCGCATCGTGTGCTGCTGCCGCTGACGACGGCGCAGCTGCACGATACGATCATCGGCGGTCCGGCCCGACCGGCCCTCGACGGGATGCTCGGCGCCGTGCTGAAGACCTACCGCGAACTGCGCCAGGGCGCGGGTGAGCGATGGCTGGCGGATCTCTGGCCACGGCTCGTGCGGCTGATGGACTACATCGACCGGACCTGGAACGTCGGCGGCGATGGTGTGCTCGTCGGCGAGCAGCCGGTCACCTATGACATCGCGCTGCACGGCCCGAACATGTTCGTCGGCGGCCTGTGGCTGGCGGCGCTGCGCGCGATGGAGGAGATGGCGCGGATCATCGCGCCCGAGCGAGCGGCGGGCTATCGCGAACTGTTCGAGCGCTCGAGCGCGCGCTATGACGAGCTGCTGTTCGACGGCGAGTACTACGCCCAGCTGCCCGAGAACTCGGCGCACGAGTTCGGCAAGGGCTGCCTCAGCGATCAGCTGCTCGGGCAGTGGTGGGCACACCAGCTGGGTCTCGGTTACGTGCTCCCGCTGGAGCACGTGCGCAGCGCACTCGAGGCCGTCGTGCGGCACAACCTGCGCCATGGCTTCCGCGACTTCAGCCACGGCTACCGGGTATTCGCCGATGCCGATGACAGCGGACTGCTGGTCTGCACGTGGCCCAAGGGCGGCCGACCCGCGGTCCCGGTCCGCTACTGCGACGAGGTCTGGACCGGAGTCGAATACCAGGTCGCCGCGCACTGCTTCATGGAGGGCCTCGACGCGCAGGGAATCGAGTTGCTGGCCGCTGTCCGCGGACGCTACGACGGCACCCGTCGCAACCCGTTCAATGAAATCGAATGTGGCGATCACTACGCGCGGGCGCTCGCCGGCTTCTCGGTACTCGAGGCTTTGACGGGGTTCCGCTACGACGCGGTGTCGCGCCGGATCACGACGACCGCGCGGTACGGGCGCTACCCGTTCCTGGCCGGCAGCGGCTGGGGCGAGATCGAGCACGGGCCCGACGGTGCGGTGCGGGTCAGCTGCCTCGGCGGCTCGCTCGACCTCGCTGAGCTGGTGGTCAACAGCGACGATGGCGGCCGCACCCATGCCGTCGCCACCGCGCTCGAAGCCGGCCAGACACTCACCGTCTGAACCGCCCGCCCCGCCCGCCCCGCCCGCCCGCTCGCCAGCCCGCCAACCCGCCCGCCCGCCCGCCAGCCCGCCAGCCCGCCAGCCCGCCCGCCAGCCCGCCAGCTTCGCGACGTGCTGCCACCCGAGGCAGTCAGGGCCGACAAATCACCGGCCGCGACGCAAGATCTTCGAGATGAGGCTGATTCTCGGGACGCCACCGACAAATCAGGCCGAGTCCGGTCGATTTGACGGTCCTGACTGGTTGGGCCGGTCCGGCCCACCGCACCTGTTTCTGGACCTGTTGGAAGAGACAAAGTTCGGGGCGCGACGGAACTTTGTCTCCCAGGTGCGCCTGAGCGTGCACGTGGGAGCAAATCACGGTGGAAGGCGGTGATTTGTCTTCCTGACCATGCTCGGTGACCGCCGTCACGCGCGACCCACAGAAATCGGTTCCAGAGATGGAGCGGTCACAAAATCCCTGGATATAGCACTAATTATGCAATCCAGACGGGGCGGTGGTATGGTACCCGCGCTGCTTCGAGAAATCGAATTCAGCGGAGCAGGGTCGGGTCGGTCGGGCCGAGCAGGGTTGGTCGGGCCGAGCAGGGTTGGTCGGGCCGAGCAGGGTCGGTCGGGCCGAGCAGGGTCGGTCGGGCCGAGCAGGGTCGGTCGGGCCGAGCAGGGTCGGTCGGGCTGAGCAGGGTCGGTCGGGGTGAGCAGGGGTTGGCGGGCGTAAGACGCGAGAGCAGGGAGAGGGGAGCACAGGATGAGCAAGGTGGGCAGGACATGACCAAGGTGGGGCTGCTGACAGTCTCCGACGGTCGCCCGTCGGTCCATCGCGAGATCACTGAGTTCTCCGCGGGGGTCGAGACCCGCATCGCCGAGCGTCTGACGCAGGCTGGTTACGAGGTCGTGCGCGGGCAGGAGCAGATCTCGACCAACGACCGGGCGGTCAGTGAGGCGCGTCGCGTCGCCGACGCCCGCCCGGCGCTGACGATCATCAACATCCCCGTGTGGGCGTTCCCGCATTTCACGATGCGAGCGGCGAGGGAGCTCGATGGTCCGCTGCTGCTGTTCTCGAACCTCGATCCCAAGTTCCCCGGAATGGTCGGCATGCTCGCTGCCGCCGGCGGGCTCGATCAGATCGGCCGAGATCATGGCCGCGCCTGGGGTGAGATCGACGACCCGGCCGTGTGGGCTCGTGTCGAGGCGCATATCCAGGCGGGCGCCGCCGTCCAGAAGCTGCGCGGCTCGACCTTCGGACGGATCGGCGGGCGGCCGATGGGCATGTACACGGCCGTCTCCAACAGCGACCGCTGGCTGCGGCAGTTCGGCATCGACGTCGAGGAGATCGATCAGTGGGAGATCGTGCGGCGCGCCGATGAGATCGACGACGCGCAGGTCTCGCAGGCGCGCGAGTGGCTCGAGCGCCACTCCGCCGGCGTGCACTACGACGGCCAACTGCTGACGCCGGAACTGCTCGAGCGCCAGATCCGCGCCTACTACGTGATGCGCCTGCTGATCGACGAATACAACCTCGACTTCTGCGGGATCAAAGGCCAGCCCGAGCTGACCAATAACTACGCGACGATGGATGTGGCCGAGGCGTTCCTCAACGATCCCTACGACTGGGACGGGCCCAAGTCGCCGGTCGTCTGCGCGACTGAGGCCGATATGGACGCGGCCCTGACGATGCAGATCCTCGCCTCGCTGTCGGGAACGCCGGCGCTGTTCGCCGATGTGCGTCACTACCACGCGGACCTCGGCGTCTGGGACCTCTGCAACTCCGGACAGCACGCAACCTGGTTTGCCGCCCGCAGCGACGATCCGCTCGAGAACATGAGCCGCGTGCACCTCTACCCGGAGGAGTTCTACTTCCCGGCCGGAGGCGCCACGGTGCACCACCTCGCGGCCCCCGGCGACTTCACCTTCGCGCGGCTCTCACGACTCGACGAGCGCTACCGCATGCAGGTCCTCAAAGGCGACCTCGAGCAGTTCGACGCGGACACGAACGAGCGACTGATGCACGCCTCGACCTACGTCTGGCCGCATGCCTTTGCACGCTTCACAGCCTCGGCCGATGAGGTGCTCGGGCGCTACGGCTCAAACCACGTGCACGCGGTACCGGGCGATCACGTCGCGGCGCTGCGCGAGGTCTGCCGCCTGCTCAACGTCGAGTTCGACGGCTTCGGTGATC
>Ga0302314_10023147_pt1 | contig 10153 bp, 7 predicted proteins | sample III_Palsa_N2_3_FD_200533 | JGI IMG/M metagenome (GOLD analysis project Ga0302314, IMG submission 200533) | Peat permafrost microbial communities from Stordalen Mire near Abisko, Sweden - III_Palsa_N2_3 | ecosystem: Environmental > Terrestrial > Soil > Palsa > Peat permafrost | place: Sweden...
GATCACCGAGCTGGCGCCCTGGCTGCGTAGCCGCACGGGACGTGACGAGCAAACGCAGTGACCGCCCGGGACCCGGGCCGGGAAACCAGCCTCAAGCCCTAGCGGCGGGCTGGCCTACGTGCATCTTCGGTCCTGCTCAGATATATATGCCGTGCGGTCGGCGACGCGCCCGGCGGCGGGGTGCGGATGGCGGAGGGGCGGATGACCGAGGCCGCGGTGGCGGAGACGGGCGAGGCCAGCGGCGGGGGCGGCCTGGAGCTGTCCCGGGCTCAGATGAACGTCGTGTTCGGCACGATCATGCTGGGCATGCTGCTGTCCGCGCTTGACCAGACGATCGTGTCCACGGCGCTGCCGACGATCGTCGGCGACCTGGGCGGCGCCGGGCACGTCAGCTGGGTGGTCACCGCCTACATGCTGGCCGAGACGGTGTCGACCGTGCTGGCGGGCAAGTTCGGTGACCTGTTCGGCCGCAAGCGGGTGTTCCAGGTCGGCGTGATCGTGTTCATCGTCGGCTCGTTCTTCTGCGGCCTGTCCGGCAACATGGAGATGCTGATCGCGTTCCGCGCGGTGCAGGGGCTGGGCGGCGGAGCCCTCACCGTGACCTCGACCGCGCTGATCGCGGACGTCATCCCGCTGCGGCTGCGCGGCCAGTACCAGGGCGCGCTGGGCGCGGTCTTCGGGGTCACCACGGTCATCGGGCCGCTGCTCGGCGGCGTCTTCACCGATGACCTGTCCTGGCGCTGGGTGTTCTACATCAACGTGCCGATCGCGGTGATCGTGATCGTGCTCGCCGCCCGGACCATCCCCCAGGGACGCCGCGGCCGCAAGCCCGCGATCGACTACCTGGGCTGCCTGTTCGTGGCGCTCGGCGCCACCGGCCTGACCCTGGCCACCTCCTGGGGCGGGACCCAGTACGCCTGGGGTTCCGCGACCATCATCGGCCTGTTCGCGGCGTCGGTCGCGGCGCTGGCGGTCTTCGTGTTCGTGGAGCTGCGCGCGGCCGAGCCGATCTTGCCGATGCGGCTGTTCCGCAGCCGGGTGTTCACCGTCTGCTCGGTGCTGAGCTTCATCGTCGGCTTCGCCATGATCGGCTCGATCACCTTCCTGCCGACGTTCCTGCAGTACGTGAACGGCGTGTCGGCGACCTCGTCCGGCCTGCGGATGCTGCCGATGGTCCTCGGCCTGCTGGCCACCGCCCTCGGCAGCGGCGTGGTGGTGAGCCAGACGGGACGCTACCGCTTGTTCCCCATCGCCGGGTCGGCGGTCACCGCGGTCGGCCTGTACCTGCTGTCGCGGATGGACGCGCATACCAGCGTCTGGATCGAGTCGCTGTTCCTGCTCGTACTGGGGGCGGGCATCGGGTTCGTCATGCAGATCCTGACGCTCGTGGTGCAGAACACCGTGTCCTACTCCGACCTGGGTACCGCCACCTCCGGCGTGACGTTCTTCCGCACGCTCGGCGGCTCGTTCGGCGCCTCCATCATGGGCAGCATCTACTCCAACCAGCTTAAGTCCCGGCTGCCCGCGGCGCTGGCCACCGCCCGGGTGCCCGCGTCGGCGGTCGACAGTCCCAGCCTGGTGGCCAGGCTCCCCGCCGCGGCCCGGGAGCCGGTGGTGGCCGCCTACGCCCAGTCGCTGCAGCACGTGTTCCTGTTCGCGGTGCCCCTCGCGGTGGTCGCGTTCCTGCTCGCGCTGTTCCTCCCCCAGGTCACCATGCGCGGCGCGGCGCGGGTGCGGGGAGTCGGCGACGGGTTCGCCATCCCGGAAGGAAGCGACAACGAGCGGCAGCTGGCCAACGTGGTGGCGCAGATCCTGCGCCGGGACAACGGGTCGTCGCTGGGCAGCATCCTGGCCCGTTCCGGGTCCTCGCTGGACATCGCCACCGCCTGGGGCGTGATCGGCGTGTTCATTCACGGGCAGGCGTTCGGCGGGCCGCTGCCGGAGGCCGCGGTCGAGACGCGGGTCGGCGTGCCGCACGGCGTGCTGACGCCGTTCTACCGGGAAATCGCCGCGGCCGGCTACCTGACCCGCGACGACGACGGCCTGCTGACCCTGACCGATTCGGGGCGGGCCGAGGCGCAGAAACTCGTCGCCGCCTGGCGGGCCTGGCTGATGGGCGAGCTGCAGGGCTGGCTCAAGGCCCACGAGGTCAGCCCGGAACAGACCAGCGCGATCGAGGCCGCCATCGGCCGCATCACGCTGCGGCTGATCCGCGAGGCGCAGGCGGACGCCAGGCACGCCGCCGTCCCCGCCGCGTCCGCGCCGGGCACCGCGGGCGCGGCGGCCGCCGCGGACTGACTCCCCGGTCCGTCCGGCCCCGGGGGGCGACCCCCGGTCAGGGTCTGGCGTCGTCGCCCCGGCCGGGCAGGGGCAGGTCGCGCGGCAGGCCGGGCAGCGAGTGATCCCAGTCGGACAGCAGCGTGCGGATCGCGGCGACCAGGGCGACGGGCTGGTCGAGCATGATGTGGTGGCCGGCCGCGGGGATCTCGATCACCGGGGCCACCCGGCCCAGCCGGTCGTACATGATGTCGCTCATCTCCGCGGACATGATGCCGTACTCGGCCCGGAACAGGGCGACCCGGCAGTCCAGCCGGGTCTGCGGCGTCCGGCTCTCCTCGCGCCGGAAGACCTGCGGGTCCCACTTCCACGTCCACCCGCCGTCCACCGGGCGGATGGACTCGGCCGCGACGTGTTCGGCGATGTAACCGACCACCGGCTGGTCCGGGACCGGACGGAAGCGGGCCATCGCCGCCTCCTTCGTCGGGTAGACGCGCAGCTGCCGGAAGACGCGCCGGCCTCGTGCCGCCTGCTCCTCCGGCGCGAGGTCGCGGATCGGGGAGTCGATGACCACCGCTCCCCCGATGCGCGACCCGACCATCTCCGCCAGCCGCAGCGTGATCAGGCCGCCCAGGCTGTGCCCGATCACCGTCGGAGCATTGAGGCCCGCATCCGCGGCGACGGCGAGGATCTCCGGCGCCCAGGTGTCGAAGCTGTAGGAGGAGCGCCGGCCGCTGTCGCCGTTGCCCGACAGGTCGACCGCGAGGACCCGCCGGTCGGCCGCGAGCAGCGGGCCGATGTGATCCCACCAGCGGGAGTTGGCCGCGCCGCCGTGCACGAGCACGATGCCGCGCCCGGTCGGCGGGCCCCACATGCGGTACGCGATCGAGACGCCGTCCTGCACCGCCGTGCGCTGGGTCACCGGGGCGGCGAGCGCCCGGGTGAACCACGCCGGAGGCGTCGCCGCGTCCGCTTCAGTCTTCAACGTCACGGTAAGCAGTTAACCGTGATCCGGGTGACTGCGCAGCCCCCGGGCCCTGGTCGCCGCGACGGTGGCCGCGGCCCGCCGCAGCCGTTCCTCGGTGGGCGGCTGGTCGGGCAGCGGCTGCTGACCCGGCCGCAGCCCGGCCAGGACGAGCCCGATGTAACGGTGCGGCAGGTACGGCTCGCCGGGGACACCGAAGCCGGTGATGGAGCTCAGCATCTCCAGGATCACCGGGAAGTCGGTGGCCGCGATGTCCGCCCGCACCACCCCGGCCTCCCGTCCGCGGGCCAGCATCCGCTCCAGCGGCGGGTTGGTCCGCTCGAGCAGCTCGGCGAACTGCTCCCCCTCGTAGACGCCGGTCAGGACGTCGACGAGCGCGCGGTTGGACACGACCATCTCCAGCGAACGCTCGAGAAACTGGGTCAGCCCCTGCCAGGGATCGGGTTCCGCCGCCGCCTCCTCGGCGATGACGACGGCCCGGTCGATGCACTGCCAGAGGAACTCGCGGGCGAGCTCGTGCTTGTTGGCGAAGTGCCGGTAGGCGGTGGCGACGTTCACGCCGGCGTGCCGCGCGATGTCGTCCAGCGTCGCGTCGAGCCCCCGGGCGGCGAACACCTCCGCGGCGGCGTCGATGAGCCGCTGGCGGTTGCGGGCCGCGTCCGCCCGCTGCCGCCGTGGCTCTTCAGCCGCCACCGCGGAGGCACTCATCAGACTCCCGCCGCCGCCGGCTCGGTGTCACCGCTCGGGATGGCGATCCCGGAGCGCAGCAGCAGGGCGCACAGCACCGCGCAGCCGGCGTAGATCCCCGCCGCCACCCAGAACACGGTGTGGTAGCTGTTCAGCAGCGCGTTCGCCTCGACCAGCTGCTTGCTGGCCGCGCCGGTGATCGACGCGGCGTGCGCGGTGATGTACCCGGACGCGGCGACGGCGGCGATGGTGTTCAGCAGCGAGGTGCCGATCGAGCCGCCGATCTGCTGGGCGACGTTGACCGTGGCCGACGCGACGCCGGCGTCGCTCGCGTCCACCCCGAACGTGCCCAGGGTGAAGGCCGGGGCGAACACCAGGCCGAGGCCGAGGCCGACCAGCAGCAGCGTGGGCAGCACGTCCGCGGCGTAGTCGGACTGCAGGCCGATGTGGGTCAGCAGCGCCATGCCGACCGCGGCCAGCAGCAGGCCGATCGGGACCAGGATCCGGGCACTGACCCGGGTCAGCAGGACGGTGTTGCCGACCGCCGCGACTATCACCAGGGCCACCGTCAGGGGCAGGAACGAGAGGCCGGTCTTCACCGCGCTGTACTGGAGGGTCTCCTCCAGGTAGTAGGTGAGGAACAGGAACACGCCGAACATGCCGATCGCGGCGAAGAACATGGCCAGGTAGGCGCCGGCCCGGTTGCGGTCCAGGATGACGCGCAGCGGCATCAGCGGGTGCGCCACCCGCTGTTCCGCGATGACGAAGGCGACGAGCAGCACCGCGCCGCCGATCAGGGTGCCCAGCGTGGCGGGCTTGGTCCAGCCGCTGCTGCCGGACGACATGGACGCGTTGGAGAACCCGTAGACGAGGGCGAACAGCCCGACGGCGGCCAGCACGGTGCCGACCAGGTCAAGCCGGGGCCGGTGGGGCACGGCGATCTGCTTCAGCAGCGTCACGCCGCCGGTCAGCGCGATGGCCGCGATCAGCACGTTGACGTACATCACCCAGCGCCAGTCCAGGTACTCGGTGAGGACGCCGCCGAGCAGCAGTCCGACGGACGCGCCGGCCCCGGCGATGCCGCCGTAGATGCCCATCGCCTTGCTGCGCTCCACCGGGTTGGTGAAGGTGGTGGTCAGCAGGGAGAGGGTGGCGGGCGCGAGCAGCGCGCCGAACGCGCCCTGGATGATGCGGGCGGCCAGCAGCATGTCGAAGTTCTGCGCGGCGCCGCCGAAGGCCGAGGCGGCGGCGAACCCGATCACCCCGATGATGAAGATGCGCTTGCGGCCAAACAAGTCCGCGATCCGCCCGCCCAGCAGCAGCAGGCTGCCGAACGCGAGCGAGTACCCGGTGACGATCCACTGCCGGTCGGTGTTGCCGAAGCCGAGCGCGGCCTGGGCGTGCGGCAGGGCGATGTTCACGATGGTGGCGTCGAGCACCACCATCAGCTGCGCGGTGCCGAGCAGGGCCAGGATCCACCAGCGCTTGGCGTAGTGCGGGTTGTCGGCGTGGTCGGCCGCGGCGGCCGCCTGGGCCTCCGCCTGGGCGGCGGAGGTCTGTGGTTGTGTCATGAATCCCCCGAAACAAGGTCACTGCGGGAAACGAAGTTAGCTACTGCGCTTACATGGAGCTAAACGCAGACCGCAGCTTCGTTTCTTTCCGTCTCGGGTATTTATTACCCACGGGGGGACGTGTGCTCGGTCACACTGCGGCATCAGCCGCCGAAGTCCGGCCGGCTGCCGGGCCCGACGCGGCGACGAGCGCGCGGCGGGGTCGGCCGCGTGCCGTTATTGGCGAACGTCTCGGCCGCCGCGATGCCCGCGCGTGCTCCCGTCCGCCACCAGGTCACCGGCGGGAAACTCTCCTCCACGGCGTGGTACGCGGTGCACCCTGGGAGCATCGAGCCGAACAGGCCGGAGCCGGAGGCGGCGCCGATCAGCAAGGCACGCGCGACGGTCCAGCCCACGAGCTTCAGCCGACTGTCCGTATAACGCTGTTCCCGAACGTTCAACCTGGACCCCTTGCGCCGTAACGCCAATGTCACGCAGCGGACGTTTCCGACCAAGTTAAATTTTGCCGGGCCGCCCGTCGACGGCCCCGTTCCGCCTAGCGGGACGGTCTCGCGAGTCGTCAGTCTCGCGCCGTCGCCAGGGGGGCCGACGCGGCCAGGAGGGCACCGCGGGCCATCGCGTGCAGCAGCGGGGCCATCGCGTCCGCGGGCAGGTCGCTGGCGCTGTGCGGGGTGGAGTTGAGCAGCCCGAACATGGCGTGAACGGCGGTGCGCAGCTGGGCCGGAGGCGCGAGCGGGCTGAGCTCGCTGGCCACGGTGACCCACTCCTCGACGTACAGCCGCTGCAGGCGGCGGACCTGCCGCCGGGCCGGCTCGGGCACGTGGGCCAGCTCCCGGGTCTGCACCGTGATCAGGTCGGGCTGGCTGAGGGCGAAGCCGACGTGCCAGTCGAGCAGTGCGTCCAGGGCGGCACCGGCATCCGGGGCCGCCACCGTGCGGCGGCTGCCCTCGGCCAGCAGCCGCTCGCTGATGCCGACGAGCATCTCCGACAGCACCGCTTCCTTGCCCGGGAAGTGACGGTAGATACCGGGACCCGACATGCCGACGGCGGCCCCGATGTCGTCGATGGTGACCCCGTGGAAGCCGCGCCGGGCGAATAGTGCGGCCGCCGCGGCCAGGATCTCCGCGCGCCGCAGCTCGCCCCGCGGCCCGCGGGCGGCCCGCGGCGCGCCGGAGCGGGGGCCCGAGCCGGAGCGGACACCGGAATCGCTGCTGGCGTTCACCCTCCCATAGTAGACGCGAAAGTTAGCGTGCGTTAACCTAAAGTCCGGAGCTGGAGGCAGATAACGCAAATGACGACTAACATCACCGACGTCATCACCCAGGCGCCGACCGCGTCGCCCGACTGGCGCACCGGCCCGGCGCTGCGCAGCCTGGCCGACCCGGCGAGCGACGCGTTCAAGAGCAACGCGGCCGGGCACGAGGCCCTGGCGGCCGAGCTCCGCGACCGGCTCGCCGGCGCCGCGCTGGGCGGCCCGGAACGCGCCCGGCAGCGGCACACCGAACGCGGCAAGCTGCTCCCCCGGATGAGGGTGGACACGCTGCTCGACCCCGGCTCCCCCTTCCTCGAGCTGAGCCCGCTCGCCGCGATGAGCCTGTACGACGGGGACGCGCCGGCCGCGGGGATCATCACCGGAGTCGGCCGGGTGGCCGGCCGCGAATGCGTCATCGTCGCCAACGACGCCACCGTCAAGGGCGGCACCTACTACCCGATGACGGTGAAGAAGCACCTGCGGGCCCAGGAAGTCGCGCTGCACAACCACCTGCCCTGCCTCTACCTGGTCGACTCCGGCGGCGCCTTCCTGCCCCGCCAGGACGAGGTGTTCCCCGACCGCGACCACTTCGGCCGGATCTTCTACAACCAGGCCACCATGTCCGCGCGCGGCATCCCGCAGATCGCGGCGGTGCTCGGCTCCTGCACGGCCGGCGGCGCCTACGTCCCGGCGATGAGCGACGAAAACGTGATCGTCCGGAACCAGGGCAGCATCTTTCTCGGCGGCCCGCCCCTGGTCCAGGCGGCCACCGGCGAGGTGGTCAGCGCCGAGGACCTGGGCGGCGGCGAGCTGCACTCCCGGGTCTCCGGGGTGACCGACCACCTAGCCGAAGACGACGCCGACGCGCTGCGGATCGTCCGCTCGATCGTCGGCACGCTGGCGCCCCGCCCGGCCGCCCCGTGGCCGGTCGGGCCGGCCGAGGAACCCGCCGTGGACCCGGCCGAGCTGTACGGCGTGCTCCCGGCGGACGCGCGCACCCCCTACGACGTGCGCGAGGTCATCGCCCGCATCGTCGACGGCAGCCGGTTCGCCGAGTTCAAGGCGGGCTACGGCCCGACGCTGGTCACCGGGTTCGCCCGGATCTACGGGCACCCCGTCGGCATCGTGGCCAACAACGGCATCCTGTTCAGCGAGTCCGCGCTCAAGGGCGCCCACTTCATCGAGCTGTGCGACCAGCGGCGCGTCCCGCTGGTGTTCCTGCAGAACATCACCGGCTTCATGGTCGGCCGGCAGTACGAGGCGGGCGGCATCGCCAAGCACGGCGCGAAGATGGTCACCGCGGTCGCCTGCGCCCGGGTGCCCAAGCTGACCGTGGTGATCGGCGGCTCGTTCGGGGCCGGCAACTACGCCATGTGCGGCCGCGCCTACTCCCCCCGTTTCCTGTGGACGTGGCCGAACGCGCGGATCTCGGTGATGGGCGGCGAGCAGGCCGCGAGCGTCCTGGCCACCGTCCGCCGCGACCAGCTGGAGGCGCGCGGAGAGGAATGGCCCGCGGCCGCTGAGGAAGAATTCAAGCGGCCGGTACTCGACCAGTACGAGCACCAGGGCAGCCCCTACTACGCGACGGCCCGGCTGTGGGACGACGGGATCATCGATCCCCTGGACACGCGGCGGGTCCTGGCGCTCGCGCTGTCCGCGGCGGCCAACGAGCCGCTCGACGATATCCGCTACGGCATCTTCCGGATGTGAGCCGATGTTCGACACCGTCCTGGTCGCCAACCGCGGAGAGATCGCGGTCCGCATCATCCGCACGCTGCGCGCCCTCGGCATCCGCAGCGTCGCGGTCTACAGCGACGCCGACGCGGCCGCGCGGCACGTCGCCGAGGCGGACGAGGCGGTCCGCCTCGGGCCCGCCGCCGCCGCGGACAGCTACCTGAACATCGACCGCGTCCTTTCCGCCGCGGCCCGCGCCGGCGCCCAGGCGCTGCACCCGGGCTACGGGTTCCTGTCTGAGAACGCCGGCTTCGCCCAGGCCAGCGCGGACGCGGGGGTGGTCTTCATCGGCCCGCCGCCGGCCGCGATCGCGGCCATGGGCGACAAGATCAGGGCCAAGGAGACGGTGGCGGCGGCCGGCGTGCCGGTGGTGCCCGGGGCCGGCCGGCCCGGGATGTCCGACGGCGACCTCATCGCGGCCCTGAACGGGGCGGGGTACCCGCTGCTGATCAAACCGTCCGCCGGCGGCGGCGGCAAGGGCATGCGCCTGGTCCGCGCTGCGAGCGAGCTGCCGGACGCCCTGGCCGCGGCGCGCCGCGAGGCACGGGCCTCGTTCGGCGACGACACGCTGCTCGTCGAGCGGTTCATCGACCGGCCCCGGCACATCGAGATCCAGGTCTTCGCCGACGCCCACGGAAACGCCGTCCACCTCGGCGAGCGCGAGTGCAGCCTGCAGCGGCGGCACCAGAAGATCATCGAGGAGGCGCCGTCGCCGCTGCTGACTGGGCCTCTCGGGGCGGCCCGCCGGGCGGCGATGGGGGCCGCGGCGGTGGCCGCCGCGCGCAGCGTCGGCTACGTGAACGCGGGCACGGTGGAGTTCATCGTCCCCGGCGAGCACCCCGACGACTTCTGGTTCATGGAGATGAACACCCGGCTGCAGGTCGAGCACCCGGTGACCGAGCTGGTCACCGGCCTTGACCTGGTGGAGTGGCAGCTGCGGGTGGCCGCGGGCGAGCCCCTGCCGTTCGGCCAGGACGAGGTGCGCCTGTCCGGCCACGCCGTGGAGGCCCGCCTCTACGCGGAAGACCCGGCGCGCGGCTTCCTGCCCACCGGCGGCACGGTCCTGGCACTGCGCGAGCCCACGGCGCCTTTGCTGCCCACGGGCACGGCACCTTTGGTGCCCGTGGAGACAGTGCCGTCCGTCCGGGTCGATTCCGCGCTGACGGTCGGCACGGTCGTCGGCAGCGACTACGACCCGATGCTGGCCAAGGTGATCGCGTACGGGCCGGACCGCGCCAGCGCGCTGCGCCGGCTTGACGCGGCGCTGGCGGGTACGGCCGTGCTCGGCGTGACCACCAACATCGCGTTCCTGCGGGCGCTGCTGGCCGACCCCGACGTGGCCGCGGGCCGCCTCGACACCGGGCTGGCCGAGCGGATCGCCTTCCCCGCCGCCGGGCCGGCCGGCGCCCCGGCCGGTTCCGTGCCGCCGGATGAGGTGCTCGCCGCCGCCGCCCTGGACCGGCTGCTGGCCCGCGAGCCGGCCGGGCCGGTGGTCAACCCGTGGGACGTGCCCGACGGCTGGCGGGTCGCCGAGCCCGCCTGGACCCGGGTCCGCGTCGGGTACGGTCCCGGCGCGGTCGCCCAGGTGCGCGTGCGCGGGCTGCCCTCGGCCGGGGCCGAGGTGGCGGTGGGCAACGGCGCGCCGGT
>Ga0302314_10023149_pt1 | contig 10152 bp, 9 predicted proteins | sample III_Palsa_N2_3_FD_200533 | JGI IMG/M metagenome (GOLD analysis project Ga0302314, IMG submission 200533) | Peat permafrost microbial communities from Stordalen Mire near Abisko, Sweden - III_Palsa_N2_3 | ecosystem: Environmental > Terrestrial > Soil > Palsa > Peat permafrost | place: Sweden...
GGCGCGGGCGATGATCGGCCCGGCCGAACTCAGCATATAGCCGGCGGGCTGGTCCATGCCGCCCAGCATGGTGGCGATGCTGTAGGGGCTGCCCATCGAGCCGCTGACGTAGTCCACGGCCTTCTCGGCGCACAGCCGGGCCACCACCTCGCCGGCCTCCTCGGGCGTCAGTCCGCCCGGTGTGTTGTAGTCGGAAAGCCGGATGCCGACCGGATAGTCCCGGCCGACGCGGTCGCGCACGGCGCGCAATATGCCGCGTCCGAACCGCATGCGGTTGTCGAGGTCGCCGCCGTAGTCGTCCTCGCGCCGGTTGGTCAGCGGACACAGGAACTGGTGGATCAGATAGCCGTGGCCGAAGTGCAGCTCGATCCCGTCCAGGCCGCCCTTCTGCGCCCGCACCGCGGCGTCGGCGAAGGCGTCGGTGATCTCGTCGATCTGGTCCTGGGTCATGGCGAAGGGGGTGTTGACCAGCCCAAGCGGGCAGGGCGTGTCGGAGGCCGAGATCGGCGCCTGGCCGCTTGCCGGAGCCCAGCGGTGGCCACCGTGCCAGAGCTGGATGAAGGTCTTCATCCCATGCCGGTGGCCCGAACGGGCCAGCGCCTCGAACCCGGGGATGATCGAATCGTCGACCGCATCGATGGTGTGGTTCGAGCTCGAGCGGTGCACGACCGTGGCCTCGAGGATGTTGAGGCCGACGCCCGATTTCGCCCGCGCCTCGTGATAGGCGATCAGCTCGTCGGTGACCACGCCGCGGCCATAGCTGGTGCCGTGGCTCGCCCGGGCGATGCGGTTCTTGATCTGAAGCCCGTTGATCGTGATCGGACTGAAGATGTGCTCGAGGGACACGTTCGTGGGACCTCTCTCAATCAGCTGCGCCGGCTATAGGGACCAGACCACGCCGCGCGCGATCAGCGCACGGATATCCTCATCCGGCAGGCCGGCCTCCGACAGGATGGCGTCGGCGCCGCGCTGCGTCCGCGGATGGATCGTCGCCACCAGGTCCGGATGCCCTGAAAGCCGCGGCGCCGGCGCCGCGGTGAGCACGCCGGCTGCGTCCGCCCGTACGCTGCCGCGGGCCGCAAGGTGCGGGTCGGCGGCCAGCTCGCCCGCGGTCAGCACCGGCGCACCGCACGAGTCCACGGCGGCGAACCGCCGGGTCCACTCGGACTGGGGCCGGGTGAGGAAGGCCTCGGCGATCTGCAGGCGCAGCCCCGGCCAGGCCGCGCGGTCCATCTGCGCCTCGGCCGACGGATCGACATCGTCCAGGCCCAGGATCGACAGCATGGCGGCGTAGAACTTCTGCTCGATGGCGCCGACCGAGAACCATTTGCCGTCGGCGCAGCGGTAGACGCCGTAGAAGGGGGCCTTGCCGCCGAGCAGGGCGTGCTCGGGGTCGCCGTCCCACAGGCCGAGCTCCAGCTCGCCGAACATCGGCCCCAGCATATAGGCGGCGCCGTCGACGATCGCGGCGTCCACCACCTGGCCCTTGCCGGTCCTCTGCCGTTCGACCAGCGCGAGCAGGATGCCGATGACCAGGGGGTAGGAGCCGTTGGCCAGGTCGCCGAGCAGCCCCGGCGGAGCGGTCGGCTTGTCCTCGCCGATGACGCCCAGCGCGCCGGAGATGGCCAGATAGTTGATGTCGTGCCCGGCCCGGCGGGCATAGGGGCCGCTCTGGCCCCAGCCGGTGAGGCGCGCATAGATCAGCCCGGGATTGGCGGCCAGCAGCGGCTCCGGACCCAGGCCGAGCCGCTCCATCACGCCCGGCCGGAACCCCTCGACCAGGATGTCGCTGGACTGGGCCAGGCGCCGCGCCGCATCCTGTCCCTCGGGGCTGCGCAGGTCGAGGCCGATCGCGTCCTTGCCGCGCGACATGGCCGCGGCCGGATCGAAGGGCAGGGGATCGGGCCGGCGCACGCTCAGCACCCGGGCGCCGAAATCGGCCAGCATCATGGTCGCGAACGGCGCGGGGCCCAGACCGCTCAAGTCGAGGACACGCAGTCCCGCCAGCGGTCCGGATCCGCCGTGCCCGTTCGGCGTCATGTCAGCCGTTGGACGCGATGGCCGACGGCGCGGGCGCCGTATCGAGCTGCGGTATGACCTCTGTTCCCAACCGTTCGACCATTTCCAGATACTCCTCCCGCCCGACGCCGCCCATGTCCATCTTGATCAGGTTCAGGTCGGCGCCGACAAGCTGGCAGAGTTCGATCAGGCGATCAGCAAACTTCGCCGGGCCGCCGACGATGGCGGGCCCCTTGGTCGACAGCAGTTCGTAGTCGAACGGCGTGGTGACGTAGGACGGCGGATTGGGGTTCACGCTTTTGATCACTGCCTGGTTGAACGCGTGATAGGTCGCGTAGCGCGGTTCGAACCGCTCGCGCGCGATCGCGTCCGTGCGCCCCACCCATCCGTGCCAGCAGGCGCCGACGCGCGCCGCGTGCTTGTGACCCGCCGCGGCGAACGCCTCCCGATAGAGGTCGGCGATGGGGATGAACTTGTCGGGCCGGCCGAACGCGCTGGGCAACATCAGGTTGAGGCCGAGGCGGCCGGCGAGCTTGGCGGTTTCGGGCGAGCTGCCGCCGCCGATCCAGAAAGGCGGCCGTTCGACCTGCACCGGCGGGGGCTCGAGGTGCTCGCCGGTGATCGGCGGGCGATGGCGCCCCTGCCAATGGACGGGCTTGCCGGGCCACAGCGTGCAGGCGAGCTCCATCGCCTCGGCGAAGCGGTCGGCCGACGCGTCGACGCTCAGGCCGAACAGTTCGAAGGTCTTCTCGAAGAAATTGCCGCGCCCGGTGACCAGTTCGACCCGGCCGCCGGAGATCACGTCCACCGTCGCATAGTCCTCGGCCATGCGCAGAGGATCGAGGATCGCCGCCAGCGCGACCGCGGTGCCGAGCCGCAGCCGCCTGGTCCGCGAGGCGATGGCGCCCAGCACCACCGCGGGCGACGAGAAGGTGTAGCTGATGCCGTGGTGCTCGCCGATGTAATAGCCGTGGATGCCCGTGCGGTCGGCGATCTCGGCCGCGTCCAGGGTCATCGCATAGCGTTCCGCCGTCGAGAATTTACGGCCGGTCACCGGATCGTCCGTCTTGTCCCCCAGCGACATCAGCCCGACCAGCATACGTCTCTCCCGCCTCTCAATCGAAGCGATAACTAACACTGTGTGGATTGTATCGCAACAGAGTTTCGGTAGGGAGCCGATTGTTGGTCGCATAATGTTGTAATTTAAAGGTATTTATGTGCCGATGGGTGAATGTGGGTGGCTGGTTATTGCCGCCATAGCCGATCACTGTTAGATTGCCCTGGCTCGCGGGCGCATCGGCTGGCCCGCTCGGCGTCAGGAGAGGAATGCGGGATGGGTGTTCATCATTTTGCGATCGCGACCAAGAATTTCGAAATGGCGCATCACTTCTATACGACGGTGATGAAGTTCCCGCTGGTCGCCGGCGTGAAGCGGCAGGCGACGGGCGGTGGCTGGACCAAGCATATGTTCTACGACATCGGCGACGGCGCCACCATGGCGCTGTGGGACCTGCGCGGGATCGAAGGCGTTCAACTCGATCCTGATCAGTGGAAGAGCGCGATCTCGACCGGGCTCGGCCTGCCGCGCTGGGTGAACCACTTCGCCTTCAACTGCAAAGGCGGGGAGGAGGAGCTTCAACAGCGCAAACAGAACTGGCTCGACGCCGGCTACAACGTGTCGCTGACCGACCACGAGTTCATCCGCTCGATCTATACCTTCGATCCCGACAAGAACCTCATCGAGTGGACCTACGACACACGGCCCCTCAACGAGGGGGACACGAAGTACGCCTTCGAGATCCTGGCCGACGACACCCCGGCGACCGAGGGCGAGTACGATGGCCCGTTCTTCCGCGCCACGGCACAGAAGCACATGCCTGAGCCCAAGCCCTTGCCGGTAGGCTGAGGGCCGCCATGGCGCGGCCAGTGTCTTGACGATCTGCCTCCCCCGCTGCGCGGGTGAGGTGGGCTCGACCGCCTCTCCCTGAAGCCGACCCCGCTCTCATGGCCGCGCCGCGTCACTGGGCGTAGCGGACCGTCTCGCCTAGCGCGGCCCGCGCGGTGCGGAAGCCGTTGGCGGGGTGGGCGGGGTCGGCATAGCCGAACGAGACGCCGCAGACGATCCGGCGCTCCGGCGGGATGGCGAAATGCGCGCGGACGAAGTCCGCCGCGCCCGCCAGCGCCGCCTGGGCGATCGTGGCCAGTCCCAGGCTCTGGGCCGCCAGCAGCACGTGCGCCACATAGGCCCCGCAGTCGATGGCTCCATAGACGCCGAGGTCGGCCTCGGTGGTGATGATCATCACATGTGGGGCGCCGAACAGGCGGAAGTTCTCCAGCATCTGGCGCGCCGACCCGGCCCGATCGCCATGGGCGACGCCGACACTCTCGTAGAGCGCCCACCCTGTCGCGCGCTGCCGCGCCTTGTAGATTCCGGCGTAGCGGGCCGGAAAGTCGAAGTCCGGGGCTTCCGGCGGCTTCTGGTCCGGCGCGGCGGTCTCGGTCACATGGGCGTAGAGCGCCCGGCGGAAGCGCTCGGTGGCCTCGCCTTCGGTGATGATCGTCTCCCACGGCTGGGTGTTGCACCATGAGGCGGCGCCCTGCGCGATCGTCAGCAGGGCCTCGATGGTCTCACGCGGCACAGGGTCGGGTCTGAAGCCGCGACAGCTATGGCGCTCGCGCACCAGCCGGGCCAGCGCCCGCGCGTCGGTCGGCAGATCGTCGTTCAGCTTCAGAGCGGGCATATCGGCTTTCCACAGTTATCAATCACTGATAGTCTAATCGCACGGATGCGGCGTGGAAATGCCTGAAAATCACTTTTGCTTACCGTCGCTTGTCCACCGTTCAACGGTTTCTGCGACGCCGACTCCGGTGGGGGCGCCGTGGCGGAGATAACCCAGGCGATCCTCGACCGTGCGCGGGCCGACCGGCTGGTCATGTTGCGCCGCCTGGTCGGCCGCTTCGGCCAGATCCGGCCCGTCGGCGCCGATCGGTTCACCGCCCCGCCGGCCGAGGGGGCGTTCGACCGGGTCTATGGCGGGCAAAGCCTGGCCGAGGCGATGGCCGCCGCCGCCGCCACCGTCGATCCGGGGCGTCAGCCGAATTCGGCGCACGGCTACTTCCTTCGCCTCGGCGATCCCGCCCGGCCGGTCGACTATGTCGTCGAGCGGCTCCGCGACACGCGCGGCTTCTCGGTCCGCCAGGTGCGCGCCGAACAGGACGGGCAGGCGATCATCACCGCCACCTTCTCGTTCGCGGCGCCCGCGGAGGGCATCCGGCACCAAATCCCCATGCCGGACGCGCCGCCGCCCGAACAGGTCTCGCCGCGCGATGCGGCGCTGATCGCGCTGCATGACGGGAACCTGCCGAAGAACGCCGGCGTGCCCTGGCCGATCGACTTGCGTCACGTGGACCAGCCGCCGTGGGACGGGCGGATCGGCGACGGCCGTCATCGCCTGTGGATCCGGGCCGACGAGGCCCTGCCCGACGATCCGCTGCTGCACGCCTGCCTGCTGTTGTTCGCCAGCGACCTGACCATGGCGGATGCGGTGACCAACCAGCACCCGATCGTGTGGGAGGATTTGATCGCCGCCCGCGGCCTGTTCGGCGCCTCGATCGATCACGCCTTCTGGCTGCATGCGCCGGTCCGGCTGGATCGATGGCTGCTGCACGTCCAGGAATCGACCCGCGCCGCCGATGGCCGCGGGTTCACCACCGGGCGGTTCTTCGATCGCGACGGGACGCTGGTCGCCTCGGTCGCGCAGGAGATCTTCATCAAGGAGACGGGAGTGTCGCGATGAAGCCATGGGTACGGGACTGGGTCGGCTATCACGGCGCGCGCCGGCCGGAGGCGCCGGCGGTGACCTGCGTCGAGCGCGACCTGACCTTGAGCTGGGGCGACCTCGATCGGCGGGTGGGGCGGCTGGCCCACATCCTGCGCGACTCCTTCGGCCTGCAGCCCGGCGACCGGGTGGCGATGCTGGCCGAGAACGACACCCGCGTGTTCGAGCTGCAGTTCGCCTGCATGCGGGCCGGCCTGATCCTTGTGCCGTTCAGCTGGCGCCTGTCGGTCGGCGAACTGGTCGTCCTGGCCGGGGACGCCGAGCCCGGGGTCCTGTTCTACGACGAGACCTGGCGGAGGATGGGCGACGAGATCGCCGTCGCGGTGGGGATCGCGCGCCGTGTGCTGTGGTCGGACACCGTGGCCGACAGCCCCTACGACCAGCTGATCGAGGCCGGGGCGGGGGCCCTGGAGGGCGGGGTCCACGATGAGGCGCAGATCAGCCACATCCTCTACACCTCCGGCACCACCGGCCTGCCCAAGGGCGCCCTGTGCAGCCTGGGGACGCTGAAGCACCACGCCATCAACAGCGCCCAGACCTCCCGCACCAGCGAGCGCGGCGGCCATCACCTGAACATCGTGCCCCTGTTCCACGCCGGCGGGCTCAACACCTTCTCGAACCCGATCCTCTACTGGGGCGGCCACGTCACCACGGTCCGGCGCTTCGATCCGGAGACCACCTTGCGCCTGCTGACCGACCCCGCGGTGGGCGTCACCCACCTGTGCGGCGTGCTGCAGATGTACGAGCTGATCACCGCCCTGCCGGGGTTCGCCGCGGCGCGCTTCCCGGCGCTGCGGACCGGCCTGTTCGGCGGCTGGGGGCCGAAGACCGTCTGGGTGCACCAGACCTGGCAGGACCGGGGCGTCTTCCTCCAGCTGTCCTACGGCTCGACCGAGCAGGGCCCCAATGTGTCGGTGCTCGAAGGCGGGCGCGATCTGGCGGCCCTGAACTGTTCGGGCTTCGTCGGTCCCGGCGTCGAGCTTCGTCTGGTGGGGCCGGACGGCGTGGACGTGCGCCAGGGGGAGGTGGGCGAGATCTGGACGCGGGGGCCGTCGATCACCCCGGGCTACTGGCGGCGGCCGCGCGAGGACTATTTCACCGGCGACTGGTTCCGGACAGGCGACTGCGGCCGCCTCGACGAGGCCGGGCGGCTGTACATCGTCGACCGGCTGCGCGAGGTCTACCGGTCGGGCGGCGAGAACGTCTATCCGGCCGAGGTCGAGCTCGTCCTGTCGGGCGCGCCCGGCGTGCGCGAGGTGGCCGTCATCGCGGTGCCCGACGACCGCTGGGGCGAGGTGGGCATGGCGATCGTCGAGCCGGCGCCCGACAGCCAGGTGACGCTGGAGGGCCTCCTGGCCCATGCCGAGGGCAAGCTCGCGCGGTTCAAGCTGCCCCGGCGCTTCGCCACCATCGAGGTCATGCCCCGCAACGCCACACTGAAGATCGACCGGCCGACGCTGAAGAAGACCTTCGGCGGCGCGGCGGCGGTGTGACGCGGGCCATTCGCCTCATACCGGCCGACATGGGGTTTGACTCTTCCTCCGCTCATCCCCGCGGAAGCGGGGACCCAGGCTTGAGCGGCCTCACCGCCGTTCAGAATACAATCTCAGCGCTGGTGCATCGGCCAAAACCTGGGTCCCCGCTTCCGCGGGGATGAGCGGATTATTGCTGCGATCGGCGGTTCTTTCCGAGGGTTAGGACTAAGCCGAGGTCCGCTGCAGGAAGTCCGTGATCGCCGCGCCGAAGGCGTCGTTGCGGTCGCCGGCCACCATGTGCCCGGCCCGCGCCACCACCACCGTTTCGGCCCGCGGGGCCTGGCGGGCGAAGCCGGCCAGGGCCTCCGGATCGACCACGTCGCTGTCGGCCCCGGCGACGAGCAGCAGGGGGACTACCGGCGGGATCGCGCCCAGCCGGCCGCTCAGCAGGGTGGCCAGCGCCGCGTCGGGCGGTGCGCCGAGGATCAGCGGATCCCAGTGCCAATGCAGCCGGCCGTCGCGCTCGCGCAGGCTGCGCAGCAGGCCGCGCGGGTCTCGCGGCGGCGGTCGGTGGGGATTGTAGGCGCGCACCGCGTCCACCGCCGCCTCCAGGGTCTCGAACCCGTCGGGGTTGGCGAGCATGAAGCTGCGGATGCGTTCGACGCCCGCGGAGGCGAAGCGCGGCACGATGTCCACCAGCACCAGCCCGCGGACCCGCTCGGGCGCTTCCGCCGCGGCGAGCAGGGCGCTGACGCCGCCGAGCGAGGCGCCGACCAGGGTGGCCGGGCGCCCCAAGACACCCAGCACGTCCAGCAGATCGTCGGCGAAGGTTTCCATCCGATAGTCGCCGTCCCGCGACCAGTCGCTGTCGCCGTGCCCCCGCGCATCATAGCGCGCGACGGCGAAGCCGGCCCGCAGCAGCCGATCCGCGGTTTGCGCCCAGGCGTGACGGGTTTGCCCGCCGCCGTGCAGCAGGATCACCAGCGCCGCCCGCTCGCCGCCCGCGATCTCGCCGCGCAGCCACAGGCCGTCGCGGCGCCGGACCTCCAGGCCGGTATGCATCGTCATGGCTCCCCGGTCCGGCTCGTGCGTTGACGCACCAAACAAAACATCGTTAGTTATCTATGGCTGGACGATGCGTCGATGACAACTGCGCCGATGACCTACGCCTGCGTCCGCCGGACGCTGGACCATCCGATCGAGGCTGTCTGGAGCTGCATCGCGGCGTTCGGCGGGATCGACCGATGGGTGGCCGGGGTCGAGGCCTGCCGAGTCGAGGGTGAGGGGGTGGGCGCGATCCGGACCCTGACGTTGGGCGACCGGACGGCGCGCGAACGGCTGGAGGCGGTCGACGCCGCCGGCCATCGGCTGCGCTACCGGATCCTGCCGCCGCACGCCCTGCCGGCGCGCGAGGTGTGCAGCGAGATCGGCCTGACCGCGCTGGGCGATGGCCGCACCGAAATGACCTGGCGGTCGGAGGCGACCGCCTTCACGGTTCCGGCCGAAGAGCTCGGCGCACGGATCGAGCGGTTCTACCACCTGTCGATCGACGGTCTCGCGCGATTACTCAATGAAGGCTGAACTGCGGGATCAGCGGTCGCGGATGACGAAGCCGCCGTCGACGCTCAGCACCGCGCCGGTGATGAAGCTGGCCTCGTCCGACGCCAGGAAGACCGCGGCGTCGGCGACTTCGCGCGGCGTGCCCAGCCGTCCCATGATCTGCAGTCCGGCCATCGCCCGCAGGGCTGTCTCCCCGCCGGCGTCCGCCGCGTGCCGGCGCATGAGCGGCGTGTCGATCACGCCGGGGCAGAGGGCGTTGCAGCGGATCGCCAGGCCGGTCTCGCCGCAGTGGAGCGCCACGCTTTCGGTGAGGCTGAGGACGGCGGCCTTGGCGGCGGAGTAGGCGCACTGACCGGCGCCGGCGCGCAGGCCGCGGGCCGAGGCGATGTTGACGATGGCGCCGCCGCGTCCGGCCATGGCGACCACCGCGTGGCGGCAGCCCAGGAAGACGCTGGTGGCGTTGGTATCCATCACGAACCGCCAGTCCTCGATCGACGCGTCGGCGATGGAGCCTGAGCGGCTGGCCCCGGCGTTGTTGACCAATATGTCCAGCGGGCCGAACTCGCGCTCGAAGACGGCCAGGGCGTCGGCCCAATCGGCCTCGCGGGTCACGTCCAGTCTCTGGTAGCGCGCGCCGTCGGGCAGGCCGGCGACCTCCGGGCCGTCCGCGTCGAGGTCGGAAGCCATCACACGGGCCCCTTCTTCGACGAAGCGTTCGACGATCGCCCGGCCGATCCCGCGCAGGCCGCCGGTGACCAGGGCGCCTCGGCCCCGCAGCCTCATGGTCTACGCGGCTCTCGGCGTGAAGCGCACCCGCAGCTCGCGATAGCCGTAGAAGATATAGCTCGGCACCATCTCCACCGTCTCCTGCAGGACCTCGATGTCGAACCGGCGGAAGGCGCGGGTGAGGAAGGCGGTCAGCTCGGTGCGGGCCAAGAGGTGGCCGACGCAGAAATGCAGCCCGGGCCCGAACGCCATGGAGTCGCGCATGTTCGGGCGGTCGATGTCGGTCTCAAACGGCGCGTCCCACACGCGCGCGTCGATGTTGGCGCCGGCGTGCATGATCCACACGAGATCACCCTTGGCGATCTTCTGGCCCCGGATCTCCAGGTCCTCCGCGGCGAACCGCGTCATGCATTTCACCGTTCCGGGATAGCGCAGCAGCTCGGTGGTGAGGTCGAACGCGCGCTCGGGCGTCTCGCGCAGGACCGCCTGCAGCTTCGGCTGGCGCACGATCCGGTGCACCTGGGTGGCCAGGG
>Ga0302314_10023150_pt1 | contig 10152 bp, 10 predicted proteins | sample III_Palsa_N2_3_FD_200533 | JGI IMG/M metagenome (GOLD analysis project Ga0302314, IMG submission 200533) | Peat permafrost microbial communities from Stordalen Mire near Abisko, Sweden - III_Palsa_N2_3 | ecosystem: Environmental > Terrestrial > Soil > Palsa > Peat permafrost | place: Sweden...
GCGTAGTTGTCGTCGTTGGCAACTAAGTTTTGCAGCAGTTATTAACGAGGGCCACTGCGCCTCGGCACGCCCCTGAAGGTTCGCAACCCACGTCGAAACCGGTCGCCCCCATTCAGTGAACGCCGACAGTGTACGCCGTAGTGCCCCCCGGGGGCGAATTGCCGGCTTATTGTCATGCGCCTCAACCCCGGCGCAGCAGACGGGCCCGATCGCGCTGCCAGTCGCGCTCCTTGTCCGCTGCTCGCTTATCGTGCTGCTTCTTGCCTTTGGCCAGTCCGATCTGCAATTTGGCGCGGCCAGCCTTCCAGTGCAGCTCCAGCGGCACGATCGTGTAGCCGCGCCGCTCGGTCGCACCGATCAAGCGATCGAGCTCATTTCGATGCAGCAGCAGTTTGCGCGTTCGCACCGGATCGGCCGGCTTGTGGGTCGAGGCCGTGCGCAGCGGTGCGAGGTGCGCACCGATCAGAAACGCCTCGCCGTTGCGTACGTAGACATAGGCCTCGGCGAGCTGCGCACGCCCCGCGCGCATCGATTTGACTTCCCAGCCCTCGAGCACGAGGCCCGCCTCGAGTCTGTCTTCAATAAAATAGTCATAGCGTGCCCGCCGGTTCTCGGCAATGAGGCGCTCGCTGCTATCGGTCTTGGGCACCAGCACATTGTACTGAAGCCGCCCCAGAGCGCTCTCTTGAGGCCGGTGCAGTGCTCGGCCACACTTGATCGATGCGAGAAATGACCCGCACATCGCTGGTGGCGCGCCCGCCGTCCGTGCTCTATGGGCTGGTTGAGGATATCGAGCGCTACCCTGAGTTTGTTCCGGGATGCACCGCCGCCCAGGTGCTCGAGCGCACTGAGCGGGAAGTCGTTGCCCGTCTGACGGTGCAGCGCGGGCCCCTGCATACGCAATTCACCACCCGCAATCGACTCGATCCGGGGCGCAGCGTGCACATGGACCTGGTCGAGGGGCCGTTCAAGGTACTGACCGGGCAATGGAGCTTCACGCCCGTAGCGAGCAACGGCTGCCGCATCCAGCTGCAATTGCGCTTCCAATTCTCGAACCCGCTCAAATCGATGCTGTTTGAGCCTCTGTTCGAGCAGACGCAGGCCGAGCTGGTGCGCGCCTTCGTGCAGCGCGCCCAGAGCCTGCCGGTCTGACTGGCGCGCTCGCATGTCAAAGCACTGCCAGGTGCTGTGCGATGCGCCCGGGGGTGTCCTGCAGTGCGAGCTTGAGCTGCCCGATGCAGCCACGATCGGCGTAGCGCTCGAGGCCGCGCGCCTGCAGCTCGGCGAGGCGGCAGCCGATTGGCAGTGCGCCGTCACCGGGATATACGGGCGGATCTATCCGCGCACGCACGTGCCGATCGATGGCGATCGGATTGAAGTTTACCGCGCGCTCAGAATCGATCCGCGCGCGGCGCGTCGGGCTCGGGCCGCTGCCGTCTCGCCGTCGCGGCGGCGGCGAGGCAGCCGCCCCTGAGCCTTTAGTGCCCGCCGAAGCCGCGCGGCTCTGGCGCAGTCGAAGGACGTTTCGCGATTGGCGCGAACGGAGCCCGGGTTACGTCGCTGTCAACGCGCGCCACCAGGTCGTGGCTGAAAAAGATGCCCACGTGGCCGCGCTCGGTTCTGCGCAGGCGCTGGGTCTTGAGATAATAAGAGTAATCCCAGCGTGAATTATCGAAAGCCTCTGGCACCATAGGCGTGCCGAGCAGATAGCGCACCTGGCTGTGAGTCATGCCCGGCTTGATCTGAGCAATGATCGCCGGATCCAGATAATTGCCCTGCTGAATGGGCATGCGATAGACACAGCCCGTCAGGGTGCTGCTGGCCAGAACGCCGATCGTGGTAAGTGCGCGAATGATACTCATGTGACAATCATAGCGTATCGTGCATAGCGTATCGTGGCTGGACGGCTCGGTCGCATCGAGGTGCATCATGGAACATAAGGATCTGCGCAAGGCCGGACTCAAAGTCACGGTGCCGAGGCTCAAGATCCTCGAGATCCTCGAGAGCAGTCCGACGCGCCATATGTCCGCCGAAGAGATCTATAAAAAGCTGCTGGACTCGAGCGAAGACATCGGGCTTGCAACCGTCTACCGGGTGCTGACGCAATTCGAGGGCGCGGGCATCGTCAGCCGGCATCATTTCGAAGATGGCATGGCGGTCTTCGAGATCAATCATGGCGCACATCACGATCATATTGTCTGTATGGACTGTGGCGCGGTCGAGGAGTTCGTCGACCCGGATATAGAAACCCGGCAAAACGCGATTGCGAAGCGTCTGGGGTTTCGAATCGAAGAGCACTCCCTGGTGCTGTACGGCCGCTGTCAGCGGCTCAATTGCGCCACCCGCAAACGCCAGGCTCGCACCCGCGTGCCGCTGCAGCGGCCGCAGCGTCTCTAGGACTGGGCAGCGCGCGCGAGCATCTCGAGCGCATGCGCGCGGGCGCGCGCCGTGATCTCCACACCGCCGAGCATGCGCGCCAGCTCTTCGGCTCGCTCCTGGCCGCTCAGCGCCTTGACGCTGATTTGAGTGTGGCCGCGAGCACTGAGCTTGGTCACGCGCAGGTGCTGGTGGCCGAGGGCCGCCACCTGCGGCAGATGCGTGACACACAGCACCTGTCCCGAGGCCCCCAGGGCGCGCAATTCACGGCCGACGATCTCGGCGACGGCCCCACCTATGCCCGCATCCACTTCGTCGAAGACCATGGCGCGCGTCGCATCGGCGGCGCAGGCGACCTGGACGGCCAGTGACAGCCGCGCGAGCTCCCCGCCAGAGGCGATCTTTGCAACCGCTCGCGGCGCCTGTCCGACATTGGTACTGACGCGAAATTCGACCCGATCGATGCCGTGCGCAGCCGGCTCGGCGTTCTCGAGCGGGGACAGTTCGATCAGAAAGCGCCCGCCGCTCATGCCCAGCTCCTGCATGCGCGCCGAGATCTCCTTTGCCAGTGCGCGAGCCGCGGTGCCCCGACGCGCCGACAGTTGTCGCGCCGACTCCTGGTAGCTCGCGAGCGCGGCGCTGAGCTGAGCGCGCAGCGCGCCGCGGTCCGCGGTTGCGCTCTCGAGCGCGGCGAGCTCGGCGGCCAGGACCTCGCGCCGCTCCGGCAACGCCGCGGCCGGCACACGGTGCTTGCGCGCGAGCTCCTCGATGGCTGCCAGGCGCCGCTCGATCGAGTCGGCACGCTGCGGGTCGAGCTCGAGCGCATCGAGGTACTGCAACAGACCGTGGCTGACATCCTTCACGCGCAGCGCGGCTTCCTCGAGCAATGGGGTCATCGCCGTAAGCTGCGCATCCACGGCGGCCGCGCTGCGTACCGCCGTGATGGATCGGGCCAGCAGAGCCTGCGCCGTCGCTCCTTCGGACTCGTAGAGTGCCTCGAGCGCGCTGCGCGTGGCCTCGAGCAGGCGCTCGCGGTTGGCCAGACGCGCATGCTCGGCGTGCAGCTCGGCGATCTCGCCGGGCCGTAATGCCAGCGAGTCGAATTCCTGCAAGTGATGGCGCAGCAATTCGAGCTTTGCGCCACGCTCATCGGCGGCGCTCTCGACCTCGAGACTGCGATTGAGCAGTTTCAGCCAGACGCTGTGCGCCGTTCGCACCTGGTCCGCCAGCGCCCCGAGTCGACCATAGGCATCGAGCAGTTCGCGCTGCGTAGCTGCGCGCACGAGGGACTGGAATTCATGCTGGCCGTGAATCTCGAACAGCAGCTCCGCCGCGCGGCCGAGCACCTGCAGCGGCACCGGCTGACCCCCAAGCCACGCGCGGCTGCGGCCGTCGCTGCCGACCACGCGCCGCAGGATCAGCTCGCCATCGCTGGGGATGGATTGCTCCTCGAGCAGGTGCAGCAGCTCACCTGCGGTCGTGGAAGTATCGATGGTGGCCGAAATATCGGCACGCTCCGCACCGGTACGCACCACATCGGCACCGGCGCGGCCGCCGGCGAGCAACTCGAGTGCATCGACCAGGATGGATTTGCCCGCACCGGTCTCGCCGGTCAGCACGGTCAAGCCCGCGGCGAATTCGAGCTCCACGTGCTCGATGATCGCGAAGTCCCGGATCTGCAGATGCCGCAGCATCGAAGCTAGCGCTCGTGACCACGGCCGCCCAGGCCCCAATGCAGTTTGGAGCGCAGCAGCTCGAAGTAGTCATACCCCGGTGGGTGCAGCAAGGTCACGGCACGGCCCGCGGGCGTGATCTCCAGCCGGCCTTCGAGCGTGAGCTCGCCGAGCATGACGGCGTCGCAGCTGACCTGCGCGCTGACCTGCGGGGAGCCGGTCAGATGAATATCGATGCGCGAGTCTCCGGGCACGAGGAACGGGCGGTGCGAGAGCGTGTGCGGGCAGATCGGAGCGACCACTAGCACATTAAGTCTGGGCTCGACGATGGGGCCGCCGCAGGACAGCGCGTAGGCGGTCGAGCCGGTGGCGGTGGCGATCACGAGGCCGTCGCCCGCGAGCGAATTGACGTAGCGCCCGTCAATGCGCGTTTCAAAATCGAGCATGCGGCCGGTCTCGAGCCGATTGAATACCACGTCGTTCAGCGCGAATCGGGAGACGACCGCGCCCTGCGGTGAGATCAGCTTGGCCTGCAACAGCGCGCGCCGATCGGCGATGCATTCCCCGGCCAGCAGCGAGTCCACGGCGCTGATCATGTCCCGCGGGGATACGTCCGTCAGAAAGCCAAGCCTCCCGCGGTTGATGCCGAGCAGCGGAATATCGTGCTCGGCGACCAGACCCGCAGCGTACAGCAACGTGCCGTCGCCGCCGATCACGATCATCAGGTCAGCGCGCGCGATGAGCTCGGGCAATGCCAGCCTCTGCACGCCTGGCGGCAAAGCGCTCGCGCCATCCGCCAACGCCAAGGGCGTCAGCTGTCGGGAGAGCAGCTCGGGAACCAGCGCCTGGGCGCATTCAGCTACGCGCGGGTCGTTGAATTTGCCGAGCAGGGCGCAGTTGCGTATCGGCCTGTGCATGCGCTGAAGCGGACCTTGGGCCTGTGGGTGCTGCAGGCCGGTATAGTACTTGGCACTGTTGTAGCACGACGCCAGTCGTGCGGCCATGGCGCCGAGTTGCCATATTGCGATTGCGCCGCGGCCCGGAGCTTGACGCGCCACTGCTGCACTGGTTAGCTCAGCTCTCAACATGCCGCACGACAATAAGGACGATGGACTCAGTGAGCGCGCGCAGCGCCTGCTGCGTGTGCTCGTGCAAAGCTATATCCGCGACGGCGCACCGGTGGGCTCGCGCACCTTGTCGCGTGATTCGGGGCTATCGCTGAGCTCAGCGACCGTGCGCAATGTCATGGCCGATCTTGAGAGTCTCGGCTTCGTGACCTCACCGCATACCTCGGCCGGCCGCGTACCGACCGACAGAGCGTACCGATTCTTCGTCGACAGCGTCCTGCGCTCGCAGCCGCAGGCCGACGAGTTGAGCCTGGAGGAAATCCGCCGTCATCTGGATCAGCCGGCCGACAGCTCCAAATCCCTGATCTCGAACGCATCGCAACTGCTGTCCAATATCACGCATCTGGCCGGTGTCGTGACGCTGCCGTTGGCGCAGGCCGCGTCGCTGTCGCAGATCGAATTCCTGATGCTGTCGGAAAACCGCGTGCTCGTGGTGCTCGTGCTCAACGATCGCGAAGTGCAGAACCGCATCATCCAGCTCGACCGGCACTACGCCGCCGATGAATTGCGGCGCGCCGCGAACTTTCTCAATGAGCACTGTGTCGGACGCACGCTCGCGCAGATCCATCAGGAGCTCGTGCAGCAGCTCAAGGACACGCACGAGAACCTGAACCAAGCCATGCTCGATGCCATCGCCGTGGCGCAGCGGCTGTTCGAGGAGGGCAGCACGACGCGGGACATCGATTACGTGATCGCCGGCGAGACCAATCTGATGGAATGGGGCGAGGTCGCGGGCGTGGACAAGCTCAAGCGTCTGTTCGAAGCCTTCAACGAGAAGCGCGACATGCTGCATCTGCTCGACCAGAGCCTGAAGGCTGAGGGCATTCAGATCTTCATCGGCCACGAGTCCGGCTATCAGATTCTCGACGACTACAGCGTCGTGACCGCGCGCTACAGCTCGGACCGCGGCGTGATCGGCGTGCTGGGCGTGATCGGACCGACGCGCATGGCCTACGAGCGGGTGATCCCGATCGTCGATCTGACCGCAAAAGTCCTCGGCGCGGCCTTGAATTCGCGCCGCTGACCGCAATCTAGGGGGTAGCGGGGCGAGGTGTCTGTGCGCCTGAATCTTAACTATATCTTGTAAGTATATGTAAAGTAACGTTTATTTTATGAGCAAGTGATGGAGAACAGCGCGAGCACGAAGCCGACACAGGCGGGCAGGACGCCAGAGGATGGCGAGGGCAGCGCTGGCGGCGGCTCGCCGGAAGCGGCGGTGGAGGAGGGACTGCGGGCCGCACTTGCGCAGGCCGAGGAGAACGTGCGCCAGCAGCGCGAGCAGTATCTGCGCGCTGCGGCCGAGCTGGAGAACGTGCGCAAGCGCGCGCAACGCGATATCGAGAGTGCGCATCGCTATGCACTCGAGCGCTTTGCCGCTGAGCTTCTGCCGGTGCTCGACAGCCTCGAGCTTGGCGTTCGCGGCGGTGCGGCCGGTGATCTGCAGAGCCTGCTGCAAGGGCAGGCGGCGACGCTGAAGCTGCTCGAGCGCGCGTTTGAGAAATTTTCCATCAAACCGATCGATCCGATCGGCCAGCCATTCGATCCGAGCCTGCACGAGGCAGTGCTCACGCAGGAGGCGCCGAATGCGGCGCCCAATTCGGTATTGCAGGTCGTGCAGTTGGGCTATGAGCTCAACGGCCGGCTGTTGCGCCCGGCACGGGTCATCGTGGCAATCGCTCCCCGGGGGGCCTGAAGCGATGCAACGACTTGAAACCTAAGCCCCCGCCCAAATTAACCTCAACATTGAAGCGGAATTTCTCTGGAGTGCGAGCATGAGCAAAATTATCGGCATCGATCTGGGCACGACGAACTCGTGCGTAGCGATCATGGAGGGGGGTAAGCCGCGCGTGATCGAGAATAGCGAGGGCGATCGCACCACGCCCTCGATCGTCGCCTTTACCAAGGACGATGAAGTGCTGGTCGGGCAGTCGGCCAAGCGCCAGGCGGTAACCAATCCGCACAACACCCTGTCCGCGGTCAAGCGCCTGATCGGACGCAAGTTCGACGACCATGTGGTCCAGAAAGACATCTCAATGGTGCCCTACAAGATCGTCAAGGCCGAGAACGGTGATGCCTGGGTCGAGGTGCGCGGCAAGCGCATGGCGCCGCCTGAGATCTCAGCGCGGGTGCTCATGAAGATGAAGAAGACCGCCGAGGATTATCTGGGCGAGCCCGTCAGTGAGGCCGTGATTACCGTGCCGGCGTATTTCAACGACTCGCAGCGCCAGGCCACTAAGGATGCCGGCCGCATTGCCGGTCTGAACGTCAAGCGCATCATCAATGAGCCCACGGCTGCGGCGCTGGCCTATGGTCTGGACAAGCAGGGCAAGGATCGCAAGATTGCCGTCTATGATTTGGGCGGCGGCACGTTCGATGTCTCGATCATCGAGATCGCCGAGGTCGATGGGGAGCGCCAATTCGAAGTGCTCTCGACCAATGGCGATACGTTCCTGGGCGGTGAGGATTTCGACCTGCGCGTGATCAATTTCCTGGCCGACGAATTCCAGAAGGAGTCCGGCGTGGACGTGCGGCGCGATGCGCTGGCGATGCAGCGCCTCAAGGAAGCGGCCGAGAAATCCAAGATCGAGCTGTCTTCGAGTCAGCAGACCGAAGTCAATCTGCCCTACATCACGGCCGATGCCGCCGGTCCGAAGCACCTGAGCGTCAAGCTCACGCGCTCCAAGCTCGAGTCGCTGGTCGAGGATCTCGTCAAGCGCACTATCGAGCCCTGCCGCGTGGCGCTCAAGGACGCGGGCCTGGATGCGCAGCAGGTCTTCGAGGTGATCCTGGTCGGCGGTCAGACGCGCATGCCGCTGGTGCAGAAATACGTACGGGATTTCTTCGGCAAGGAGCCGCGCAAGGACGTCAACCCCGATGAGGCGGTAGCCGTTGGCGCTGCGATCCAGGCCGGTGTGCTCGCGGGCGAAGTCAAGGACGTGCTGCTGCTGGATGTGACACCGCTGTCACTGGGCATCGAAACCCTCGGCGGGGTGATGACCAAGCTGATCGAGAAGAACACCACGATCCCGACCAAGGCGGCGAATGTGTTCTCGACGGCGGACGACAATCAGACGGCTGTCACCATACATGTGCTGCAGGGCGAGCGCGAGCGCGCGGGGGACAACAAATCCCTGGGCAAATTCGATCTGACCGACATTCCGCCGGCTCCGCGCGGTCTGCCGCAGGTCGAGGTCACGTTCGATATCGATGCCAATGGCATCTTGAATGTGTCGGCCAAGGACAAGGCGACCGGCAAGGAACAGCGCATCGTGATTCGCGCCTCCAGCGGCTTGCAGGAGGAAGAGATCAAGCGCATGGTCAAGGACGCCGAGATCCATGCAGCCGAGGATCGTAAGTTCCGCGAGCTGGTCGAGGCGCGCAATCGCGCCGATGCCATGGTGCATTCGGTCGAAAGAGCGCTCAAGGATCTGGGCGAGAAGGTCAGCGCCGACGAGCGGGCCAAGGCCGAAGCGGCGCTCAACGATTTGAAGACCGTGCTGAAGTCGGACGACAAGGAAGCGATTGAAAAGAAGACCGAGGCGCTCGCGCAGGCTTCCGCCGCTATCGCTCAGCGCGCCTACGCGCCGAACCAGCCGCCCGGCGCCGATGGTGGTGCACCGCCGCCCGGGGCTGAAGCTGGGGCCGCCTCATCGGGGGCCGGCGCAAAGCCAGAGGAGAACGTCGTGGACGCGGAATTCGAGGAAGTACGCGACAAGGATCGACGGGCGTCCTGAACTCGCGCGCGCGGGCGCGGCTGCCGAGGTGAGAATGCTGACGGGTACGCATGGCGAAGCGTGATTACTACAAGGTGCTGGATCTGGCTCGCAACGCGAGCGAGGTAGAGATCAAGAAGTCCTATCGGCGCCTGGCGATGAAGTTTCACCCGGATCGCAACCCGGGAGATCATGAGGCCGAGGAGAAATTCAAGGAGGCCAAAGAAGCCTACGAAGTGCTCTCGGATGCGCAAAAGCGCGGTGTCTATGATCAGCATGGTCACGCCGGTATCGCGGCCAGCCGCAACGCGCAGGCTGGCGCATCCGGCTTTGCCAGCGCTGAGGCCTTCAGCGATATTTTTGGCGACGTCTTTGGTGACATCTTTGGCGGCGCGCGCCGTGGCGGGGCCTCGCAGGTGTACCGCGGCGCGGACCTGCGCTATGAGGTCGAGCTGGATCTGGCCGAGGCCGTGTTCGGCCGTACCATCGAGATCGATGCGCACCGCTTCGTCGAGTGCGAACTCTGCCATGGCACGGGGGCGGCCAAGGGATCCGCACCGGTCACCTGTGATACTTGCAGCGGCAGCGGCCAGGTGCGCGTGTCGCAGGGATTCTTCACGCTGCAGCAGACCTGTCCGCATTGTCGCGGCAGCGGGCGCATCGTGCGCAACCCCTGCGATCAATGCCTGGGTCAGGGGCGCATTCGTCGCAACAAGAAACTCTCGGTCAAGATTCCGGCCGGCGTAGACAATGGCGATCGCGTGCGTCTGTCCGGTGAGGGCGAAGCCGGGCGCAACGGCGGCCCGGCCGGTGATCTGTACGTCGAAGTGCGGGTTCGAGAGCATGCGATCTTCGAGCGCGACGGTGTGCACCTGAGCTGCGAGGTGCCGATCAGCTTCATGGCGGCAACGCTTGGCGGCACGGTTGAAGTGCCGACGCTTGACGGTCACGTTGTGCTCAAGATTCCGTCCGAGAGCCAGTCCGGTCGTGTCTTTCGACTGCGCGAGAAGGGCGTCAAATCAGTGCGCGGCGGCAGCCGCGGGGATCTGTTCTGCCGCGTCGTGGTCGAGACCCCGGTGAACTTAAGTCAGGAGCAGCGCACGCTGCTGCGCGAATTTGATCAGTCGCTACTGCGTGATGGCGACAAACATACGCCGCGACATGTCGGCTTTCTGGAGGCCGTCAAGCGTTTCTTCGCCGGTGGCCAGACGTGAGCGCGGCGGCGCGCGCCGCGGCGCCGATCCGCACGGTCCTGATCGGAGC
>Ga0302314_10023151_pt1 | contig 10152 bp, 8 predicted proteins | sample III_Palsa_N2_3_FD_200533 | JGI IMG/M metagenome (GOLD analysis project Ga0302314, IMG submission 200533) | Peat permafrost microbial communities from Stordalen Mire near Abisko, Sweden - III_Palsa_N2_3 | ecosystem: Environmental > Terrestrial > Soil > Palsa > Peat permafrost | place: Sweden...
CTCTGGAGTTCGAAGACCTGGGTTACGCCCGCTCGGCGATCGCCTCTTACGCGACGTTCGCGCAGCTGAAGGACGCCGGGTTCATCGGCCCGGAAACCCGGTTCCAGGTGTCGCTGCCGACCCCGCTGGCACTACTGCTGCTGTTCGTGTCCAGCCGCGACCAGCTGCGGGTCGAGCCGGCCTACAAGGCGGCCCTGCTGCGAGAACTCGACCGGATCGGCGCCGCGATTCCCAGCGGCGAGCTCGCCATTCAGTGGGACGTCGCCCCCGAGCTCGCGCTCCTGGAAGGAGCGCTGGAGTCCGTCTTTGCCGATGCCCAGAGCGAGCTAACCGAACGGATCACCGAGCTGGGCAACGCGGTCCCGGCAGCGGTGCAGCTCGGGTTCCACCTGTGCTATGGCGACTTCGGTCACCAGCACTTCGTCCAGCCACGCGACATGTCGCTGCTCGCGACACTTACCGGACAGATCATCGCCGGGCTTCGCCGGCCGCTTGACTGGGTGCACCTGCCCGTGCCGCGGGACCGGGACGACGACGCTTACTTCGCCCCCCTGCAACGGCTGCGGCTGCCGGCCGACACCGAACTGTTCCTCGGCCTTATCCATGCCACCGACGGGATGGACGGGGCGCGGCGCCGGATCGCCGCCGCGCAGCGGTGGGCTCCCGCCTTCGGCGTCGCCACCGAGTGCGGGCTCGGCCGCCGGCCGCCCGCGTCGATTCCCGCCCTGCTGGAGCTGCACCGGGCCGCCGCCGACTACCTGGCGACCACGCTCGGCTGCCAGTCGGCGGGGTAACCGCCAGCCGCGGCGAGCACGCGGCCTCGCCGGCGCTCCGGTCGCCGCTCAGAAGGCGGGACCCACGGTGCAGGTGACCCGCACGGGGCTCGCGGGATCGAGCGCGTTAACGACAAGTTCGGCGACGTCGGAATCGAATGCCAGGCCGATGTGGCCGACCGGGTCAAGCGGGCAGGTGGTCTGGACGGTCTCGTTGACGACGCTGGGCTCGTTGACGACGAACTCGGTGCCGTACGGAGTGACCAGCTCGTCGTGGGTTGACGCGATGATCGTGTAGGCGATGCCGGGCTGGGCGACCGCGCCGGAGTTGAGACTGGCGATCAGCGAACTGCCGGTGATCAGCTCGGTGCAGGCGGCACAGCCTGCGACGGCGAGGACCGCGTCCACCGCCGCGAGGGCGCCGAGGTCGCCGGCGATCGTCACCAGGCTGGCAAACGTGGTGCCGTGGGTGGGCGGGGCCAGCGCGACCACGCGCTCGACCTCACCTGCCTCGCCAGGCACGAACTTCGGCCCGTACAGGGCCTCGAAGGCTCCCTCGGAGTGCCCGACCAGATCGACCTTCGCGGCGCCGGTGGAAGCGCGGACCTGGCCGATGAAGGCGGCGATCTGCGTGGCGGACTGCGGGATAGCCGTGAGCCCGCCGACCGGGACCCCGGGAATGGCTTCGCCGTAGGTGGGGGCGTAGGCGCAGAATCCCGCGGACGCCAGGTAGGGGCCGAGATCCGCGAAGTTCTCGGGGCCGGTGGCGCCGAGTCCGTGCAGCAGGACGACGGGCTGGGGATGTGCGGCGGAAGGCCGGCAGTTCCAGTTGTTGAAGCCGGTGCTTGGCGCGGTGGCCGCGCTCCCGGTGGCTGACACGGTGGCCGCGTGTCCGGCGGTCTGGCCGGCCAGCACGACCGCGAGTCCCGCGGCGCTGGCAAGGATGAAGCGGTACATGCGGCGCGAGCGCATCGAGGCCTCCTGATGGCCAAGGCGGGAAGGGCTGCCTCTATATGAGCACGGCCACCCGTTCTAGATAAGTCTCCCGATTAGTAATTAGTCATTAGTAACCAGCCAGGTTTCTGCTGTTATAGCCGGATGCGTGGGTAATTGTCGCGTGAAAATTGTCCGTGGAGGACCAGATTTCTACGCAGCGCAGAGCAAGCTTTCGCGCTCGACGCTGCGTTTGATCAGGACGCCGGCAGCGACCGTGCGTTCAGTCCGCGCTGGGCCGCGAACGTCTCGAAGCCGGCCCGCAGCCGCGCTGTGGCGCGCTGCGCCGCATGGAGCCGCCCCGCATCGGCCAGGCCGGGCCGCACCAGATTGACGGCGCCGCCCAGCTTCGGGTCGGGCTCTGCCTGGAGGCCGTCGGCCTGGGCGAGGCGCCGGTTGAACTCGTCCTGAGACTGTCCCAGGGCCGGCATCACCCAGAAGGGTCCGTCCACGCCGAGCTGGTACGAGCAGTAACTGCCGCCCCAGGGCTGCGCCGCAGCGCGAACACCGGCGGCGAGCGTCGCGCTGTCCCCGTCGACCCGCACGGCGTCGCCGCCGAGGGCGGCACTGAACGCCCGCTGACCTTGGGCCACGACGGCGTGCCCGTTGAGCGCCGACGACTCGTGGTTCTCCGTCTCCCCCTGTTCCGCGTAGAAGGCGTGCAGGTGGGCGTGCTGCACGTCCTGCCGGGGGTTCCTGGTGGTCGCCGCAGTCGTGCCGCCTTCGGCCGGGATCCCGCTCGCGGCGGCCACGTCACGCAGGTAGTCGAGGTTCGGTGCGCTGTCGTTGGCGCAGAACACCACGTGTCCGCCGTCCAGGCTGCGGTACCACGCGGCGACCAGGGTCATCGCCGTATGACGGGCCGCCAGTTCCTGAGGCGTGGCCGACGACCATCCGTCGCGCTGGCTGCGGGGCACCATGAGCGTGTGCGGCCTGGCCACCCGCCCGGGCCCGTTAGCCAGCATGAAAGGGTCGCGATCGAGCAGCAGATCCACCAGTGCGGACCCGTCAGACGCGGTAACCGTGCCGAGATAGGTGGGAAAACCGAGCACATCGGCGAAGACGTCTACCGGCCGGAACCGCCGGGAGAACTCTCCCGCCGGAACCTCGCCCTGGACGGTCCCGGTCGCCTGGTCCGCCAGCACCCAGCTCCCGGCACCGGCGGCGGCATCCGGCCGCCAGTACGCCCTGGCCGTGCGGGTGCCGTCACTGTAGGTCCACATTTCACGCAGCTCGACCTGAGTGAACGGGGGGCGCCAGCGCTCTGGGTGATCGGCCACGCTCCTATGTTCAACCCTTTCCGCGAACGCCGGGCGGACAAAGCGAGAAAGCGGGCGAGCTGAGCACCTGGGCCGGGCTTACGATGACCAGGTGCAGCATGCCGCAAAAAAGTCGGGAAGCCACGGCCAGCCGGTCATCGACAGCGAACCGGCGGATGGCCGCAGCGCCCGGTCGCTCCGCTCCCGCCGGGCGATCGTCGACGCGATGCGCGCACTGCACGCCGAGGGTGACCTCCGCCCGACCGCCCCGCGCGTGGCCGAGCGGGCCGGGGTGTCGTTGCGCACGGTCTGGCAGCAGTTCGCCGATATGGAGACGCTGCTGGTCGAGGCGAATCGTCGCGACAACGAGATCTTGCAGTCGCTGAGAAAGCAAATCGACCCCGACCAGCCGCTGGCCGCACGGGTCAGGTTGTTCACCGGCCAGCGGGCACTGATCCTGGAGCAGATGACGCCCACCTGGCGGGCGGCTCGCATCTACGAGCCGTTCTCGGCGGAACTCAAGCGCAATAAAGTGCAGACGCTGGCAATGGCCAAGGCGGTCCTCGAGGCGGTTTTCGCGCCCGAGCTGACAGAACTGACCGAGACGAAGCGCCGGCACTTGCTCGACGGCCTGCACGCGGTCAGCATCTGGTCGTTCTGGGAATCGCTGCGCACCGAGGTCAACCTCGACCCGGGACAGGCCGAGGAACTTCTCCGGGCCACCTTCAGCGCACTGCTGGCCGAGGCCGGATTCCCGTAACGGCCGCCCGCCGGCGGTGAGCCAGCCGGGCCGGGCCGGTGATCCCGCGCGGCGCCGGCCGCGTCAACCGGCAGCGATTCAGTTCCATCGGCTACGCCATTGAATTTGCACGCATAGTGCAGATACATTGGCCCGACATCCCGCTCTACGGGGTGCCGGCCAACAAGGATGATGGCGAGGTCAGTATGAGTGTGACCGCGGAAAGCACCGGTACCAGAGGCAGTAGCGGCGCATCATGGCTGTGGCGGCGGCAGCTCGAGGCGTATCCCGACACCAGGCCCCGCCTGCTTTACCTGGCGATTACCGTCCTGGCCACCATCACGCTGTACTACGAGCTGTACGTGGCTGGCTCGGTGTCCACGTTGATCCTGGCTAACTTGCATATGACTTTTACGTTCTTCGTGGTCCTGCTGGCCGTCGGAAACCTGGTCGGGGCGTTCGGCTCGCTGCTGGCCGGGATCACCGACCGGCTTGGCCGGGCCAACCTGGTTGTCGGCGGTCTGCTGATCACCGGGATCCTCACCGCCTTCGTCTTGCCGAACGCGACTAACCGGTGGGCCTTCGGCATCGAAGGCTTCGCCGTCGGCCTGGTCGAGGGCGTCTGCCTGGTCGCCACCCCGGCCCTGATCCGCGACTTCTCCCCGCAGCTGGGGCGGGCCACGGCCATGGGGTTCTGGACCGTCGGCCCGGTCGCGGGCAGCCTGATCGTGGCGGTCGTCGGCAGCGCCACGGTCCCCGCCGTCGTCACCAACGACCGGATCTGGACCCACCAGTACATCATCTGCGGCATCGCGGGACTCGTCGTCTGGGTGATCGCCCTGGTGGGGCTGCGGGAGCTCTCCCCCCGGCTGCGCGATCAGCTGATGGTGTCGATCCGTGACCGGGCCCTGATCGAGGCGCGGGCCAAGGGGCTGGACGTCGAGGCGGCGCTGCGCCACCCGTTCCGCCAGCTGCTCAAGGTCGACATCCTCGTCTCCGCGTTCGCGGTGTCGATCATGCTGCTCGTCTACTACACCGCCGTCGGGTTCTCGCTCATCTACCTGACCACCGTGTTCGGCTTCTCGGTCAAGGACGGCAACGGCCTCGGCAACTGGAACTGGGGCTTCAACGTCATCGCGGTGCTGCTGATCGGGATCGTCTCCGACCGGTTCCGGGTCCGTAAGCCGTTCATGGTGCTCGGCGGCGTCATCGCCGCGGTCATGCTGGTGGTCTACCTGGAGCAGGCCGGCCACCACCCCGGCTACTACACGATCGCGCTCATGCTCGCGGGGCTGTCGATCGGCCTCGGCTTCGCCTTCGCCCCGTGGATGGCGAGCTTCACCGAGACGGTGGAGGCCAGGAACCCGGCGCTCACCGCGACCGGCCTGGCGATCTGGGGCTGGATCCAGCGGGTCGTGGTCTTCGCCTCCTTCCTGATCATCCCGGCCATCGTCAGCTCGGTCACCCCGCTGGTCAGCTACGGGACCACGGTTCAGGCCTACGCGGCCCAGTACGCTCCGCAGCTCGCCTTCGCGCAGGCCCACCCGGCCGTGGTAGCCGACGCGCAGAAGGTCCCGCCGGCGGTGCTCGCCACCGCGGCGGCCATTCCGCCGGCGGTGACCGCTACCGCGGCCAAGATCCCGCCGTCGGTGCTGGCCATCGCCACCACGGACAGCACGCAGCTGGCGAACGCGGTGAAGTTCGCGCCGGAACTGACCGTGATCGAGGCCCACCAGGCCTTGTTCGCGGAGCTAAACGCCGACCCCACTAACACCACCTTGCAGGCACAGGCCGTCGCCGCCGCGGGCGGCGGGGCCAAGGGGGCGGCCGTGCTCGCCACGATCGCCGCCAACAAGGCCGCGATCAACGGCGTCATCGCGGTCGGCTCGCAGCTGGCGACGGTCACGCCGTACGCGGCCGACCTGACAACCATCGCGCCGTACGCGGCGCAGCTGAAAACCATCGCGCCGTACTCCACCGAGCTAACGGCCATCGCCCCGTACAGCGCGCAGCTGACGGCCCTGTCCAAGGTGCCGCCGGCCGCGATCGCTTACCTCAACGCACACGCCTCGGCCGTGCAGACGGCCGCCGCCAACACGGCGGGCCAGTGGAAGACCTGGTACTGGATCTGCTTCGGCGGGATCATCTTCTTCCTGCTCTCGATCCCGCTGCTGCGCGGCCGCTGGCGCCCCCGGGACGCCAAGCGCGACGAGGAAGAGCACGAGGCCCTGGTCCAGGCGGAACTGGCCAAGCTCAACGGCTGAGCGCGCAGCCCGCGCGCCAGCCCGCTCTCAAGCAGCCGGACACAGTCCCCCGTGCAGCCCCCCCTCCCCGCGCCGGGGGGCTGTGTCCGGCATCTTCATGCCCCCGGGTGCGCGCACCGGCCGCTGAACGAGAGGACTACCGGCAATGCCGCAGTTCGACGCGTTGCAACTCGACATCAGGGAACAGAACGTAGCGGTGGAGCGGGTCCTCGCGGTCACCGAGAACCCTCGTCACCGGTACCTGCTCCAGTCCTATCTCCGGCACCGCTATCTGGAGTCGGCGGGACGGTATCAGGAGATTCTCACGCCCGAGATGACCGTCGATCATCCCTTCTACCGGTTCAGCCTGATCGGGCAGCCGAGGTTCACGCTGGACGGCCGCCCGCAGGTGGAGGCGGTCTACCGGCACTGGACGCAGACGGACCAGTGTGTCTTCTACGTCGAGGACGAGTCCGTGGCGGTCGGCGACCACCTGATCGTGGGCCGGGGCATCGGCTACCAGCAGCGGCTCGGATCAGAGCTCGCGGCCTCCGGCGCTGACGTGGACGTCGACGCGATGTACCTGGAGCGTTTCCAGATGGTCATGGTCTGGCCCTACGACGACCAGTGCCGCCTGATCGGCGAGGACCTCTGGGAATTCGACGACGCCGAACACGCCCTCATCAAGCTCGATCCGGCTGACGTGCTGACCGCCAAGCAGGCCGCCGAACTGCTCGAGCCGCTGATCAAGCCGCTGCCGCCGTTCGACGCCAGCCTCCTGCCCGGATGAGCGAGGTCGCGCGATGAAGGCGGTCACCTGCCAGAACTCCAAGCTGGAGCTCGTCGACCGGCCGGACCCGGAACCCGGCCCGGGCCAGGTCGTCCTCAACGTCCTTGGCTGCGGCATCTGCGGTTCCGACCTGCATGTCCGGTACCACGCGGACGCGGCGGCCGACGTGCTGGCGCAGATCGGCTACGACGGCTTCATGCGCTCCGGTCAACCGGTCGTGCTCGGCCACGAGTTCGTCGGCGAAGTCGCCGGCTACGGACCCGGGACGGGCAAGAAAATCGCGGCGGGGACCCCCGTGGTGGCGGTGCCGCTCACCCGGCGCGCGGCGGAGACGCACGCGATCGGCCTGTCCGCGGCGGCACCGGGCGGGTACGCCGAGCAGGTGGTGGTCGAGGAGTCGCTGATGTTCGCGCTCCCGAACGGCCTGTCGCCCAGGCTCGCCGTCCTCACCGAACCGCTGGCGGTCGGGTGGCACGCGGTCCGCCGCGCGGAGGTCAAGAAGAGCGACGTCGCGATCGTGATCGGCTGCGGTCCCGTCGGCCTGGCTGTCATCTGCATGCTCAAGGCCCAGGGCGTCGCCGCGGTGGTGGCGAGCGATTTCTCTGCTGGCCGGCGCCAGCTTGCCGCCGCCTGCGGCGCGGACATCGTGGTGGACCCGGGCGCCGAGTCGCCCTACGCGGCGCCGGGCGACCGCGGTTTCCTGACCAGCCTCCCGGCCGCCGTCGGGCTCTCCATCGCGGCGATGGAGAAGCTCAGGCCCCTGCCGGTGCCGTGGCAGCACGTCTGGCGCGTCGCCGAGATGCGCGGCGAGGGACCGCAGCACCCGGTGATCTTCGAGTGCGTTGGCGTTCCCGGCATCCTGGACGGCATCATCGCCAGTGCGCCGCTTTACTCGCGCGTGGTGGTGGCCGGGGTCTGCGTGGAACCGGACACCATCCGGCCCGTGATGGCCATCAACAAGGAGATCGACCTGCGGTTCGTCATGGGCTACACGCCGCTGGAGTTCAGCGACACGCTGTACATGCTGGCCGAGGGCAAGGTGAAGGCGGCGCCGATCGCGACCGGAACCGTCGGGCTGCCCGGCGTCGAGGCCGCCTTCGATACGCTGGCCGCCCCCGGAAAGCACGCGAAGATCATCATCGAGCCGGCCAGTTCGGCGGCCGAGCCCGTTGCCGCATCCTGAGGCGGGCGGCGCGGCTGGATGCCCCTGCTCGTCCCGCCACCCAGTCTAGAAACTCTCCGTAATCGCACTATGACCTTCTGCGACCACGCCAGAGACCCCGTGATAATGTCAACTGACTGCTCTGGACCTCGGTAGCTGCACTGTCCGCAGACCGCAGTAGGCCGAGATGTTCGGAGGTCCCGATGACGGTATCCGGCAACACGCGCCGCGCGCGTGTGGCCGTCAAGGCCAGCGCAGCGCGCGACCGGGCGGCCGACCTGTACGACCGGTACGCCACCACGCTGTACCGCCAGGCGGTGCTGACCCTGGGCGATGCGACCCTGGCGGAGCAGGCCGTCTGCGATGTCATCGCGGCGGAATGCGCGCGCCCGCGGGCGCCGGAGGACGGCCGGGACGACACGGATCGCCGTCTGGTGGTATCGGCCTACCGGCGTTGCCGTGAGCTGGCCGGCGGGCCGCGGGCGTCCTGGGGTGGTACCGACTCCGCCGGTCCCGGCGGGTTTCTCAGCGCGCAAGAGCGGGAAGCTCTCGGGCTCGTCTTCATCGGCGGCCTCGGATGCGACCAGGCCAGCGGTGAGCTGATGATGTCCCCCCGCGACCTGGCTGCGCTGCTGCGCACGGCGCTGCGCCGGCTGGCAGCGCAGTTAAAGTCGGCGCCCCTACGGCCCGGCCAGGCCGCAGCGTCCGCCAGCGCTGGGGTCAGGGGTGCGAGCGGGCACGGTGCCGGCCTGCTCCAGGCTGGCCTGGACGGAGAAGACGCGGTCCAGGCCGGTGAGGCCGAGAAGCCGGAGCACCAGGCGCTGCGGCGCGGCCAGCTGCAGGTCACCGCCTGCTCGCCTGGCCTGTTCCCGTGCCCCGGCCAGTATCCGCAGACCGCAGCAGTCGATGAATCCCAGGCCCGCCAGGTCGATGACGATGTTCGGGTGGCGGGCCACGATAGCCGCGAGCGCCGCGGCGACGTCCGCGGCATCGGTTACGTCAATCTCCCCGCGCAACGCGACGACGGCATGGCTGTCGTATTCAACCGTTCTGACCTCGATGCTGACCATCGGGACGCTCTCTCCTGCACAACAGCGAGCCAGGGAACCTGACCCGGCGACCGGGCGGCCGCTCCCCCCTGCGGGAACTCAGGGCAAAGCCACGGCCGCGGATCGCCGCGACCGGGCGGGCACTACCTCGGCCACCGGGACCGCGTGCGGTTCCAGGTCGAGGAGCCGGGCGCGCAGGTGGCCGAGGGCGCGGGCGCGAAGCCGGGAAACGTGCATCTGGGAGATGCGGAGCCGCTGGCCGATCTGGACCTGGGTCATATCGCCGCCGAAGTCCATGATCAGGATCTGCTGCTCGCGCCGGGGCAGCTCACCCCAGTGCGCGGCCACGGCGTGCATGGCGAGCATGTGCTCCAGCTGCCGATCCTCCTGCCCGAGGGTGTCAGCCAGGGTAATCGTGGCGGTCTCGCCGCCCAGCGGCGCGTCCAGCGAGGACGGCTGGAGGGCCTGCTGCGCCTGCTGGGCCTGCCGCAGCTCATCCCCGCTGACTCCCAGGTGCCAGGCCAGCTCGGCGTCGCTCGGGGTGCGGCCCAGCTGCTGGGCCAGCGGACCGGTCGCGTCGCGGACCCGGAGGACCAGTTCCTGCACCGGACGGATGACGTGGATCGGCCAGCGCTTGTCGCGGAAGTAGCGCTTGAGCTCGCCGCTGATGCACGGCCGGGCATAGGCGGCCAGGCTGACGCCGACGGCCGGATCGAAATTGCCCATCGCTTTCAGCAGGCCTTCGTAGCCCACCTGCATCAGGTCCTGGGACGGCACCGGGCTGCGCAGGTAGGGCCGCACGCAGGACCGGACCAGTCCCTGATGGCGGGCGACGAGCAGCTCGCACGCCGCCGCACGCTGCGGGCTGACCCGCGGCAGTGACTGGACCAGGACCAGCAGGGCCCGGTCATCCAGCCCGGCCAGCTCGTTGACCGTCCAGCCTGGCGCGGGGGACGGAGCCGGAACGGAATTCCCGGCGCTCACTATCACTGATGAACGTACTGCCATGTCAACCTCAGCTCGCCTACAGCAGGTAGGGACCACCGGGTCTGGGGCAGCCAGGTACGCATTCTTGCGCGTGCAGACCGAAAATAGCGTTTGCCCTGTAACCGCCAGATTAGGGCATCGTTGCGGCCACAGCAAC
>Ga0302314_10023152_pt1 | contig 10152 bp, 10 predicted proteins | sample III_Palsa_N2_3_FD_200533 | JGI IMG/M metagenome (GOLD analysis project Ga0302314, IMG submission 200533) | Peat permafrost microbial communities from Stordalen Mire near Abisko, Sweden - III_Palsa_N2_3 | ecosystem: Environmental > Terrestrial > Soil > Palsa > Peat permafrost | place: Sweden...
CTCCGCCTTCGCTTCGCTCGGCACCTCCCCCGCAAGCGGGGGAGGAAAAGCAAGGAGACCTCCATGCCCTACGGCCCCTATCAGCAGATCAAAGCCGAAATCCACGACCGCATCCTCACGCTTACGCTCAACCGCCCGGAGAAGCTCAACGCCTTCACCGGCACCATGATGAATGAGCTGATCGACGTATTCACGAAAGTGAATGGTGACGACGAGGTTCGCGTGGTCATCGTCACAGGTAGCGGGCGCGCATTCTGCGCCGGCGCCGATCTTTCCGGCGGCGCCAGCACCTTCGACGCCACGAGCAATCCGGAGCGCGCCGCGCGCAATGCCGGTCCCGTCGAATCCGTGAACTGGAGCGACGAACGCGTGCGCGACGGCGGCGGGCGCGTGACGCTCGCGATCTTCGAATGCCTGAAGCCGGTGATCGCGGCGGTGAACGGACCGGCGGTCGGCATCGGCGCCACCATGCAGCTCGCGATGGATATCCGCATCGCCAGCGAGGCGGCGCGCTTCGGCTTCGTGTTCTCGCGCCGCGGCATCGTGCCGGAAGCCGCGTCGAGCTGGTTCCTGCCCAAGATCGTCGGTATCGCCCAGGCGCTGGAATGGTGCTTCTCGGGCCGCGTGTTCGACGCGCAGGAAGCCCTGCATGGCGGGCTGGTCAGCAAGGTCGTCAATGCCGATGAATTGCTGGGCGCCGCCCACAAGCTCGCCGTCGAAATCCGCGACAACACCTCGGCGGTGTCGGTGGCGCTGATCCGCCAGATGCTGTGGAAGCTTTCCGCGCTCGACCATCCGATGGAGGCGCACAAGATCGACTCCCGCGGCATCTATTCGCGCGGCGCCTCGGCCGACGTGCGCGAGGGCGTGGCGTCGTTCCTCGAGAAGCGCCCGGCGAATTTCCCGCAAAAGGTCTCGGTCGACATGCCGCCCTATTTTCCGTGGTGGGAGAAGCGCGAATATTCTTGAAAACTGACTGGCTCGCCAAGGCGTAGCTGCGCGATCCAAAGCCCGGCTTCGCTCGCTTTGCGAGCTACGCCGCGGCAGTCTTCGCCGCTGCGCAGCGAAGACTGGTGGGAAGAGAAGAAGTATTCCTGATCGCGGGAACGCCAGCGTGATAAACCCGTTACGAACGAGCGCTACGATTCGGCAGCGAGCGGGGACATGCGGGCATCGATCTTATCGGCAGGGTTTGCGCTGGCGGCGCTGATCGCGGCCGCGCCCGCTCTGGCCGACGATCCGGAACAGTTCAGCGTCCACGGCCAGACTACCTTCGTCATCCAATATCATCCGAGCTTTCATTCCGCCTTTCAGGGCGCCAACAGCCTGAGCCCCAAAAGCGTGGGCGACGAGACCTTCGACGCGACGCTGTTCCTCGGCGCGCGACTGTGGAACGGCGGCGAGATCTACGCCGATCCGGAGATCGACCAGGGCTTCGGCCTCAGCGACACCTTGGGCGTCGCGGGCTTCCCGAGCGGCGAGGCCTACAAGGTCGGCGACGTCGATCCCTATTTCCGGCTGCAACGCCTGTTCCTGCGCCAGAGCTTCGACCTCGGCGGCGACGCGCAGCCGATCGATGCCGACGCCAACCAACTGGCCGGCTCGCGCACGGCCGACAATCTGATCCTCACCGTCGGCAAGTTCGCCGTCACCGATGTGTTCGACACCAATTCCTACGCCCACGATCCGCGCGGCGATTTTCTCAACTGGGCGCTGATCGATTCCGGTGCGTTCGATTACGCCGCCGACGCCTGGGGCTACAGCGCGGGCGGTGCGGCGGAATGGACGAAGGATTGGTGGACCTTGCGCGCCGGGCTGTTCGATCTCTCGAACGTCCCCAACAGCAAGCTCCTGGATTCGCGCTTTTCCCAATTCGAAATGGTCTCGGAATTCGAGGTGCGCCACAAATCGTTCGGCCGCGAGGGCAAGATCAAGCTGCTCGGCTTCCTCAATCGCGGCCGCATGGGCAGTTATGATGACGCACTGAAGCTGGCGCAGATGACCGGCAACCCGCCCGACACCGCGCTGGTCCGGCGCTACAATTCCAAGCCGGGCGCGACACTCAACGTCGAGCAGCCGCTCGGCGACAATTTCGGAATGTTCGCGCGGGCGAGCGTCAATGATGGCTCGCAGGAAGCCTATGAATTCACCGAGATCAACCGCTCGCTCGCGGCCGGTGTCTCGCTCAAAGGCGTGGATTGGGACCGGCCGAAGGATACAATCGGCGCGGCTTTCGTGGTCAATGGGATATCGCGCGCCGCGCGCGACTATTTCGCCGCCGGTGGCCTCGGCATCCTGATCGGCGACGGCGCCCTGCCGCATTACGGATCGGACGATATCCTCGAGGCTTATTACAGCGCGCAGATCGCCGATTGGCTGACCACGTCAGCCGACTACCAGTTCATCGCCAACCCCGCCTACAACCGCGACCGCGGACCGGTCTCGGTATTGGCGCTTAGGCTGCACGCGCAGTTCTAATTCCGCACCTCCCCACAATGGGGAGGTGCGTGCTAGCCTCCGCACTGGAATATCGGGGAATTTCCATGTCCAAACTCACGGGCGCGCTCATTGCCGGCACGGCGCTTCTTCTCTCCACGCAAGGCTTCGCCGACGACAGCTCGGCCGCGCTGGGCGCCGGCGGGGTGGTGCTGACGCAAGCGGCCGACATTCGCATGGCGAAGGAGGATCTGTACGTCTCGCCCAAACAGGTGCGCATCCGCTTCGAATTCGTCAACGACAGCGCGAAGGACATCGACACTGTCGTCGCCTTCCCGCTGCCCGATCTCGACACCAGCGAATACACCGAATCTCCGCTCGGCACGGTGATGCCGGACCCGGTCAATTTCGTCGGCTTCGCGGTGGTGGCGGACGGCCGCAGAATCGTTCCGCAGGTCGAGCAGCGCGCGTTCTATGAGGGCCGCGACGTCACCGCGATCGTCCAATCCGCCGGCGTGCCGCTCAACCTGACCTCGCCGAAATTCGGCGACGCGATGGATCATCTTTCGCCCCGGCAGCGCAAGATTCTCGAAGGCGCGGGCTTGTCCGACAGCGAAAGCGGCGAGGCCGAGCATCCGCACTGGCTGGTGCGCACGAAGTTCTGGTGGCAACAGAAATTCTCCGCCGGCAAGACGGTGGTGCTGGAGCATTCCTATCAGCCGGTCACCGGCCAGTCCTTTTTCACCAGCTATGACCTGGCCGGCGATCCCAAGCAGCAATCCTATTGGACGACGAATTACTGCCTCGATGCGGCGGCGCACTCGGCCATTGCCGCGCGCATCGGCGGCAAGGTCGCGAGCGAGGAGGCGGGCGGCATGATGCAGGCCTTCACGACCGATTACATCCTGATGAGCGGCAACAATTGGAAAGGCCCGATCGGCCATTTCCATCTCACCCTCGACAAGCTCAAGCCCGACAACATCCTGTCGCTGTGCTGGGACGGCGCGCTGAAGAAGACGGGCGCCACGACATTCGAGGCCACGCGTGACAATTTCGCGCCGAAGAGCGACATCAGGCTTCTGGTCCTGGAGAACGCGCCGAAGCAGTGAAGGCGCCGGCCGTCCTAGCGCTTGCGGCCGAACAGCGCCCGCAACAGCCGGCGCATCCAGCCCGTCTCGGACGGCATGGGCAACGCGTCATCCGCGGCCCGATTGTACACAAGGTGACCCAACATCGACGACACTCCGACGCTACACCCGACCCACCGTACACGGATGATACGCACAAAGTGCGCCGCGGCGCAAATGGCTCGCCTTTCCGTGTGCGGATTAACTATCGCAAACGAAGATTAATGCGGAATTAACGCTGCTCCAGGCGCTCGCGCCACGAGCGCAGCAAGCCGCGCGCACATTCGCCGGTCGACATCTGGCTGGTCTCGAGCCGCGTCCAGTGTTCGATCCCGCCCTCCACCGGCAGGCCGATGGAATGCTGCGCGCGCCTCGCGCGCTCCACCGCCAGCGCCCGGCAGGGATCGAGCTCGCCATAGCTCTCATACATTGCGCCGGCCGCGAGCAGCACCAGCACCACCGGCAGGCTGAGCAACATCCGGATCATCGCGGACCGCCTATTGATGGCCGGGATTGGGATTGAGGATCGGATTGGAGCCGGGCGAATTGGCCTGCGAGCCGGGCGTCAGCGTGCTGCGGCAGGCCTGGTAGCCATTGCCCCAGCCATGGCGATAGATGGCGTCGGTCTTGTAGAGCTCGTTGTCCGTGGCCGGGCCGTCGCGCAGATCGGCGCCCGAAGCGTTCGCCGCGGCGCAGCCGTCCTGATAGCCGTCGCGATAGGAGGGCGAGCGCCTGAGCGCCTTGTCGGCCGGGCCGCCGAACAGCACGCAGCCGCACAGGCACAGCGCCGTCAGCATCAGAATCGGCAGGCGCAGGGACATGCGAAGACTCCGAGGGAGCGACGGCGCGATGCTAGCAGAGCCCGGCGCGCGGCGTCTGCCGGGCGGCTCGAAATCCCTGATCTTTCTCCTGATTTGCCAAGGGCTGGGACGTTATCCCGGTACAACTTGACAGTGCAGGATGTCAGTCCTATACAACCTTCGATAGAACCAAGAGGGAACGAGCATGGAGCGGGATGGCCAAGGGATTTGCGAGCAGGAAACCGTGCGCGAGGGCCGGCGCGTCCTGCGCAAGCTGGCGGAGGAGGGCGGCCATCTGGCGCCGGCCGTCGAAGGCGATTTCGCGCTGGTGTCGTGCGTCTTGCCCGGATCGGTACGGGTCTCGGTGGCTGCGGTGCGCGAATTCCGCCGGCGAGACTGGCTGGCGCCGCGCGGCGACGCGCCGGAGACCTTCGATCTGTCGGATGTCGGCCTCGGCTGGCTGCGCCGCCAGCAGGCGACCCACGAGCCCTTCGCCGCCCAGCACCAATTGCGCGTCGAGCGTCTGGTGAAGGGCGAGGACGGCGTCGAGCATCCGGTCGTCGTCAACGAAGGCGAGTCGCCGCTCGGCTGGCTCAAGCGCCGCGGCATCATCGACGCGTCCGAACTCGAAGCTGGCGAGCGCCTGCGCCGCGATTTCACCCTGGCGCAGCTCAGTCCCCGGATGGGCGTTGATCTCGGCGCGCCGGTGGTCGACGGCACGCGCGGCGCCATGCACGAAGTGCCGCTCGCCGACACCGTGCTCGCCGCCAAGCAGCGCTTTTCGCGGGCGATGAGCGCGGCCGGGCCGGTGCTGTCGGATCTGCTGTTCGACGTCTGCTGCCATCTGATCGGGCTGGAAGCGGCCGAAAGCGCGCGCGCCTGGCCCAGGCGCACCGCCAAGGTGGTGCTGCAGATCGGGCTCGATCGTCTCGCCGCGCATTACGGCCTCAACGTGCGGCGCCGGCGCGCCGCGATGCGAAGCTGGCGGATGGAATGCGGCGAGGAGCTGCAACCCTCGTCCTAGGGTTGGTTCATCCGCACCAAATATTTGTGCTCGCCCTCCAGCACCAGTTCGCTTTTCTGGTTGTGAACGGTGGCGCGCATCGTCACCAGGCCGGTGGTCTTCTGCGGTGTGAGCGCGACGATCTCCAGCGCGGGATAAAGCGTGTCGCCGGGATAGACCGGCTTGAGGAATTTCGCGCTCACTTCGACGAAGCCGATCAGCGCCGCGCCTATGACATGCGGGAACAGTCCGGCGCCGGCGGCGGTGAAGGCGAGCACCTGCAGGCCATGGGCAAGCGGAGCGGGATGGCCCAGCCGCTTGCAATATTCGTCGTCGTAATGGATCGGGTGGTTGTCGAGACTGACCGCCTGGAACGCCGCGAAATTGGCGTCGCCGACGGTGCGCGAGGGATTGCGGAAGATCTCGCCCACGCGCAATTCGGAAAACGCGCGCAATGGCACGACGCGATGGTCGGCGGGAGAGAAGTCGGTCACGGGAAATCAGATATCAGAGACCGGGCATTTTCAGAAGGCCGCGGAAAGGAAAGTCGCTATCCCTTCGCCCTCTCGCGCACCGCCCGGTCGATATCGGCCTTCACGGCGGAGAGCGGGCGAAAGCCCATGGCGGGCAGCGCGCCGAGCGCGTTGAGGCCCACGGCGCAGGCCATTGCCGCGCCCTGGCAATTCTGGCCGGATGCGCCCAGCGCCTGCGACACCTGGGGGATGAGGGCGCCAACGCTTTGCGCATCCGGCCGGCCGAAGCCCAGATTGGGCTCGCGGGGCATCAACATCGATACGACGGCAATGAAGAAGATGGCCCGAAAGATCATTGTGTGCCTGTTTGCGTTCTCGACGCCCGCGAGAAGCCTAGGTGCGGGCATCTTCCACCGCCTGAACCCAATCGCTAAACTTGAATGCAATCGCCTCGATTGGCGGGTCCACTGGGAATCTGGCAAACGCGAGGTCGCGGAATTCGCCCGGTATCGATTCAAACCAATCGCGAGCTTGAATTTCGTTCGATTAAAATTTTCGACAAATTGGCTCTACGCCGCCGGCAATTCGAGCGTGGCGGTGAAACCCTGTCCCGGCGCGCTTTCGAGCGTCAGCGCGCCGCCATGCAGCTCGGCCAGCGCCTTGACCAGCGGCAGGCCGAGTCCGGCGCCATGGGCGTGGTCGGTGGTGCCGCGGCCGGCCTGCTCGAAGGGCTCCAGGATGCGCGCGAGGTCCTTTTCGGCGACGCCCGGCCCGTTGTCGGTGACGGCGATGCGCACCATGCCGCCGCCGCTTTGGGCGTCGAGCCGAACCTGCCCGCCGCTCTGGGTGAACGCCACCGCGTTCTCGATCAGATAAGCGATCATGCTGGTGAGCGCGCTTTCGTCGGCTATCACCAGCAGGTCCTGCTCGCATTCGCCGATCTCCACCGCGATGGATTTGGCCTCGGCCCGCGCCGAGCACGCGTCGGTCGCCGCCCACATCATCGCGCCCGCCGGAATGGTGGCGCGCTTGAGCACGAAGCGGCCGGCGGCGATCTTGGTCAGGTCGAGGATCTGATTGATCAGCCTGAGCAGGTTTCCGCCCGCCAGATGGATCAGCCCGGCATATTCGCCGACCTGCTCCGGCTGGAACCGCTCCGGCGCGCTCTTCAGCAGGTCCGAGAAGCCGATGATGGCGTTGAGCGGCGTCTTGAGCTCGTGGCTCATCGTGCGCAGCAGCGCGGTCTTGGCGGCGTCGGCTTCGTTCTCCGCCGCGTCGAGCTTGCGCGTCAGGTCGGCCAGGTAATCGGCCTGGCGCTTGGCGACGCCTTGCGTCTTCTCCAGCGCGCGTTGCGTGCGCTCGAGCGCGCGGGTCTGTTCGTCCAGCGCCGCCTCGACGCGGTGATGATCGGTGACGTCGGTGAACACAGTGGCCCGTCCGCCGTCGCGCGTGGCGCGGTCGCGCACCAGATAGGAGCCGCCGGAAGCGGCGGCGACGGTGAGCGCGCCGGCTTGGGCGCGGTGGGCGTCCAGCCGCCGCGCGATCCAGCTTTCGACGTCGCCGTCGACTGCGAAGCGGCCGCGCGCGACCGTCGCCCTGAGCAGCGCCTCGAACGACAGGCCGCGCAAGCTGGCCGCCGCCTGCCCGTGCAATTGTGCGAAACCGTCATTGCAATGGATCAGCCGGTCGCGCGCGTCCCAGAACGCGAAGGCGTCGGCGGAAAGCTCCACCGTGTCCTCGAAGCGCGCGAGCAGATGGCGCGCCTGGGTCGCGTCGCTCCACAAGGCGATCCAGCCGCCGTCCGGCGTGCGCCGCGACTTGATCTCGACGATGCGCCCGTCGGCCAGGCGCACGTCGCGCGGTGCGTAGATCCCGTCGCGCAATTGCGCGCGGCGGCTGGCGACGAAAGCTTCTGCGCCGCCGGCTGCTTCGATTTCGGCAAGCTCGCCGTTCTCCAGTTCGAGCCGGACCAGATCTTCGTAGGTCAGCCCGATCAACGCTTCGCGATGGGGAAGGCCGCGGAACAGATGGTTGAAATGCTGGTTGGCATAGGTGAGCCGTTCGCTCGAATCGAACACGGTGATGGCGCTGCGCAGCGCGTCCAGCGCCGCCAGCACGTCAGGTTCCAGCCCCGTATCGACCGGGTACGCCACGTTCTGCGCGACACCCATCCCCAATCCCCAGTTTTATTGCCGGCATTGTCGCGAATCGGGCTTGCGGAAACCTTGCGCGCATGGCGCCCGCGCGGGGAATCGCGTCATCATCCTTAAGAACCGATGAAGACGCGCGATTCAAACCTTGCGAATTAACGAACGAAATCCCCGCGCGTTCAAGCTTCGTTAAGTTTGCACCGCGAGGATCGTCGCGGTGTCAAAGAGCGCTTCGTTAATGGCCGATTCACCGTCGATCGCCAGCGTAAAGGCCGAGCGCCGCCGCTTCGCCGCGATCCAGGCCGCCAAATCGGCGGTGGGCGCGGGGCTTGCGATTCTCTTCGTCCTCACCGTCGGGCGGCCCAATCCGCGCGAAGCGATCGCCATGGCGGGCCTGCTCGCGCCCGGACTGTTCGCACTTCTCGCCTATACCCGTCTCTCGCTGCCGACGCTCGAAACCGCCTCGCTCGCGGCCTTCGCGGGCCTGATCGGCTATCTGGTGGCGCTGACCGGCGGCATGAACTCGCCGCTGATCGTCTGGTTCGCGCTGGTGCCTGCCGAAGCGGCGCTGGCCGGCGGGCGCAGGGCGGTGTGGCGCGCGGGCGCCGCCGCGGCGCTCGCATTGCTCGCCGTCGCCGCGTGCCAGGGCCTTCATCTGTTGCCGGGTTCGCCGCTCGATTCCGCGGTGTGGGAATTTTACGCGGGCTCGGTCTTGGCCGCGGTGATGCAATCCGCGCTCGTCGCCATTGCCACGCAGGACCGCCAGAAGAAAGCCGACGAGGCGGCGGCCGAAGGCGCCGCGATGTACCGTTTCCTCGCCGACAATTCCATGGATCTGATCACGCGCCACGGCGCCGACGGCCGCATCCGCTTCGCCAGCCCCGCGACGCAGGCGATGCTCGGCCGCGCGCCGGAGACGATCCTGGGCGCGGCGCCCTCCGCGCTGGTCCATGCCGACGACCTGAAGACGATGCAGGCGGCCTTCGTCGAGGCCAGCTATTTCGGCCGCGCCGCTACCGCCGAGGTGCGCCTCAAGCAGGCCGGCGGCTCTTATCTGTGGACCGAGATGCGCTGCCGCCCGGCCGCACAGGCCAAGGGCGAAGCCACCGACATCGTCGCGGTGACGCGTGACATTTCCGAGCGCAAGACGCAGGAGCGCGCCCTGATCGAGGCCCGCGACCTGGCGCAGGAAGCCAGCCGCGCCAAATCGCGCTTCCTCGCCAATATGAGCCACGAGCTTCGCACGCCGCTCAACGCCATCATCGGTTTCTCCGAAGTGATGACGCATGAGATGTTCGGACCCGTGGGCTCTCCGCGCTATCTCGAATACGCCAAGCTGATCAATGAGAGCGGCGGGCATCTGCTGGAGCTGATCAACGGCATCCTCGACATGTCCAAGATCGAGGCCGGCAAGTTCGATCTCTCCGAGGAGCTGTTCGATTTCGAGGAGGTGGGCAGTCAGGCCTTGCGCTTCGTCAAGCTGCAGGCCGACCGCAAGGGCGTCGCCTTGAAGATGGCGGTCGCGCCCGAAGCCCATACCGTGTTCGCCGACAAGCGCGCGATCAAGCAGATGTTGGTCAATCTCGTGACCAACGGCGTCAAGTTCACCCCGCGCGGCGGCGAGGTGCGGGTGTCGGCGGTGCGCGATGCCGGCGGCATCGAGATCGTGGTGGCCGACAGCGGCGTCGGCATCTCGCAGAAGGATCTCGAAAAGCTCGGCAAGCCCTTCGAGCAGGTCGACGGCGCACACGTTCGCAGCCAGGAAGGCACGGGCCTCGGCCTCGCGCTGGTCAAGGCCTTCGCCGCGCTGCATGGCGGCGAGGCGGTTCTGTCGTCGACCTTGGGCGAGGGCACGACCGTGCGCGTGCGCCTGCCCTACGCCGCCGTGAATGGCGACGGGGAGCGCGTCGCGGCGCCGGACGAGTTAAGAGGGGCGGCTTAGCGCTCCGATTGTCATGGCCCGCGAATGCGGGCCACCCAGCTGACGGCTTCCCCATTCCCAACAACGTTCGTCATCACCCGCGCATGCGGGTGATCCATTTTTCTTTTCCAGAGAAAGAAAATTGGATCGCCCGGACTAGCCGGGCGATGACGGTATATAGTTGGATCGGGAAGTGCAGTATCACCTGGGTGGCCCGCATTCGCGGGCCATGACACCGAGTT
>Ga0302314_10023154_pt1 | contig 10150 bp, 10 predicted proteins | sample III_Palsa_N2_3_FD_200533 | JGI IMG/M metagenome (GOLD analysis project Ga0302314, IMG submission 200533) | Peat permafrost microbial communities from Stordalen Mire near Abisko, Sweden - III_Palsa_N2_3 | ecosystem: Environmental > Terrestrial > Soil > Palsa > Peat permafrost | place: Sweden...
GGTCCCAGCGCACCGCGAGCCAGTCGCCGGGGCGCACGCCGGCCACCAGGACGCGACCGGACTCCGCCAGCCGGACGGCGTCCTCGCTCTCCTCGCCGAGCCGGAGCTGGCGGCCGTCCCAGGCCAGGCGGCGACCCCGGACGGTGGCCTGGTCCCCGTCCACCGCGGTGACCCGCCCCCAGCGGATCCGGCAGCTGCCGAGCACGTGCAGGGCCGGGCCGGAGTCGCCGGCCAACAGCAAGCGGGACCACGGGTAAACGCCGAAGACGCCGAACGCGTGGGTCGGCATCGCCTCGGACAGCAGGGCGGGCGTCAGGTGCGCCCAGTACCGCCCGGCCCCGGCCGCGGCGATCCGGGCGAGCAGCTTGCGCCAGAACCGCTGCCGGTTCACCCCGTCGAGGAGCGAGGACCCCGTCCAGTAGGCCCGCACGACCCGCTCGTCGAGCGGGTCGTCGATGCCCGCCACGTCCGCGAGCACGCGCAGGTACGGCCAGGCGCCGGAGAACCGGGTGGCGATCGCCGCGATGTCCGCCGCGGTCCGCCCGGTCGCGGCCAGCTCGAGCAGCGCGGCCGAGTCGGCCGGGCCGCAGTAGCCGAGCTGGTTCGGCGCGTACGCGTACCGGGCGAACAGCCGCTGCCCGCCGGTGCCGGCGACCGGGTCACCCACGGGCGACGACCGTCGCGGTGGTCACGCAGGACTCCGCAGCGTCTCCTGGTCGTCGGAGTTGTCGGACGGCGAGATCGGGTCGAGCACGCCGTACTCGCGCATCATCGCGATCGTCGCGGCCGCGTCGGCCTCGTCGATCCGGTTCAGCGCGTACCCCATGTGGGTGATGACGTAGTCCCCGACCGCCAGGTCGGGAAGGTAGGCCAGGCAGACCCGGCGCAGGCGGCCGTCGAAGTCCGCCTGGGCCATCGGCGCGCCGTCTTCGTGCCAGACCTCGATGATCCGGCCAGGTATTCCCAGGCACATGGCTCTGCGCTCCTTAGTGACTCTGCCGTGTGAGGGGCGGCAGGTCGGGGGTGGTTGGTGTGGATGATGGCGAGGCCGCCATCGTTCGGCGGGACGAGGCGGTGGGTGAGCACGGTGAGCTCGCGGGCTTCGAGGCGCGCCCGGCACATCGCCGTGAGCAGGACGTTCTGGAATACTCCGCCGGTCAGCCCGACGGCGCGCACGCCGGTCAGGGCGGCCGCCCGGGCGGCGCTGTCGGCGACCGCTTCCGCGACCGCCAGGTGAGACGCCCGCGCGAGCGGGCCCGCGCTGCCGCCCGCGAGCAGCTGGCCGGCCAGCGCCCGGATGAGGGGGCGGTGGTCAATGACGCCGTCCGCGCCGACCGGCAGGTTCAGGCCGGCCGACTCGGCTTCCGCGTCGCCGGCCCGCTCGGCCAGGACCTCGAGCTCGATCGCGGCCTGGGCCTCGTAGCTGATCCGCTGCCTGACCCCGAGCAGCGCGGCGACCGCGTCGAACAGCCGCCCCATGCTCGAGCAGGCCACCGTGCGGGCACCGGGCGCGGGCTGGGCGGCCCGCACGACGGCCTGCTCGGCCGGGGTCCAGGCGGCCGCCGGCGGCAGGGCCTGATCCCAGGTCACGTCGGCCGCGGCGAGGTAGGCGAGCACCGTCCGGCACGGGTTCCGCACCGCGGCGTCGCCCCCGGCCAGCGGGACCGGGAGCAGGTGGCCGACGCGGTCGAACCGGGCGGGATCTTCGCCGACGAGGAGGATCTCGCCGCCCCAGATCGTGCCGTCGGTGCCATACCCGGTGCCGTCGAACGCGACGCCGATGACCGGCTGGCCGAGCCGGCCGTGCTCGGCCAGCAGCGAGGCGACGTGCGCGTGATGGTGCTGGACGAGGAGCAGCGCGGGCTCGCCCGGGGCGCCCGCGTGGTCCTGCGCCCAGGCCCGGGTCTGGTAGGCCGGGTGCAGGTCGGCGGCGATGACCTCGGGGGCGGCCCGGTGCACCGTGGTGAGCTGGGCGACGACCCGGTCAAAGGCCCGCAGCGTGGCCAGGCTGCCCATGTCGCCGATGTGCGCGGAGCAGAAGGCGTGACCGGAGTCGGTGAGGCAGCAGGAGTTCTTCAGCTCGCCGCCGACCGCCAGCACCGTGGGCACCGGGCGGCCGAGGGCCACCGGCAGCGGGGCGTAGCCGCGGGCGCGCCTGATCGGCAGCTCGGCCGATTCCACCACCCGGACCACGGAGTCGTCGCACGGGACGTGGATCGGCCGGTCGTGGGCCAGCACGGCGTCGGCGAGCGCGGGCGGCCGTCGGCCCGCGTCGGCGTCGTCGAAGACCAGCGGGTCGTCGCTGACGTTGGCGCTCGTCAGCACCAGCGTGTCCGGCGCCGGCTCGGCGAGCAGCAGGTGGTGGACCGGCGTGTACGGCAGCAGCAGGCCGAGCAGCGGGCTGCCCGGGGCCACCGCGTCGGCGACGGGCGCGCCGGGCCGCCGCCGCAGCAGTACGATCGGCCGGAACCCGACACCCTGGACGACCCCGGTCACGGTGATCCGGGCGCGATGTTTCACATGAATCATTCGCGCTCCCAGATGACCACCCGGTTGTTGCCCGAGTCCGCGATCGCCAGGCGGCCGGCGGACAGAGACAGGCCATAGGGCCAGCACAGGGAGTCGCGGGTGACCCCGGTCCAGTGGTTCTCCCCGTTCGGCCCGAAGCCGGGCTGGCCGAGCACGGCGGCCGCCCGCGGGTCGGGCCGGTCCCAGAGCAGGATCCGGTTGTTGGCGGTATCCGCGATCGTCAGGGTGCTCCCGTCGGTGTCGATGGCGTAGGGGAACCTGAGCATGTCGGCCGTCTGCGGGCCGTAGGGCAGTCCGGTCGCGGTGCCGAAGTCCGGCTGGCCGATGACCTGGTCCGCCGGGGTATCGGTGTCCGGCCGCGCGGTCCAGCCGGGCACCCGGTGGCTGCCGGCGTCCGCGATGTAGAGCTCGGTGTCGGCTCCGGAGGTGCCTGCCCCAGCGATGCTGTGCGGCCAGCGGAAGCTCGCCGGGCCGGCCGGGCCGCCCCGGTTCTCATCGCGGCTGAACCCGTCGGGCTGGCCGAGTATCAGGTCAGGCAGCGCGCCCGGCGCTTCGGGCAGCCGGTCGTAGATGAGGACGCGATGGTGCCAGGCGTCGGCCACGATCAGCCTGCCGTCGTGCATGAGTACGCCGGTCGGCAGGTTCAGGCCGGTCTTGGTGTCGCCGCGGCCGGCGGCGGGCCCCTCGCTGAAGGCGTCGGGCTGGCCGAGGACGACATCGCAGGGCTGCTCGTCCCACTCGGGCACCTCGTTCCAGATCATCACCCGGTGGTTGCCGGTGTCCGCGACGACCAGGACGTCCGGCCCGGGCGGGCCAGCCTGCCCGCTTCTCGGGCCGAGGTAGACGCCGCGCGGCGCGTACAGCCAGGAGGCGGTCGGCTGGGCCGACGGCAGGGCCAGGCCGCCGGGCGCGGGTGCCCCGAGCCAGGTCCGCGGGCGCCAGCCCCCGGCCGCGTTGACGAACGTCACGGACTTCACTTGGCGCCTCCCGGCCAGATGTCCAGGGCGTCGCGGCGGCGGATCGCCGACAGCGGGATGATCGTGGGACCGGCCTGCTCGGGTACCCCGTGCCCGCTGCCGCGGCCAGCACCCGTTGGCATCCTCGCGTGCAGCGGCTTCATGAGAGACGTGCTCGCCGGCCGCCCCGACCCCGGCCGGCGCGTCCGTCCTGATGATGCCGTGCAGGGAGAAGAGCATCCTGATCAGCGGGTCGTCGACGAGCTCGAAGAGCAGCGCGCGGCCCGCGTCGTCGGCGCGGAGCCTGCGCACGATCGTCACCAGGCCGGCCCGGTGCGCGGCGTCCACGGCCCGGGCCAGCGCCTCGAACGAGGGTTCAGGCATCGGTCGTGACCTCCCGTACGGACTTCTGCTGCCGGGCCAGGTCGTCGAGCAGGGTCCGGACCGTGGTCAGGGCAGACCAGTCCTGCGACTCCTCGAAGAGGTACCTGGCCTCGGCCAGCTTGGCCCGGGCCTGCTCGAACAGGCCCAGGTGGGCGAGCGCGTTGCCCTGGTTGGCCAGCGCCCGGGCGTAGCCGACCGGGTCGGCCTGGCGCCCGCGCGCGCCGAGCACGGCCTCGTACAGCTCGACCGCCTCGGTCAGGTTGTCGCCCTGGTGCTTGGACGGCGCGTAGACCAGCGCGTTGGCCAGGTTGAGCTGAGCGCTCGACCACTCCGCCGGATGGGTCCGCGGCGTGTAGACGGTCAGCGCCGCGCGCTGCGAGCCGACGGCCACGCCCAGCCGGAGCTGGTCGCCGGCCTGGGTCATCGGCATCGTCAGGTAGGCGGTCCCGAGCCCGGCGTGCGCGGCCGCCCAGACCTCGGCGGCGGACTCGGCGTCGACCTCCTGGAGCGCGCTGTGGTAATGCTGCCCGGCCTGGCCGAGCAGGCCGGGCGCCATCATCGTCCCCGAGGCGCCCCCCGCCTGGGCGTCGGCGGCCAGCTCGTGGTAGGTCGCGGCCAGTTCGAGGTGCTGCTCAGCCTGGGCGACAGCCAGGTCCGTCTCGGCCAGGAGGGCGATCCCGGCCTGCAGGGCGGCCACCGCCGCGGCCGGATCGCCGGCCTCCTTGCAGGCCTGGGCGAGCGCGCCGTGCAGCACGCCGGCCAGCGCGGGCGATACCGGCCGCGCGGCGCTGATCGCCTCGCTCAGCCCTTGCGGTGAACTCAGCCCGGCCGGTGAGCTCAGCGACTCGACGGCGGTCGCGGCCAGCAGCAGCGCCCTGATCTCCTCGTCGTGGCCGGCCGGGTCGACCGTCTCCGGGTCGAGGACGAAGCGATTGAACCGGCTCACCGGGTCGGCGCCGCCGAACGCGGCCCGGGCGGCGTCGAGGTCGCGGGCGAGCGCGGCCTGGTGGCCGTGCAGCGCGGGCGGCCACCGCTCGGGCAGCCGGCCGGCCAGCAGGCCGAGCCGGACCGACTCGGTCTCCTCGCCCGGCGGGAGCAGCAGGAAGCCGAACGGCAGCGGGAACGCGCCGAGCGGCAGCGGCCGCACCGGCGAGCCCGCCACGGGGTGGTATCGCTCATCGCTGCTATCACCTATGCGTCATAGAGGGGTCCGGGGATGTCGCGCTCGGCGGCTCGCTTGATGGAGCTCGCGCTGACCTTCGCGAGCTTCTTGGTGCGGTACGTCGCGATCCGGCGGCGCACCACCCCGTCGGCGAAGAACACGATGATGTCCACCGCCCACTGGCCGCGTTCGGGAACGATCTCGGTCTCGACGCCGAGCGCGCGCTCCTTCGCCATCGGGGCGGTCACCGCTCCGCGTCCTGGAAGGCGGGCTCGGCCCTGATCAGCGCGAGCACCCGGTTCATGCCCTCGCGCACGGGCGGGGTGACCGGGCCGCCCGGCGTGAAGTCGGCCGCCTCGATCAGGTAGACGGTGACGTCGGCCGGGTAGCCGCCGGCCAGCAGCCAGTGGGCGAACGCCAGCGCGTGATCCCAGCGGAACGAGTGGGAGTGCAGGCCGGCCAGCGGCGGCAGCTCCTCGACCTCGGGTCCCGGGACCTTGAACACCGTGCCCGGCTCGGCGTCGGTGCCCGCGGCGTCGACGATGATCACCCGGGCCGCGCCGCGCATCTGGAAGGCGACGTCCATCCCGGCGGTGCCGCCGTCGACCAGGCGGACGCCGGCCGGGACGCCGCCCTCCCAGAGCTCCCTGATCAGGACCGGGCCGGCCCCGTCGTCGGCCCGCAGCAGATTGCCGCAGCCGATGACGGCCAGCTTGCAGCCGAGCACGCCGTCGGGTGCCTCCGCCAGCATGTCCGCGTACGGGTTGGCAAACCGGGGACCGGCCTCCGCCATGTCGCTTAGACCTCTCCGTTGATGACGAACTTGGACAGCTCACGGCCCTTGCCGTCGTAGGCGTGCACCGTGCAGACCAGGCAGGAGTCGAAGCTGCGGGCGACGTGGCCGAGCTCGACCAGGTCCTCCTCGTCGACGATCGGCGAGCCGACGAGCGCCTGCTCGATCGGGCCGAGCGTCTCTTTCGCGTCGCGCGGGCCGATGTTCCACGCGGTCGGCTCGTCCACGTTCAGGAACGACATCGTGTTCCCGCTGCACGCACCACCTTGGAACCACAGCACTGACGCCATTTGCTGGCCTTCCCTTCAGGCGTTGTCCAGTTCCTTGCCGAGAGCCTTCGCGATCGAGAGCACGAAGCCGAGTGCCCGGCTGGCATCCGGGTCCTTGAGCGCGCGAACCAGGCCGACGACCCCGGTGACCTTGATGTCGACCCTTTTCGCTTGGGCCGCGCCGGTGGTCACGGCCCGGGACGCCAGGCTGGCCAGAGGGTGTTTATCGCCGCGGCGGTACGCGGCTCGGCCAGGCGCTCGGCGAGCGCGTGTCCCTGATCGGCTTGCGGTTCCGTTGGCATGACTGATACAGAGGCCACGATGACTCCAGGCCGGCCCAGTCGGACACGGCGTGTTCGGGCCGGCCGCCCCCTCGCGTCGTGGTGGACGTTTGTGGCGATTTGTGATACCCGCCACATCGTCTTCGCGCACAGTATTGCCGAGGTGGCGGGGTGTCTATCGTAGAAGCGCAGTCGCTATCAGATTTGCGCAACAACATTATCGTCCGTACGAAGAAGTGTCACGATACGCAGGTAAATGTCCGTTAAGTTCCATAGTTAGGTTGACCGAGAGCGGGGGCGAGGGCCTTGTCACGACTGTCACGGCTGGGGTTCATCGACACCCGCCGCACCGAGGATCCGGTAAAGCGGCGGGTGCGGTCGCGCGGCGTGCCGACCGCGCTGGTCGGCCACGAGATCTTCTACACCGAGGACGCCGAGGACGCGAGCGAGCTCATCGGCCGGGTCCTGGCCCCCAACAGCCTGACCCTGGGCACGAGCGGCGCCGGCGGCTTCGCCGCGAGCATGCACGGCGTGCGGTTCCGCTCGGTCAGCCTGCTGTACCTTGACCTGCACGTCGCGGCCACGCTCGACATCCCCAAGTGCGGGCACTACTACGCGGTCCACATGTCGATGAACGGCCGCGCGGCCGGCGCCGCCGCCGGGCAGGAGTTCGAGGCGAACACGATCCGTGCCCTGGTCACCAATCCGGGCGACGAGCTGCAGATCCGGTTCGACCACGACTCGCCCCAGCTCATCGTGCGCATCGAGCAGGACGCGCTTGAGCGCTACCTGACCAGGCTGACCGGCCGGATGATGACCAGCCGCATGCACTTCGCGCCGAGCTTCGACCTGGCCAACGACGACGCGACCCGGTGGCACGGCGCGATCCAGCTCCTGCACACCGAGGTGTTCCACGCCCGCTCGCTCGCGCAGGAGGGGATCGGCATCGGCGCGCTCGAGGAGTTCTGCATGAGCAGCCTGCTGATGACCCAGCAGCACAGCTACCGCGAGCAGCTCATCCGGGGCTCGGCCGCGCCCGGCCGCCGCCCGGTCCGGCAGTCGCTCGACTACATCGAGCGGAACCTGTCCGAGCCGCTCACCATGGGGTCCATCGCCGAGCACGTGGGAGTGAGCGTCCGGTCGATCCAGCAGGGGTTCAAGGACGAGCTCGGCGTCACCCCCATGACCTACCTGCGGGAGCGCCGGCTCGAGCGGGTGCGCGAGGAACTCACCGACGCCGCCGCCGGGGACGGCGTCACGGTGACCGCGGTCGCCGAGCGGTGGGGGTTCAACCACCTGGGCAGCTTCGCCGTGCTCTACCGCAAGCGCTGGGGCGAATCCCCGTCCCAGACCTTGCACAGGTAACGACCTGGCGGTAGGTCTTAACGCATGCACGAGCTGTCGATCTGCTCCTCGATCGCCGACATCGCCGCCCGGCACGCCGCCGGGGCGGACGGTCAGCGTGATCAACGTGCGGGTCGGTCAGCTCCGCCAGATCGTGCCGGACACGCTCGTCTACTGCCGGGGACTGGTCAGCGAGCGGACGCCGCTGGCCGGCTCGCGGATCATCGTGGAGTCGGTGCCCGCCCGCATCCGCTGCCGTTCCTGCGATCTGTCCGCCGACGTCGGTGACTCGCACGCGCACGACACCGGGCACGACGAAGCCGAACACGAGGACCACTCCGGGTAGCGGACGGGCGCGGAGCGGGTCGAAGTCCTCGAGCGGATCTTCGACGAGAACGACAAGACCGCGGCGGCCAACCGGGCCGAGTTCGTGGCCAGCGGCGTCCGGGTGGTGAACCTGATGTCCTCCCCGGGCGCGGGGCAGATCGCGCTGATCAACACCGGGAACGGATTCGGCGGCGAGTGTCACCTGGACGCCCCGATGGTCGCCTCGGCGCTGCGGCGGCTGCCGCTGCCCGAACTCGACCTTGTGATCATCGAGAACGTCGGCAACCTCGTCTGCCCGGCGGAGTTCGACGTCGGGGAGAACGCCCGGGCCATGGTCTACGCGATCACCGAGGGCGAGGAGAAGCCGCTCAAGTACCCGGTGATGTTCCGCTCGTGCGAGCTGGTCGTGGTCAACAAGATGGACCTGCTGCCCCACCTCGGCTTCGACCTGGACGGTTTCCTCGGCAACCTGCGCAAGGTCAACCCGGCGGCCGAGATCCTGTTCGCCAGCGCCCGAACCGGCGAGGGCGTCGACTCCTGGCGCGACTGGCTCCGCGGCAGGCTGTTACCGGGGCCGGCGCTGCGCGGGCGAGAGCTCCTGCGAGACCGCGCGGGCCTCGGTCAGCGCCGCCGTCATCATGTCGGCGGCCTGGCCGGCCGCCGCCAGGGCCTCGATCACCTCGGTCACCGAGTCGTCGGGATCGAGCCCCGCGTCGTGCTTGAGCAGGCCGTCCTCGTGCTGGATGACGAGGAACCGGGCGAGCTGCTCGCAGAGCTGGGGCAGGCTCTGGCCGATGAGCTCCAGGCTGCCGACGATGGCCCGGACGTCGCTCGGGTTGGATAGTTCGCCGCCGCCGTGCGTGAGCTCGTTCAGCACCGTGATCGCCTGCGCCGCCTGGCTGGCGATCTCGCTCGGGGTCATGGTGCTCGCCAGTTCTGTCACTGGCGTGCCTCGACATCACGAACACACGGCGGCGCTACCTGCTCAGGCATCCGTCTCCTTGGGGGGAATTCGGGTGGGGGTCCCGTGGCCTACCGGTTGGTGTGCCCACAGGACCGCTCTTTTATACGATACGGCCCTGGTAACGGCAGGTCAGCCGGATGTGACAGGCACTTCACCAACTGGTCACCTGCCGGGCGCTCTGCGCTACCGGTCCGGATGCTCGGTTGATAAGGATTTGTGAGCTTCGATCACCGTTACGCCGAGCGGACCAGGCGGTCCGCGGAGCTGTTCGCCGAGGCCAGCCGCATCGTCCCGGGCGGGGCCGGCAGCAGCGCGCGGACCGTCAAGTTCGGTGGAAGCCGTACCCGCCGTTCATCGCCCGGATCCCGGATCCCGGATCACCGACGTGGACGGCAACGACTACGTCGACTACCTGCTCGGCCTCGGGCTGCCCTACGAGCTGGAGATGGAGGCGGCGGCCAAGGTGGTCGACGCGGTGCCCGGCATCGAGATGGTCCGCTTCTCCAACTCGGGCAGCGAGGTCGTCGGCACCGCCGTCCGGCTCGCCCGGGCCTACACCGGGCGGCGCCTGATCATCAGGTTCGAGGGGCACTACCACGGCTGGCAGGACACCGTCTACTGGTCGAACCACGTGGACCCGGCGGCGGCCGGGCCGGCCGAGAGCCCGCGGCCGGTGGCCGCCGGTCCGGGCGTGCCGCTCGAGCTGGCCGACACGCTGATCGTGCTGACCTGGAACGACCCCGACAGCTTCACCCGGGTCATGGCCGAGCGCGGCCACGAGGTCGCGGCGGTCATCACCGAGGCGGCGATGTTCAACACCGGCTGCATCCTGCTCGAGCCCGGGTACCTGGAGCTGCTGCGCGCGGAGACGGCCAGGCACGGCGCCCAGGAGTGGTTCGGGGTCACTCCCGACCTGACCACGCTGGCCAAGGGGCTCGGCGGCGGGTTCCCGGTCGCGGCCGTCGGCGGCTCGAAGGCGGTGATGGGGATGATCGCGGAAGGGCGGTACTCCCACTCGGGCACCTACAACGCGAACGCGGTCGCCTGCGCCGCGGTGTCGGCCACCATGGACATCCTCAAGCAACCGGGGATCTACGCGAACGCGCGGGCGCTCGGCGGCCGGCTTGCCGACGGGCTGCGC
>Ga0302314_10023155_pt1 | contig 10150 bp, 10 predicted proteins | sample III_Palsa_N2_3_FD_200533 | JGI IMG/M metagenome (GOLD analysis project Ga0302314, IMG submission 200533) | Peat permafrost microbial communities from Stordalen Mire near Abisko, Sweden - III_Palsa_N2_3 | ecosystem: Environmental > Terrestrial > Soil > Palsa > Peat permafrost | place: Sweden...
GCGACCAGCGGAAGCACAATTTCGAAGTCGACGAAACTGAACGACAGCGACGGGATGAATCCGGTCGCGATGCCGACCGCGAGGAACGCGGCGTTGAGCCCGACTCCGACTGCCAATCCGATCGCGCCCCCGATGACTCCCACAGCGAGACCCTCCCGGGCTCCCGCTCCACGCTGGCTCCGTGCGCTGGCTCCGAGGAGTCGCAGCAGCGCAATGGTTTTGGTGCGGCCGGCGATGACCGTCGCGAAGGTGTTCGAGGTCACGACGGCGGCCGTATAGAGCGCAATGGACAGGAAGACCCAGGCGATGACCGACAGCGCGGCCTTGACCGTTCCGTGCTCGGCCGCGTTGCTCCGGGCGATCAGTTCGGCGAGATCGCCCGTGGCGAGCAGGAGGAGGACGCCGAACGCCGAGCTCAGTGCCGCGACCAGGATGCTCGAGCCGTGCTCGCGAATCGCGAAGCCCCTCATGCCCTGGCATCCATTCCGAGCATGTACGACGCGATCTCTTCCGCCGGCATCCGGCCGCGATCGGCACGGACCTCACCGTCTTCCAGGAAGATGATGCGATCCGCGAAACTTGCGGCGACCGGGTCGTGGGTCACCATGGCGATGCTCTGGCCGAACTCGGTGCTGGCCGTGGCGAGGAGCGCCAGGACCTCGCGGCCTGTTCGCGAGTCGAGGTTTCCGGTGGGCTCGTCCGCGAGCACGAGGTCGGGACGGGTCGCCAGCGCTCGAGCGATTGCGACGCGCTGCTGCTGGCCGCCGGACAGTTCGTGCGGACGGTGCCTGAGGCGATCGGCCAGGCCGAGCGAACGCACCAGCTCGTCGATCAGGGCCCGCTCCTCGTCATCCGGCCTGCGCCCATCCAGTTCGAACGGCAGGAGGAGGTTGCCCTCGATGTCGAGTGTGGGTACGAGATTGAAGGACTGGAAGACGAATCCGACCCGACGGCGGCGCAGCAGCGTGAGCTGGGTGTCGCTCAGAGACGTTGTCTCGGTCTGCCCGAGCCAGGTGCGGCCGCCGGTTGCCGAGTCGAGGCCGGCCAGGATGTGCATGAGGGTGGACTTGCCCGAACCGCTCGGGCCCATGATCGCGGTGAACCGTCCGCGCTCGATGCCCAGGGTGATCCCGGCCAAGGCGTCGACCCGATTGTTTCCCGATCCGTACGACTTGGTGAGGTTCGCAACGCGAGCCGCGTAGGCCGGAGTCGGGCGCTGCTCCGATGCTGTGCTGTTCATGATGCTCAGGCTAGGGAGCACATCCTCGGTCCCGAGTCAGTCGCCGGGTACCTCCCGTATCAGTCGGAAGGATGACCTTCGCCCGATCGCGCGCCCCAATCGACGAGGTGGTGCCTCAATCGACCAGGTGGTGTTCGTAGGCGAAGACGACGAGCTGTACCCGATCACGCAGCGCCAGCTTGGCGAGGATGCGACTGATGTGGGTCTTCACCGTCGCCTCGCTGAGGAACTCGCCCCTCGCGATCTCAGCGTTGCTCAACCCCCGGGCCGCGAGCAGGAAGATGTCGTGTTCGCGAGCCGTGAGCGTGTCGAACTCCGGCGGGGGCACTGTCGCCGTGGCTTGCGAGTCGAAGTGCTCGAACAGTTCGCGGGTCGCAGCCGCGGCGATCACAGAGGTGCCGGCGTGGACCGTCCGGATTGCCGCGAGCAGGAACTCCGGATCGGTGTCTTTCAGCAGGAATCCGCTCGCACCACCCCGGATCGCCCTCGTCGCCGCCTCATCGAGATCGAAGGTGGTGAGCACGATGATGCGTGGACGAGGACCTCCGCGCGCGTCCGCTGCCTTCAGGATCGCGTCGGTGGACTCGATCCCGTCCATCACGGGCATCCGGATGTCCATGAGGATGACGTCCGGAGCCGCGCTGGCCGCGATCGAAATCCCCTCGAGACCGTTCGCCGCCTCACCCACGAACCGAAGATCCGGCTGGGAGTCGACCAGCATGCGGATCCCGGTTCGGAAGAGTGCTTGGTCGTCGATCAGAACGACCCGGATGGGGCCGCTCACTGGGTCACCCGGGTGACGGCCGCGGTCATTGTGGTCGCGGTCGCGATCGCCGTTGCCGGGATGCTCGCCACCACGACGAACTGCCGGTCGTCCACCCGGGTACTGAGCGAACCACCGACGAGCGCCGCGCGTTCCTTCATTCCGGCCAGCCCGTGTCCGAGGCGCAACTCCGCGGTGCCGGGCGAGGCGATCATGCCGCTGCTGATGGTCATCCGCAACTCGACCGCGGCCCACTCGAATCGCACCAGCACCTCCCGACCGACGTCGCCGTGGCGCAGGGCGTTGGTCAGGGCCTCCTGGACGATGCGGTAGACGGCCAGCTGCTGGCCGGTGCCCAGCTGCAGCGGCGTTCCCTTCGTCGTGAACGAGATGACCAGTCCGGATGCGCGGAGCTGGTCGAGCAGTCGACCGAGGTCCTCGAGCGCGGGCTGCGGGCCTTCCGTCTGCGCGTGCCTGAGCTGCCCGAGGAGTAGGCGCACGTCGGCGAGGGCCTCCCGCGCGGTGCTGGAGATCGCGGTGAGAGCACCATCGATAGCGCCAGGGTCGGCCTCCCGGGCATACCGCGCGCCGTCCGCCTGCGCGATGACGACGGCGAGCGAGTGGGCGACCACATCGTGCATGTCCCGCGCGATCCTGTTGCGCTCCTGTTCCACGATGACATCCCGTTCGGCGGCTTCGACATCCAGCTCGGCGGCTTCCTTTGCTACCAGGCGCTCGCGCGCAAGCAGTCGGATGCGCACCAGCGTGCCGGCCGCCCAGGCCGATCCGAGCAGAAGAACCAGGAGCGCGAAATAGAAGAGCACGAACAGAAGTTCGCGAACCACACTCGCGACCGACGAGAGATCCAGGCGAAGGTTGATGAGTGTTCCGCCGTCGAGCGAGTCGACGTAGAAGGCCCCAACTACTGCGGCGACGATGACCGAAACCAGGCCGAGCCGGCGCACCAGCGGGCTGCCGTAGTAAGCGGTTGCGTAGAGCACGCCGAGGATGGCGAAGTCAGCGACCCCGGGCGACAGGTGCAGGACGAACATCTGCACAAGCGCGCCGACCCAGGCGACTGCCAGCGAAATCGGGGGCGAGGCACGCCGGACCCCGAGTGCGATCCCCAGCGCCAGCGCGACGACTCCGACAAGAGCTGGACCGTCGCGGAAAAAGAAAGCCAGGCAGAAATAGGCCAGCCCGATCGCGGCGTCGACGACGACCTGGTAAGCCTTCAGCCGCCGGAACATAGCTCAACGCTAGAGCGAACGGCTGACCCGCGGGGCAACATCCGTCTTCGGACAGCGCTAAATCATCCTGTCGATGTAGAACGGGCTAGAAACCGAGGCGGCCCAGCTGTTTGGCGTCCCGCTGCCACTCTTTAGCAACCTTGACCCGGAGCGACAGAAACACCTGCTTGCCGAGAAGCGCTTCGATCTCCACGCGGGCGCGAGCACCGACATCCTGGAGCCGCTCTCCGCGGTGCCCGATGATGATGCCCTTCTGGCTGTCGCGCTCGACGAACAGGTTGGCGTAGATGTCGATGATGTCCTTGGTGTCGCGCTCGGACATGTCGTCGATGGTGACCGCGATCGAGTGCGGGAGTTCGTCCTCGACACCCTCGAGGACGGCCTCGCGGATCAGTTCGGCGACTCGGGATTCGAGGCCCTCGTCCGTCACGGTGTCGGTCGGATAGAGAGCAGGTGACTCGGGCAGCAGAGCGATGAGCTCGCGGGCGAGCACATCGAGTTGGATGTTCGTGAGCGACGAGATCGGGATGATCGCATCCCAGTCGCGCAGCTCGCTGACCGCCTGGAGCTGCTCGGCGACGGCCGGGCGGGACGTGGCGTCGACCTTCGTGACGATGGCGACCTTCTTCGCCCGGGGAAACCTATCGAGCTGCTCGTTGATGTACCTGTCGCCCGGACCGATCTTCTCGTTTGCCGGAACACAGAGTCCGATGATGTCGACCTCGGCCAGGGTGTCCTGCACGATGGTGTTGAGGCGCTCGCCGAGCAGGGTCCGCGGGCGGTGCATTCCGGGCGTATCGACGATGATCAACTGCCCGGTCTCCTGGTGCACGATGCCTCGGATCGCGCGCCGCGTGGTCTGGGGTTTCGACGAGGTGATCGCCACCTTCTCGCCGACGAGCGCGTTGGTGAGCGTCGACTTACCGACGTTCGGTCGACCGACGAATGAGACGAATCCGGCGCGGAAGGGCTGGGGAGCAGAAGTCATATTGGTTTGAGGGTATCCCGTAGTCGGTCTCGATACGGCTGCTCCTCGTCGCGGCCCACTCGACCATCCAGCTGGCGGAGTATTACTCGTCCTCGTCGAGAGCAGCCTGCGCATCGATCAGCGCCTGGTTCCGCTCCACCAGCACGGTCGAGATCCGCTTGCGTCGTCCTTCGGTGCGTTCGGCCGTGAGCACGAGACCGGAGATCGTGCCCGTCGATCCCGCAACGGGCAACCGGCCGACCGCTTTGGTGAGTAGGCCGCCGACCGAATCGACGTCGTCGTCATCGAGTTCGATGCCGAACAGGTCGCCCAGCTCGTCGATGGGCATGCGTGCGGCGACGCGGAATCGACCGAGCCCGAGGTCTTCCGAGTCGGGTACATCGCGGTCGTATTCGTCGGAAATATCGCCGACCAGTTCTTCGATGAGGTCTTCCATGGTCACGAGCCCGGCGATTCCGCCGTACTCATCGACCACCATCGCGAGGTGATTCGATTCCGTCTGCATCAGCCTCAGGGTGTCGTCCGCCTTTTTCGACTCCGGCACGAACAGCGCGGGCCTTGCGAGCGTCGCCGCCGACTGCTTCTCGTGGCCGTGGGTGGCCTCGAATTCGAGCCGGGCGACATCCCTCAGGTAGAGGATGCCGACAACCTCGTCCACGTCGTCGCCGAGCACGGGCATCCGTGATACACCGCGGCTGAGGAACAGGGCCATAGCGTGACCGAGGTTCTCGTCGCCGTCCACCGTGACCATGTCGGTTCGCGGGATCATGACCTCTCGCACGACGGTGTCGTTGAACTCGAAGACCGAATGGATGAGTTCGCGATCGTCTTCATCGAGAACGTCGAGTTCGGTGGCCTCGTCGACCATGCTCAGCAGCTGTTCCTCGCTCGAGAACGTGGCGTTCTTCGGGCGCCCCGGCGTCACGCGGTTGCCGATAGCAACAAGCGCGTTCGCGACCGGACCGAGGATCATCCGGATCGTGCGGATGATCGGGGCAGAAAACCGCATCACCCCACGGGCGTGAGCACGGCCCACACTGCGCGGGCTCGATCCGACGAGCACGAAGGACACCGCGGTCATGATCAGTGCGCTCGCCAGCAGCGCCCACCACCACTGTTTGAACGAATAGGCGAAGGCAAGCGAAACGAGCACCGCTGCGGTGGTTTCGGAAACCACACGGGTGAAATTGAGCGCGTTGACATGCGCACCCATGTCGCCCGCGATGGCGAGAAGGGAGCGTCGCGACCTGCTGTGGGCCGCGATGTCGACGAGGTCGGTGCGGCTCAGCACGGTCAGGGCCGAGTCGGACGCGGCCAGAAGGCCCCCGAAGATCACGAGCACGACGGCCGCCAGTACGAAGATCGTGATCATGGCGAGCCTCTAGCGCCGTCGCTCGCTCACGGCAAAACCGATGAGAAGGTCACGCTGCAGCGCGAACATCTCTTTCTCTTCCTCAGGTTCGGCATGGTCGAATCCCAGCAGGTGGAGAAGCCCGTGGGTCGTCAGCAGCTCCATCTCCTCGATCGGACTGTGGCCAGCGGCCTCCGCCTGCACGATCGCGACCTGTGGGCAGAGCACGAGATCGCCGAGCAGGCCAGCAGGAGTCGGCTGGTCTTCGGTGCCGGGGCGCAGTTCGTCCATGGGGAAGCTCAGGACGTCGGTGGGGCCGGGCTCATCCATCCACTGCACATGAAGCTGTTCCATGGCCGACTCGTCGACGAGCAGGATGGCGAGTTCCGCGTCGGGATGCACGTGCAGCTGGTCGAGGTTGTAGGTGACGAGGCGCTGCAGCACCGATTCATCGACCTCGATGCCGGACTCGTTATTCAATTCGATGCTCATGCGAACTAGCGCCCCCAGCGTCGGTCGGGGTGCGATGGCGACTGGCGATCCTGGGGAACGGTGCCGCGACGCTCGGCGCGATTGGCTCCATCCGGGTTCCCCCGCAAATCCTGCGCGTGCTCTCGCTCGTACTTCGCCGCCTGCCGTTCCGCGTCGTACTTCGTGTAGGCGTCCACGATCTCGCCGACGAGGGTGTGACGCACGACGTCCGCACTGGTCAGGCGCGAGAAGTGGATGTCGTCGATCTCGCCGAGAACTCGGGTCACCAGCTGGAGACCACTCGCGCCGACAGGCAGGTCCACCTGCGTGACGTCCCCGGTCACGACCATCTTCGAGCCGAAGCCGAGGCGGGTCAGGAACATCTTCATCTGCTCGGGTGTCGTATTTTGGGCCTCGTCGAGCACGATGAACGCGTTGTTGAGCGTGCGGCCGCGCATGTACGCAAGCGGCGCCACTTCGACGGTGCCGGCAGCCAGCAGCTTCGGCACGATCTCGGGGTCCATCATCTCGTTGAGCGCATCGTAGAGCGGGCGCAGGTAGGGGTCGATCTTGTCGGTCAGGGTGCCCGGCAGGAAGCCCAGTCGCTCCCCCGCCTCGACCGCCGGGCGCGTCAGGATGATCCGCTCGACCTCTTTGCGTTGCAGCGACTGCACGGCCTTCGCCATCGCGAGGTAGGTCTTGCCGGTTCCCGCCGGGCCGATGCCGAACACGATGGTGTTCTGGTCGATCGCGTCGACGTATTCCTTCTGCCCCAGCGTCTTCGGCCGGATGCTCTTGCCGCGGCTCGTGAGAATCGCCTGGCTGAGAAGCTCGGCAGGACTGCCGGCATTCGACTCGAGGATGCGTGCGGACGATGTCACGTCGCTCGCACCCAGATCGGCGCCATTTCGTACCAGTTGGATCAACTCCTCAACCAGGCGCTGTGCCGCCCGGAGTTCGTGACTGTGTCCTGTCAGGGTCATTTCATTGCCACGGACGAGCAGCTGCACTTCCGGGTGTTGGCGTTCGATGATCTTGAGCAGGCGGTCCTGTGGTCCGAGAAGCCGAACCATGGCGAGGCCGTCGACAGTGATCTCCACCGTCTCAAGGGCGTCATCCGGGAAGCCGGCCCCGCTAGTCGGCAAGGGAACTCTCGTCGAGCGCACCGCTCAGGACATGCGCGTGAACGTGGAAGATGGTCTGACCAGCGGACTCGCCGCTGTTGAACACCAGGCGATACTCGCCGTTCGAGTGCTCCGCGGCGAGATCCGCCGCTGTAGTGACAATCTCGGCGAGCAGCAGTGCATCGCCCTCGGCCAGCTCGGCAACGTTGTGGTAGTCGGAGGTCTTCGGCACCACAAGAAGGTGGACGGGAGCCTTCGGCGCAATGTCTTTGAATGCGATGATCCGATCGTTTTCGAAGACGATGTCGGCCGGGATCGCGCGCGCGACGATGAGTTCGAACAGCGTCGGCTCAGTCGTGGACATAGATCCAAGCGTAACGGCTGGCATTCACCAGCGCCCGAGTTTCGCGCTCAGCACAGCGATGGCCGCCGGCCCCGCGGTGCTCGTGCGCAGGATGCCCGAACCCAGCCGCGCGCCAACGGCCCCGGCACCGTAGAGCAGCTCGAATTCGGCTGGCGAGATCCCGCCCTCCGGACCGACGACCAGCACGATGTCCCGCGGCGCCTGGCCCGCATCCGACTCCCGTGCCAGTTGAAGGGCCGTGATAGAAAGTTCGGCCAGCGGGTCGAGCACCACGACGAGCGCCGAGGCCGCCAGCTCCGCGAGCTGCCGCGTCGTGACCAGCGGCGACACCTCCGGCAGCCACGCGCGCGCCGACTGCTTGGTCGCCTCACGCACCACGGCTTCCCAGCGCGCATGGCCCTTGTGGACCTTCGATCCTTCCCAGCGCGAGATGCTCCGGGCGGCGGACCACGGGATCACGCCGTCGACGCCCAGCTCGGTGGCTGCCTGGATCGCCAGTTCGTCGCGATCCCCCTTGGCCAGTGCCTGCGCCAGCCAGATCGCAGGAGCGGGCTGGCTAGACCGCTCGAGTGACAGCACCTCGAAGCTGAACTCGGTGTTCGAGGCGTCCGTCACAACTCCGGTCGCAACGAGACCGGCGCCATTGCCGACGCGGACGGTCTCCCCGACGGCCAGCCTGCTGACCGTCACGGCGTGGCGCGCCTCGACTCCCGTGACCACCGCAATCGCACCGGCAACGGGCTCGCCGAGCTCCTCGCTCAGGTACTGGTTCGCCATCTTTTCGGATCAGACGTTGAGAAAGCGGTCCCGCAGCTTAGCGAAGAGGCCCTGCTGGAATTGCGCAAGGTGGGGCGCGACGGTTTTGCGACTGCCGGCGAACTGCTTGATGAGGGCCTGCTCGGCGGAGCTCAGCCGAGTCGGCGTGACCACCTGCACGCCGATCTTGAGGTCTCCGCGGCCACTGCCACGCAGGTGAGTGATGCCGCGATCCTTGATCGTGATCACCTCGGCGCTCTGCACGCCGGGCTTGATCTCGACCTGCACGTCGCCGTCGAGCCCCTTCAGCGTCGTCGAGGTTCCGAGGATGGCGTCCGCCATCTGCACCTCGAGGGTCGCCAGGAGGTCATCGCCGTTGCGGCTGAAGATGTCGTGGTGCTTGACCTTGATCTCCAGGAACAGGTCGCCGGCCGGACCAGCCGCGGGACCGACTTCGCCCTGTCCGGGGAGCTGGATGCGCAGGCCGGTGTCCACGCCGGCCGGGATGTCGATCTTTGCCGTGCGCGTCGCGCGAACGCGGCCCTGGCCCTGGCAGGTGGGGCACGGGCTCGGGATCACGGTGCCGTAACCACGGCAGGTGCCGCACGGGCTCGAGGTCATCACGTTGCCGAGCAGGCTGCGCACCGTGCGCTGGATCGAACCCGAGCCATGGCAGATGTCGCAGGTCTGCGGGGAGGTTCCGGGGGCGCAGCAGCTTCCGTCGCAGGTCTCGCAGACGACGGCGGTCTGGATGTCGAGGTCGCGTTTGCTTCCGAAGATCACTTCGTCGAGGTCGAGTTCCACTCGAAGCAGCGCGTCCTGGCCCCGCTCGCGCCGGGAGCGCGGGCCACGAGTGTTGCCGCCTCCGCCACCCGCTGCCGCTCCGAAGAACGTCTCGAAGATGTCGCCGAATCCGCCGAAGCCGGCTCCGGCATTTCCGAACGAACCGCCGCCGGCACCGAGGTCGTAGTTCTGCCGCTGCTGTGCGTCGCTCAGCACGTCGTAGGCGTGCGTGACCAGCTTGAACTGTTCTGAGGCCTCAGCGCTCGGATTGACGTCGGGGTGCAGTTCCCTCGCGAGCCTGCGATAAGCCCGCTTGATCTCGTCTGCGCTCGCGGTGCGTTCGACGCCGAGAACCTCGTAATGGTCAGCCACGTGTTCCTAATTACCTTCTCAATGTGCGGGCACGCAGTTCACGCGCCCGGAATTTCAGTTGCTCGGCTCTTCGCCGAGAAGTCGAGTGAGGTAGCGGGCGACTGCCCGCACCGCTCCCATGTTGTTCGAGTAATCCATCCGGAGCGGGCCGAGCACACCGAGCCGCGCGATCGAGCCATCGGATGCGCCGTAGCCGCTCGTGACAACCGAGATCTCCCCGAGCCCGAATTCCGCGTTCTCGCGACCGATGCTCGCCGAAACCCCGTTCTGATCGGCGGCCATCTCCCCGAAGAGTCTAAGCAGGGTGACCTGCTCTTCGATTGCCTCGAGCACGGGAAAAATGCTTCCCGAGAAATCCTCTTCGGTGCGAACGAGGTTCGCGGTGCCGGCCATCACGAGCTTGTCCTGGCGATTCGCGCCGATCTGCTCAAGCAGGCTCGACGTGATGATTCGGACCAGGGCGTGTCGCTCGGAGGTGAACTGCTCGGGAAATGTTGCGAGTACCTCGGTTGCTTCGGCTAGTCCGAGGCCGCCGAGAGTCGCATTGAGGCGGGCGCGAAGCTCTCCGATGAAGGTGTCGTCCAACTGGGCGGCGACATCCAGGATCCGCTGCTCCACACGCCCGGTATCGGTGATGAAGACGCTCATGATGCGCGTTGCGGAGAGCGGAACGAGCTCGATGTGGCGC
>Ga0302314_10023156_pt1 | contig 10150 bp, 6 predicted proteins | sample III_Palsa_N2_3_FD_200533 | JGI IMG/M metagenome (GOLD analysis project Ga0302314, IMG submission 200533) | Peat permafrost microbial communities from Stordalen Mire near Abisko, Sweden - III_Palsa_N2_3 | ecosystem: Environmental > Terrestrial > Soil > Palsa > Peat permafrost | place: Sweden...
ATCTGCCGCCGCCGTACCCGCAGCCGGCCGACAGCGACGCTCGCGATCATCACCGGTCATCTGGCCATGCGATAAGGTTGCCTAGCCATCGTGGTGGATGTCCAACGCCGATTCGCTATGACAAATTATCAACAAACGTGATAATTTCCTAGTTTGCCGATAGACATGCTGAACAATGTTCTCTAGGCGGTCGAGCGCAGCGAGGCGGCGGCGCTGTCGTGGGTGGAACCGCGGCAGATCAGGGTGGGGCCGGCGTGCCCGGTTCGGATAAATCCTCATCCGTACCTGCCGTCGGGAGGCGAGCGGGGGCGCGAACCGCGCCGCGGAACGCGGATCCTCGCCTGGTTCCGGCTGAAGCCGCTCGTGGCCTGCCTAGCGGCGGAGCGGGGCGGCCGGGTGGGCGCGGACCGAGTTCGACGGTCCTGCCGCTTGCCAGAGCGCCGTCCTGCTGGCCTGCCGTATCGCACGCCTATAGACGTGCGGCCGAACGGTTATGTGGCGGTCCGGCCAATTGCGCTGCTGGTAAGCCTGCACGCGGCGATGGGATCACGTCGGCAGTGTCCAGAGCTGTCCCGTGGTTCCGGCGCAGGCGGCGATCTCTAGCTGGGTGCTGTTGGCGGTCCCCGCGCTGGGATCAGTTAGGCACAGGCCAGACTCCGGGTTGACAAGCTCGCCCGAGGACTCCGGTTCCCATTGCTGGGCCCCGGTGCCATTGCAGGTATGCAACTGGACAAGTGTGCCGCTGGCCGTGCCTGAGTCGGTGACGTCCATGCAGTCGGTCAGGACCTGCAGGGTGTTGTCAGGAGCCACGGTCCAGGTCTGCGCGTTGGTGCCGTTGCAGGTGTAGATCTGGATATGGGTGCCGTTCGACGTTCCCGCGTCGGCGTCATCGATGCATTTGCCTACGCCGGTCTCGGTGATCGGGCCGACGGGTTCGGTGACGCCGGTGCCAGGCGTGCCGTTGTAGGAGGGCGGGGCATCGGCCGTGGCCGCCGCCCAGGCGGTGTCGGCCGAGGTGCCGAGGCTGAAGTCCAGGGTTGCCCCGGAGGTGACGTCGGCCGCCGGGAGGTAGGCGAGCGAGGACGCTGTTCCGTTGATGGTGAGCCCCTGGACATACGGGGCGCCGTCGGCGGCGGCCGGGGCGTTGATGGTGAGCGTCTTGCCGCCAGCGGAAACCACGGCCTCGGGGAACAACGGGCTGCCGACCGCCAGGTCGGCGGTGCCTGGGATCTCCGGGTAAAGGCCGAGCGCCGACCAGACGTACCAGGCGCTCATCTCGCCGAGGTCGTCGTTGCCTGGGATGCCCCCCGGGGTGTCCGACCACAGCTGGTCCTCGATCGCCCGGACGGCGGCCTGGGTCTTGTAGGGCTCGCCGACCCAGTCGTACTCCCACGGGATCTCCAGGCTCGGCTCGTTGCCCAGGTTAGCCTGGGTCCCGATGACGCTGCCAAGGCCCTGGTACCCGCCGAGCACCGTGTTCAGGTAGCTGACCATCGACGAGTCCCCGCCCTCGAGCGTGGCGAGCTCGGCGAGGTTGAACGGTATGTCGGGCGTGTAGGTCAGCGCGTCGCCCTCCGCGAAGTCGTTGCTGGCGGTGCTCGTGATCAGTTCCGCGTCGAAGCCGTCCATCCAGCGTCCGTTGGAGTGCCGCGGCTGGATGTAGCCGCTTGAGGCGTTGAAGATGTTCTCCCAGTCCTGCGCGCGGTTGCGGAACTTCGCCGCGGCAGCGGTGTCGCCGAGCGACCCGGCGAACGCCGACAGCGCGAAGTCGTCGGTGTCGTACTCGAGCTGGGTAGACGTCGTGGCGTATTGGTGGCAGCAGCCGTAGATGCTGTCGGTCGGCAGGTAGCCGAAGCTGTCGAGGTACGTCACGCCCGGCGTCACGTCCGTATCGGTGGTCTGCTCCTTGATCATCGCGGACAGCGCCGTGGCGGTGTCGAAGCCGGTGGCGCCGAAGGCGTAGTAGTCCGCGAGCACCGGTATCCCCGAGTCGCCGACCATGATGTAGGTCTCGCCGTTGTCCATGCCCCACTTGGTCAGCGTGCCGCCCTGCTCGTAGTCATCGACGATGGACTGCGCCATGTCGGACGCCGCGGCGGGGTCGATCAGTGCCGTGAGCTGTGCCTGGGAGCGGTAGATGTCCCAGTTGGAGAAGTCGGCGTATTCGGCGCTGTGCCCCGGGTCGACCGTATGCACGGCGCCGTCGAAGCCGCGGTAGGAGCCATCCGCGTCGCTGATCACGCTGGGGAACTGCTCGGCGTGGTACAGCGCGGTGTAGAACTCGGCTTGCTCCGCCGCGGTGCCACCGCCGATGCTGATCTTGTCAAGCGCGGCGGTCCAGTCCGCCTGCGCGGCCGCCTGCACCTGGGCGAAGCTCTGACCGCCGACTTCCGCGTCCAGGTTCGCCTGGGCTTCGGCGGCTGAGGTGTAGGAGATTGCGACTCGCGCGGTGACGGTCTGGTTGGCGGTGGTGTCGAAGGTGACGTAGCCGCCGCCTGGCCCGGCCGCGGTGCTGCCGTAGCTGCCGCTGCCGGTGAACGGCTGGTCGAACTCGATCGCGAAGTAGAGCGTGAAGGCGTTGGTCGCCTCGCAGAAGCCGGTGGTGGTCACCGAGCCGGTGAGCTCGTCGTCCCCCACGACGTTCAGGGTGGAGGCGGCGTACGGTGTCTCCGCGTCGTTCAGCTTGAGCAGCAGGGACGCCGACGTGGTGGCCGGGAAGGTGAACTCGCCGATCCCGGCGCGGGTGGTGCTGGTCAGCGCGACGCTGGTGCCGTTGCCGAGTGAGGCCTCGTAGTAGCCGGGTTCCGCGGTCTCGGTGCTATGCGAGAACGACTCGGTGTCGCCGCCCGGGTCGCTGCCGAGCGCGCCGGTCACCGGGAGGATCGGGATGTCACCGGCGGCGGCGCAGCCGGTTCCGTCAACATGGGTCAGGCTGAAGCCGGTGATGCTGGAGTCGGCGTAGTCGTAGCCGCCGCCGGAGGGACGCGAGGTCGTGTCGGGACTCCACTGGATCATGCCGTGCGGCACGTCCGCGCCGGGGAAGGTGTTCCCCGTGCTGTAGTCGCTGTTGGAGCCGGTGCCGATGAACGGGTTGACCAGCGCGGTGGGGTCGGTGACGAGGGTCGCCGCGTGCGCCGTTCCCGCCGCGCTGACGGCGGGTAGCCCGGCCACCGCGAGGAAGAGCAAGATGCCTGCGGCCAGGATGCGCCGGCTAGCCACGCGGGAGCACCTCGCTCAGCACCGCGTTAGCCGGCGCGGTGTTCCAGTCGGTGGAGACGTACGAGGCGCCGTCCGCGGCTAGTTCGGCCACCCGTGCCTGCGCGTCGGCCAGCGTGGGATCGGTGTCGCTCAGCGCAGGCGCCACGTCCTCGGCGTCGGTGACGACCGCCAGGTAGTGGTTGGTGTTGTACCACTCGGTATCGCCGTCACCGACCCAGGTCCCCGCGTCGCCGTCGAAGACGACGAACCACGGGCGGAGCGCGGTATCGCTGTACCGGTCGCGCGGATCACCGGCCTGAGCGCCGAGCACGGACGGGAAGACCGCCGCGTCCGCGATGTCGCCGCTGTCGTACAGGTCAAGCAGATGCTGTGCGTACACCACGTCGACCCAGGTGCTTGACGGGTCCACGTCCATCTCGAAGGTGCCAGGGATGATCTCCACGATGACCCTGCCCTCGAGGGAGCCGTAGGTCCCCCAGTTATTGGCCTGCGCCGCGGCGTCCAGGTTCGGGTACATCGTCCCGTCTGGCTTGGTCAGCAGGTCGGCCGGGGTGTAGAGGGTGCTGCCAAGGTGTGCCTTGACATAGCCGTCGAACTCGGTCGGGTCCATTCCGAGCGGGTCGTAGAACCCGTTCTTCATCTCGATCTTGACCATGATCGGCCCGTGCGTCGGGTGCGCCAGCATCCAGATCCTGATGTCGTCCAGGCAGCTGTCGAGGTTCTGGTTGCGGTCCCCGGTGTACAGGTCCGCGTCGGTAGTGGCCTGCACGCAGTTGTTGTCGCTTGCCAGCGGGTCGCTGTGGCTCACGTCCCACTTGCCGTTCAGCGCATTGGCCCAGGTGTCCAGCTCGATCAGCGAGGCGCCCGCGTCCAGCGCGTCCGCGAGGTACGTGTAATCGGTCTTGTCGTTGTATGTGTTGTGAATGCCGACGCCGGTGACGCCGGCCAGCGTCGCGGAGTCGATATCGGCGCCATGGGCGGGGGCCACTGCGCCCCCGAGGGCGGCAAGTACGAGGGCGCCGACAGCCACGAGCCAGGTACGCGGCCGGAACGGGGGCTTGGGCAGGGGCATCCCAGACTCCTTTAATTCGGTTGTTCATGTGGAGCGGGCCGACCGCGGGATCGGCGGCCTCAGGACTGGAAGCTACAGACGGCGTGCGTCCGCACAATTCCCTGCGGGCGGCATGCTGGCAACGCCTTGGTTAACGTTCGGAAATGTGTGATTGTGAGCGTTTACGTCGATTCATGATAGCCGGGAGACTAGCTCGCCGGCCAGAGCCGAGCCGCGTGCCTGCCGGCCCGTCGGCCGAAGAATGACCCCTCGCCGAGTTGGGTGCCCGAGCCGTATCCCTTGCCGTCCTGGGCGATGTTGGACGCGCAGGCTCCGGCCGCGTATAGCCCCGGGATGGCCGAGCCGTCGGGACGCTGCACCTGCGCGTCCACGGTGGTGCGCAAGCCTCCGAGAGTGAACCCGGCGTAGAGCGCGTGGCCGAGCCGCAGGTCGAAGACCGCCCACGGGCCACGGTCCTGTGGTGCCAGCCAGTCAGCGCTCTTGCGGAAGTCCGGGTCCTCGCCGCGGGCGGCATGGCGGTTGTACCTGGCCAGTGTCTTCCGCAGCGCCCCGGCTGGCATGCCGAGCCCTGCCTCCATCTCGGCCACGGTCTCGTAGCCGTCGAGGAGCGGCACAAGCGGCATCTCGGGCTGCTCCACGTGCGCGCTGTCGACGATGAGGTAGGCCGCGGAGTTGACCTGTTCCATCACCAAGTGTGATGTCCGTGCGTGATAGGAGTCCTCGGCCACGAAACGCATCCCACGGGAGTTGACGATGAGCCCGGTGAGCAGCACCGCGGGAGGGTAGAAGGGCGCGGTGATGAACGGCTCGTCCATGTGCTTGAGGCCGGCGCCTACCGACATCCCGAGCCGGATGCCAAGCCCGTCGTCGTAGGTCGAGCCGAGCGTGAAGAGCTTCGCGCGCAGTGCCGGGGTATACTCGGCGACCATCTCGGGGTTCATCACGAAACCTCCGGCGGCGATCACGGTCGCGCCCGCACGGAGAACCCCGGTGTCACCGAAGGAACGCCACGCCAGCCCGACGACCGCCCCGGACTCGTCGATCACCAGGTTGGCCGCGCCGGTCTCGTACCTCACCTCGACGCCGGCTTCCTCGGCCCGGTCGCGCAGCAGGTCCATCACCAGCTTCGCTCCCCCGGTGTCGCCAGGCACCGGGACCTTGTGCCCGCGCGGCGCCGGCTTCGCCTGATCCTTGAACGGCCACACCTTCTCGTTGCCGGTGAACATGAGCCCTTCGGTACCAGGCTGGATCACGGCCTTGTCGGGGAAGAAGGAGCGCTCAAACTCGAAGCCAAGCGACTCCAGCCAGCCGAAGTGCTCAACCGACCCCTCGCAGTAGGCGCGGATCTTGTCGTGCTCGGGCTCCTTCGACACCGCGACCAGGTACTTATACATCTCTTCCACGGAGTCCTCGTGACCGGTCGCCCGCTGAACCGCGGTGCCGCCGCCGAGGTAGAAATGTCCGCCCGCCATGCAGGTGGTCCCCCCGTGCACGGCCGCCCGCTCGAGCAGCAGCACCCGGGCGCCGGTCCTTGCCGCCTCAAGGGCGGCGCTTCCTCCGGCGATGCCGAAGCCGATGACGACCACGTCGTAGCGTTCTGTGCCGTCACCAAGTACCGAAGCCGGGAGCGGCGCGGGCAGGTCGGGCCGGGACTGGTCCATGTCGCGCTGTTTCATGTCACGCTGTTTCATGTCGCGCTGTTTCATGTCGCGCTGTTTCATGTCGCGCTGTCAGATCGCGATCCGGCCCGAGAGGCGGTCAAGGTAGGCCTCGACCGTTTCCGCAGGGGCGTCAGGCAGTCCCCAGAGGCACTCGGTGACGCCGGCCGCCGCCCAGGCGGCAAGGTCGCCCGGGGACGGTCTCGCGGCGACAAGCACCCGGATGTCGGGGGTGCCCGGCCGGTTCTGGTCGGCCCAGGCCTGCCGCAGGGCGGCGGCCTTGCCGTCGATGTCCTGCTCATCGGGGGTGGTTATCCAGCCGTCGGCGTGCCGCGAGATCCATGCGAACGTCTTCGGCCCTCCGCCGGCGCCGATGAGCAGCGGCACGTGCGCCTGCACCGGCTTCGGGAAAGCCCAGCATGGCCCGAACCGCACGAACTGTCCGTCGTAGGCCGCCGTCTCCTGCGTCCACAGCGCGCGCATCGCCTCGATGTACTCGCGCAGCACGGTGCGCCGCTTCCCGGCTGGAATGCCGTGATCGGCGAGTTCATCGGTATTCCACCCGAACCCCGCACCGATGGTGACCCGGCCACCCGACAAGTGATCAAGCGTGGCGATGGTTTTCGCGAGCGTGAGCGGGTCCGATTCCGTTGGCAGCGCCACCGCGGTGGCCAGCCCGATCCGCGACGTGACCGCCGCCGCGGTTGCCAGGCAGACCCACGGGTCGAGGGTGCGCTTGTAACGGTCGTCGGGCAGTTCGTCGCCGGTGCGGGGGTGAGCGGCTTCGCGTTTAACCGGGATGTGGGTGTGCTCGGGCACGTAGAAGGTATCGAATCCGCGTTCCTCCGCGGCCTTCGCCGCCCGAGCCGGTGTGATACCACGATCGCAGGTGAACAAGACGATGCCGTGACGCATGGCACAAGACTAGAACGTGTTTCAGTTTATGCGAAGACCGTACAGAATAGAGCCGCAGGCCGAATCCGGCAGCCCAGGTGCCGCTCGCGCCCGACATCGCCGCGTGCAAGCGGCTGGCGATCCGGTGCTTCCATAGCCAGTTCAGCCCGTGCATGAGATTCTGGCCGGCCACGACGGCCTAGCCTGGCTGGCGGGGTACCGAGACCCCGACTTCATCGCCGAGGTCTACGCCCACGCGGACGGCGACCGGCGTTCGGTGGCTCAGGCCGAGGACCTGGTTTGATCGAGGCCGTCGGCGTGGTCGTCCCGGCGCACGACGAGGAGGACCTGCTCCCCCGCTGCCTGGCGGCCGTCGGCCGTGCGGGACGCGAGCTAGCCGGCATGGGAGTACACCTTGGGCAGCCATGATCTTCAGCTCACGGCCAAGCAGAACGTAACTTCGCGACGTGGTCGGCAACAGGAAAACTAACCCGAAGAATTACTTTGCGGATGCCCGGATAACTCCCGGACTGACACGAATTGGCTTGGCGCGGGAACCCACGCGTCCGTTCCGAATGACCGGTTTTCGGCTTTTCTTGATCACACCTTCCTTGCGACGCCGCCCAGGTTGTTGCTCAGGTTTTTGGGCGGCCAGGGGATGTCGGGATCCATGGTCAAAGTTCCTTGCGGATCTGATTGAGGATCATGGTGGTGCCGATCGGCGGATCGGCCTCGGTGGTCAGCTGATTGAGCATGTTCCAGTAGCTGGCCAGGTCGGACGGGCTTGATGGATAGATGGCGCCGGTGAGCTGTTCGAGGTAAACCACATCGGGAAGCTGTTCCCCCGCGAATCGCAGCAGGACGACGGGGCCGCCGCCGACGGGATGGCCTCCGGAGCGGAATGGCAGCATCTGGAGGTTGACGTGGCGCAGCTTGCTTATCTCGAGCAGGTGCTCGAGCTGGGCGCGCATGACCGTGGTACCGCCAACCGGACGGCGCAGCGCCGCCTCGTCGATCACGGCCCACACGTGCGGCGGCTCGGCACGGTGCAGGATCTCCTGGCGGCGCATCCGGACCGCGAGCTGCCGTTCGGCTCGCTCGCCGCACGAGCCGCCGGGCAGGCTGAACACCGCCCTGGCGTACTCGCGCGTCTGCAACAGGCCGGGAATGAGCTGGAGGTCGTAGCTGCGGATGAGCCTGGCGGCCTGCTCAAGCCCGAGGTAGGACCGCATCCAGGCGGGCACCGCGTCGCCGTAGCTCTGCCACCAGCCGGGGACGTTGCCATCACGGGACAGCGCGAGCATGCTCTCCTGTACCGCCTCGTCGGCGGCACCGTACAACGCGAGCAAGTCGGTCAGGTCCCGTGCCTTGATCGGGGTGCGGCCAAGCTCTAGGCGAGCGATCTTCGACGGGGATGACCGGATCGCCGCGCCGGCGTCCTCGCGGGATATCTCCGCTTCCGTGCGAAGACGGCGCAGCTGAGTCCCCAGTCGTATCCGCGCGGCCGTCGGCCCGCTGTCAGCCTCATCGGACAATGCTCCCCCAAGCGCTACCTCACGCTGATTAAGTCCCGTGTGCGCCACGGTCATCAGCACTCCTTACTCGGCCAGAATCAATATGGTGTTCTGTCCGGCTCCCCGTTCTGCCGGGCACGTGACGCCAAATCATCCCATTTCATGAGCTCGCAAGGAAGCGGATGCAGGCACGTTATCGCGGGAATCGTGGCGGTTACCCGCGAGCGCGGCGTCGTTGCGAAATGGCCGCCCGCGACGTTGAAGCCGACGACAAAATCCGCGGGGTTGTTTATCCGCAGATCGTCGATACGGCGCGAGCCGGCCGGAGGTTCATCACCCGCGCCGTTCCTGCTGACCAGCCCTTGGGCGCGGATGCCACTTGCCACCCCTGTGGGTACTTAGTACCATCGGAATGGTACTAAGTACCGATAGGAGTGTTCTGTGCGCGACGCAGCCCGCAGCGAAACCGGCCCGGAGTGCGGCCAGGAGTCCGGCCTGCCGGTCCAGGTCCGCAAGTACCTGGCCGGCGTGTACCCCGACACCACGGCCATCTCCATGGTCAGTCCCGAATCCAACTCGCTGACCTATCGGGGTTACCCCGTCAAGGAACTGGCCCGCAGGTGCAGCTTCGAGGAGGTCGCCTACCTGCTCTGGCACGGCGAACTGCCCACCCCTGACCAGCTCGCCGCCCAGAACCGGGCCGAGCGCGCCCAGCGCGCCCTCGACCCGATCATCGCCGCCACCCTCATCGGCATGCCGCTCACCGCCCACCCGATGGACACCCTGCGCACCGCGGTCAGCCTGCTCGGCGCGAACGACCCGGTCGAGGATGACAGCTCCCCCGCTTCCATCCAGGCCAAGGCGCTGCGGCTGTTCGCCGTGCTGCCCGCGGTCATCGCACTCGACCAGCGGCGCCGCCACGGACTCGGCGCGATGCCCGCACGCGACGACCTTGGCTTCGCCGCGAACTTCCTGTTCATGATGTTCGGTAAGGTGCCGGAGCCAGCGATCGTCGCCGCGTTCGAGACCTCGCTGATCCTGTACGCCGAGCACGGCTTCAACGCCTCGACCTTCACCGCCCGCGTGATCACTTCTACCCTCTCCGATCTCTACAGCGCGGTCACCGCCGCGATCGGCGCGCTCAAGGGACCGCTGCACGGTGGTGCCAACGAGGCCGTGATGGACATGCTTGACGAGATTGCCATCTGCGACAACGCCGGGCCATGGCTCGACGAGGCCCTGGCGGACAAGCGGGTCATCACGGGCTTCGGCCACTGCGGCGACGGCGACTCTCGTGTGCCCGCCATGTACGCCGCGCTCGAGGAGGTCGCCGCGCTCCGCGGCGACGCGGGTCTCCTCGACATCTACGAGGCCCTCGCCAAGGCCATGTACGACGCCAAGGGCCTGCATCCCAACCTCGACTACCCCGCCGGCCCCGCCTACCACCTCATTGGCTTCGACACCCCGACGTTCACCCCGATCTCCGTCGCGGCCCGACTCCCCGGCTGGACGGCGCACATCGCCGAGCAGCTCGCGGCCAACAGTCTCATCCGCCCGCTGGCCGCCTACGACGGCCCCGCCGAGCGTCACCTGCGATAGCCACTCGACCCCTAGCCGCGCGACCAGCGGCGACCGAGCTTCGCGACCAGGGCACCTACGGCTATCTCGCGAGCAGCACGGCGGGCAGGCGGGCCGTGCAGCGCGCCGTGTTAGCCGGGCGACGCGTCCTGCGCACCATCCTCACCGAATGGCACCGCCGCTAACCCGCCGGGCCCGCCAACAGAAGACGGGAA
>Ga0302314_10023157_pt1 | contig 10149 bp, 5 predicted proteins | sample III_Palsa_N2_3_FD_200533 | JGI IMG/M metagenome (GOLD analysis project Ga0302314, IMG submission 200533) | Peat permafrost microbial communities from Stordalen Mire near Abisko, Sweden - III_Palsa_N2_3 | ecosystem: Environmental > Terrestrial > Soil > Palsa > Peat permafrost | place: Sweden...
GCGAAGCAAGAAGGCACATCATGACCCCCATGAATCAGAACGACCTCATTGAATCCATCGCCGGCATGCTGCAATACATCAGCTACTATCACCCGGTCGACTACATCACCAACCTGGCCCGCGCCTACGAGCTCGAGCAGTCGCACGCGGCGAAAGACGCCATGGCGCAGATCCTGATCAACTCGCGCATGTGCGCCGAGGGCCATCGCCCCATCTGCCAGGACACCGGCATCGTGACGATCTTCCTGAAAATGGGGCTTGAGGTGCATCTGGTCGCGCCGGACGGCGGCTCCGCCACAATGACGCTGCAGGAGATGTGCGATGAGGGCGTGCGCCGAGCCTATCTGAATGCCGATAACCCGCTGCGTGGGTCCATCTTGAAAGACCCGGCGTTTAGCCGGAAGAATACCGTCGACAACACGCCGTGCGTCGTCGAGGTAGCGCTCGTCAAGGGCTCGCAGATCGATGTGACAGTCGCTGCCAAGGGCGGTGGGTCGGAGGCGAAGTCGAAGTTCGTCATGCTGAATCCGTCGGACTCGGTGGCAGATTGGGTGCTGAAGACGGTCCCGACGATGGGCGCGGGCTGGTGTCCGCCGGGCATGTTGGGCATCGGCATCGGCGGCACGGCGGAGAAGGCGATGCTGCTCGCGAAGCAGGCGCTGATGGAAGATATCGACATGCAGGAGCTCAAGGCTCGCGGAGCGAAGACTAATATTGAGCAGCTGCGCATCGACATCTACGACCGCGTGAACGAACTCGGCATCGGCGCGCAGGGTCTTGGCGGCCTGACAACCGTGCTCGACGTCAAGATCCTCGACTACCCCACGCACGCCGCCAACCTGCCTGTCGCGATGATTCCAAACTGCGCCGCAACCCGCCACGCGCACCTCGTACTCGACGGCTCCGGCCCGGTCTTCCTCGATCCGCCGTCGCTCGAATCGTGGCCGAAGCTGACCTACGACGTCTCAACCGCAACGCACGTCAATCTGAACACTGTAACTGCGGCCGAAGTCCAGACCTGGAAGCCCGGAGAGGTACTGCTGCTAACCGGCAAGCTGATCACCGGCCGCGACGCCGCGCACAAGCGCATGACCGACATGCTGAACCGCGGCGAGAAGCTGCCGGTCGACCTGAACGGCCGCTTCATCTACTACGTCGGCCCTGTGGACGCCGTCCGCGACGAGGCCGTCGGCCCGGCCGGACCCACCACCGCAACCCGCATGGACAAGTTCACCCGGCAGATGCTCGCCGAGACCGGCCTGCTCGGAATGATCGGCAAGGCAGAGCGCGGCGATGCGGCGATCGACGCGATCCGCGACTACCATGCCGTGTATCTGATGGCGGTCGGCGGCGCGGCGTACCTGGTGTCGAAGGCGATCAAGCACAGCAAGCTGCTGGCCTTCGGCGATCTCGGCATGGAGGCGATCTACGAGTTCGACGTGGTGGATATGCCGGTCACCGTCGCCGTCGATTCGCAGGGCACCAGCGTCCACAAGACCGGCCCGGCCGAGTGGGCGAAACGTATCGCAGCGAGCCAAGAGTTGGGCGGGGTGGCGATTCTGGGGCAGTAGTGCCCCTCGGGTTGAACATTGAAGGGATTTGCATGACACAGCAACAAGCCGTTCGAATTGCGTGCCGATACGTCGTTGTCTTTCTCTTGATCGCGGCGGTCGGCGAGATCATTAGTGTCCCATCGGCACTCTTGGACCTACTGTTTGAACTTCGGCGAGCTTCCGCCAGCGAAGTTTTGAACGTGACCGGGACTGAGACGTCCGCGGTTCACTATCTCCGCATTGCGATCCTGGCGTCTTCTTCCCTCACCTTGCGAATCGCTCTGAATTTGAGTGGCGCGCTCTGGTTTTATCGAGGCGGACCGAAGCTCGAACGGTTCTTCGGTGGTGGAAATGAAGTGTAAGATAATCAGTCAAACCTGTAACTGCTCGGTCTGGACCACATGAGCCAAAATCTAGGATACAATGATCCCAGAGGTTCGTTATGATCGCACCCGGAGCTATCGCTGGTATTCTCGGCATTCAGGATGAGGTTCGGACAGTCGCCGATCTCGATTCTGCGGTCTTGCGCGGACTGTCCAAGCAGTCAGTCGTTCGTGTCGTGTCGCGAATCGCGTTGAATGATCGCGAAGCTCGCTGCTTGCGAGATCAGGTGGTACCATCGGCGACATGGAAGCGAACCAAGGGACGGCTGTCCCATCCAGCCTGATGAATGCGTTTCGAGTTGGCGACCGCAGACATGCAATCTTCGATCCGACGGGCGCGTTGTTGCACGGTGGGCGATGGAATTCTCCCGGGAGCGGTGTAATCTACGCGGCACAGACCTACGCCGGTGCGCTTCTGGAAGTGCTGGTCCATGCAAATCTTGGCTCCGTGCCCAGGAACCATGCCGTTGTCGAAATTGTTGTTCCTGACGATCTGGAAATAGAAACCTTGGTGCAAGCCGATCTTCCAGGATGGAACTCTGACGACCTCACGGTCAGCCGCCGCTTTGGTGACCAGTGGCTGGAAGAACGACGAACACCTGTATTGCTTGTTCCCAGCCTGGTTCTACAGGCAAGAGAGCGCAACATTCTGATCAATCCCGCACACCCTCAATTCCATCGAATTCAAGCCGGCGAACCAGAGGCGGTCGTATGGGACGTTCGCCTGTTTCCGGGAATCACCCCGGCTGGCTAATCTCCACCGTCCGCTTCCGCTCACGAATCCGCACCGCTGGCGATCCCCCATACACGGTCCATGGCTCCAGACTACGCGTCGCCACCGACGCCAGCCCCAGCACCGCGCCTTCCCCCACCTTGACTCCCGGACCAACGCACGCTCGGGCGCAGATCCAGGCATACGGGCCGATCTCCATCGCGTACGAGAGCAACGGGAAGGCGGGATCGTCGAAGTCGTGCGTCGCCCCACACACATAGCAGCCCTGAGACAAGATCGCGTGCGAGCCGAGCTTGATCGGCGACGGATTGTAGATTTCGGCACCGTCCCCAGCCGTCACCTGGTCGTCGCAGACGAGGTTCCACGGCGAATGAACGCGCGATGCCGGATAGAAGTGGCAGTTCGGTCCTATCTTCGCGCCGAATAGCCGCAACAGCATCGACCGCCAGGCGTGGAACGGACGCGGCGAGGTGCGGTACAAGAGCAGCCACACGATTCCCCAAACCAGCCGCTGCAGCCGATTCGTCAGCGAGAACGCCGGGCGAAGATACGGGTCTTCCGCGGTATCGGCCGAGATGTGGTCTGCCGCGTTGTAGTGTGCCTGCTTCGCCATCAGCGCGAACCTGCCTTGGGTGCAAAGTCGTCGAACAAGTGAAAGATGGCCGCTGCACCGGTGCGCATATCGTACCGCGCATAAAAGACTTCGAGGGCACGCCGGCCCATGGCTTCGCGTTGCGGGACGGGCATTTCAATCCAGTCTCTCACGAGGCTGTCGGTGCCTTGCTGGGTGTCCGGAACCATGAGGCCGGCGCCATCGGCTGCGATCTCGGGCGCGATGTTCACCTTATCGGCCAGCAGGACGGCCCGCCCGCAACTCATCGCCTCGGCGACGGCGATGCCGAAGTTCTCCTGGTGCGACGGCAGGATGAAGACCTCGCTGGCGTAGAACGATCCCCACTTCACATCGCCATTGAGCATTCCGGGCCAGTGTACGCGATCGGTCAGCCCGGCCTTCGCGACGATCGCCTGCAAATCGGCACTCCAGCCCTGCTGATCCGGGCCAGCCATCATAAGATCCAATTCGGGGTCGGCGGCGGCGTATTTCACGAACGACGCGATGAGCATGTCGCAGCCCTTTTTGCGATGGATGCGCCCGAGAAACAGGATGAACCGGCGGCCGCGCAGCTTCGGATAGTCCGCGTAGAATGCCTCGCGGAGCGCCGCGCCATCTTTTGGCGGACGGTTGGCGCCGAAGGGCACCAGCGCGCCCTTCCAGCTATGCAGCCAGAAGGTCTGCTCGGCGAGCCGCGATTCCGCCTCGGTGGTGAACAGCATCCGGTAGGCGCCGCGCAGCACCCAGTATTCCGCGAGTACCCAGTAGACCCACTTCTTGGCGTGCTTCAGCGGAAACGCCTTCTTGAAATAGGGGTCGAGCATGCCATGCGAGAAGACCAGGTAGGGTTTATGGCCGCCGAACGCCCTCCACGTCGCGTAGCTGATGTATCCCCACAGCCCGTTGACGACGGCGCCATCGAACCGGTCGCGATTGGCCTTCAGCCACTCCAGCAGCTTCGGATCGTAGCCATAGACCGATGTTCGCGAGCCAAGCGCATGGATAGGATAGGGGAAATCCTTGATAAACGAAGCGTCCGGATCATCCTGCGTAACGACCTCGGAGGTGTACCCCTCGGGGGCGTAATCCAGCATCACGCGCACGGACTCGGACGGGCCACCGGCCTTGGGGTCGATCGTGGCGATAACGTGGAGGATGTGCATCGAGTCGAGGATGGCCTTCGTGTTTATTCGGAGCTTTAGCTCTTGGCGGGCTTTATGTTCCGGCTCAGCACGCTTGTCCGCTTCCGTCGCGTCCTGGCGCGCTCGCTGGCGTGGTCGATCTTCTTCCAGAAGCCGACAAAATAATCCACCGCCGAGATGATCGAGACGGTCGTCATCCAGTAGATCGCGGCCAGCGCGATGAAGTGCACGCCGACGACAAAGCCGCCGTGGAAGTTCGGGAACCAGAGCCAGTAATCCCAGCGGTGCGCGAGAATCGCGGCGACTACGCTGACGATCTGGATGACCGTCTTCAGCTTGCCGATCTCGCTCGCGTCGATCGTGAAACCCTCGCTGGCGGCGATGGAGCGCAGACCGGAGACGAGGAATTCCCGGCCGATAATCAACACGGCGATCCACGGCGGGACGATCCGCGGGTTGTACGCGACGAGGATGATGTAGGCCGCGCAGATCATCAGCTTGTCGGCCAATGGATCGAGCAGCATGCCCATCGTGGTGATCTGTCCGCGCTTGCGGGCGAGGTAGCCGTCCAGGCCGTCTGTGATGCTGGCCGCGATGAACAGCGCCGACGCAGCCAGTTCCTGTTCTCCCGGCTGCTGGAACGGCGAATGCGGGCTCAGGAACCAGATGAGCAGGGGCACGCTGGCTATGCGGCTCATCGTGATGGAGTTAGGTAGATTCATGGGGCCAGGCTTTTCCAGGTGCTCCGAGCATAATGCCGAGGTGACGACGCGTATAACCGACTCTCACATTCTCCCATATCCCCGGCAAGTACCATTCCTTGGCTCAATCGTGCATGGTAAAGTCGCACCAATGGCGCTCCCAACCGCAAATCGAGCAAGACGGTAAACACCATGCGCTTCCCACACCCCGGCCGGCTGAGTAAGGCCCCGTATCACCTTGCGGCCGGTCTGACGTTTGGCTTGCTAGCTCTCGCGGCACCGATGGCGGCGCAGATGTTCCCTCAGCCGAAGGTAATCCCGGCGCAATCGTGGCCCAGCAACGTCCTCGCGGGCGACTTCGATGGCGACGGAAACCAGGACCTGCTCTACCTCCAGTTCGTGCCGAACACTCCGGCCGGGCAGCCCGATACCCTAGTCGAAATCGTTTATGGCGACGGAACAGGCGGCTTCACCACTCCCGTTCTGCAGGGAAGCATCTACTCCGTCGGCGGGATCGCGACCACGGTTGCCGACATGAACTCCGACGGCATATCCGACTTCGTCTTGGTCCAGGGACCGGTCCCACCTTCACGGGAAGACACTTATACTGTCTGGTTCGGCTCCATGCAACGCAAGCTACAACCCGCTTCCCCGGCTTCGATGTGGTCGTCGTACGGATCGGGAGTCTCCCATATCATGGCGCTGAACGTCTCGGACTACCAATACCCCGAACTTGTCGTGCTCGACAACGTCAATAACTGTGAGATCTTTTCAAGCGATGGGTCCGGCCACTTCAACCCGATCTTCGAATTCACCATGCCCGGGGGCACGGGACCCATCTTTTCGTACGATCTGAATGGAGATGGAAGGCCGGATCTCGTCGTACTAAGCCAGAGCGGACATGCCGTCGACGTCTATCTTGCCACCGGCTACGCACCGCCGTACGTTCCTGCAACCCGCTACACCGGCGTGAGCGGCGCCTACAGCATGCTGTTGGCGGACGTCGATCAGGACTCGCATCCCGATCTGGTCATCGAGGGCGCGAACGGACGCTTCGACATCTTCCACGGCAATGCCGACGGTACCTTTGCGACCACATCGGAGGGCGGAAGCGGATCTCTCGACGGCACTACTGGCAACGGCGGCCACCTGGTTGGAATCACGACGGTGGACAAAGGCACACGGCACAACTTCTACACCGCAACACCAGCCGGCGTCAGCGCACTGATCGGTCAGGGCAATCTAACTTATGTGCTCAAAGGCATCTACAACGCCGGCCCCGGCCGAACCTCGTACGCAATGGCCGACTTCAACGGCGACGGCAACCTGGATCTCGCGGTCGATTCGCCCGAGGGCATCGCGATGCTGTTTGGGAATTCCGACGGAAGCTTACAGTCCAGCGAGGCATTCGCCGCCGGACTGCCCGCCATGTCCGGTGCGCTGGGAGCATTTACCTCCAGCGGAAACCTCGATGCCGTCGTTTCGACTGCCGCGGCGCAGGCCCAATTTCTGAAGGGAAACGGCGACGGAACATTCACTTACGGCGGTTCACCTGGAGCCCCGGTTCCGACCTCGAGCGGAGCGCAAACCGGCATCCCGAACGTCATCAGCACTGTGCAGGTTGGCGACTTCAACGCCGACGGCAACCTCGACATCGCCCTCACCCAGGACGGCGCTATCGCTAACCTACCCACCGGCGGCGACGGCCTGTACCTCAATTTCGGCAAGGGAAACGGTACCTTCGCTGGCCCATCAGTCGTGACCACGCCTGCCGCCTACATCTTCCCAGGCTCCACCACCTGTTCGCCGTCTTTCCCCCACTATCCCGGCACATTTTTTGGCACAAGCGTCATTGGAGACTTTAACGGCGACGGCATCACCGAAATCGCCACCCTCGATCCGTCCGCCACTCGCGTTATGCTCGGCGTCAACGGAGCATCGCCCACCGTCGGGTTCCAGGCCGTCAATGGCACTCCGCCCAACTTCGTGCAGTGCTCGCTCGACGCCCACGACCTGATCGTCAAAGGCGACCTCAACAATGACGGCTACCTGGACCTTCTCGTCCAGCGCAACGGTAGTCTCGTTGAATACCTGAATGACGGCAAGGGGAACTTCACCGCGGCGGGCGATCTCCGTGCCAGCGGTTCGCCGCTTATCTCCTCCGGCAGCCTGCTCGCACCCGACATTAATCCGGTATTCGGCGGCAGGTCCGCCGCGCTCGGCTTCAACGCTTTTCCGGGCTCAGCCGTCGTCGCCGACCTGGACCGTGATGGCAACAACGATCTCATCGTCTCCTACGCGAACCTCTCGGCAAACCGCGCCGCGCCAACCTCCGCAGCGCCCAACTACATTTACATCTGGTTCGGATCGGGCGGAGGCAAGTTCCTTACGTCGGCGAGCCATCCAGTCAATCCAGTCGTGCTGACACCGTCGCGCAACTACTACCAGGTCGCTATCGCGGACTTGAACGGCGACGGAATTCCCGATCTCATCCTGAGCGACGGCTACATCCTGAGCGTTCAACTGGGCAATGGTGATGGGACATTCGGCGTCGAGACCCACTACCTCGCGGGGCAGGGGTTGAACACCATCTCGGTCGCCGACCTGGACCACAACGGCACGCTCGACCTCGTAGTCGCGAACGGCGGCACAGTGTGGGGCAATCCGGTCGCGAATCTGGACCAACCGCCCGCCACGCAGGATGTGAACACCGGCGGCATCACCGTGCTGTTGAATAAACCCTTGATCAATCTGCCGTTGATCACGGCAACTGTCACGGCAACCCCCGAGCCCTCCACCTACGGCAACCCCTTCAGCCTGACGGCGACCATCATGCCCTCGGTGATTGCGAATAACATTTCAGCCACCGGCTCCTTCAGCTTCACCGTCAACGGGATTTCGGTCGGTTCAGCCACCATCAGCGGAAGCACCGCGACCCTCCAGGTGCCGGCAAGCACCTACGCGACGCTTGCACCGGGCGTCTACACGCTCACCGCCGCCTACTCGGGCGACACCAACTGGGCGCCCTCGACGGTGACCGGCACGCACACCGTCTCGCTGCTTCCCACCACCACCAGTCTGCTCCTCTGCGTCGACCCGCCGGGTTCAAACTTCCCCTGCAGCAATCCCATCGCGAACACGCCGCTCATCTCGCCCATCACGATGTACTACGGGCAGAGCGTAGACGGCGTCGCCATCGAATCTGCGCTGAACCTGACCGGCACCATCACATTCCTTAGCAACACTTCGGTCTTCTGCACGCTGAACGCGAATCTGCAGCAGGGCTCGCAGACCTGCCCGCCAACCTCCGGCTTCTTTCCGGCCGGCACAACCACGGTCACCGCCGTCTACTCGGGTGACTCAGAACACGAAGCCTCGACCTCGAATCCCATCGTCGTGACAGTCTACCCCGACACCACGACCGCAACGGTGACGTCGTCGCTGAATCCTGCGATCGTCGGTCAGTCCGTCACCTTTGCGGCAGACGTTCAGGGCAACTTCGCCGTCGGCGCCGGCCAGGTCATCTTCCTCGACGGCACCACAACATTGGGCACCGCAACCCTCGACCCGACCGGCCACGCCACGCTCACGATCTCGACACTTGCAATCGGGACGCATCCCATCCGCGTCGCCTTCCCGGGCTCGCAGAACTTCAACTCCACCACATCCGTGACGCTGAACCAGGTGATTCTCGCCTCAGCCACGCCGCTCCCGAGCACCGTAACGCTCGCCTCCAGCATCAACCCCTCGACCCTTGGCCAGTCAGTCACGTTCACCGCGACCGTTACCGCTCTGGGAGCATTCCCGGGCGTCCCGACGGGGACCGTCACGTTCTTCGACGGCGCCATCAACCTGGGAAATACCGTTCTCAACCCAGCCACCGGCGTCGCAACCTTGCCGGTATCCACGCTTGCGATCGGCTCGCACGCCATCACCGCGATGTACTCCGGCGCGACCGGAAATGGGACAACCACGCCGACCATCCTGGCGAACACCTCAGCTGTGTTGACGCAGGTAGTGGTGTCGCCGATCCCGCCCAGTTTTACCCTCAGCGTAACCCCATCGCCAGTCACCATCGGCGCCGGCGACACGGGAATTTTGCTGGTGAACGTGCAAGCTCTGGGGGGATTTTCGCAGCCCGTCGCGCTCACCTGCAGCGGCCTACCCAGGGAGTCGACCTGCACCTTTGTCCAGCAGACGATTCCCGGCGGCGGCGGCTCGACGACGCTGCAACTCGCCGTCTCCGCACCGCACAACTGCGACAGCACCACGCCCTACTTCGTTAGCAGCACGGCCTTCGGCACTCCGGCCAAAATCGCCCTCTCGTCGCTGTTCGGCGGAGGCATCCTGTTCGCGGGCTTCCGTCGCCGCCGCAAGCTGCTCATCGGAACAATCTTCGCGCTGCTATTCAGCCTTTGCGGCCTCTCGCTTCTATCAGGCTGCGGAGCCTGCACCGATCTCGGAACCAAGCCCGGGGTCTACAGCTTCACCGTAGTTGGCACCGCGAGCGGCGAAGTCCAGACACAGAAGATCCCGCTGACAGTGACGATCCCATAAAAACAAAAGCCGACCGCGGATTCACACGGATGAACACGGATAAAACAGCCTTGTCTTAATCCGCGTAGATCCGCGCTAATCCGCGGTCGGTCTTTCCCTTTATGCGTACATTCCGCGCTGTCTCGTCGTGTGCGCCACGCGGTCGATCGCCAGCATATACGCCGCGATCCGATTATTCACCTTGTGCGCCTCGGCGTAGACCATCACGTCGCGGAACGAGTCGGACATGATCACGTCGAGCCGCTGATTCACTTCCGCTTCCGTCCAGAAGTAGCCCATCCTGTCCTGCACCCACTCGAAGTAGCTGACGGTCACTCCGCCGGCGTTGGCCAGGATGTCAGGCACCACGAAGATCTTCTTCTCTTCGAGGATGTCGTCCGCCACGTTGGTCGTTGGGCCGTTCGCACCTTCGCAAAGTATCTTGCAGCGCAGCCGGTGTGCGTTCTCGCTGGTGATGGCGTTTTCGG
>Ga0302314_10023158_pt1 | contig 10149 bp, 12 predicted proteins | sample III_Palsa_N2_3_FD_200533 | JGI IMG/M metagenome (GOLD analysis project Ga0302314, IMG submission 200533) | Peat permafrost microbial communities from Stordalen Mire near Abisko, Sweden - III_Palsa_N2_3 | ecosystem: Environmental > Terrestrial > Soil > Palsa > Peat permafrost | place: Sweden...
GGAGTACCGGCGCGGCCGCGTATTCGTGGCCGGCGACGCGGCCCACGTGCACAGCCCCGCCGGCGGCCAAGGCATGAACACCGGCATGCAGGACGCCTTTAACCTGGCCTGGAAACTGGCCCTGGCGTGCCGCGGCACCTGCACCGCAGACAATTTGCTCGACAGCTACAGCGCGGAGCGTAGCGCCGTTGGCGACCAGGTGCTGGCAGCCGCCGGCCGGCTAACCGCAATTGGGGTGATGAAGAACCACACGGCCCAAGCCGTGCGCAACCTGGTGGCCGGATTGGTGTTTGGCCTGGCCCCGGTGCGCCGGGCAATAGCGGACACGCTGGCGGAAATATCGATCGGCTACCCGCATAGTCCGCTCAATGGCCCCGGAACATACGGCGTCGGTGGCCCGGCGCCGGGTGAGCGCGTGCCACCGCTAGCAGGAGCCGCGCCGGTGGGAGCGGGGGACACACCGCGTTTCACGCTCTTCGCGGCCCCCAACGATACCGTGCTGGCGTTGCTGGCGGGATACCCGGCCCTGCTGGAGCCGGAATTGCGGGCCCCCTTCGAGAACAGCGGCCTGTGGGTGGTGCGGCCGGACGGCTACACCGCCTGCGTTGCCAGCGCGGGGAATGCGCAGGCCGTCGCGCATTACCTGCAGCGGTTTTGTTTGATTGGCAGTTAGCGGCGGGAGAGCCGAAGACAAGAAGAAAGCACTTCTTTTTGAAAAAAGAAGCAAAAACTTTTGTCCATTGGCGGGCGCGTTGCGGCAATGCGCACGCCTTATAAGCAAAAGTTTTTTGGTTCTTTTTTCAAAAAAGAACTGCCTGCCTTCACTTTATCTGATTCAATCAGACACAAAACAACATCATTTGAGCGATGCGAGATAAGCGGTAACTTCGTCGATCTGCTGCGGCGCCAGATTCTTGGCGTTTTCGTGCATTGTCTCGTTAGCGCGCGAGTTCACCTGGAACGCGTGCAGCTGCTGCTGCAAATAGAGCCGGTGCTGGCTCGCCAAACGCGGCGTCGCGTCGCTGCCCGCGGCGTTATCACCATGGCAGGCGGCGCACGCCGGGATGTCGCTGGCGGTCACCCCCTGTGCGAACAGCGTGCGGCCGGCGTTCACTAGCGCCGGGTCCTGTTCCGTCGGCGCGGCGGGTGCCTGCTTGGAATAGTAGGTGGCCACACCGTCGATCATGGGATCGGTCAACTTCGCCGCCATGCCCCACATATACGTGTGCGCATGCGGATCGGCGCGCGTATGGTCGCGGAACGATTTTAGCTGTACCACCAGGTAGTCATGCTGCTGGCCGGCCAGTATCGGAAAGGTGGAGTCGCCGTTACGGCCCTCCGGCCCGTGGCAGGACGAGCAGACCTGCACGGTGCCTTGCACAGTGTTTTCGTTGCCCACCATGGCCTTGTTCATGCAGCCCGGCAGCAACGCAGCCCCGGCCAGGGCCGCAGCGCCGGCCAAAAAGGCCGGAATGGAATGTTTCATCACATCTTCCCTTTGGGCCGCGGTTAAAAGGCGAGCCAGGCAAACAGATACAGTGTATTCGCACCTGTCGCGTTGTTGCCCGCGCCATCATAGTTGTTGGTGCCGCCGTTCAGACGAAGATAGTACGTGTATTGCAAACCAAACTTCACATTCAGCCACGGCCAGAAAGCCGGCCCGCCATGGTTGAACGGAATCCAGTCCAGCTCGCCGATGAATCCGTTCGAATTCGGGCTGTTCGACAGCGAGTTCGCGCCATACAGCGCCGCGTCGCCCGAACCGTGGATGTCGAAATAACCCAGCGTGGCCGCGTACGTCTGATCGTAATAGTATGAGGCCTTGGCATGGAAGGAACGAAGATGGTCGTTCTTGTGTGACGCCAGGCCCAGCGCCTCGCTCGCATCGAACGCGTCGCTTTCGGTGATCAGGTCGGCCTGCGCCGTCACGCCATTCACGCCGGCCAGATATTCGAACTGTGCATCAACGCCCACATCGGTGACGTGATCCGTGCCGAAACCGACGATGCCGCCTGGCACGCTGGCCGCGTGCAGGCCGAACGTGCCGATTTCCAAGCTATTAGGCCCCCATGTCGGCTCCAGAGCCACGCGCCAATACGGCGCCACGCCGTTGATGGGGTTCGCCGGATTCGGATTGGCGCCCAGCGCATCGAGCATGCGGCCGTCAAGCGACCGGTAGCCGCCTGCCTCAATATACAGCAGCCGGTTCCAATACACATACGGCTCAAATCCCACCACTTGCTGGGCCAGACCACCTTCAATCAGCGTGTGCGCGGCCGGTCCAGGGGCCAAGCCGGAGACAAGCCACGGGTACCCCCAGGCCGGCGTGGAATTCCAAACATCGGACACGGTGGGATTATTGTTCAGGCTGGCACCGAAAACGGTTTCGTAACCGCCGATCTTGAAGGCCTGAGCATAGCGGATGTCGGTATTGTCCCAGCTCGCACTCTTGTCGATATTGTTGTAGGTGAGCTGGCCGAACATGCCGAGATGCGGCAGCAGCACGCCGCCATAAAACACACTGGCAAAATCATAGGCGAAATTGTTGTTGTCGCCGAAATGCGGTGCCGCGCCGCCTTGCTGGTTTTGCTGCGTGTTGGTGAACGATCCCACCATCATCATCGCCAGCGGTGGCAGCTTGGATTGGCCACCGCCAAACGTGTAGCCGTTCAGTTTGAACTGCCGCCCGTAAGGTGTCAGCTCGGGAAAACTCGTATGGCACGCGGCACAGGCCTGGCCCGTCTGTCGCGCGTAAATCGGAATGGCTTGCGCCGCCCGCGGGCCACCCAGGGCCGCCAATGCCGCCAAGGCGGCCAGGGCCGCGCGCTGCCGCCCCGCCATTGTTGTTTGGGCCATGACCCCTCCCGCACAGCGGGTGATGTTTCCCGCCAAGGCTGCTTTCTAGCATGGTTGCGGTTGCGTGCGTTGATCTATGTCATGAAAACGAGCTGTTTCGGCGGACCGATGATCGTTTGTGGGCCGGATGGCACCCTACCCATGCCCCGAGGGCTACCGCCAGCGCCCAAGGCTGGGTGGGACGAAGCCGTCCCCCCAGCCCCCGCGGCTTCTGTTTGGGGCGAGGATCGGATGACGTGCTACCTCGCCTAGCGCGTTCAGGACAATGTCGGCACGTTCCGCAACTCAGCCCTTTGGCAATACCAAGACCCCGGCGCCTAACGACACACTGGCGTCCGGCGCACAAAAAATATTAGGCGATGGCGGCGTCAAGGCTGACGCAAGGCACCTCTATGAAAACGCAACTCTCACTCTAGAACGTTTTGACTCACACACGATGGTGACGGATGCGGCCCCGGCCCTTACAAGTTGATGTTTAATTTCGGACTATCGAACTTGAGGCTGTGGCATTTCGTTCTGGTTCCTAGAGGGATTGACGAGTGTTTGGAGCTTGAACGCGCGAGCCAGGATGACACCAAGGCTAGAATCGCTGCTATAAACAGAAATAAACTTGTTTCGTACGTAGTATTTCATAATTTCATTTGCGATGACATCGGGGCGCGTGCGCTCAGCATAGCCACACATTCAAATGTCATCTTTCACCTAACGACACAGGCAACTAGGCTGATATATACAGTGCTCGGCAAATCATACGGAGATTCCTACCTCGCTCACCTCCTCAAGAATCTTACCAAATGCAATGATGTTGTGACTGGAGTTGGCGCGTTTTCCCCGGATCTTGGGGCCATCGCGACGAGAGGCGTCTATCTGACGTCTAGGCGCACAACGTAACCCGTCATTGTAGCGACCCCGACCGATTTGTGTTTCCACAAAGTCATTGAAATGTTCGCCAAAACTGAACGAGCTATTCTTGCTCATCGGGCTAAGCTCCAAGCCCGTTCATACCAAATAGAGCCGCCCCCATGCGCAAACAAATGGGGTCTGGGGACTAGTCCCCAGCGGGGTCCAGGGGCAGAGCCCCTGGCCTTACCCCTTTACCTCAGGCGTTCAAAGGCGACCAAGCCGGATCCGAAGCATCCGTAGGCGTCTGCACCTCGCGCTCGTTAAACCCGGTGATATCGATCGACACCAACCGCGAAGAATACCCATGCCCATACTGATCCTGGCTCCGCGTTTCGCGCCAGAACATCAGCACCCGCCCATTCGGCGCAAAGGTAGGCCCTTCCACCGAAAAGCTTTCCGACAGGATCCGCTCGCCGGTGCCGTCCGGATGCATCACGCCGATGGCGAACGTGCCGCCTGAAAACCGCGTGAACGCAATCAGGTCGCCGCGCGGCGACCACACCGGCGTCGCGTACCACCCATGGCCGAAACTGATCCGCTTCGCCCCGCCGCCGCCGGAACCCATGATATAAAGCTGCTGATCGCCGTCACGGTCCGAATTGAACACGATCTGGCTGCCATCGGGGCTGTAACACGGGCTGGTGTCGATGCTGCCGGAGCGGGTCAATTGCCGCGTCGTGCGGGATGCCACGTCCACCACGAAGATGTCCGAACCACCCCCGCGCGTGGCCGACATGATGCAGCTGCCGCCATCGGGGCTGAAGCGGGGCGCGAAGCTCATGCCCTCGAATTCGCCCAGCGAGGATTGCCGGCCGCTCACTGGCGTAGCTCATGAAGGCGATTTCGTCGCGCACCGGGTTGAAGCGCGGTGTCAGTACCAGCCAGCTGCCATCGGTCAGCACGCGGTTATTGGCGGCGTCCTGGTCCATGATGGCCAGCCGCTTGGTTTGCCGGCCGCGCGGGCCGGTGGCGGCCACATACACGATGCGGGTGTCGAAATAGCCCTTTTCGCCCAGCATGCGCTCGTAGATCACGTCGGCGATGATGTGGCCGATGCGGCGCACATTGGGGCTGGTATAGGCCGTGCCCTGCAGCTGCTGGCCGGTCAGCACATCCCATAGCCGGAATTCCACGCGCACCTGACCGCCGCCGATTTCGGTCACGTTGCCCGTCACCAGCGCCTGGGCGCCGATGGCTTTCCAGTTCTGGAAATTGGGCGCGGTAGGGTTGGCGTCGGCGGCGGAGATGAACGCCGCCTGGTCGATCGGCTTGAACAGACCGCAATTCAGCAGATCGGCCGTGATGACACTGTTGATTTCGGTGGCCGCGGCCGAGTTGCCCAGCACCGGCAGGGCGATGCGGATAGGGTCGGTTTGGGCGTGATCCACATCGATCACCGGCTGGCTTCCACCAGGGGCCGGAGCCGGACCGGAAGCAGGGCCGGCCATCGGGGCTGGCGGCGGCAACTGCGCCAGCGCACTACCGGCGGCAAGCACACCCGCGGCGCCAAGGAAACCACGTCGGTAAAGCGACGGGGAAAGGATCATACGCAGGCCTCCATTAAGGTCTAAATCTGAACGTCAATTCTTGCGACGGCTTGCCAAGCATATCCGGCGGTACCGGCAGCTTGGCGCAGGTCGGATCCATGACGGCGCGCTCCGCACGTTCAGCAAACGCGCGAAACGCCGGATCGGCACCAGCGCGGCCTGTATCCGTGTCGGAAAGCTTCACGTCGCGTGCTTCTCCGGTCGCATCGATCGTCACTGTTATAGTGGCGACGTATGTCGCGTAGTCGCGCGCTTCGGTGTCTTCGCTGTAACACCGGCGTACCTCGTCACCGATCTGCCGGCGCTGGCCGTCGCTCAACTCGCCGGTCAGGTTGCCCGATTTGGCACCGCCGCCGTTCAGCTTGCCGCCCCGCTCCGGATTGTAGCGGTGGGTCGGCGGCTTGATCTGCGGCTGGTCGGCGGTGAATTTCTCCAGCGTGTTCAGCAGCGACGAGGTGTCAGGCACCGCAGCCTTGGTCTCGTTGGGCTGCGTGCGTGCCGATTTCACTGGCGGCTTAACCGGCGGCGTTGGCGGCGGTTTCGTCCTCGTGGGCGGCGGCGGCGGCTTGGGCGGCGCTAGTGCAGGCTTGGGCGGCACCGGCGGCACGTCCTTCGGCGGCGCCGGCACTTCCTCCACCTTGGGCGGCGGTGGGGGCGGTGGAGGCGGCGGTGGTGCCACCTCAAGCGGCGCCTTGGCTGGCGCTTCCTTGGCCGGATTCATTGTCGCGGGCGCCTCGGTGGCCGTCGGGGCGGCCACTTTGCCGGGCGTCTCACCCTTCTGGGCGTTATTCGAGTGCCCCTCGAAATCCATCTCAACCGACACGTCTTCAGGCGGCGCCGGCGGAATGGAGCGCGGAATCGTCACGATAAGGGTCAGAAGCACAGCCAGATGCAGGGCGGCCGAGAAGGCCGCGCCGCGTTTCAGGCTGCCTCCCTTCTGCCATGTGGCCATAGGAAGCGGCTCAGCCCCCCGGCTTGGGAGGCGCGCTACCCGATTCGGCCAGCAGGGCTACCTTTGTGAAGCCGCCCTGCGAAATGGTTGCCATCAGCTGCATGATGTCGCCATAGGCGACCGCCTTGTCGCCACGCACGAAAATGTGCCGCTCATGGTCAGTGCCGGCGATGGCGTTCAGCTTCGTCACCAAATCAGGCAGCGCCACTTCGCTATCCTGCAAGTAGATTTTGCCGTCCGCCTTCATGGAGATCGTCAGCGGCGCGCTGTCTGAATTGAGCGTTTTCAAATCCGCCTTGGGTAAATCCACGCTCACGCCGGTAGTCATCAGCGGCGCCGTCACCATGAACACGATCAGCAGCACCAGCATCACGTCCACCAAAGGCGTGACGTTGATTTCCGCCATCGGGCGATAGCGGCCGCGCCCGCCCCGGCCGATCAACCCGCCCGCCATTAAGGCTTCTCCTCGCTCTGCCGGGAAAGGATCGCCGAGAACTCCGAGGCAAAGCTCTCCAACCGCGAGGCGAAGCGGGCGAGGCTGGTGCTGATCTGGTTATAGGCCAGCACGGCCGGAATGGCGGCCACCAGGCCGATGGCGGTGGCGAACAGTGATTCCGCGATGCCTGGCGCCACCACGGCCAGATTGGTGTTGTGCATGGCCGCGATTGCCGAGAAGCTGTGCATGATACCCCATACGGTGCCGAACAGCCCCACGAACGGGCCGATCGAGCCGACGCTGGCCAGGAACACCATCCACCGCTCCAGCCGCTCCATTTCGCGCACGATCGTCACGTTCATGGCGCGGTCTATGCGCGAAGCAACACTGCCGCGCGCCATGTCGGCGCCCACCACGCGGGCGCTGCGCCGCCACTCGGCCATGGCGGCGCCGAATACGGCTGCCATGGGGTGCGACGGCCGCGCCCCTTCCTGGTCGTACAGGGTCTCCAGGCTGCCGCCGGACCAGAACCGGTCCTCAAAATCGTCGGCCGTGCGGTTGACCCGCCGCAGCGCCGTGATCTTCTCGAACACGATGGCCCATACCCACACGCTGGCCAGCAACAGCAGCAGCATGACGAGTTTGACGACCACGTCCGCCTGCAAGAACAGGCTGACCAAGGAGAGGTCGCCCCCGGGGGTACCCAAGGGTGTAGCTGCGATCGGCTCCAAGAAAAGCTCTCTCCTTCAGGCGGCCTGCGCGGCCGCAAGCGCGGTTCGCCAGGCCTTGGGGATGCGGGCGGGGGTGCCGGATGTAACCTTGACGCAGACGAGCATGACGCGCGCCACGGCCACTGGTGCCCCCTCGATCGAAAAACTTTGCCGCAGGGTGACCGTGGCGCCCGTATCCGACAGGGTTTCGGTACGAATCGTCAGCAGATCATCCAGGCGCGCGGGGCGCAGATACTCCAGTTCCGCGCGCCGTACCATGAACATAACGCCATGTTCGCTCATCATAGCTGCATGGGGCAGGCCTGCGTCACGCAGGGCCTCGGTTCGGGCGCGCTCGGCAAAGGCCAGGTAATCCGCGTGATACACCACGCCGCCGGCGTCGGTGTTCTCGAAATACACGCGCAATGTGTGCTCGTGCGCGATCATGAAGCTTTGTCCAGCGGCTCTGAAAGCAGGTCCGGCTGAGCTGGAATCGGGGCTGGCGGCTTCATGCCAAGGTGCCGCCAGCCAGGTTCGGCCAGCATGCGCCCGCGATTGGTGCGTAGAACAAAACCCTCCTGAATGAGGTAGGGCTCAATTACATCCTCCAGCGTATCGCGCGCCTCGGCCAGGGCGGCCGCCAGCGTTTCCACGCCCACCGGGCCGCCGGCATGGTGCTCGGCGATACGGCGCAGATAGCGGCGGTCGGCCGCATCCAGGCCCAGCGCATCCACTTCCAGCCGGGTCAACGCCGCATCGGCCGCCACGCGGTCCACGGTAAGAGTGCCGGCCACGTGGGCGATGTCGCGCACGCGCCGCAGTAACCGCCCGGCGATGCGCGGCGTGCCGCGGCTGCGGCGGGCGATTTCGGCGGCGCCGTCCTGAGTCAGCGAAAACCCAAGCTTCTCGGCGCCGCGCGACACGATTAGCGTCAGCTCGGCGGGCGTGTAGAACACCAGGCGCAGCGGAATGCCGAAGCGGTCGCGCAAAGGTGTGGCCAGCAGGCCCGCCCGCGTGGTGGCGCCCACCAGCGTGAAGGGGGACAGGTCGATGCGCACGCTGCGCGCGGCGGGGCCCTCGCCGATGATCAGGTCGAGCTGAAAATCCTCCATCGCAGGGTACAGCACTTCCTCGATGGCGGGCTGCAGACGGTGGATTTCGTCAATGAACAGCACGTCGCGGGGCTGCAAATTGGTCAGGATGGCGGCCAGATCCCCGGCGCGCTGGATCACCGGGCCGGAGGTGGCGCGGAACCCCACGCCCAGCTCGCGGGCGACGATCTGCGCCAGCGTGGTTTTGCCCAGGCCGGGGGGGCCATGCAGCAGCACATGGTCCAGCGCCTCGCCTCGGGCGCGAGCGGCCTCGATGAAGATGGACAGGTTTTCGCGGCTGGATTGCTGGCCGACGAATTCGCGCATGGTCTGCGGGCGCAGGCTCGCCTCGCCGGCATCCTCCGCCGTACGCTCCGGGGTGAGGGCGCGGTCTTCGTCGTCAGGGTTGGACCAAGTGGACACGCGGTTTGGGTAGCAGGGGGGGCGGAGTCGGGGGGGTTAAGGATGCGAAAGGAAAAGGAAGGCTGGGTGGAGTGAAGCCACTCCCCCCAGACCCCCCTGCTTCTGTTCGAGGCCTTGATGACGGCCTCGACCTAATAAGGGCCGGGGGGTCTGGGGGGGACGGCTTCGTCCCACCCAACCTTCCTTCCCGTGTGCCGCCACAAGCGCCAAATGGACCAAATCGCCACGCCGACGCAGCCCACATTTATCACCGCCTCGATTTGCATGCCGCTATCGGCGGCCAGCATCGCCGGTGTGTAAAAGCCATGCAGAACGTTGAAATAGATATCGATTAACGCCAGGAACAGCAGCCCGCCCCCGGACACCAACCCGAACAGCACCGCCTTCGGATCGCCCGCCCACAGGTAAAGTGCCGCGATCGCCGCTGTGATGGCCACAAACCCGTCCGCCAGCGGAAACGCGGATTCAAAGCCCATGTAGACCGCCACCAGCGGCGCCAAAGCGGGCCCGGCCGCGGCGTGGGCGAAATCCGGCTTGGTTAGGTCGGTCAAAAAGAACGCGATCCAGTAGGCGCAGATCACCCCTGCAATGCCGAACAGCAGCACGCCGGCGTGCACACGATCGCCAAGCCCCGGATGGCGTTGGGGCGTCACGCCCCGCGGCCCGTCAGCGCGGGCAAATGGGCGATGGCCTGGGTGATGACCGGCACGAAGCCCCAGGCGACGCCCACCAGCGCTGCCTTGTCGATCGGCCGCGTCAGCCCCAACAGGCCCGTTTCCGGCCACGACCAGCTGTGCAGCCGAAATTCATTCAGACCTTCATAGGCGATGCCAATCACCGCCCCGGTCATCAGCAGCACCGGCGCGATGCTGATGACCGGCAGATGCGCACCGATCAACCAACCGACGCCCACGCCCTGCACCACGCCAAACATCAGCAGCACGTTCAGGATGGGCGATGCCACGTTCCGGTATACCCAGATGCGCAGTACCCGCGCCACCAACTCGGAAGCCACGCCCAAGGCAATGGCGATCAACAGGTATTTGGCGGGCTCCGGCATGGCCGTTTCAGCCTCCCCCGCCGTTCAAAGCGGCCTAGAGCCCCGGTGCGGCGGCCGGGCGCACGCCCAGCACATGGGCGATGGCGTAGGTCAGGTCCGGCCGGTTCAGCGTGTAGAAATGGAACTCGTCGATGCCATTGGCCTGCAGCAGCCGCACCTGCTCGGCGGCCA
>Ga0302314_10023160_pt1 | contig 10149 bp, 12 predicted proteins | sample III_Palsa_N2_3_FD_200533 | JGI IMG/M metagenome (GOLD analysis project Ga0302314, IMG submission 200533) | Peat permafrost microbial communities from Stordalen Mire near Abisko, Sweden - III_Palsa_N2_3 | ecosystem: Environmental > Terrestrial > Soil > Palsa > Peat permafrost | place: Sweden...
GTTCCTGCTGTTCATCGGCTACATGGCCCTGCGCGCCAGCATCGAGGATGAGGCCAAGTCCGCGCGCGCCGGCGAAATCCTGGCCCTGGTCGGCCTGGCAAACCTGCCGGTCATCAAGTTCTCGGTCGACTGGTGGAACACCCTGCACCAGGGCGAATCGATCTTCCGCGCCGGCGGACCAACGATCGCGGCGGTCTACCTGGTCCCTCTGGTGCTGATGGGCGCGGGCTACAGCGCGGCCTTCGGGGCGCTGTGGCTGGCGCGCACACGAGCTGAACTCTGGCGTCGGCGCGCCGCCAGCCTGCGCCTCCAGGCGGCGCTCTAGATGGCCGCCGATCTGGCGGCCTCGCTGTCGGCCATCGGTGGAAAGTACGCCATCTTCGTGTGGCCGGCATACGGGGCCAGTGTCGTCGCGTTCGCCTGGATGGTTGGCGACACGCTTTGGCGCGGGCGGGACGCGCGCCGGGAGGCCGAACGCCTGGAGCGCGACGCGCGAGCCGCGCCGGGGCCGGGCGCCGTCCCGCCATGAACCGCATCGCGGCCCTTCTCCCGCTCGCGGCGTTGGCGGCGCTGATCGCGCTCTTCGCCGGCTGGTCGCTATGGCGCCAGTCACAGGTGACGCCCATGGCCATGGTGGGCAAGCCGTTGCCCGACCTCACCCTGGCCCGGCTGGGCGGTGGTCACGCGGCGCTGCGCGTCGCGGCGAAGGGTCCGGCGCTGGTGAACTTCTACGCCTCCTGGTGCGCCCCGTGCGCACAGGAGGCGCCGGCCCTGATGGCGCTCAAGGCCGAGGGCGTACGCATCGTCGGCGTGGCCTACAAGGACGACCCGTCGGCCGCGAGCGGCTTCCTCGCGCGGCTGGGAGATCCCTACGCCGACGTCCTCACCGACGCCGACGGTCGCGCGGCGATTGAGTTCGGGCTCACCGGCGTGCCGGAAACCTACGCAGTGGACGCCCGGGGCATGATCCGCGGCAAGCGCGCCGCGCCGATCGACGCGGCCGACGCCGAGAGCCTGCTCGCCGCCGCCAGCCGCTGAAGGGCGTCAGGCGCTGAGGACGTCAGGCGTCGATCAGGTCTTTCGACTTCTTTTTCTGTTTCTTCTGCTTCTTCTCGGCCTCGACCGTCTTCGCCGGCTTGTCGGCCTTCGCCTTCGCGGCCTTGGTCGCGCCGTCATCCCGAGACCTAGCCTTCCCCCCCTTGGCCTTTTCGACCGTCTTGACCGACTTATTCTTAGCTTTGATCGCGGCAGGATCGTCGGCGACGGCGGCCAGGGCGGTGAGCGTCTTGAGGAAGGCTTCGCGTTTCTTGGGCGACAGCACGGCCAGGAGCCGTGCGTCGGCGTCCGCCGCGGGCTTGGCGCCATGGTCCAGAGCCTGACGTCCGACCTCGGACAGGCGCACCGAGTTGGCGCGGGCGTCGGTGGTCGATCGTTCGCGGACCAGCAGACCCTTGGCCAGCATGCGAGCGACGAGATCGGCGAGGGTCGAGCGGTCGATCCCGGTGGCGCGCACGAGGTCGTTCTGGGTCATGCCGTCGCCGGCGCTCGCGGCGGTCAGGACCGTGTACTGCCGCTGGGTGATCGCCGCCGGTCCGACCGCGTCGGTGTGAAAATCCAGCGCGAGTTGCAGGGCCCGGTGCAGCAGATGCGTCACCGACCCGCTCAGGGCGTCTCCCGAGATCTTAACCTTGCCCTTGGCCATGGCGCGCCCCTCTTCGCCGACCCAACGTGACGATCTGGACCTTATCTCACTTTCACGTCCGTTTGACGACAGACCATCCGTGGTCGTCTCAAGAAAACTTACAAGCCGGGCTCCGGCGGCTCCGGCGTTTCGACCGCGCCGCCGGCGGCGTTGTGCTTGAGAAGAAACGGCGTTTGCGCCACGGCGAAGACAACGGCGGCTACGATCACGACCACCCGGAACGTGGCCCAGATTTCGGCCGTCTGCGTGCGGCGAACGATCTCATTGGCCACAGCGCACGACCACCAGAACAGGCCATAGCGAATGGCTAGAACGGCCCAGGCGCGATCGCTGAGATGGAAGCTGCCGCCGAGGATCAGTTTCAGCGGATTCTTGTTCAACGCCAGGCCGCCGAACAACGCAGCGCCCAACAGCCCATCGACGATCGTCATCTTCATCTGAAGGATGTCGGGACGGTTCAGCAGCAGGCTGCCGCCACCGAACACCAGCGCCAGCGCTCCGCTCACCGCCGGGAGCGGACGAACGCGGCGCTCGATCGCGAAGTTGAGCGCCAGGCCCAAGGCCGCGCCGCCAACGACGAACCATGTCGCCATCCGGAAATTCCGGGTGACGAGGAGAACGACGAGGAACGCGATCGCCGGCGCGCCGTCCACGGTCCAGCCGACCCATTGCGGCGCGCGCGCCCGATCAGCCATCGACGGTATCCTCCAGGCCGACCAGGGACCGCGAGAAGGCGCGCGCATCGAACGGCTGCAGGTCGTCGATCCCCTCGCCGACCCCGATCAGCTTTATGGGCGAATCCGAGGCCTGGGCCACCGGCACCAGCACCCCACCGCGCGCCGTGCCATCGAGTTTGGTCATCACGATACCGGTCACCCCCACCGCATTGCCGAAGATGTTCTCCTGCGCCAGCGCGTTGCGTCCGACCGTGGCGTCGAGCACCAGCAGCACCTCATGGGGCGCATCCGGGTCGAGCTTGCGCACCACACGGATCATCTTGGTGAGTTCGTCCATCAGACCCTGCTTATTCTGCAGCCGTCCAGCGGTGTCGATGAGCAGCACGTCGTAATGTTCCGCTTTCGCCTTCTCGAGCGCCTCGAACGCCAGGCCCGCCGCGTCGGCGCCGGGGGGACGGGAGATGAAGTCCGCCCCCGAACGATCCGCCCACACCGCCAGTTGCTCGACCGCCGCGGCGCGGAAGGTGTCGCAGGCGGCGATCAGCACCCTGGCCCCGGAGGCGGTCAGGCGCGAGGCGATCTTGCCGACGGTGGTGGTCTTGCCCGACCCGTTGACGCCGATGAACAGGACCACGAACGGCCTGGGCCCGGACAGCGGATCGAAGCGCCCCTCGCGCGGAACCAGTTCGTCCGCGACCGCCCGGGCCAGGGCTTCCTTGATTTGAACTTCCGTGGACGACTTTCCAAACCGCTGCTCGGCGAAGGCGGCGGCGATCCTCGCCGCCGCCTTCGGCCCCAGGTCGGCCTCGATCAGCATCTCCTCGAGGGCGTCGATCTGTACCTGGTCCAGGGGCCGGGCGGTGACCGCCTGCGCCACCTGAGAGGTCATCTGCCGCGACGTGCGCGCAAGGCCTCCGCTCAGGCGCTTGAGCCATCCGCCCTGTTGTTCGGTCATCGCGGGGGTTTAGCCGAGAGGGAGGCGCGCGGGTAGGGGCCGCGCGGCCGAGTGCTTTCGCGGCGGGCGCGGCGCCCGATATCCACCTAGCCCAGTTCTGTGAGCCGCCGTGTCAGCCACAACCGTTCGGCTTCCGCCGGCGCGAGCGCGAGCACGCGCCGATAGGCCTCGCGGGCCTGCTCGCGCTGACCCGCCCGGCGCAGCAGGTCGGCCATGACCGCGTGATAGGGCGCAAAGCCGGCCAGCGCCGCCGGATCGAGCGACCCGAGTTCACGCAGAGCAGCAGCCACGCCCGACACCTCGCCCAGCGCCACGGCCCGGTTTATGCGCACCACGACATCCTCCCGGTGGGCGAGCAGTTGATCGTAGTGCGACAGGACGGCTGGCCACGGGGCCGGCGCGTCAAGGCTGGGCCGAGCGCACCAGAGACCGTGCAACCCGGCCTGAAGGGTGCGCGCGCCGGCCGGGCCGAGCGATCGCGCCTTGGCAAGGAAGGCGTCGGCCTCGACGATCAGGGCGCGACGCCAGAGCCTGGGGTCCTGCTCCGACAGCGGCACCATCGCGCCGTGCTCGTCGAGCCGGGCAGGGCGGCGAGCTTCGGCGTAGCGGACCAGCGCAGCCAGGGCGTGGGGCTCGGCGTGGGTGGGCAGAAGCTCGGCGAGCACCCCGGTGAGGTCGAGCATCTCGCGGGCGAATCCGGCGTGGGCGCTCGACCCGGCCGCATCCTCGTGCGCCTTGGCGTAGGCCACTTCCAGGGTCGAAAGCACCGCGTCGAGCCGCTGGGTCCATTCGGGTGGCCGCGGGGTCTCGAACGGCACCCCGGCCCGCGCGATCTTGCGCTTGGCCCGCGTCAGTCGCTGGGCGAGCGCCGCCTCGGACACCAGGAAGGCGCGGGCGATCTCGGGCACGCTGAGGCCGCACACCAGTCGCAGGGTGAGGGCGGCGCGGGCCTCGGCGGCGACCGCCGGGTGACAGCAGATGAAGATGAGCCGCAGGCGCTCGTCCGGGATCAGCGCGTCTTCAGCCGCCGGCTCGGACACGTCAGGTCCGCTGATGGAGGGCGCCCAGCGGTCGCGGACCTTCCGTCGGCGCACGGCGTCCAGGGCGCTTCGTTCGGCCGCGCGGTACAGCCAGGCTGCGGGATCGCGCGGCTCGCCCGAACTCGGCCACGCCCGAGCGGCCCTGGCGCACGCCTCGGCGAACGCATCCTCGGCGATGTCGAGGTCGCGGAAGCGGGCGGCCAGGGCGCCGATGATGCGCGCCCCCGCCGCCCTGGCCGTCCGATCCAGACAGCCTCCGTTCACGCTCCCACGGGCCGGATCTCGACGCATCCTTGGCTCAGCATCGGGATCTTGCGCGCCGCGGCGATGGCGGCGTCGAGATCGGGCACATCGATGAGATAGAAGCCGCCGAGCTGTTCCTTGGTCTCGGCGAAAGGACCGTCGTGCAGGCTCTTCTCGGCCCCACGGGTGCGCACGGTCGTGGCCGTCTGCGGCGACTCGAGCCGCGAGCCCCCGACGATGGCGCTACCCATGTCGACGGCGAAGGCCCGGTGACCCTCCATCACCCCGGCGACGGCCGGCGTGTCCTGGAGTCGGTCGAACTCGGCCTCGTCGGAATAGATCAGCAACGCGTATTTCATGGTCATCCACTCCCACAGCCGCGCCGATCGCGGCCTCGCCCAAGAGACGTGCGAGCCCTCTCGCTTACGACAGCCGCGGCGAAATTAATTCGTGAGCGCGCGCTCCCAGTCCTGCAGCAGCGCCCGCTTGCCGTCATGCCCCGAGACGACGCCGACGATAAGGCCGCCGCAAGGGGCGTCGCCTTCGAACACGACTTCGGTGAAGTCTTCCGCCCGCGCGCGGCCAGGGCGTTCGACGAGGGCCACGACGCGGCGGCCGAGCTGGCTCGAGAGCCACCGATCCAGGGCGGCGTCCCCGGCGGCGCGCAAGCGCGCCGCGCGCTCGCGGACCACGTCTCGCGGCAATTGCGGCATGCGCGCCGCCGGCGTGCCCGGACGCGGGCTGAAGGGGAATACGTGCAGGAAGGCGAGGCCCGCCTCCGCTACGAAGGCAAGGGTGTTCTCGAACGCCGCATCGCTCTCGGTGGGAAACCCGGCAATGAAATCTGCGCCGAAGGCTGTCTGCGGGCGGGCCTGCCGCACCGCCTCGATCAGCGCCAGGGCCTGGGCGCGCGAGTGCCGGCGCTTCATGCGCTTGAGGATGAGGTCGTCACCCGATTGCAGCGAGAGATGGAGGTGTGGGGCCAGCCGGCTTTCCCGGGCCATCAGCGCCAGAAGGTCGGCGTCGATCTCGGCGGCGTCGATGGAGGAGAGGCGCAGGCGCGGCAGGGTCGGCGCCCCGGCCAGGATCTTTCCGACCAGGTCACCCAAGGTCGGCCGGCCGGGCAGGTCAGCGCCCCAGCTGGTGAGGTCGACACCGGTCAGCACCACTTCGGCGACGCCCGACGCGGCCAGCACACGCACCCGGTCGACCACCCCAGGCGCAGGCGTGGAGCGGGCGTTTCCGCGGCCGAACGGGATCACGCAGAAGGTGCAGCGGTGGTCGCAGCCGTTCTGGATTTCGACATAGGCGCGAGCCCGCCCGGTGAATGCGGCCGCCGGCGCGGTCGCTGTTTCTCGCACCGTCATGATGTCGCCCACCCGCACCCGGAGTGTTCCGGCCTGCAAGGCGCCGGGGGCGGATTTTTCGGCATTGCCGAGCACCAGATCGACTTCGGCCATGGCGGCGAATGCGGCCGGATCGATCTGCGCGGCGCAGCCGGTGACCACGAGGCGCGATCCGGGCCGATCCCGGCGCGCCTTGCGGATCGCCTGGCGCGCCTGCCGCACCGCCTCGCCGGTCACTGCGCAGGTGTTGAAGACGACGGTGTCGGTTAGGCCGTCGGCCGCCGCGCGCTCACGGATGGCCTGAGACTCGCAGGCGTTCAGCCGGCAGCCGAAGGTGACCACCGCGACGCCGGAGGGCGCCGTTTCGGCCAGGGAGTATGCAGATCCGTCGGGCATGGGTCCTCGAGGGGCGTGGGCCGGGGCGGCCGCGCACGGAGTGTATCAGATCGGCGCGCCGTGGCGACGCGCCGTCTCTGGCTCTAGCCGTCCACGCGTTGCGCGACGAAGGCCGCGAACGCCGCCTTGTAGTCGGAACTCCACCGCGACAGCGCCGGGCGGTTCTCGGTCAGATCGCCCGCCGCCCAGGCCATGCGCGCGTTGTCGAGGGCGCGGGGCGTGTCGTTGTCCGGGCACAGGATGTAGAAATCGCCCACGCCGAGCCGCTCGAACATGAATTCCACCACCTGTTCGGCCGTCCAGGCGCCGGGTGGCTTTTCGGCGAGGCGGCGACGGGTCATGCCGGTGAAGGTGAAGCCGGGGATGAGCAAGTGGGCGGACACCCGGCAATCCGGGATCTCACGCAGGCTGTAGGCCAATCCTTCCGTGAGCACCTTTATCCCCGCCTTGCTGACGTTGTAGGCGGTGTCGCCCGGCGGCGTGGTAATGCCCTGCTTGGACCCGGTGTTGACGATCGCCGCCGGCCGGCCGTGGTCGATCATGGCCTGGGTGAACGCCTGCACGCCGTTGATCACGCCGCCGAGGTTGACGGCCAGCACCTTGGCCCAGCGGTCGGGATGCTCGAATGCGTGGCCGCCGCCGCCGATCCCGGCGTTGTTCATCAGCACGGCCACATCGCCGAAGGTGGAGAGAGCCAGATCGCGCAGCTCGGTAACGCGGGCGGCGGCGGCGACGTCGATCGCGAGGCTCGCCACGCGCGCATTGTGGCGCGCGCTCTCGCGCACCCGCGCCGCCGCCTCATCCAGCGCCTCCGCCTCGCGATCGGCCATGACCACGTTCAGACCGAGGGAGGCGAAGCCGTTCGCGGCCGCCAAGCCGATGCCGCTCGCCGCGCCGGTGATCACCGCGGTGCGGCCGGCTGCGATGGCGGGGTGCGTCACGCGGCCATTTCCAGTTCGGTCAGGCGGCCGATGAAGTCGATGGACGCGGGCCCGGTCATCAGCACGTGGCCGTCGCTCTCCCGCCATTGGATCTCCAGCGGACCGCCGTCCATCTGGACGGTCGCCGCGCGGCCGGTGAGATCCCGACGGTGGGCGGCGACCAGCGCCGCGCACGCCCCCGTGCCGCAGGCCAGGGTGACGCCGACGCCTCGCTCCCACACGCGCAGGCGGATGCGATCGGGGCCTTGGATCTGAGCAAAGCCGATGTTGGCCTTTTGCGGGAATCGGCGGTGGTGCTCGAGCCAGGCGCCGAGCGCGGCCACCGGCGTGGCCTCGACGTCGGCTACGAAGAACACGACATGAGGATTGCCCATGGACACGCAGCCCGGTCCGCCGTTGGCGGCCTCGACGCGCAGGTCGAGCTCGCGGGTGTCGGCCGGGCCGGCCAGGGGGATATCGCGCCAGTCCAGGCCCGGCGCGCCCATGTCGACGGTCACCGCGCCGGCGCCGGCGGCGGTTGCTTCGAGCACCCCGGCGAGCGTCTCGATGCGGACGCTCTCCCGGCCCGTGGCCTGCAGCAGGAGCCAGGCCACGCAGCGCGTGGCGTTGCCGCACGCCTCGGCCTCGCCGCCGTCGGCATTCCAGATGCGCATGAAGATATCCGCGACGCCGGAGCGCTCGAGCCCGATTAACTGGTCGCAGCCGACGCCACTGGCCCTGTCGGCGATGGCGCGCGCCTCATCGCGACTGGGCGTGAAAGGCCGCGAAGCCGCCTCGACGACCACGAAGTCGTTGCCCAGTCCATTCATCTTGACGAAGGGTCGGCTCATCTCCAGCCCCTATAGCGCAATCGCCCCGACGCTGCATCAGCGGCGTCGTCGGCGGGTTCACGGGGTGAGCGGACAAAAGTCATCAGTACTCGCCCTGAAACACCTGCGCCAGCCGGCGGCCCTCACGGGCCCGGGAGGATCCGGCGCGCCAGGCGACGACGATCTCGCGCCTGGCCTGTTCAGCGTCGATGGGTCGCACACTGATCCGCGCAGCTGTGGCGAGGCCTGCTTCGACAGCCATGGCCGGCAGGAAGGATATGCCCAATCCCGAACTGACCATCTGGACGAGGGTCGCCAGCGAGGTCGCCGCGAAGCCCTCGTCCCGGGCGTGGCGGGCGGAGCCCATGCCGCAGGCGGTCAGCGCGTGGTCGCGCAGGCAATGGCCATCCTCGAGCAGGATCAGCTCCTCGCCGCGGAGTTGCTCGGGCGCGACGCGTGCGGCGAGGCTGAGCGGATGCTCGGGCGGAAAGGCGGCTACGAGCTCATCGTCCTCCACGTGGGCGACGTCGAGGCCGTTGGTGTCGTAGGGGAGGGCGATGAGGGCGGCGTCCAGCGCGCCAGACCTCACGTCGGCCACCAGCCGATGCGTGAGATCCTCGCGCAGAAACAGCCGCAGCTTGGGGAACTGGGCGCGAAGAACCGGCAACGCCGCGGGCAGCAGGAAGGGGGCGATGGTGGGGATGACGCCCAGGCGGAAGCGGCCGCTGAGCGGTTCGCTGGCGGCCTGCGCCTCGCGCACCAGGTCCTCGGTCTGTGCCAGGATTGCGCCCGCCCTCCCGACCGCTTCCTCGCCGGCGGCGGTGAGGATGACGCCGGAACGGTTTCGGTCGACCAGTGGCGCACCGAGGATCTTCTCGAGTTCCTGAATACCCGCCGACAGGGTTGGCTGGGTGACGTACGCCGCCTCCGCAGCCCGGCTGAACGAGCCGTGGTGGGCCAGGAGCTTGAGATATTGGAGTTGGCGCAACGTGGGGAGCATGCGGCCAATATAGGCGGCGTCGGTCGAACTTCAGCGAGCGAGGGACCTGACCCGCGCGCCGCTACTTTGGGGCGCCGGTTTCGACATAACGCTTGAGACGCGCGGCCTGTTCGCCGAGCACCCGGTCGACCGTGGGCGCCAACTTGTCGAGGCCGCCCGGGGCGTGACCACCGACGTCGTAGGTCTGGGTCACCGCGGTCGCCCCGTCCGCGGCCTCGAGGGTCCAGGTCAGATGTGCTGTCACGCCGAGGGCCTGGAGCGGGCCAAGCGCGCCTTCGGTGCGCAGGAGTTTGCCGGGCTGGACGTTGACGACGACCATGTGGCGGGCCCCGCCGCCGCCTGGCAGGGTTTCCTGCCAGAAGCCGCCGGGCCGCAGTTCGATGCGCAGGTTGGCGGCGTCGCCCGAATAGGTATGGGCCGGATCCCACCACGCGCCGACCTTTGCCAACGCCTCCCAGACACGCGCCGGAGGCGCGGCGATGGTGAAGCTGTCGCGCACGGTGAAACCGCCAGGCTGGGCGTCGATCACCTCGGCTCTGGCCACGCCAACGATCGCCATAAGGGCAGGAATCGCCAGACATACGATCCTCTTCCTTTGCACCCTTCCATCCTCTCCCTCAGGCCGCCTCGAAGTGTAGCGGCGAGCCCCAGAAGCGTTCGACCAGCCCGTTCTGGGCGCCCGGCCGGCCGGTGGTGAGGAAACACCGCGCGCCGCCCGATCCCGTGCGGTACTCCTGGTGACGCTCCAGATAAAGGGCGATGGCCGCGGCGGTGGCGTCCGGCTGATGGATCAGCGGCACGCCGGGCGGAAGCGCGGCCCGAAACAGGCCGGCGATGATCTCATAATGCGTGCAGCCGAGGATGGCGCGGTCGGGCGGTCGGCCGATGCGGCGCGCCAGGGCGCTCACATGCGCGGCCACAGCGCCGCACAGGTCGGAATCGGCCGCCCCGGATTCGATGTCGCGCGCCAGGGTGGGGCAGGACTCGGAGAACACGGCGACATCGCCCCTCCGCTTGTCGATCTCGATCTCGTAGACGCG
>Ga0302314_10023164_pt1 | contig 10148 bp, 11 predicted proteins | sample III_Palsa_N2_3_FD_200533 | JGI IMG/M metagenome (GOLD analysis project Ga0302314, IMG submission 200533) | Peat permafrost microbial communities from Stordalen Mire near Abisko, Sweden - III_Palsa_N2_3 | ecosystem: Environmental > Terrestrial > Soil > Palsa > Peat permafrost | place: Sweden...
TACGAGATCTACTGCTCATCAACCTGCTCGCAACCCGAAACCGGCAGCGGGGCGGGAGCCTGGGTGGAGGTTGGCGGTACGAGCGCCGTGGCACCGCTCTGGGCGGCGTACACAGCGCTGGTCAACGACTCGAGCGTCTGCAACCGGACACCGATCGGCTTCGCGAATCCGCTGCTCTACGAAGCGGCCGACAAGGCCTACCCGAGCGACTTCACCGACATCGCGAACGGCGGAAACAACGACGCGGGGGGCACCGGCTACGAGGGCGGGCTCTATCCGGTCGGCCTCGGCTACGACATGGCCACCGGACTGGGAACCCCGATCGGCGGGTCCCTCGGGAACACGCTCTGCGACGAAGCCGACACCGTGACCCTGGCTGAACCTGCCGCCCAGACCACGATGGCCGGCGTCACCGTGAACCTTTCAATGACCGCGTCTGACAGCGAAGGCCATGGCGTCGGCAGCTTCTCAGCCAGCGGTCTGCCCGCGGGGCTTTCAATCAGCTCGTCGACCGGCGTTATCACCGGCGCGCCGACGCAGAGCGGCAGTTACACCGTCGCCGTTACCGCGACGGCATCGGTGACCGGCGCCAGCACCTCGAAGTCTTTCTCCTGGGGGGTGGTGGCCGCGCCCACCACCAAGGCGACGACGGTGAAGCTCGACAACCAGTCGCTGACGCTGACAACGCCGATCGTCGATAAATGCCTGGCCGCTTCAGCTGCGTACAAGGTCAGGTTCCGGAGCGTGACTCAGTCCGGACAGCCGAAGCTGAAGTTCAAGAGCGCCGCGTACTACCTCGACAAGGGTCTCAAGCGGGTCCGGACCAAGACCAGCACCGTGCACGGGAAAAGGCACACCGTGAAGGTCACGACGATCGTGCCGAACGCCAGCTCCAAGAACCCTTCCAGCAGCGAGTCGCTGCATCTCAAGGGCCTGCACGCCGGAACGCACACCCTGAAGCTGGTGATCACCTACACCAGGACAACGCGCAGCGCGGACAAGACCAAGCTCACGACGGTGATCAAGACGCTCACCGCCAAGTTCAGGGTCTGCTGAGCGACCGCAGGCTAAGCTCCGCGCGATGTTCACCGCGATCGATCACACGGGCGTAGCCGTGGCAGACCTGGAGGCTGCAATCGCCCACTACCGCGACGTACTGAAGCTGCCGCTTGTGCACCGCGAAACCGTGACCGAGCAGGGCGTGGAAGCGGTGCTGTTCGATATCGGCGACTCGCATGTTGAGCTGATCGCGCCGCTGGGACCGGGGACCGCAGTCGCGAGGTTCCTTGAGAAGCGTGGCCCCGGACTGCACCACGTCGCATACCGCGTGGATGACATCGAAGCAGCCCTCGCGAACCTCACCGCGGGCGGCGTGCGCCTGCTCGACGCCACCCCGAGGATCGGCATCCGCGGCAGCCGCGTAGCCTTTCTACATCCCGCCTCCACCGGCGGCGTACTGACCGAACTGGTCCAGCCCGCGGCCCACTGAGCCCACGGACCAACGACCCCCACTAACGCGGAGCGCCAAATGAGCACGACTGAGAAGCCCCAGAAGATCAGCATCGGTTTCCGTGGCGGGCAGGTCCTGGCCGCCCGGGTCAAGTCCGGCGATCTCACCAAACTGCAGGATGTGCTCGGCAAGGGCGAGGGCTGGCACGCCCTCGCAGCGGAGGACGGCACGATCATGCTGGACCCCACGCGGATCGACTACGTGCTGGTCGAGAGCGACGACCACCGAATCGGCTTTTAGCCGCGGGCTGCTCAGCCCGCCAACTCCCGGCGACCACCCTGCCCACCTCCGAACCACTGCTGGCGCTGGACAAGCGCCTGCTCAGACTGATGCGTACGCGCGGCCACACGAGCGCCGTCCTGGAACGCAGGGTTGCGATGCTTTCCAAGACCGGTGAGCACGCGGCCTGCTGGTTCGTGCTGGGGGCGGCCGGTCTGGCGATGTCGCGTACACCTCAGCGCCGCCAAGCGTGGCGGCGCGGAATGGAGGCAACTGCCTGCGCCTACGGGCTGAACTACGCGATCAAGCTGGCGGTCAAGCGTCCACGCCCGCAGCTCGAGGGGCTGCCGCCGCTTTCGGGAGTCGTCTCGGGCCTCTCGTTCCCCAGCGCGCACGCCACGACCTCGTTCGCAGCCGCCCAGATGTACGCACGCGCGGTGCCGGCGGCGGCGCCGCTGCTGTACGGTGGCGCGGCCATGTTCGCGATCAGCCGCCCCTATCTCGGAGTCCACTACCCCAGCGACATTGCGGCCGGCGCGCTGCTCGGCAGCGCCGTAGCGAGGGTGTGGCCGCGATGAAAGTCGGGATCGTCGGCATGCCAAATGCCGGCAAGTCATCGCTGTTCAGCGCGCTAACCGGGGCCGCGGCGGAAGCGGCCAACTATCCGTTCACGACGATCGAGCCCAACATCGCGGTGGTACCGGTCGAAGACGACCGCCTGACCCAGGTGGCCGAGCTCGTGAAGGCCTCGAAGATCGTCTGGGACACGATCGCGTTCCATGACATCGCGGGCCTGGTGGCCGGCGCCTCCAAGGGCGAGGGGCTCGGCAACAAGTTCCTGGCGAACATCCGCGAGACCGATGCGCTCGTGCATGTGGTGCGCGCGCATCAGGACGACAGCATCATCCACCCGGAGGGTCGCGTCGACCCGCTCGCAGACATCTCGACGATCGAGACCGAACTGATCTACGCGGACCTGGAGCAGGCTGAGCGCCGGTATGAGCGGGTCGCCAAGACCGCAAAGAGCGGCGACAAGCATGCGATCGCAGAAGCGAGCTGGCTCGGGCGCTTGATCGAGGCGCTGCAGTCGGGCCAGCCGGCTCGCAACGTGCCGCCGCCCGACGACGCTGCGGACGCGCAGGTCCTGCTCGGCTCATTGACCGCCAAGCCGGTCCTGTTCGTCGCCAACGTCGACGAGGGCTCGACTGAGGTTCCTACCGCAATCGCCGAGCACGCCGCTGCCCAGGGCGCCCAGGCTGTTGCCGTCTCGGCCCGCCTGGAGTCTGAGCTCGGCGACCTCAGCGATGAGGAGGCCGCTGAGATGCGAGCCGACCTGGGCCTCGCCGAATCCGGCCTACAGACGGTCGTGCGCGGCGCCTTCGCGCTGCTTGAACTGGTGGCCTTCTTCACCGCGGGCGAGGACAAGCCGGCCCAGTGCTGGCATCTGCGCCGTGGCCTCTCGGCCTGGCACGCCGCCGGTCAGATCCATTCGGACATCCAGAAGGGCTTTGTCCGCGCCGAGGTGGTTTCCTGGGACGCGCTGATCAAGTTCGGCGGTTACGGCGGCGCCCGTGAGAACGCCGCCTTGCGGCTCGAGGGTCGCGACTACGTGATCCAGGACGGTGACGTGATCACCGTCAAGTTCACGCCGTAGCCCGGGCCCGACTGCCGCGAACGCACTAGGCGCCCGCGGCCGCTGCCACCAGTTCAGCGTCGGGCCGGATCTGCGGCGCGCCGATCACGAACAGCAGGTTGACCGCCGCCACCACCGCGGCGACCATCAAGCCGCGCTGGAAGCCGCCCGCGAGGGCCAATCGGGTCGGCAGGCCCGAGTGCAAGAGCGCTGTCACGTGTGGGTTCGCGATCGTCGTGATCACCGCGAGGCCAAGGGCACCACCGATCTGGTTGGCGGAGTTGATGATCGCCGAGGCAGCCCCAGCATCGCGATGCTCGACCTCGGCGACGGCCGCGATCTGCGCGGGCACACCGATCGCGATCAGGCCGGCCCCGAACAGCACCAGACCTGGCAGCAACGCCGTCATGTATGAGCCGTCGGCCCCCGCCTGGGAGAGGGCGAACAGGCCGGCGACGCTGAGCGCGCCACCAACTAGCTGCACGGTGCGAGTGCCGACGCGAGTGACGAACGTCGAGGAGATCACGGCCGAGACGATCGCGGCCAGGCCCATCGGCAGCAGCTCAAGCCCGGTGCCGAGCGCCGACTTGCCGCGCACCTGCTGAAGGAAGATCGCGGTCAGGAAGAACATCGAGAGGAAGGCGGCGCCGTTGAGCGTGACCGCCACCGATGAGGCACGCATGCCTTTGGGGTGGTTCGCCATCATCATCTCCAACAATCGTTCTGTTTATGAATGATTCTTGGCGGAAAGTATCACACCTTCGCGATATGATTCAAAAAATGAACGATTCAGTGACCGGGAACATCGTGGGCAAGGCGCGGATGGCCATGTTCGATCAGGACTGCGAGCCGATCGACCCGCTCGTTCCCGTACCCCGTGCGCTGCTCGGGCGTACCGGGTTCATGCTCTTTCACCTCGGCGCGGCACTCGACGCGATCGCGGATAGCCGCCTGGCGGAGGTAGGGGTGGATGCGCGCGGCTATTGCATGCTCGCGATCCTCTCCGTCGACGGTCCGGGCTCGCAGCATGAGCTGGCAAAACTGCTCGGCACGGCTCCAGGCGTGCTCGTCGCCGACATCGACCAGCTGGAAGGCAAGGGCTTCGTGGAGCGCAACCGCGATCCCGAGGACCGCAGGCGCTCACGTGTAACGCTGCTGCCCGCCGGTCAGCAGGCCCTGGCTCAGGCCGACCAGGTCTCGGCGGAGATCGTCGCGGGGATGCTCAGCGGATTGAGTCCCGCAGAGATCGAACAGCTGACGGCGCTGCTGAACCGCGGCCTGCTGCCTAGCTCCGAATAGCCTCAGACTGAACCGCCGCGACGGCCGCTGCCATTACCAGATCAGCGGGCTGCGCTCAAAGGTCGGCGAGCGAGTTGGCAGCCTCAAGCCGGCCGGCCAACTGGCCCATGCCTAGTTGCGAGGCGGCGGCGGCGCCAGCCTTGAAATCGACTTCCGCGTCAGCCGGGCGCGGCGTGTCGATGGTCCGCAGCAGCGCGATCTGCCGGTAGGCACGCAGGGCGGGGGCGTGCTCCAGGAGAGCGGTCGCGACTCGCGGCCGCTCTCCCCCGGCAGCCGCAATCACCGCTTCCAGCGAGCCGTGGCGGCGCAGCAGGTCGGCAGCAGTTTTTTCGCCGATTCCGGGCGCCCCGGGCAGTCCGTCGGACGGGTCGCCGCGTAACGCGATGAAGTCGGGGACCTGCGCTGGCTTGATCCCGTAACGACGCTCGACCTCAGGCGGATCGACAGTCTCGAACCCGGCCGCGCCTTGCTTGAGGTAGAGCACGCTGACCGCATCGGAGACGCACTGGTACATGTCGCGGTCACCGGTCAGGATCAGGGTCGAGCCGCCCGCGGCCTGCTCAACCAGCCCCAGCGAGCCGAGCAGATCATCGGCCTCGAGGGTCTCTGCGGACTCGACCTGCCAGCCAAGCGCCGCAAACAGCGCGGGCGCCTGCTCGAACTGCCAGCGCAAGGTGTCAGGCATCGGCGGGCGCTGGGCGTGATAGCCGGCGTAGAGCTCCACGCGATACGTAGCCGACTCAGCGCCGAAGCAGACCGCCACGGCCCGTGGAGAGGTTTCGGCGGCCACCCGTAGGAGGTTGTTGACCGCGCCCAGGAGTGCGTTCACAGGGCGCCCCTCGACACCGCGAATCCCTTCCGGCAGGGCGAAGAACGAGCGATAGAGCAGAAACGGAGCGTCTACGACAAGCAGTGGCGCGGGCATCGGCGCAGCGTACCCGGGTGACTGGGCGGCGTGGCCCGGAGCGGCCGCGCGTTCACTGGACCGAGATGTTCGGGCCGTTGATCCCGGCGTACACGACGCGGTAGGTACCGGTCGACGGAACCGGTATTACGTAGGCACCCGAGGACGTCACCTGGGCGCTGCCGACGCTCGTCCAGCCGCCGCCCTCTTGGAGCTGTGCGACAACCGCGGCACCCTGCTGAACCGGATAGACGGTGCCGTTGATCGAGATGTCGCTGCTCGTGGTGCTGACCGCGGCCGTGGTGCTGACCGCGACCGTGGCGCTGGCGGTCTCAGCCGTAGCGGCGGCGAGTCCGCTGCCACCGGTAGGCGGTGGCGTGGATGTGGTTGTCGTCGGCGTAGGAGCCGGGGTCGTCGAGACGGTGGTCACAGTCGCCGTCGTCGGTGTCGGCGTCGTGGCGGTCGTCGTCGGAGTGCTCGTCGCAACCGGAGCGGTCGACGCCTCTATCGGCGTGCTGGTGTGGGAGGCGTTCTCTGTGAGCGTCGAGAACGACATGTAGGTGCTCAGCGTGCCGAAGAGCGACTGCAACTGTGCTCCGGTGACGGTCTCAGAGCCGCTGCTGCCGACCACCTGAGCCTGCACGACTCGCGGTGAGACACCGGTCTGAAGGATGTTCAGACCCTCGAAGGTGCCTGTGTAGTACTTACGTAGCTTGCGGGCTGCGGTCCCCACGCTGTAGGGGTTGGTCCAGCGGTAGTAAGGGTTGTTGTAAGAGTCGTCGTACGGATCGGGCTCCCCGTGCAGCCACGCCTCCGGGGCGATCCCGTACCAGACGTTTTGCACGCTCTCCGTGTATCCGCCGGAACTCGCAAAGAAGTAGGTCACGACCGGCGCACTGTCGTATTCGACCACCTGGCCCGAGGTGGCTGCGACGGCGGCGTTGCTGGCCGGCGTCTCGGCGTTGAGACCCTCGTACATCTGAGAGCGGGTGTCGTCGTAGACATCGAAGTCTGAGGCAACGACGCCGGCGGTGATCGCGTAGGTGCGGGCCGCGACGGCCTGCGCGTCGAGCGCCTGGGCTGGCCAGGAGGCGGGCATCTCGGCAGCGACCACGCCGCGCACATAGTTGTCCAGGCCAACGGCGTTGATCGTCATCACGCCACCGGTGCTCGCCGGGCGAAAGACGAGGGCGCCGAGGTAGCGACCCTGCCCGACCAGAGTCAGCGGCCTGCCGTTACCGGTGACCGTCAGCGGTGGAGCAAAAGTGCCGACCGTGCGGCCATGAGCGATGATCCGCAGGTTCGATCCGGCCGGGATCACTCCGTAGTTGGTTCGGGGGCTCAAGCTGATCGTCGACCCCTTGATATGCAGGGCGCCCCTGAAGCTCGCGGCGCCCTCATGTAGCAGCACGGTGACGTTGTGGTTGGGGTTGACCTTGCCGAGCGTCGTCGCCGCGTAGTAGTGCGAGAGGATCTGCTGGTAGGTGAAACCGTGCTGAGCGAATCCAGCGGCGCCATACTGGCTCATGCCGATCCCGTGGCCGAATCCGGCGCCGTTGATGTAGAAGCGCGAGGCGCTGCTTGGTGCTGCCGCCGCGCCCGCTGGCGCGGCTAGCAACGCGAGGGACGCAAGCGCGCAGGCCAGGACAGCCGCGACGCTGGCGCGCAGCGCGGGAGAGACGGGCCGTGTGAAGCCGAGCGGGTTCATCGCACTTTCTTGAAAACGCCCAGGCCGAAACGAAGTTCCGGTCCGGGCGCAAACTTTCAATACCTGCTTCGGGCTTTCGCCCCGGTTTCCTTGCCCGAACAAGGTTCTGCGCGTCAGAGGTTGCCCTGCGCCATTTTGCGCAGGTCCATCGCCTTGTCGTAGGTCTCCTCGTCCACGCCCTGCTCGTAAGCGACCTCGCGCAGCATCCGGCCGGAGTGCGAGGCCTCCTTGACGATCTCCGCGGCCTTGTCGTAGCCGATGTACGGATTGAGCGCGGTCGCGGCCGCGAGCGTCGACTCGGCGCTCTGCTCGCAGCCCGCGAGATTCGCCTCGATCCCATCCACGCACTTGTCCTTCAGCACGCGTGCGGTGGCGGCCAGCAGCCTGATCGATTCGAGCAGGTTTCGTGCGATCAACGGCACGCGCACGTTCAGCTCGAAGTTGCCCTGGCTGCCGGCGATCGTGATCGCCGCGTCGTTGCCGATCACCTGGGCCGCAACCTGAAGCGTCACCTCGGCGATTACCGGGTTGACCTTGCCCGGCATGATCGAGGAGCCTTTCTGCAGCTCCGGCAGGAAGATCTCGCCGATCCCAGCTCGCGGACCCGAGCCCATCAACGCCAGGTCGTTTGCGATCTTGGTGAGCGAGACCGCCAGCACCTTGAGCGCACCTGAGAGCTCGACCAGCGCATCGCGGTTGCCCTGCGCTTCAAACGGGTCTTCGGGAGCTGAGATCGTGAGCTTGTTGCTCTCACTCAGCAGCGCGCGCACCTTCTCGGCGAACTCCGGATGGGTGTTCAGGCCGTTGCCGGTGGCGGTGCCGCCGAGCGGGATCTGCGCGACCTGCGGCAGCGCGTTACGAACCCGCCGGGCGCCGAGCCGAATCTGCGCCGCGTAGCCGGAGAACTCCTGGCCAAGCGTCACCGGCACCGCGTCCATCAGGTGCGTGCGACCGGCCTTGACGATGTCATGGAACTCGGTGGCCTTGGCCGCAAACGATGTTTCGAGCGCGTCGAGCGCAGGCAGCAAATCCCGCGTTGACTGGTCGAGTGCCGCCAGGTGCACGGCCGACGGAAAGATGTCATTTGAGGACTGGCCCATGTTGACGTGATCATTTCGATGCACCGGGCTGGCCGGATCTGCCTGGGTCGCGAGGGTCGCGATCACCTCGTTGGCATTCATGTTCGAAGAGGTTCCCGAGCCGGTCTGGAAGACGTCGATCGGGAACTGGTCGTCGAACTCGCCGGCGGCCACGCGATCAGCAGCGTCAGCGATCCGCTCGCCGAGGTCGGCGTCGAGCAGACCTAGCTCCGCGTTGACCGTCGCCGCGGCGCTCTTGATCTGCCCGAGCCACGAGATCACCGGAGCCGGGATCGGCTCGCCGGAGATTGGGAAGTTGGCGACTGCCTTGGTGGTCTCGCCGCCCCATAGCTGCTCGTTTGTCTCAGCGCTCATCGTTACCTTCTTCTTGTCGGGACTGCTTGGAACTGGTTAGCCACAGAACGCGATCAATTCTCGCGCGAGCGCGACCGGATCGTCGTAGGCCACCAGGAATCCAACGTCGGGAAGGGTCCGCAGTTGCGCGCCGGGAATCAGGTCCAGCGCCTCACGTGCCCACTCAATCGGGGCTGTCGGATCGTCCTCGGCCCAGAGCATCAGCACCGGCAGGTTCAGCTCTGCGTAGCGGTCGATCAGCTCGTGCTGAGGGTTCGCCGGCCAGTGGCGGACGAACTTCGCCCACGAACGCGCACGGCTTGTGTTGCCGCCAACGTCGGCGAACGCGTGTCGCATCAGATCGCGAGCCTGCGGATTCCCCTGAGCGCTCAGCTTCTCTCCTAGTGCCGGGCGGAAGACCAGCCGCGCGCCGTGCGACAGCAGCAGGTCAAGGCCGGGGACGGTCGCCAAGCCGGTGACCACCCGCCACGTCGCGCGTTGGACCGAATGCTGCGTGGTCCGGTGAAGCCGATTGGGCAGCAGCACGAGTCGCGCTGGTCGCAGCGATCCGTCGAGGATCGCGCGCAGCGCCAGCTCGGCGCCGAAGTCGTGCCCAACGATCGATGCTCGCGGGCCACCAACCTCGGTGCAGAAGCCGGATACGACCTCCGTCAGCCACTCGGGGGTGTACGAGTGGCGGGGCCGCTCCTCCGAGTCGCCGTGCAGTGGCAGGTCCGGCAGCACCACCCGGAAGCGCTCCGAGAGCGCGGCCACGATCGGTTCGAACTCGCGGTGAGAGAGCCCCAGCGAGTGCAGCAACACAATCGCCGGCCCGGTGCCCGTCTCCCGGTAAGCCACACGCGCCCCGTCGTTGTGGTGGTAGAGGCGCAACCGCATCTCAACAAGGTAATCCCTCCGCGGAGTATCTTCGCCCCATCGCCACCTGGGACGACGTACGCCGTCTGGGCCTCTCGCTGCCTCAGACGAGCGAGACGCTCGACCGCGGCAACCCACAGTGGAAGGTCAAGGACAAACTCTTCGTATGGGTGCGGCCGCTGCACAAGAGTGATCTCGACGCGCTGGGACCCGAAGCACCGACAGGCGAGATCCTCGGTGCGCGCACCGAGCATGAAGGAGCGAAGTTCGCTCTGATCGAGGAGCAGCCCGAGATCTACTTCACGACACCGCACTTCAAGGGCTACCCCGCGGTACTGGTGCGACTCGATCTGATCAGCGTCGAGGAGCTCGAAGAGCTGATCGTCGATGCCTGGCTGGTGCGGGCGCCGAAGCGGATCGCCGACGCATATCTAGAATCGGCCACCCGATGGCCGCCGGACACCGCCCAGTAGACCCACGCGCCTCTTTCCCGAGTCTTGAGGAAGGCGTGCTCGCGCGCTGGCGCGAACGGGATGTCTTCGAGCAGTCGATCGAGCGGCGGCGCG
>Ga0302314_10023166_pt1 | contig 10148 bp, 14 predicted proteins | sample III_Palsa_N2_3_FD_200533 | JGI IMG/M metagenome (GOLD analysis project Ga0302314, IMG submission 200533) | Peat permafrost microbial communities from Stordalen Mire near Abisko, Sweden - III_Palsa_N2_3 | ecosystem: Environmental > Terrestrial > Soil > Palsa > Peat permafrost | place: Sweden...
GTTGTGAGTCAATGTCATATAGCGAACGCCCAGCTTATACAACATGCGCAGTGTGCCCAGTGAGGATGCGATCGAGTGGCCGCCTTCCGCGCCTAGCAGTGAGGCGATTTTCCCCTTCGCGAATATGCGCTCGACGTCGTCGGCCGTCAGGGCCAGCTCCAGGACGTCTTGGTACTGCCGGATGAGACGGTAAGCGAGATCGATCTGCTCGAGGGTGGCGGTTACGGCGGTATCGCCTGCCAGTACTCCCGGGACGTAGACAGACCAGAACTGCGCCCCCACCTCCCCGAGCCGCATCCTGGCGATATCTGTATGGGTCCCGGCTATTCCAGATCCCGGATCCAGCTGCTCGACATCGAGCCCGGGACGGTTGCGGATCGCCCACGGAAGATCGTTGTGCCCGTCTACCAGAGGAGATCGGCGCAGTAGATCGCGGGCGGCAGCAAGAGAGTTCGTCACTTGCTCAGCATGCACCAGAGCACACGGACTCGCCAGTGACGTGGGTGAAGGCAGGGTATCGAGCGCCCTCAACTGCGGCGACCACCGGTTTTCCCGCCCGCACCGGGTGCACCGGCGGCGTGCGGCTGAGGCGAGCCTGAGACCTTCGCCGTGATGGCCGCAGTTACGGCGCCGGTCAAGCGCAGTCCAGCCGCGTATCGGCACGTCCGTGTGCGGACTGATGGATCGCCGGATTTGTAGGTTGATGAAGGGCTAAGGTACCTCAAGGCCAAGGTACTTCAAGAGCTAAAGCTTCCCGCTTGCTCCCGTACAAATGGCGGGGGAGTTAACCCCGCGGGGAAGAGGGTGAACAGTGAGTAATACTCTTGCCGTCTCGACTACGATCATTGGTCTTGCCATCAACGGCATCGGCCTTGTATTTATCGCTGTACAAGTAGTGCTGGCCCGGCGGCAGCTTCGAGATAATAATGATCTCTCCACCAAAGAGAATCTCAGAATCAAGCGTCAAGCGACCATCGACTTCTATATGGCCACCGTGGAAAGAGTCGCAGAATGGCGGTCCATCCTTCCCGATGACTGGGATGGGCCGGCGATCACTGCCTATATGAAGAGCCTTTACAGTGGTCAGCGCGACAAGGAGAAAATGCTGGTTCTTGCAAGTTACCTGGCGTTCTGGGAGGCATTGGCTGTTGCCATTCGTGCTGGAATATATGACCTAGCGGTCTTTGACTCGATCGCCGGTTCCCGTATTCTTAACATCTGCGATAATTACCAGGGATTTTTTGTCGCGCGACGCAAGGAAGTTGGAACCGACCTAGCCTACGTAAACCTTGAATGGCTGGCCGCCGAACTGCGAATCTTTCGCGCATCGAACGATTATGAGCATTCACCACTGAAGGAGGATAACCACCCGCCGATCGCGGCCGAGGTCCCTAACGTTCTTTAAGGGCTGCGGTTATGGCCTCTGGTCGTGAGGCGTTCACAGATCACTCTGCTTGGTAGCGCGCGCCAATACCGTCGCGGCCTGAATGACGAATGCGCTGCTTCGGGGGTTGGTGAGGGTGGTGAGCCAGGCTAGTGCGGTCTCAGAGGGTGGCAGGTCGCGAATCGGCACGGCGACGACGTCGGGATGGTAGTGCCGCTCAGTCCATCCCTCGACGGTGACGTGGACGAGTGAGCCGAGGGCAACCTGCATGTTGATCTCGGTTGGCGTGCCCAGCGTTCCCGGTGCGCGGGTCAACTCTCGGCCCGCGGCACTGGTCGGCGGGATGAAAGCGACCCGCAGCTCAGCGGGCATGCTGGGGCGCAGAGTGCCCACCGGCCGGTCGCCGATGTCGTCGCACGGACTCACCGAGGGCGGTCAGCCGCACGCTGCGGCTGGTGCGATCGAACAGTTTGCCCCCGAGCTTGCGTTCCAGCGTTTGGATCGCTTGGCTCACGCGGGCCTGCGAGAGGGTGAGCCGTTCAGCGGTACGACCAAAGTGCTGTTCCTCAGCCAGGGTCAGAAAGATTTCGACCTCGCGCAGCTCCACTGATGACCCCATCGATTACTCATACTAATCGCTGCGGTGTCGGATTCGCCGTTGATCACGGTCGCAAGACCGGCAAACCTGGTCTGAGAATCATCCGGGCACCGGCTGGCGGCCAGTCGGTGGCGGATGCGCACCCAGAAGGACGCAAGCATGATTCTGGTGACCACGGCCGGCAAGGTCGGCACCGAGACAGCGACGCTGCTGGCAGGCCAGGGGCGCGGTGTCCGAGTGCTGGTGCGCGATGCCGACCGGCATACCGACCTCAACACCGCCGGAATCGAGCTGGTGACCGGCGACCTCGACGACGCGGCGGCGGTCCAGGCAGCCTTGGACGGCGTCGACAGCGTGGTGTTGGTCAGCCCGCCGTTCCGGCCCAGGAACTGGCCGTCGTGGCCGCTGCGGCCGATGCGAACGTCAAGCACATCGTGAAAGTGACCAGTAAGGCCTCGCCTGACTCGCCAGTTGCCCGCCGACGCGGGCAGAGTGAAATTGAGGCCGGCCTGAGCGCCTCGGGCATACCTCACACGCTGCTGCGGGCGAACGCCTACATGCAGAACCTGCTCGCTGTCGGCCCGGTGGTAGCCAAGACCGGTGGATTCGCCGCGGCGACCGGCAACGGGCAGGTGGGCCTTACCGACGCCCGCGACGTCGCCGCCGTGGCCGTCCACGTCGTCGGTGACCCCGCGCACACTGGCAGAACGTACTGGGTGACCGGCCCGCAGCTGCTGTCCTACGCCGATGTCGCTGACATCCTGTCGCGTGTGCTCGGCCGGACCGTCACCTTCACCGCCCGCACGCACGCACGCACGACGAGGATCTTGCCGCGTTCATCGCCGCCGGCATGCCGGTCGACCTAGCGGCCAATAACGCCATGGCATTCTCGCTTATCGCCGACGGCGACGCGGCATGGCTGTCAGACGACCTTCCCGATCTTCTCGGTCGACCGGCCTGCTCATTCGAGGACTTCGCCCGCGAATACGCATCAGCCTTTGCCGCGAAAGCCGGCTGAGCGATCTGCAAGGCCGGCCGAAAGGCTGCCCGCAGCGAAGCAGCGATGTTCCTGCTGCAGGCTGCCTCGCCCGCCGTCGGATGCTCGCGGCGGGGACATAGGCTCGCCCGGGGACGGGGGAACCTGGGTCGTCCAGCCACCGAAGAGGACCCGGCCCTTCCCGCCGGCGTTCAGCACAAGGGCACCCGGCGGGCTCGCAATGTGGTGGAGGCCGCCGTACTCGGCCTCGCCGAGCGCGGAATGCGGTCTTCGGTCGTGCGGCTTCCCCTCATCATGCACAGCGTGGTCGACGCGGGACCGCTGGCCGATAGCTGGCGGCAGGGGACGGGCACGCCGGTGTGGGGAACCCCGTATGGGCCGTACTCGGCCGAGAAGGGCGAATCGGCCAGCGACGATGTCATCCGCGCGGCACTGGCCACCGCAACGCGGTAACCGCAAGTTCGCGCGCCGCGGCATGGTCCTCGGCTCCGGGGTCACCGGCTTTGTGCAGGCTTCACGCAGCGCGGCGCCCCAATCGTCTCCGCCTATCGGCCCGGGCTTGCGCCGGCCGCAGCCGGGCTCGCTGTGCCTGGGGCAGCTCAGCCCTCGTCTTCGCGATCTTCGGGCTGGCCGAGTTGCTCGGCCAGCCCGGCGCCGCGCTCGTCGGCCGGGGCGCCGATATTCCAGGCTGACCCCTCGGCGGCGGGCAGGCCGCCGATGATGGGCACGACCGATCCGTCGTCGCCGACCGCCTCGCCGCTGGTCTCCAGGAAGCCGGTCGCCTCGGCCGGGAAGGGCGAGTCAGGGCCGGCCTGCAGCGGCGGCTCTGGGTCGTGCACATCCGCCGGAAGCGGTTCGGTCGGGTCGAAGTCACTCACGGGGTCGAAGTCAGTCACGTCACCCGACCTTTCCCAACTCCGGCCAGGCAAACGCCTGTCAACACCAGTAACCCACTACGCCGGGCGGCCAGGCGCAGCGACGCGGGTCGTGCGATGTCACCCGCAGCGCGGACGGCACCACGGCTGTCTTCCGTCATGTCCGGCGCTTCCCCTCGGCAGCGCCGGGAAGGCAGGGCCGTGGGCGATATTGACCGGGCCGAGGTGGCGCGCCACCCTTCCTGTGCGAAGATGTGGCCGGTGGGATGGGAGGCACTCGAGCAGTGGGGCGACGACGTCGTTCGCGGCGAACGGCTCACTGGCGGAGCCGGCGTCAACGGGGTGTGCAGCGTGCGTGTCAACGGGCACCGCGCGGTCGGTCGTCTCGGCCAGCGCAGCGACGCTGATCTTGCCTGGGAGACCAGCCTGCTGCGACATCTGCACCGTGAAGGGATGCCGGTGCCGGTGCCGATCCCGACCACGGACGGCAGGCCTTTTGCCGACGGCCTGGTGGTGATGACCTATGTGGAGGGCGGCCCGCCCGAGACTGAAGCCGACTGGCGCCGCGTCGCCGGCACACTCCGCCGGCTGCACCGGCTGGCCGCAGCGCCCAGGCTGGCGATCGTCGACCGACCTCCTGCATGCCGAGACCGGGACCAGGGTCAACCTCGGCGCGATGCTGCCCGAGGGCGCGGCGCGGTGCCGGGCAGCGTGGGCGCGGCTCACCGGTCGCACGACGTGCGTCGTCCACGGCGACCCCAACCCTGGCAACGTCCGCATGACAGCCGATCGCGTCGCGATGATCGACTGGGACGAGTCGCACGTCGACGTCCCCGACCTCGACCTGGCGCTGCCGCACAACGCCGCCGGTCTCGTCAGCAACGCGTATGACACCGCCGCGCAAGCGCGGGCCGCATGGGAGGCCGCCGTCTGCTGGGACCCCAGCGGGACCGACCCGTTCGCAGCCAGGCGGCTCGCCGAGGTCCGCGCGATCTGAGCAATCTGGCACGAGGCGCGCACCCACGCACGCCTACAGATCCGGATGACCCTAGCGCAAAGCTTGACCTAGCCGGTGTGCCCTGGCGGGTGACCAGCCACGAGCTGTCACGTGCACCGAACGGCGGTTCCCGCCTGGTGGTCTCGGCCATGCTTGGCAAGGAGTGCACAAACTTCAGGCTGCGGCCGGTCCGGCCGGCGACTTGCCATGATGGAAAGTCATGCCTAGACTTTCCATCATGGCAAGTGAAGAAGACTGGGCCGGCGCGCCCGCCGAGATAGCGCCCGAGGAGGCCGCAAGCGCGATTTCAGCCATCGGCGGCCGTCGCTCCTGGCTGGCTGACCGGATCATCGCACCGGGCTGGTACCACCTCTCGCTCGGCTTGCTGGCCGGCGGTGCGATCGCCGAGGCAGAGATGCACAGCTGGGTGCTGTTCGCTTGGTCGGTAGCTGCGTACACGGCCGGCTGCAGCGCGCTGATGTGGGTGAACCAGCGCCGTGCGGGCGTCACGATGAAGTACTTCGATGCTTGCACGCGAGCCGTCTTCGCAGGCCACGTCCTGACCCTGAGCACGCTGATCGCCGTCGCTTGCTGGCTTGAAGTTGACCGCGGGACACGGGGCGCGTTCCTCGCAGCAGGCGTGCTCGCGGTGCCCCTGGCACTCGCGTTCGGGCGCTGTACCGACAACCTGCTCCGAGCCCGTCTGCTGGCAGGCCGATGAGTCCCGCTGCCCGATTCGACGAGATCGTGCACGCGCCGAACCGGCTGCAGATCTGCGCGATACTTTCTGCCGTCGACTCCGCCGACTTCGCCACCGTGCGAGACGGCCTGGGAGTAGCCGACTCGGTTCTGTCTAAGCACATACGCATCCTGCATGAGGCCGGCTACATCGAGGTGCACAAGGCGACCTGCGCATCGCGGGTGCGGACCAGCCTGTCGCTGACCGCGGCCGGGCGGGCAGCCTATGACGGGCACGTCGCTGCCCTGCGGTCGATCGTCGGCAACGCGGGCTTCCGCGGCAGCTCGCGCGGCCGGGGCGTCCCCGCGGGGTAAAGGTTCGCACGCCGCCGCCGCATTCTGGCGGCCCTTGACCAGCTCGGCCTTCGCGCTGTACGCACGCTGCCGAAAATCTGCCGTCTAAGGCTGCGGGCACGAAGACCGGCTTTTCTCGCGTGCAGGCGTCAGCACGGACTGCAGGGCTTGATGCGCGGCCCGGCATGGTTGGCAGCCCAGTGGGCAGTACGGGTCGCAGGGTCCAGCTGGGTCCCAGGTGATCGTGCGCACGCTGGTGCCACATGAGCGTGCACGGCCGTGCGCAGCAGGAGGATGACGATGGGTGACAAGGTGTCTGTCACGGTCCGCCGCGAGCGCGGCGTGTCGATCGCGGAGGTCAACGGGGACATCGACATGTCCACCGTAGCCGGGCTGCGGGAGCGCCTGATCGAGCTGGCTGACAGCGGGCATCCACTAATCATCGATCTCAACCGGGTCACCTTCATCGACTCGACCGGGCTCGGCGTCCTGGTCCGCGCAGCCCGCCACGCTGACCTGCACGGCGGCAGCCTGCACGCGGTCTGCTCCCGGCCGCAGACCCGCAAGCTGCTGTGGCTGACCGGGGTAGACCGCCGGATCCCGCTCACCGCCACCGTGGACGCGGCGCTGACGCTCCTGGCGGCATCCCATGACGAGCCCGGCTAGAAGTCGAGGACCACGGTCATCGCGCAGCGCCGCATCCGGAAGACGTACTGCGTGAACCGCACGTGGTTCGGAAGCTCGACATCGGCCAGGCTCACGCGGATGTGAGGGGTGTCGTCCACCAGCCGCTCGCCGTGGATCACCCACTTGTGCGGGTCAGTCACGTACGCGACACTACGGCCGGCCGAAGCCAGTCGGCACCGCCGAGCAGGGCAGCCCGGCGGCAATCGCCGCCACCGGCCGCGGAGCGACATCCTCGCGGCGGCTGGTCACCCACCCTGGCCGAGGACGCACTACGCTGTTCGCAGGGTCACGCAATGCGGGCAGGGTCACACATGAGATGGACGGCGAGTCGGGATGACTGAGCCAGCCAGCGCTGGGCAAGCGGCGACCGGGCGGGCGGCCGCCGAGCTGGCGATTTCGGTGCGCGGACTGCGCAAGAGCTTCGGCAGCAAGGACGCGGTCGCCGGGATCAACCTCGACATCGGCAAGGGATCCCTGGCCGGCCTCGTAGGCCCGAATGGCGCCGGGAAGACCACGTCCCTGTCCATGATGACGGGCCTGCTGCGGCCCGACATGGGGACGGTGCTGATCAACGGCATCAGCGTCTGGGCCGACCCGGCCGCGGCCAAGGCCACCATCGGCGTCGTCCCGGCCGAGGTACGGCTGTTCGACCGGTTGTCCGGCGCGGAGCTTCTTGAGTACGCGGGCCGGCTGCACGCCCTCCCGGCGGGCGAGGCGCGGCAGCGCGCGGCGCAGCTCCTCGACGTCCTGGACCTGAAGGAGGACGCGAAGCGCCTCGTCGCCGACTACTCCACCGGCATGCGGAAGAAGGCAGCCCTCGGCTGCGCCCTGATCCACAATCCCCGGGTGCTTTTCCTCGACGAGCCCCTGGAGGGCGTGGACCCGGTATCGGCCGACGTGATCCGCCGGTTGCTCAAGCGGTTCGCTGACTCCGGCTCAACCGTCCTGTTCTCCAGCCACGTGATGGAGCTCGTCGAGCAGGTCTGCGACCATGTGTCGATCATCGCGGCGGGCCGCATCGTGGCTACCGGGACCATGGATGAAGTACGGGCTGGCAAGACCCTGCAGCAGGCGTTCATCGATCTCGTCGGCGCGCGCGGGACGGGCGGAGAGGGGCTGTCGTGGCTCGGGTCCTCGTCCAGCTGAAGCTCCGGCTGCTGCTTGGCGCGCTGCACGCGAGCAACGCGACCAGGGTTTCCTTCATCGTCAGCTCGACGCTCGCGCTCCTGGTCGCCATCGGCACGTTCGTCGGACTCGCGGCGCTGCGCCACAACGGCGCGGCGGTGGACCTGACGGCGGTCGTCTACACAGTGTTCGCTCTCGGCTGGCTGATCCTCCCGCTGCTCATGTTCGGCCTGGACGCGACCCTGGACCCGGCCACCCTCGCGCTGTACCCGCTGCGCACCAGGCCGCTGGTCATCGGCCTGCTCGCGGCCTCGGCGACCGGCGCGTGGCCGCTGGCCAACCTGATCGGCGAGCTCGGCACCACGGTCGGGCTGGCGCACGGGGTACTCGCGGTGCTGATCGCGGTCATCGCCGCCCTGCTGCAGGTCGCGTTCTGCCTCGTCCTGGCCAGGTTCGTCACGACGGCCCTGGCCGGGCTGATGCGCTCGCGCCGCGGCCGGGACCTGGCCGCGCTGGCGATCATCCCCATCTTCGCGGTGTACGAGGTGTTCACCCAGGTCCTCCCGCGAGCCATTGGCAACCACGAGCTGACCGCTGCCAGCTTCGCATCCGTTGACAGCTGGCTGCGCTGGCTGCCACCTGGCCTCGCTGCCTACGCCGTTCAGGACGCCTCGACCGGGCATGCCGGGACCGCGGTGCTCCGCCTGCTCCTGGTGGCCGCCAGCATCGTCGTGCTCGGCTGGCTGTGGGCCCGCGCCCTCAGCCATGCCCTGGTGACGGCCGATAGTTCGACGCAGACGGCGTCGGTGAAGGGCGGCGCGCTGCCGCTCGGCCGCAGCCGCGGGCTGACCGGTGCCGTCGCCGCGCGGTCGCTGGCCTACCAGCGCCGCGACCCCACCTCAATGGTCAGCTGGGGCCTTACGGTGGTCATCATGGTCGTGGTGTCGATCAGCGCGCTGCGGGGCAAAGACCCCGAGATTGGCGTGCTGCTCAGCGCGGGCTTCGGCGGAGCGTTCGCGGGGATGCTGCGCGGTGACCTGTTCGGCATGGCCGGGCCCGCCTTCTACCTGGACGCCCTGGCGCTATCGGACCGCCGCGCGCTGCGCTCCTGGTTCGCGGGCCAGAACGCGGCCGTCGCCAGCATCGCCGTCCCCGTGGTCCTTATCATCCCGCTCATCGTCGCGATCATCAGCGGGCATCCGGTCAACGGGCTGCTGGCCATGGCCCTCGGCCTGGCCTCGACCGGTGCTGCCCTGGGGATCGCCGACTTCTTCTCCAGCACGCTGCCGTACCCGGCCGAGCAGCGAGCTGGCAGCCCCGTACCCCGGCAGGTGGACGGCTTCGCCCTGCAAGCGGTGGGCGCCCGGCTGGGCGGCCTGATCGCGACGGCGATCCTGGTGATCCCGGTCATCGTCGCCATCGGGGCCACCGGCTCGGTGGCCGACGCGGCCCGGATTCCGGCCCTCATCGCGGGCGGCGCCGTCTACGGCGCCCTGCTGGCCTGCGCCGGCATCGCGCTCGGCGCAGCGGTGGCCCAGGGGAAGGTGCCGGAACTGTTCCAGCTAGCCGCCCGCAGCAAGCTCTAGGTCCGCTTGCAGCCAGCACGTCACCGCCATGAGGCCGTCACGGATGGCGCCGTGAGCAGCGGCTGCGATGCGAGCGATCGGCGCCAGGTGGCTCAGGTTGCGCCGTAGTCACTCTCCCGCAGGTCGCTCAGCAGGCCCGGTCCGGTGGGGACCCAGTCCAGCTGTTGCTGGGTCAGCGCGCCGGAGGCTGGCAGATCCAGCGTGGCCAGCTGCGCCAGCCACCCGAAGTAAGCCGGCGCCTGCTCGGGCGTGATCGACTCGACGGGCAACCGGAGCCCCGCACCGATCACCTCGGCGATCTCTCGCAGGGGCACCCCTTCCTCGGCCACGGCGTGGTACCGGGCGCCTGCCTCACCTCTTTCCAGCGCCAGCCGGAAGAGCCGGGCGGCGTCGGAGACATGGACGGCCGGCACCCGGTTCCGGCCCTCGCCGACATAGGCGACGCGGCCCTGCTCCCTCGCGATCTGGATATGCCACCGGATGCGGCCCTGCCGGCGCGGGTCGTGCACCTGCGGCAGCCGCATCACCATGACGTTGGCGCCCAGGTCGACCAGGGCGTCGGCCGCCTCCTCGGACGCTGCCCGGGCGAACACCGCTGACGTCGCGTGCTCATCGGTCTCCCGGGCCGGCTGGCCAGCCGGCGGCAGAACCAGGCCGGTGCCGGAGGTGATGATGAGCGGGCGGCCCGTGCCGGCCAGCGCCGCGCCGAGCGTCGCGATGACCTTTCGGTCATTCTCGCTATGCAGCCTCGGGTCGGAGGCGTCATGGTTGAAGGCCGCATGGATGACGCCGTCGGCCGCCCCGGCCGCGTCGTGCAGTCTCTCTAGGTCGTTGACGTCGCCGCGGAAGACCTTCGCGCCGGCGGAT
>Ga0302314_10023167_pt1 | contig 10148 bp, 11 predicted proteins | sample III_Palsa_N2_3_FD_200533 | JGI IMG/M metagenome (GOLD analysis project Ga0302314, IMG submission 200533) | Peat permafrost microbial communities from Stordalen Mire near Abisko, Sweden - III_Palsa_N2_3 | ecosystem: Environmental > Terrestrial > Soil > Palsa > Peat permafrost | place: Sweden...
CGTGCCGCCGCCGGCGTCGAGCACGATCGAGCGCGCCGAGGTGACGGCCGCAGTACTGGCCGAGAGATCGAGGGTGCCGAGATTGGCCGAGGTCGCGGTACCTGAGACGGTCGCATCGCCCAGCGTGACGCTGCCGGCGGTGGCGCCGAGATTGCCGTCGACCGTGACCTGCAACGTGCCGCCGCCATTGACCGTGGTGCCGCCGGTGTAGCTGTTGGTCGAATTGGTCAGAGCCACGGTTGTGCTAGTCCCGGTCACGACCACGTTTGTTGCAGCCGTGCCGTCGGTGATCTGGCCGGACACGGTTTGCGATGTGTCGTAGGTCACCGTCTGAGCAAAGGCGGGAAGCGCCGCCATCAATGCGCCGACCGCGAAGCCAACCGCCAAATTCCCCCAAAGTCGTCCCATTGCATCTCTCTATCGATTGCCCGGATATCCGGAAAACAGCCCCTGCCGGCGACACTAACCTTCCTTCGCCTGTGATCGCTCCTGCTTCCCTCGCCCGCGCGCAAGAATTTGGTAACGATTGGTTTCAGCGGGCGTCGCCGCAGCCCACGATAGTACGGATGCACGAGGAAGTTCGTCCCCAGCGGGTGCGACACCGTTTCGCACATCGCCCGAGCCGCATAGTCACCCCAGACTCTTGAGGATTTTCCGGCAGGCGGAAATTGGCATTTCCTCATTTTCCGATAGACGGAAAATAATCGGAAGAGCAACGCTGCGGAAGTTCTGTCTGTTTATCTATCGATTCTCGCGGTTCCGCGGCATTCACAGCACTCATGCTGTCGCACCAAAGTTTTTTGCTATCGCGAGATAGAAAGAATCGATCGTATTCCTTGCGCGTCGGAATTGACGCTTCCTTGGATTGCTGGCGATGCTGAGGCTATAGCGCGCGGCGAACAACGCCGCCGTCGCCGAAAGCAGGGAGGATGATGACGATGACGACCGCGAATCGCCGGCAAGTTCTGGGCGGCCTGGCACTGGGTGCCGCAGGCTTGCTTGCCTCGAAGGCAAGCGACGGCGCCGCCCCGGCCGGTGCCGCCGACGCCCATGCATCGGGCCACGACGTGGCCCCCGGTTCGAACGGCGTGCCGTTCGTGCCGCACAAGACCGAAGAGCCTATCGCCTTTAAATACGGCATCGATGCGTCCGAACCCAAGGTCACGTCCGGCGGCTGGGCGCGCGAGGCGACCGTCCACCACTTTCCGATTTCGACCGGCATCGCCGGCGTGCACATGTATCTGAACCCGGGCGCGTCGCGCGAACTGCATTGGCACGCGATCGCGGCCGAATGGGCCTATGTGCTCGACGGCCGCTGCCAGACCACGGTGATCGATCCGAACGGAACGACGGAAGTGTTGAATTTCGGACCGGGCGATCTGTGGTTCTTCCCGCGCGGACATGGCCATTCGATCCAGACCATCGGCACGGAGCCTTGCCATTTCATCCTGTCGTTCGACAATGGCAATTTCTCCGAGCACGGCACCTTCAGCATCACCGACTGGACCAGCCTGATCGACCCGAAGCTGCTGTCCCAGGTGTTCGGCGTGCCGGCCTCGACCTTCGCGAATTTCCCGAAGGGCGAGACCTACATCATGCAGGGCAAGGTGATCCCGCTCGATGCGCCGGCGGCCCAGGAGACCAACGATATGGTCTCGCCCAACACGCATCGCTACAAGCTGATGCAGCAGCGGCCGACCCATGATTTCCCGGGCGGCACCGTGCATCTGGCGACGATCAACGAGTTCCCGATGTCGTCGACCATGGCCGGCGGCATCATGAAGCTGAAGCCCGGTGCGCTCCGCGAGCTGCATTGGCACCCGAATGCCAATGAATGGCAGTATTATGCCAAGGGCCATGCGCGGGTGACCCTGTTCGGGTCCGGCGGCCGCATGACCACCGCCGATTTCGGCCCCGGGGATGTCGCCTATATCCCGCAGGGCTACGGCCATTCGGTGCAAAACATCGGCACCGAGGAATGCGAGATCGTGCTGACCTTCGACAATGGCCATTACCAGGAGATCTCGATCTCCGAATGGGTCGCGACCAGCCCGCCGCATCTCTTGGCGAACAACTTCGGCGTCGACGAAGCCGTGTTCGCCAATTTTCCGAAGAAGAAGGTCTATATCGCTAAGGCGTAAGGGAAAACCGGCCGGACCCGCCCAGGTCCGGCCGGGTTTTCAGATCCAGTCGGTCGGCAGGCCGTAGTGGCTATAGAGACCGCGCAGCCGGTCCCGATCGATCGTCACCGACGGATCATATTCGGGCGCCGCCTCGATCTCGGCCTTGGTGCGGCGGAACGAAACCGAGCGTTCCAGCCAATCCAGCGCCACCACCAACCCCGGCGCCAGCAGCACCTTGCGGCCGGGCAGCCAGTTGCGCGTGGCGATCTCGATGAGCAGGATCGACCAATGTTCGGGATCGATCAGCACGTCGGCGACATGGCCGATTTCGCCGTCGGTCGCGCGCACGATGTAGTCCTTGAACCGCACCATGCTGCGCAGGTGCTCGTCGCCTGCCACGGGCTGGTCGCCCACGACCGGCGGAATGAACGGCATCGCGCCGAACGCCGGGGCGCCGCCCATCCAATAGGGGTCCCATTGGTAATAGGCGAATAGCTGCGCCTCGTGGCGGCGCGAGACCGGCATGTCGGTCTCCTCGGACGGGCTGTCGCTGACCTGCTGGCAAGTGAGCGAAACGGTGAAGCCCTCGGGTGCCGGCAGCAGTTGACGCGGCGGCAGCAGCACGCGCCGACCGGTCAGCCACGAGCCGGTATCGACCACCGCCCAGCGGATCGTCCAGCTTGTGTCGTCGAACAGAAGATCGGTCACCGTGCCGATCGGCCCGTCGGTCGCTTCGATGGATCGGCCGATGGCGAAAGCTGATTTGCGAAGCATCGAGGCCATCCTTTTGCGATGATTGAGCCGGTTTCGCCCCCATTCGCCGGTCGCGATCCCGAAGGATCAAACGACTTGCCGGTCAAATACCTACGCCCATACGACCGGCTTGGTTCCGGCCTCTGGATTAAACGTTATTAATCCTGGGGACCGATACCCCGTAATCTTGGATAGCCACATCCTCGTCCAGTGAATTCGGTCCGAGGGATTTCGAGATGATGGACGAACAGAAGACGAAGCGCCCGTTTGCGCGCCTGGCGATGCTGCTGGGGCTTTCGACCGCATTGGCCGTCGGTCCGGTTTCGGCGGCGCTGGCCCAGGGCAGCGATGCCGCGCAGGACCAATTGCCGAGCTTCGCGCCGATGGCCGAGAAAGTTCTGCCGGCGGTGGTCAATATCTCGGTCGTCGAGAAGGCCGGCGCCTCCCCGGTCGTCGATGAAGACCAGGACGATCAACAGCCGCAAAGCGGCCCCGGCGCCACCCCGTTCGACGACATGCTGCGGCATTTCTTCGAACAGCAGCAGCAGGGCCGCCAGGCGCCCGGACCGAAGCAGCAGATGATGGCGCTGGGTTCGGGCTTCATCATCGATCCCGCCGGCTATGTCGTCACCAACAACCACGTGGTCGGCGACGCTGCCAAGGTCACGGTCGTGTTCCAGGACGGCAGCGAGCATAAGGCCAAGATCGTCGGCAAGGATGCGAAGACCGATCTGGCGCTGTTGAAGATCGATGCGCCGCAGCCCCTGCCCTTCGTGCAATGGGGCGACAGCGACCATGAGCGCGTCGGCGATTGGGTGATGGCGGTCGGCAATCCGTTCGGCCTCGGCGGCACGGTGACCAAGGGCATCATCTCCGCCCGCAGCCGCACGCTCGATAGTTCGAGCTACGTCGATTACCTGCAGATCGACGCGTCGGTGAACCGCGGCAATTCCGGCGGCCCGACCTTCGACCTCGCCGGCCATGTCGTCGGCATCAACACGGCGATCTATTCGCCGAACGGCGGCAATGTCGGCATCGCCTTCGATATCCCGTCGGACACGGCCAAGGCGGTGATCGACCAGATTAAGGCGAGCGGCCATGTCGATCGCGGCTATCTGGGCGTCGAGATCCAACAGGTGACGCCGGATCTGGCCGCCGCCCTCGGCATCGCCCAGGACGGGCCGCAAGGCGCGCTGGTCGCCTCGGTGACCCAGGGCGGCCCCGCCGCCAAGGCCGGCGTCAAGGTTGGCGACGTGATCAGCCAAGTGAACGGCAAGCCGATCGCCAAGACCCGGGATCTGCCGCGCATGATCGCCGAGACGGCGGCCGGCAAGTCCGTGCACCTGAACGTATTGCGCGAGGGCAAGCCGCTCGAGATCGACGCCACGATCGGCCATCTGGACGAGACCAAACTCGCCTCGGCTGACGGCAGCGCCGATAGCGATGCCCAGACCGACGATGCCGCGCTGGGCATGACGCTGTCGTCGCTCAATCCCGCGATGCGCAGCCGCCTGCACCTGGGCAAGGACGTGACCGGTGCCATCATCACCCATGTGGCGAACGGCAGCGCCGCCGACGGCATTGGGCTCGAAGGCGGCGACGTGATCGAAAAGATCGACGGCCAGACCGTGCATGGGCCGGACGATGCCAAGTCACTGTTCGCGACCGCGGAGAAGACGCCGTCGAAGCCGATCCTGCTGCTGGTCGATCGCCATGGCGCCAAGAGCTTCATCGCCTTGCCCCAGACACCCGACGCCACGCCGGACGCGGGGTAACCCCCGGTAATTTCCCGTTCATCCCCGGCGCATGCTAGCCTCGACCCTACTACGGTGGCATGCGCCGGCCCCGTCCAACCTGTCGGGAGACATCAGATGGCCAAGGGTCAGAAGAAAAGCACGCGCGAAGCGAAGAAGCCGAAGGCGGACAAGAACAAGAAGACCACGACCGTGTCGGTCTCGCCCTTCTCCGAACCGCCGTCCAGGACAAAGCCGTCCTCCAACAAATAATCGGCGACGGACCGCCGCTCCCTTCAGGGGGCGGCGGCGCCCGCCATCGCCGCGAGCACCGCATCGCGCACCTCTGGGGGTTGCCGTTCCAGTGCTCCCGAGACGGCCTTCAAGGTCGCGCGCAGGTCATAGACCTGATCGAGCAGCCCCAGGATCATCGGCACCGCATCCTCGGCGATCCCCAGATCGCGCCGCAGCTCATAGATCAGGCGCACCCGGGCGACATCGATAGTCTGAAACGCGCCGTCGTGCTCCGGCGTGACCCAGCCTTGCTCGATCCAGCCGGTCAGTTCGACGATCTCCAGATCCGGGAACTGGGTGACGACGATATCGAGCCGCATCATGATTGCTCCATCCCCGCCCGCGGATCGAACGGATGCGCCGGCTGCCAATCGACGAGAAAAGCCTCCAGCGCCGGCTCCGGCGACGGCGACAGCACGATCTTCAGCTCGACATATTGATGGCCCCCGGCGATGCCGCGTTCCTTGAGCCGCAGCCGCGTGCCGCTGTTCGAGCGGGGGGCGACCGTCAGATTGACCGGGCCGTCGATGGTCGGCACACGCACCTTGGCACCGACGATGGCTTCCTGAATCGTGATCGGCAGCTCGACGATGATGTCCTTGCCCTCCCGCCGGAAGAACGGGTGCGGGCTCACGCTGATCTCGATCAGCGCGTCGCCGGCCGGGCCACCGCCGACGCCATTCTCGCCTTTGCCCTTCAGCCGCAGGATCTGGTTGTCCGCGATGCCGGGCGGCAGCGTGACATCGAGCGTCCCGCCATCGGGCAGGGTCAGCCGCTTGACGCCGCCCTTGGCCGCCTCGATGAACCCGACCGACAGGGTAAAATGCCGATCGGCCCCCCGCATGGCAAAGCCACCGCGTTGCCGGCCGCCGAAGGCGTTGCGCAGCAGGCTTTCCAGATCCTCGTCGCCGAACGGCGGCTCCGACTGATATTTGCTGCGATCGGCCCGGTCGCCATGGTCGCGGTAGAAGCCGCGCGGTGCCTGCGGCGCGCCCTCGGCATCGATCTCGCCGCGATCGTAGGCCGCACGCTTTTCCGCGTCGGACAGCAGGGCATTCGCCGCGGAAATCTCCTGGAACTTCGCCGCGGCCTCGGGCTTGCCGGGATTGAGATCCGGATGATGCAGCTTCGCCAGCTTGCGATAGGCCTTCTGGATCGCAGCGGCGGTGGCGTCGCGTTCGACGCCCAGGATCTTGTAGGGATCATCCATAAGCGGGCACGACCTATCGATCCGACGTTGAGAGGAACAGTATTATAGCACCTTGCTCGGCCAAACGCCGGGGGACCCGCACCTGTTCCGACCTCCGCACGCGATGGGTGCCGCACGCTTGGCGATGGACAACCAAGACGGGTTTTCGGATAATACGGCACCCAGAATGCACGGATTCATTGAATCCCGACATGACCTCGGCGGGGGCTCCGGCTGCCGTCCAACCGCGCCCAATGGAGTTCCGCCATGTCCGACCCTGCACAGCTGAGCCAATCCGGGATGGATCTGATCAAATCGTTCGAAGGCTGCGTTCTCTTCACCTACGACGATTCGATAACCCCGCCCCGGCCGCTGATGCCGGGCGACGCGTGCGGAGGCACGCCGACGATCGGATACGGCCATACGGGTTCCGACGTCGTCCCTGGCCTCACCTGGACGCAGTCCCAGGCTGACGCCACACTCAACACCGACCTGCTGCCAGCCCGTCAGGACGTGTCCGACCAGACGGCGGACCTCGGCCTCGCCAGCAACCAATTCTCCGCACTCGCGATCTTCGCCTTCAATATCGGCATCGGCGGCTTCAACAGCTCGCATGCGCTGCAATATCTGTGCGCGCACGACTTTGCCGACGTGCCGGGGGCCATGATGCTATGGACCAAGACCACGATCGATGGCCAGAAGGTCAACTCGCTCGGCCTCGAGCGTCGACGCTATGCCGAAACGCAGCTGTTCGCGCTTCCCGACGGCGCACCATCACCGGACTTCATGGCGATCGCGATCGCCGCCTACCCTAAGGAAACGACGGTCCCGTAGGATCGCGGCCTGCTAACGCAGCACCGCCAGCGTCAGCCATTCCGCCGAGATCGCCGGCTTCGCTTCGCCCTCGATCTCGACCGTCGCCTGATACTGCAGCAGCACCTCGCCTGCCGACCGGGGCGTGAGTTTTTGCAGCACGAACCGGCCGCGGACCCGGGCGCCGGCCGTGACCGGCGACGGGAAGCGGACTTTCTCGAAGCCATAATTGATGCCCATCGCCTGGCCCTCGAACGGCGGCACCGCCTCCTGTCTGAGGGCGCTCAACAGCGACAGGGTCAGGAAGCCGTGGGCGATGGTGCCGCCGAACGGAGTCTCGGCCGCGGCCCGCGCCGGATCGATATGGATGAATTGATGGTCGCGCGTCACCTCGGCGAACCGGTCGATCATGTCCTGCGACACGGCATGCCAGCCGGACACGCCCAACTCGCGGCCGACCAGCGCCTGCAGCCGTTCCAGCGCGGCGCTCATTCGCCGGCCTTGTCCGGATCGACCGCGACCAGCTTGCCGTGATCGACCGTGGCCAGCACGAAGGTGATCTTGGCGCCGCCCTTGGCATCGACGCCGATGATATGGGCCGGATCATGATCGGTCGTCAGCTTGGCAAACGTCTCGTCGAGCTTGGCGCGAATCGCCTTGGCATCGGTCACCGAACCGGCCGCCACCATGGCGCCGGCGACGCCATAGAGGGCCGAATAATTGAGGCCGGCCTCCGACCCCGGATCGTCGCCATGCTTCTTGCGGAAGGCGGCGATATAGCCTTCGGCACCCGGGCGCGGATCGCTGACCAGGGGCATGACGCCGACCGCGCCCTCGAGCTGCTCGTAGCCGCCCAGCACCTTGGCCATCTCGTCGAACTTGGCCTGGTCCATGACGATGAAACCGCCTTCGAAGCCCAGTTCGCGCGCCTGCTTGATCACCAGCGCCGTCGGCTCCGAGGCACCGCCGACGAACAGGACGTTGGGATTGCCGGCCAGCACCCGGCTGACGCCGCTATAGAAGTCGGTGTCCTTGTTGTAGGACATCGGATTGTCGGCGACGATCTGGCCGCCCGCCCCGGTCCAGGCCGGCCCGATCAGCGCCGCCCAGGCCTTGGCATAGTCGTGATCGCCGCCGGCCATGGCCAGCTTCTTGCCGAACCGCTTCATCTCGACCTTGCTGAACGGCTGGACATAGCCGTCGAACGACGGCGGGATGCGCAGCGTCAGTGCGTTGCCATGCTCGGTCACGGCCGGCGTGCTGGTATAGGCGCCGATCATGAACCCGTCCTGCTCGTTGAACGCCTGCAGCGCCAGCACGCCGCCGGCATGGGGCACGAATACGACCGGCGCCTTGTATTGCGCGCGCAGGCGTTTGGCGTTCACCGCCGCCTCGCTCGGCGAATATTTATCGTCGAGCGCCACCACATCCAGCAGGTATTTGGCGCCGCCGACCGTCAGGCCGCCCGCCGCATTGATCTCGTCGGCCGCGTCCTGCAATCCGGTCAGCGTGTTCTTGCCATAGAGCGCCGCACCGCCGCTCAGGGGCCCGGTGAAGCCGATGGTCACGTGTTCCTGCGCCGATGCGGCGCCCGACATCAGCAGGCTCGCCAGGGCCAGCGTGCCCCAAATCCTTGCACCCATGGTCGTCTCTCCCTCATGCGCCGATATAGGCCCGGCGGATTGCTTCGTCATTGAGCAGGGTTTGCCGGTCGCCTTCCATGACGATCCGGCCGCTTTCGATCACATAGGCCCGGTCGGCGATCTGCAGGGCGGCATAGGCGTTCTGCTCGGCCAGCAGCACCGTGGTGCCCTCGGCATTGATCGCCTTGATCACGTCCAGCACCTGTTTCACCACCAGCGGCGCCAGGCCCAGCGACGGCTCGTCGAGCAGCAGCACCTGCGGCCGGCCCATCAGCGCCCTGCCGATCGCGACCATCTGCTGCTGCCCGCCGCTCAACGAGCCCGCCGGGTCGTTGCGCTTTTCATGCAGCACCGGGAACAGGCCGAACACCTTGTCGATGAGCGCGTCGCTGCCGCGGCGATCGCGGCGATGGACATAGGCGCCGAGCATCAGGTTCTTCGCGACCGACATGCCGGGGAACAGCTTGCGCCCCTCCGGGCACTGCACGATGCCGGCGCCGACGATGTCGGACGGCTTGTCGCGCGAAAGCTCACGGTCGTTGAACCGGATGCTGCCGGCACTGAGCTTGCGCAAGCCGCTCACCGCCAGGAACAGCGAGCTTTTGCCGGCGCCATTGGCGCCCAGCATGACCACCAGCTCGCCCGGCCCCGCCTGCAGGTTGACCTTGTCCAGCGCGCGGAACTGGCCGTAATGCAGGGTCAGCCCGTCAAGCCGCAACATAGTCGGCTCCCAGATAGGCCTCGATCACGCGCGGGTCGGCTTGGATCTCGGCCGGTGTGCCCTCGGCGATCTTCTCGCCATGGTCCAGCACCAGGATGCGGTCGGCCAGGCTCATGATCATGCTCATCTTATGCTCGACCAGGCAGACGGTAAGGCCGGTCGCGGCCATCTTGCGGATGAGGGCCGCCAGCGCCTGGGTCTCGTCCGGATTGATGCCGCCGGCCGGCTCGTCGAGCAGCAGCAGCTTGGGTTCGGTCGCGAGCGCCAGGGCGAAGGCGACGCGTTTCCTCTCCTCCTGGGTGATGCCGCCGGCCGGGCGGCCGGCCAGATGGGCAAGCCCGACGAATTCCAGCGCCGCCGCGGCCTTGTCCCGGCAGCGGCGCTCGTCCTGCTTGAGGCGGCTGGTGCCGAACACGACGTCCCAGAAGCCCGAGCGCGTGCGCAGCTTGTGCCCGACGATCAGATTGTCGAGCACGCTCGCCTGGTCGAACAGGCTGGTGGTCTGGAACGTACGCGCGATACCCAGGCGAGCGACCTGGTCCGGCCGCATACCGGTGACATCGGTGCCGTCGAACAGCACGCGGCCGGCGCTCGGGCGATAGAACCCGCTGATCAGGTTGAAGAACGTAGTCTTGCCGGCGCCGTTCGGACCGATGATCGCGTTGATCTTGCCGGCCTCGAAATGCACATCGACATCGCGCACGGCGGCCAAGCCGCCAAATCGCTTGGTCAGTTGCTGGATCTCAAGCATGGGCGCGTGCCTTGCGCAGGCGGACGAAGCCGACGATGCCGTGGGGGAAGAAGATCACCAGCAGGATCAGCAGCGGCCCGAACACGATCATGCGATAGTCCTGCAGGAACTGCAGCGACTGGGTCAGG
>Ga0302314_10023170_pt1 | contig 10147 bp, 9 predicted proteins | sample III_Palsa_N2_3_FD_200533 | JGI IMG/M metagenome (GOLD analysis project Ga0302314, IMG submission 200533) | Peat permafrost microbial communities from Stordalen Mire near Abisko, Sweden - III_Palsa_N2_3 | ecosystem: Environmental > Terrestrial > Soil > Palsa > Peat permafrost | place: Sweden...
ACAGCGCCTTTTCCAGCCTAAGGGCGGCAAGTTCCTTGCTCGCATGCGGAAGCAGATTGATGCCGACGCCGATCGGCCTGATTTCGGCTACCGACTCGAATATCCGGCAGGGAATTCCGGCCGCGTGCAGCGCAAGCCCGAGCGTCAGGCCGCCAATGCCACCGCCGACGATGAGGATGTCGTCCATGTTTCCTACCCGCGCGCCCTATCAGGCGATCTCGTTTGGACGGATGAAACAGATTAGTAAGCCTACTGTCAATCTGGGGTGGGGCCGCGAAAACCCGACATTTGCTAGCGGGTTTTGACGAAGCACATCCCCATCCGCGAGGCCTTGTCGATCACCTGACAGGCCAATCCCTCGGCGCAGCTCCAGGCGCTGAAACTGCGGTCGTTATTTTTGGCGCCGGCATGTTGCGCATAGCAATGCGCGCCCCAGCCGTCGTCATATTCAGTGCCGGCGAGTTCGGTGTCGCCACGCAATTGCGGGCGGCTGGAGAACCCGCGCGAATAATCCGGGCTCCTGCCGTCGCGCAACGCGGCGAGGATATCGCGGCGCCTTGCCTGATCGCCGAAGAAATGCGGCGACCCCGGTACCACCGTCGAATTGGAGGGGTTCGGCGCCATCCAGTCGACGCCCGGGAAATGAAAGCCGCCGATGCCGCGGGTCTGATGGCAGCCTGCGCAGGTGATGTCGTTGAGCCGGCGCTCGAAGCCCGCCACCGAGCGGATGTTTTGCAGTGGGCCGCCGCGCTCCGCGGCCTTTTTCAGCGCCGTGACGACATCATCGTCGGTGAACACCGGATCCACCCTGGCGTCGTCGCCCTGCACCAGGCCGAATGCCGGCTGCAGGTTTGAGGTCGCAAATCCAACCGGTGTCGCGGCAATCACGCCGGTGGTCAGAAATTCAGGCGGGATCACAACCGTGCCGCGATCGAGTTCGGTGAAATGCCCGGGATCGAGCAGCCACGCCTTGAAAGCGCGCTTGAGATTTGCATCGGCCAAAATCCGGGCGCGATCGATCTGGTTCTCCAACGGAGATTCTTCGAACGCCTTGGTCTGCGCGTTGTAGTCGAATACTTTCAGGAGATAGTCGGTGCGGAAATCGCGGGTCGGCGATTTCAGCGCGTGCATGATCTGGATATTGGTCTCGATGCGGGCGATATCGTCAGGCGCGATCAGATCCAGCGGGCCATCCGGCGCGAGCAGTCTTTCCGCCAGCGCCGGGCCGCCGAGCTGCCAGTCGCCAGTAGCGAGCCATCTGCGGGCGATCTCCGCGCAGGTGATCGTGATGCCACCGGCCCCGATCGCATGATCGCCTCTGGCCTTGAGCACGACATTGAGCGTCATCGGCAGGCGCGGCGAAGCCAGGCTGTCGCTCGACTGCGGCGCGCTGGTCGGGATCAAGCGGTAGATCAGCCTGATCTCGCCGCAACTGTCGGGCGCCACATAGGCGCGGTCCATCCGGTTGACGATGCCTGACAATACGAAACGCGAATCGTCGGAATAAAGCTGCGCCGAATCGAACAACTGAAGATCGTTGCTATCGCCAACGCCGATGCTCTCATTCGGATGATCGGCCTTGTGCTGCGCGATGTACCGCTCGAACTCGATGTCGAGCGCCTTGCGGACCGGCGCCATCGACGGCAGCGCAAACAACTGGTCGTCCGTGATCGGTGTGTCGGCCGATCGGGCCGGCAGCAGGATGCGGGCGAGGCCAAACCTGTCGCGATCGAGTTCGCGCAACGCCAACGGATCGGTGATCGCCGTGCCGCGTTCGAGCGCTGCGTCCGGCGTCGCGCGCGCAGGCCATGCGCAGCAAGCCAGAACCAGAAAGGCAGCAAGAAATCGCAAGCAGTGACTCATATCCGGACTAACACCGCGTCACGACGCTTATTCGCAGCGCCCTGCCGCGAGCCGTCAGCATATCCGAAAAATAGGTCCAAAAGCGGACGGGCGGTCTTGGCGGAATCGGAAAATGCAACAGGAAAGCGCCTCACATGGTGGTGAAGCGCTTTCGGATTTGCGGCGTGTTCAATCCCGGCGACCCGGGGTTAGCGGGCGACGATCAGGCCCTTGCTGGTAACCACCACCCAGTGGCCATCCTGACGCCGGATCGCGTCGACGCGGCCGAGGCCCGGTACGGGATCGCCGGCGTAGACTTCGTAGATGCCTTGCCGTCCCTCGATCAGCGCGCCGCCATTGGCAACGTCGCGCAAGATCCAGCCGTCGACCGTCGGCAGCCGTCCGACTTCGACCTTGGGTGCGGCCGCAGGCGGCGTGATCGAGCCTGTGACTTCCTTGGCCGCGGCCGGCGCGGACGCAGCGGCAGCCACCGGAGTCGGCGCCGCCGGGGTGGTGCGAAGCTTATCGAGCCTGTCGACGGCTTCGCTCAATTTGGCGAGTTTGACCGCCGGCTCAAGCTCCGCCTTCTCGACCTTGTCGAGGCGGTCATTGGTCTTGTTGAACTGGGTGAGGCCGAGCTTGGAAGTGTGCTCGACGCTGGCCTTGAGCGCCACGATGTCGGCGTCGATCCGCGCTACGGTCGCGTCGAAGGCGGCGTTGGAGGCCGCGTTTGGCGCGGGCGCGGGATCGTTACCGGCAAATTGCTGCAGGCCGGCGGTCGCCATGGCGCCGCCGAGCGCGCCCGCGATCACCGCCAGCGCCACCACTGCGGCCAGCGCGGAAAACCGGCGCTTGCCGAACAAGCCCTGCCTCGGCTCAGGTTCCACCTCCGGGGCGGTGTCCTCATGATTCCACGCGCGGTCGGCGGATGACATGATCATGACCTTGCCGGACATCGGCCGCGACTGCTGTCCGGAAGCCTCTACTTTGGGAGCCTCTCTGGGAGCCTCGACCTTGGCAGCGTCCGCCTTGGCTTCTACCTTGGGAGCGCTTCCTTCCGGGGTATCGCTGGTGGCGCCTTGCTCGGGGACCAAACCCGGCGATTCCGCCTCGATCGCCGACGCAGCGGCGGGCTCGATGACAGGATCAGGCGACTTTGCGGCGGACGAATGGGCAACGATCGGCGCGACGGCGGGGGAACCGGGTTCGCCGCTGGTCTGCTCGGCTTGTTCGCTCACGGCTAAGTCTCCAGAATGGGTTGACCATTTGGTAACTTTCATTGCTTGCGAAATCGTTACCGGCCGCGGGCTTACGGAAATTTTAGGAAGTCGTCCGGCCGGGTTTCCGCCGCAAAGCCTAACCGGCGATCGCCAAGCCTTCCGAGCCAAGCCTGCCGAATGCGGCGTTGCGGCAAAACCTTTGACATTACGCATCATTTGCGCCGCGCGGTTTCCCGACTAACATGCTCGGACCAACCAGCCAGAAGGCAGGGGACGCCATGGCAATCGAAAAGTGCATCAACGAATTTGATGTCGGCGACGTGATTTTCGAGGAGGGTTCGACCGGACGCGAGCTGTTCGTCGTGCTCGACGGCAGGATCGACATCGTCAAGATGAACGGCGCCAGCAAGACCGTGATCGTGACGCTCGGCAAGGGCGAATTCTTCGGCGAGATGGCGGTGATCGACGGCTCGGCACGCTCGGCCACCGCGATATCGTCCGCTCCGAACACCCGCGTGATGCGGATCAATCACGCCCGCTTCGTCTATCTGGTCAGTCAGCAGCCGGCGTTCGCGCTGATGGTGATGGATGCGCTGAGCAAACGGCTGCGGGCCTCCAATGCGCTCACCTTCCGGGCGGCCACCCCATGAGCGAGCGCAAGCCGAGCCCGTTTCCGGTGCTGCTGGACAACAGCACCTGCTCGCTGATTCAGGCCGCCGCGGACGTCTACCAGATCCGCTTCAAGAACCGCGCCGCCAATGCCTATCTGGTGCGCGGCAAATCGCGCACCATCATGATCGACGTCGGGCTGTCCTCGAATTACCCGGCATTGCTGGAATGCCTCGAGCATGTCGGCTGTCCGCCGGACAAGATCGACATGGTGGTCCTCAGCCACGAGCATCTCGATCACATCGGCGCGGCCTATCATTTCGGCGGCCGCACCATCATTGCCGCGCATCGCCTGGCCGCCAACAAGATCATGCTGCGCGACGACTTCTCGATGCTGCGCAAGATGTTCAACGAGCCGGACGTTCCGATCAATGTCGATATCTGGCTGGAAGAAGGCAATCTGATCGATCTCGGCAATTTCCGCCTCAGCGTGATGTATACGCCGGGCCATACCTCGGCCTGCATCAGCCTGTTCGACCATGACAAGGGGCTGTTGTTCGCGGCCGACACCCTGATGCCCGGCGGGGTGATGGGCGGCGTGTTCGGATCGGGCAGCATCAGCGACTACATCCAGTCGCTGGAGCGGCTGAAGGGGCTGAACTCCAAAATTCTGCTGTCAGGACATGGCCGATTGTCCGACACGCCACAGGAGGATGTGCGGATCGCAATCCAGCGGTCCCATGGGTTGCTGGAAGACACCGCGCAATTGTTCGATGCGCTCGATGCGCGATCGAATTTCGAGCCGATCATGCAGTCGGTGCGCGACCTCAACAAGCTCGACGACAGCTGAACGTTTCGCCGCCGGTTTGACAAACCTCCCGGCGGTGATGGCCTAAGCACGTGACCGAAATCCATGACCACGACGGGGACTGCGCGCATTGCGACCCGGAACGGCCACAATTGGGTTACGGGAAATTAAGTTGAGGTCTTTGTCGAACTTGAAAGACTGACAGTTGCAGCTTGGTGCTGCGGCAGGAGGCTGACCGGTGCGCGCGTCCAAACGCTTTGCGGTTCTAGTTCCAATGATTTCAATCGTCTCGGTGCTCGCATTATCGGCGCAGGCGCAAGAGCCCAGGAAGCCCGAACCGAGGGGCGGACCGGTGCGGCCCGGTGGACCACACGTGGGACCTCGAATGGCACACGAACCCTTGCCGATGCGCAATTTCGGGGGGCATGCCTATCACGGTCATCTTGCCTGGGGCGGTGGCCGCTGGCACCACGAGGTTCGAAATGGCCGCGACGGCTGGTGGTGGGACGTCGGCGGCGTATGGTATTTTTATCCGCAACGGCTCGATGGTCCGCCGACCTACGTGTCTGATGTCGAATATGCCGACGACGCCTATGCCGACGAAGGACCGCCCGGCGCGCCAGGCTATCCGCCGCCGCCCGCGGTCGCAGCGTACCCTCCTCCGCCTCCGCTGCCACCCCCGGCTCCACCTCCGGACGCGGCCGCGGGCGCAATCGGCGGCGCGGTTATCGGGGGTATCCTTGGTGGCGCGCTGACGCGCCGGCCTGGCGGTGCGATTGCCGGCGCGATTGTCGGCGGCACGACCGGCGCCCTCGTCGGCGCACAGGCGGCGGCCCGGCCCGGCTATTATCTGGCGCAGGGCGGTTGTTATTATCGCTATCCGTCCGGGCAGTACGTCGTGGTCGACCCGCGCAACTGCAATTGAGCGGCGGCGCCGAACAAAAGGCCGCGGATACCTGGGCTATGCGAGCTCGGAGGGTGTGCAGGCGTTGCGCCTGCACATTTCACCTGACCAGAACCAGATCACCACTTCACTAAATCACCACCGGCGCGTCGGGCAGTTCGTTCGGCCCCTTGCCCTGGGCAGGGAAATACTGCGCCAATTGCCGCGAGACTGCCTGGATGCCCTTGATCACGCCGCTCTCGAATTTTCTCGCTGCGAAGTCGCTCTCCATCTCCCGGCAGATCTTTTCCCAACCGGCTGCACCGACCTTCGTATCGATGCCGCGGTCGGCGACGATCTCGACATCGCGGTCGGCCAGCAGCAGGTAGATCAGCACGCCGTTGTTGTGGGTGGTGTCCCAGATTCGCAATTGCGCGAAGATATCGAGCGCGCGCTCCCGTGCCGGCTGATCCCTGAACAAGGGCGCACCGTCCAGCGCGCCTTCCACGACAAAGCGGACCTGGCCGGAATGGGTGGTCTCGCCGGTCTTGATCGCCTGTTCGATCGCAGCCAGCACCCGTGGCGGAAACAGCCGCCGCGCCCGCCAGCGGTGCTCGATAAGATGTTTGCCGATACGCCCGATGCCCATCTGCCTAAAAGCTCCAGATCTACCAGCTTCCCGACGCGCCGCCGCCGCCGAAACTGCCGCCGCCACCGCTGAACGAGCCGCTGTCGCTGCTCGAACTGCTGCCCCCGGAATACGAGCCACCGCTATATCCTCCACCGGACCAGGTGCCGCCACGGCCGTTCGATGCGAAGCTCAGGCCGATCATCGTAAAGATGAAGGCGATGAGCCCCACGATCCCCGATGCGATGATCGAACCAACGAAAAGCCAGACCAGAACGCCGGTAACGCCGCCGGTTGCGACCGAGCCGACGAGCCGGCCGAATATGCTGCGCAGGATGCCGCCGACGATAAATATCCCGAAGATCGCGAAGGGAAACAGGCCCTCGAGGTCGCTCGATGATCCGTAATCCTGCTGTCGTTTCGGTGCCGGCAGCGGCTCGCCATCGATAACCCCGATGATCCGGTCGACGCCCGCCGAAATCCCGCCGGCAAAATCCCCGCTCCTGAATTTCGGCGTGATGATCTCGTCAATGATGCGCTGACTGGTCACATCGGTGAGTGCGCCTTCGAGGCCATAGCCGACTTCGATCCGAAGCTTGCGGTCGTTCTTGGCGACCAAGAGGATCGCACCGTCATCGACCTTCTTGCGGCCGATCTTCCAGGCTTCGGCCACCCGGATCGAATATTGCTCGATTTCTTCAGGTGCCGTGGTCGGCACGATCAAGACTGCGATCTGGCTGCCTTTCCGCGCCTCGAAATTCCTGAGCTTTTGCGTCAGCGCGGCGATGTCATCGCTCGATAGCGTGCCGGTCTGATCGACAACCGGCCCGGTCAGCGGCGGCACCGCGACATCGGCCAGCGCCACACAGGCCCAGCACATCAATAATGCAACGAGACAGGCCCTTGCAGCGTTCATCACACTCGATCTGGTTGCCGGACTACTTAGCCGGCGCGGGTGCGGGATTGAAGTCCACCTTCGGTGCGGTGGAGATTTCCTTTTCGTTCTCGACCGTGAAGTTCGCTTTCTCCTTATATCCGAACACCATCGCGGTCAGATTGGCGGGAAACGAGCGGATGCCCACGTTGTAGTCCTGCACCGCCTTGATGTAGCGATTGCGCGCCACCGTGATGCGATTTTCGGTGCCTTCCAGTTGCGACATCAGATCGCGAAACAGCGCGTCGGATTTGAGCTGCGGATAATTCTCGGTAACCACCAGCAGCTTTGAAAGCGCACTGGAGAGTTCGCCCTGGGCGGCCTGGAATTTGGCGAATGCGCCGGGATCGTTGACGAGTTCAGGTGTGGCCTGGATACTGCCGACCTTGGCGCGGGCATTGGTGACGCCGAGCAGCACGTCCTTTTCCTGCTGCGCAAAGCCTTTCACCGAATTGACGAGATTGGGCACGAGATCGGCGCGACGCTGGTACTGGTTCAGCACCTCCGACCAGGCCGACTTGACCTGCTCGTCATTGGTCTGGATCGCGTTGTATCCGCAATTGGTAAGGCTCAACGTCGCCAGCGCCGCCAGCACGGTCCATAATCTGCGCATCGAATCCTCCCGTTCAACTTGCGGCAAAATAGCAGAAGGATCCGAGGACGGCTGTAGTATTTTACGTCACCTGCCCCCACATTTGCCCAGCTCACCGGGACAAAACGCGAGCCTGTCACAAAGCCCCGCGTAGCCATAAGAGGTCAATGATGAATGCGAAGCAAGTCCCAGGCGGGAACGAACCCCTGACATTGATCAACGTCTTTCAGGTCGATCCCGCCCATCAGAAGCAATTGGTCGACCTCCTAAAACGCGCAACCGACGGCATCGTCAATGCCGCGCCGGGCTTCATCACCTCCACGCTTCACCGCAGCCTCGACGGCACCAAGGTCGCGATGTACTCGCGCTGGCGCAGCAACGATGATTACCAGGCCATGCGCGGCGATCCTCGGCCGCGAGCTCTGCTGGAAGAGGCCCTTTCAATCGCGAAATTTGAACCTGGAATCTATGAAGTCGTTCAGACCTACTTGCCGTTGGACGACCACAACCCCAGCGATGGCGACTAAGGGCACGCCCCGATGCGCCATCGGGTATCGGCGCATGCTGCGGCCTAGACCGGGATGACTTTTCTTCCAATCGTCATCCCGCTCTATCTTTCTGTTTGAGCATGATCTCCGCGCAAACGCTCCGCGTTTGTCGCGAGGCAAAGCCGGTATCCACTTTTCCGGGTCATGCTCTAGGCCCGCGCCGTTTTCGCTTCCCGGATCGCCTGCCAGATCTTAACCGGCGTCAGCGGCGTATTCAGCCCCTTGATGCCGAGTTCGCTGAGCGCGTCCATCACGCCATTGGCGATGCAGGGCGGACCGCCGATCGCACCGGATTCGCCGCATCCCTTGGCGCCCAGCGGATTGGTGCGGCAGGGCGCGGAATCGTCCAGCGTGACCGTGATCGGCGGAATATCGTCGGCGCGCGGCACGCAGTAATCCTGGTAGCTCGCGGTCAGCAATTGCCCTTCCGAATCGTAAGACACGCTCTCATACAGCGCCTGGCCAATCCCCTGCGCGACGCCGCCGTGAACCTGCCCCGTCACCAGCATCGGATTGACGGCGATGCCGACATCATCGACCGTGGTGTAGCGCACTACCTTGCTGACGCCGGTTTCCGGATCGATCTCGACCTCGCAGATATGCGTGCCATTCGGCCAGCTCGGGCCGTCGACCTCGCCTTCGCTGTCGACGCTGAGCCGTGCCTCGTTTTCCTTGCCAGCGATGTCGAACAGACCGATGCGTTTGTCGGTCCCGACCACCGTGAGCCAGCCGTCTCGGTACTCGATGTCCTCGACCGAGGTCTCCAGCAGACTGGAGGCCTTCTCGCGCGCTTTCGCAATCAGGTCGTTGGTCGACACCACAACGGCGGTGCCGCCGACGAACAGCGAGCGCGAGCCGACGCTGCCGAAGCCGGTAGCCAAATCGGTATCGCCCTGCACCACGTCGATCTTGTCCATGGCAATGCCGAGCGACTCAGCCACCATCTGGGTGTAGGTGGTCTGCAGCCCCTGCCCCATCGCCATGGTGCCGGAATGCAGCACGATGCGCCCCTCGGCGGTCGCGTGCAGGCTGACCTTTTCGGTATGTGCCCGCCCGCCGGTCCACTCGATGTAGCTGGTGAGGCCGCGACCGTAGAGCAGGCCTTTTTTCCTGGCGGCCTTCTTGCGCGCGGCAAAGCCATCCCAGTCCGCCAGATCGGAGGCGCGCTCCAGCATGTGCGCGAACGCGCCGCTGTCATAGACCTGACCGACGGCGTTCGTATAGGGCAGTTGCGCCGGCTTGATATAGTTCACCTTGCGGATGGTGCGCGGATCGATTCCGATCTGGCGCGCCGCGGCGTCCATCAGCCGCTCCACGATGAACACGCCTTCCGGACGGCCCGCGCCGCGATAGGCGCCGACTGGCGCGGTGTTGGTCATGACCGCCTTGATCTCGTAGTGAATCAGCGGAAGGTCATACACGCCGGACTGCACGAAGGGCCCGAGCACCAGCGGAATGATGGCGCCGGTGCCGGTGAGATAGGCGCCAGTGCCGCCGACCGAGCGCACCCGATAGGCCTGCACGCGGCCTTTAGCGTCGAGCGCGAATTCGCCGGTCGAGGTCAGGTCGCGACCATGGGTGCCGCCGACGAAATCATCGGTGCGCTCGCCGCGCCAGCGCACCTTGCGCCCCAGCTTGACCGCAGCATAGGCGACGATGCCGTCCTCGGGATAAAGGCTGGTCTTCTGGCCGAAGCCGCCGCCGATATCGCCGACCAGCACCCGGATGCTTTCCTTCGGCCGCTTCAGCACCGCCTCGGCGAGCAGGTCTCGGGTCGAGCCCGGAGTTTGAGACTGGACGTGCAGGGTCAGTCGGCCGGATTTCTTGTCCACCTCGGCAATGGTCGAGCGCGGCTCCATGGCCGAGGGGATCAGCTTCTGGCTGATGAGATCGAGCGAGACCACATGCCTGGCGCTGGCGAAAACCGCTTCGACCTTGGCCGCGTCGCCATAGCTCATGACCGCCGCGATATTGTCCGGCGCCCCGGACCACACTGCCGGCGCGCCTGGCTTGATTGCCAGAAGCGGATCGACCACCGATGGCAGCACGCCATATTCGATCGCAATCGCCTCGGCCGCGCTCT
>Ga0302314_10023172_pt1 | contig 10146 bp, 9 predicted proteins | sample III_Palsa_N2_3_FD_200533 | JGI IMG/M metagenome (GOLD analysis project Ga0302314, IMG submission 200533) | Peat permafrost microbial communities from Stordalen Mire near Abisko, Sweden - III_Palsa_N2_3 | ecosystem: Environmental > Terrestrial > Soil > Palsa > Peat permafrost | place: Sweden...
CTCGATCCGCCGGCGGCCTGAGCGCGTCTTGGCTATCGCCTAGGTATTATCACGGCAACGCCCTTAGCATATCGTTAGAGACCGCGATTTATCCTGCTATTCTCTTGTGGAATATCACGAAACACGGGCGGGACTGGCGAAGATGCGGCGTGTAGGCCGAATAGTGGCTTTGCTTATCATCGCATTCGTCACATGCGATGCGTGGGCCGAGGCGCCCGTGTCGTTCGATCTTCGATGCGATACGAGATCGGGCGTTCCCATACACTTCCGGTTCGATAGCGGCCCGAAGAAATGGTGCTGGGGCGCGTGCCAGGCGGTCTGGCCGGTCGACAGGATCACGAGCAGGCTGATCGCGCTCTCGGTTCGTGGCGCCGACCGTGCCGGTGACTGGAATCTGCAGATCGACCGCTACACGGGCACGTTTTCCGCGGTGCATGTCGGCAGTGGCAACGGATCCGATGGCGGCCAATGCTTCCCCCTGCCGTTTTCGGGCTTTCCGGAGCAGCGGTTCTAGAAGCGCCGCTGGTCACGCGAGAGCGGTGGCGATCCGACGCGCCACCTTTCCATCCGCGGCTTATCCCCCTATTTGCCGGCGATGCTCGTCGATAGCCATTGCCACCTCAACTACCCCAAGCTGATCGAGCGCCAGGCCGAGGCGCTGGCATCTGCGCGCGCCGCGGGCGTGACGACGATGCTCAACATCGCCACGCGCGAGAGCGAGTGGCACGATATCGTCGCGACGGCGGAGCGTGAGCCCGACGTCTGGGCGTCGGTCGGCATCCACCCGCACGAGGCCGACGCACACCCGCACGTCGATACCGCCAAGCTGGTCGCTGCGGCGGCGCATCCGCGCGTCGTCGGCATCGGCGAGACCGGGCTCGATTATTATTACGACCATAGCGACCGCGCCCGCCAGCAGGCGAGTTTCCGCGCGCATATCGCCGCTTCGCGCGACACGTGCCTGCCGCTGATCATCCACACGCGCGACGCCGAGGACGACACCTTCGCCATTCTCGCCGAGGAGAAGGACAAGGGCGATTTCCCCGCGTTGATCCACTGCTTCACCGCAAGCGCGGACTTTGCGGAGAAGGTGCTGGCGCTGGGCCTCAGCATCTCGATCTCGGGAATTGTCACCTTCAAGAATGCCGGGGACCTGCAGGCGACCGCCGCGACGATCCCCGCAGACCGGCTGCTGATCGAGACCGACGCGCCCTTCCTCGCGCCTGTTCCGCATCGCGGCAAGCCGTGCGAACCGGCCTTCGTCGCCGATACCGCGCGGTTCCTCGCCGATCTGCGCGGCGAGCCCGTCGATCGACTGATGCAAGCGACCGCCGACAATTTCTTCCGTCTCTTCACGAAGGCACGCGCATGAGAATCCGGCTGCTCGGTGCGGGCACGTCGTCGGGCGTGCCCCGGATCGGCAACGACTGGGGCAGTTGCGATCCACGCGAACCCAAGAACCGCCGCCGCCGCGCCTCGATCATCGTCGAGACCGACGAGACGCGAATTCTCGTTGATACCTCGCCCGATCTGCGCGAGCAGCTGCTCGACGCGCAGGCGAGCCGTTTCGACGCGGTGATCTGGACGCACGATCATGCCGATCACACGCACGGCATCGACGATCTGCGCCAGATCGTCATCCTCAACCGCGCCGCGGTCGAAGGCTATGCGCGACCCGTCACGCTCCAATCGATGCAGCAGCGTTTCTATTATGCGTTCGAGGGCAAGGACGGCTATCCGCCGACAGTGAAGCCGCACGAACTGCCCGACGACCTCACGATCGGCGACATCCGCATCCGCGCGGTCGACCAGCCGCATGGCGCGATCACGTCGGCCGGGCTGCGCTTCGACTGGAACGGCTATTCGGCGGCCTATGCGACCGACTTCCACGCGCTGACCGACGAAATGGCGGCGCTCTACAAGGGCGTCGACGTCTGGATTCTCGATGCGCTGCGCCGCAAGCCGCATCCCTCGCACCCCAGCCTCGAGAAGGCGCTCGGTTGGATCGCGCGTCTGAGACCCGATCTGGCGGTGCTGATGCATATGGACAACAGCATGGACTATCGGACGCTGCTCGCCGAGCTGCCCGATGGCGTCGTGCCGGGCTATGACGGGATGGAGCTCGATTTTTGCTAGGGGCTGCGCGCCGGGGCGCGGCGGTGCATGCAAACGAGTGGAGGCCCGAGCCGGAATCGAACCGGCGTGCAAGGATTTGCAGTCCTCTGCGTAACCACTCCGCCATCGGGCCGATGTTCGGAAGCGGGCAGATGCGTTCTTTCTCCGACGAGGTCAAGGGCGACGTCGCGCCTTTCTACGCCGGAGCGCCGGGCATCACATCGAGCGATTCGTGTGCCTACCCGCCTCGTCGGTCATGAGCGCGCGCCTGCCCGGGCCACTCCCCCGCGGGAAATTCCGTTCCATATCCTGGCCACAACCATGGCAACCGCCATCAACATCGGTATCCGACTGGCGGCGGTGTATCGCGCCTCTGTATGCAAGGGTATGTGGGGGACTAGGAGCGTTACCACCAAGAAGGCGGACAGGATCAAGACGTCGTTCTTTCGTTCGATGAGTGCTATCAAAAACCCGGCGATCGACAAAATCCAAACTGCTGACGATATTGCTTGAAGCGCCCATTGAATTAGTCTTGGAATATTGTCGAACTCACCCGTATTAAAAAGTCGCCAGAGGCTCCGCACGTCATGCGCGACAAACCCAATCGGATCCGACGCGATCCGGCTGAGAGCTGCTTCCATGTAGATATGCGGAGCGACGATCTGTATTTGTCGAGAATGATAGGGCCCGGCGGGTGCCATCTTGGACGCGAGCGCATCGTCCTGCGCGACTTGGGTCGCAAAGCCGGATGCGCGTGCTGCGGGCGTGACGGCGCCTCCCACCATCAGTTTCAAATCGCTCAACTGCAGTTTCGATTCCCAGGTTGCGAGGAAAAGCGACTGTCCGCTGACTGTTGCCAGGGGAAGGGGTGATGCCTCGCCGAACGTCGTAAAATTCCACAGCGAATAGGGGACAAGCACAAGGATGCTGACGGAAAGAGAAAGCACGGCCTTTCTCCAGCCGGCCCGCCACCATATTGCTACTACCGTGAACAAGATCAGGAATGCCATGTCACCGCGAGCGAGGCATGCCGATCCCGATACGATTCCTGCGAGAACAGGCGAGCGCCTGCGGATGGACAAAATCGCGAGGACTACCATGGGTACCGTCAGACATTCGGACAGTATCGCGACACTATATACGAACGGAAAAACATAGAGCGTCGCCGCTGCGAGAAAAAAAGTACGCTCTTGCGCGTTTTCGATCAGATATCGCGATGCGACGAATAGCGATCCCAGATAAAGACCCATCTGGCATGCCACGACGCCCCAAATGGGCAGATGGATAAAAAACAAGGCTGCGAGGAAAAGTGGATAGCCGACCGGCCGTAGCGCACTCGGTTCTAGGCCCTCTGGACTTGCGGAAAGATAGCCGTGACCGCCGACCAAATTTGTAGCGAGCTGAAGATACTCGGTGGAATCGCCGAACATCCATGGGCGCCGTAGAACCATGATGGCTATCGCCTCGACGACGAGGATCGTCCAAAGCATCAAATCCGAATATTGAAGGATGCGGCCTGCCGAGCCGTAGGGCCGCTTGGGCGTGGATGCGGGTGCGTGTCGTTCGCTGCCGCTGGAGAACATCACCTCAATCGCCCCGATCACGTTACCGCGTCGACGTTGACAGCCGCCCGTCCCGGTTACAAGCGATCACGTCACCGACGCGGTGATGTTCGATGCGACAACGGCTGGCCGATCGATGGATCGCTTTATTCAGTTCATCTTCTGCATAGCGTCCGTCCTCTAGGAGAGGCAATGGCCTCGCGTTAGGAGGCTCGGTGCGACATCTCTGCGACAAGGAGCGAATGGTTCATGTGCGGCATCATCGGCATACTCGGCACGCAAGCGGTCGCCCCCCGGCTGCTCGACGGTCTGCGAAGGCTCGAATATCGCGGCTATGATTCGGCGGGAATCGCCACCGTCCACGATGCCGCGATCGATCGGCGCCGCGCGGCGGGCAAGCTCGACAACCTCGCGCGCGTGCTCGAGGGGGATCCGCTGCCCGGAACGATCGGTATCGCGCACACGCGCTGGGCGACGCATGGCGCGCCGACCGAGGACAATGCCCATCCGCATGCCACCGACGAGGTCGCTGTCGTCCACAACGGCATCATCGAGAATTTCAAGGCGTTGCGCGACGAGCTGATCGCGCGCGGCCGCACGTTCAAGTCGCAGACCGATACCGAGGTGGTGTGCCATCTGATCTCCGAGCAGGTCGAGGACGGGCTCGATCCGGTCGAGGCGGTGCGCGTCACGCTGCGCCGGCTGCACGGCGCGTTCGCGCTCGCCATCCTGTTCCGCTCCAATCCCGACATGCTGATCGGCGCGCGGCTCGGCTCGCCGCTGGTCGTCGGCTTCGGCCCGGAGACACCGACCGGCGTCGAGACCTATCTCGGCTCCGACGCGCTCGCGCTGGCGCCGCTGACGCAGCGCATCACCTATCTCGACGAGGGCGACTGGTGCGTGCTGACGCGCGACGGCACCACCGTCTACGACAAGGACGACAAGGAGGTCGAACGGCCGATCGTCATCTCGGGCGCCAGCGACGTCTCGATCTCGAAGGGCAATTATCGCCACTTCATGCTCAAGGAGATCTACGAGCAACCGATCGTCGTCGCGCAGACGCTGCGCGCCTATCTGCGCCGGCTCGATGGCGAGCTGTCGCTGCCGACCGAGGATTTCGATCTGGCGTCGGTCAAGCGCGTGACGATCGTCGCGTGCGGCACCAGCTTCTATGCCGGGCTCGTCGCCAAATATTGGTTCGAGCAATTCGCGCGCGTCCCCGTCGACATCGATGTGGCGAGCGAGTTCCGCTATCGCGAGCCGGTGATGGAGGAGGGCGGCTTGGCGCTGTTCATCTCGCAATCGGGCGAGACCGCGGACACGCTGGCGGCGCTGCGCCATGCCCGTGCCGGCGGCCAGAAGATCGCGGTGGTGGTCAACGTGCCGACCTCGACGATGGCGCGCGAGGCGGACCTGCTGCTGCCGACGCATGCCGGCCCCGAGATCGGCGTCGCGTCGACCAAGGCGTTCACCTGCCAGCTCGCGGTGCTGGCGGCGTTCGCCGCCAATCTGGCGCGAGCGAAAGGGCGGCTGACGCGGGATCAGGAGCGCTCGCTCGTCCGCCATCTCTCCGAGGCGCCCGCGGCGATCAACGGCGCGCTCGCCTATGACGAGGCGATCGAGGCGATGTCGGGCACGATCGCCAAGGCGCGCGACGTGCTGTATCTCGGTCGCGGCCCCGATTATCCGCTGGCGATGGAAGGCGCGCTCAAGCTCAAGGAGATCAGCTACATCCACGCCGAGGGCTATGCCGCGGGCGAGATGAAGCACGGCCCGATCGCTCTCATCGATGAGCATGTGCCCGTGATCGTGCTCGCGCCCTCGGGCCCGCTGTTCGAGAAGACCGTCTCGAACATGCAGGAGGTGCAGGCGCGCGGCGGCAAGGTGATCCTGATCTCGGACTATGACGGGGTCGAGGCGGCGGGCGAGGGGTGTCTCGCGACGATCACGATGCCCAAGGTGCATCCGCTGATCGCGCCCTTGGTCTATGCGATCCCGGTGCAGCTGCTGGCCTATCATGTCGCGGTCGCCAAGGGCACCGACGTCGACCAGCCGCGCAATCTGGCGAAGAGCGTGACGGTGGAGTGACGCGCTGATGATCGTCGAAGGCGGCTGCCATTGCGGGACGGTACGTTTCCAGGCGTCGATCGAGGGATCGCAGGTCGAGTTGCTCGATTGCGACTGCTCGATCTGCCGGATGACGGGCTATCTCCACCTGATCGTGCCCGAGACGCGCTTCAAGCTGACCGAAGGCCAGCGCGACACGACGACCTATCGCTACGGCACGGGCAAGGCGCGGCACATCTTCTGCACGCAATGCGGGATCAAGAGCTTTTATCGCCCGCGCTCGCACCCGCAGGGGATCAGCATCAACTGGCGCTGCCTCGACGAGGATCACGGCCTGACCGCGACGATCGTGCCGTTCGACGGGGTATATCCGGCGTAGCAGGGGCGTCGCCGGATCGATGGGAGTCCGTTCTCCCGCGAAAGCGGGAGTCCAGGGTTTCAGGCGCCGTGGGTTTTCACCTGGGCTCCTGCCTACGCAGGAGCACGCGTTTGCGGCGTCAGCGATTCCCCTTACAGCACCGCCTGGATCAGCCCCAGTTCGAGTGCCTCATTGGCCTCGATATACCAGTTGCACGGCGCCTTCTCGAGCACCTTGTCCATCGTCACCCGCGATCCGCGGACGAGGTTCTCGAAGCCCTCGTTCTGGATCGCGATCGAGGTCTCGATCTCGTGCAGCGTTGCCTTGACCGTGGCGATGCAGGTGGTGAGCGGACCCTCGACCTGAAGCGTCTTGCTCATCTTGCGCTCGTGGATCATCAGCCGCGTGCCGCGCGTGAGGAAGCGGTTCCGCGTCGCGAAGAAGCTCATGAAGGTGGTGCCGGCAGAGTAGATCGCGGCCTTGCCCAGGAAGACGATGCGGCGGCCGGGCGCCATTTCGGACTGGAAGCGGACATCCTCGCCCATCATCCGCGCCACTTCGGGATCGCCGCCGAGCGTCGACAGCTCGATGATCGTCAGCCCCTCGGTGGGGCCGGTATCGAACTGGCTACGGAAGCTTTCGTACATCGCATAGTCGACCCGGCCCGAGAGCAGGATCGTCGGGGCCTTGAAGCGTTCGGCGGCGAGAAATTCGTGGGGGTCGGTCATGGTCGGGCGGTCCTGCAGGGGAGAACCGCCCAACCCTCGTTTACAGATCGCGTTCCCGATCGGGTCGAGCCCCTCCCCTTGAGGGGGGGGGAGAGATTAGCCGCGCGGCCCGGGATTGAGCTGGCCGCGACGATATTCGCCCTGGCGCTCGAACATCCAGCCTGGATATTCGCGGGGCAGCGCGCTGACCTTGTCGAGTGTCGCAAGCTCGTCGGCGCTGAGCACCACCTTGGTCGAGGCGATGTTGTCGTCGAGCTGCGCCTGCTTCTTCGCCCCGACGATCACGCTGGTGACGACGGGCTGGTGAAGCAGCCAGGCGAGCGCGATCTGCGCGACGGAGACGCCCTTCGCCTCGGCGATCGGGCGCATCGCGTCGATCACCTGATAGCCGCGATCCCTGTCGACCGGCGGGAAGTCGAACGCCGCGCGGCGGCCCCCCGAACCATCTGTCGCGCCGCTTTTCTCGTCGTCGCGCGTATATTTGCCCGAGAGGAAGCCGCCGGCGAGCGGGCTCCACACCATCAGCCCGACCTGCTCGGACTGCAGCATCGGCACGATGTCGCGCTCGAGATCGCGCCCGGCGACGGTGTAATAGGCCTGCAGGCTCTCGAAGCGCGCGAGGCCGAGCCGCTCGGAGGTGCCCAGCGCCTTGGCGATCTGCCACGCCGCCCAGTTGGAGACGCCGATGTAGCGGACGTGGCCGTGCTGGACGAGCATGTCGAGCGCGCGCAGCGTCTCCTCGATCGGCGTCGCGGGATCGACGCCGTGGATCTGGTAGAGATCGATATGATCGAGCTGGAGCCGCTTGAGGCTGGCATGGACCGCCTCGACGATATGGTAGCGCGACGCGCCGCGCTGGTTCGCGCCCTTGCCCGTCTCGCCGAGGAATTTGGTGGCGAGCACGAACTCGTCGCGCTGGAGCCCGAGATTCTTGATCGCCTGCCCGGTGATCTCCTCCGAACGGCCGCCGCCATAGACGTCGGCGGTGTCGATGAAGTTGATCCCGGCGTCGACCGAGGTCTTGAGCAGCCCGTCGGCCTCGTCCTGCTGCAGATTGCCGATGCTGCTCCACAGCCCTTCGCTGCCGCCGCCGAAGGTCATCGTGCCGAGGCACAGTTCGGAGACGAACAGACCGGTGTTGCCGAGCCGATTGACGCGCATGGGAATGCTCCGGAAGTGAGGATGTCGCGGCGAGTGCCGCGCGGTCGCTAGATGGCGCGAGCGCCCGATGCGACAAGACGGTGTGGCGACGAAACGATTGCGGGCTGCGGTGGGAGGAAGGGGCGAACGAAGCGGTCGGCCGGTACGATCGTTTTCCTTCTTCCGTCATCCTGACGGAGGTCAGGATCCATACACGCGGCTGGGCTGCGGTTGCACCGTCCGGGATTACGGGACGAAGACGCCGGTCGTCGACGCTCGAAAACCGTCAGGCGCCCGCTTCCTCGTCTTCCGTCTCGTTCTCGTCTTCGCCGATCAGCACGTCGGTAAAGCGCTTGCGCCACCAGAGCACGTCCTCGCGCTCGACGACGTCCATCAGCGCGCGCCAGCGGCGCAGCCGCTCCGCCTTGGGCATGGCGAGCGCCATCGCGATCGCGTCCGAAAGCTCTTCGGCGCTGTATGGGTTGACCAGCACCGCCTCCTCCATCTGCAGCGCCGCTCCGGCGAAGCGCGAGAGGATCAGCACGCCGGGATCCTCGGGATCCTGCGCCGCGACATATTCCTTGGCGACGAGGTTCATGCCGTCGCGCAACGGCGTGACGAACCCGATCCGCGCGGCGCGGTAGATGCCGGCGAGCACCGGGCGCGGAAAGCCCTGGTTGACGTAGCGGATCGGTACCCAATCGATATCGGCATAGGCGCCGTTGATCCGCCCCGACAGGCTTTCGAGCTGCGCGCGGATATGCTGGTAGCTGCCGACCTCGCCGCGCGACGGCGGCGCGATCTGGAGGAGGAACACCTCCTTGCGCTGTTCGGGGTGATCGATGAGGAAGCGCTCATAACCCAGGAAGCGCTCCTCGAGCCCCTTCGAATAATCGAGCCGATCGACGCCGATGATCAGGTCCCGGCCGTCGGCGCTGTCCCTCATCCGGCGATAGGTGAGCCGCGCGGTCGGGCTCGCGGCGGCGGCGACGAATTCGGCGGTGTCGATCCCGATCGGGCAGGCGATCGCGACGATCGACCGATCGCCGAGCCTGATCTCGCCATTCTCGCCGAGCTCGGCGCCCATCTCGTGGACGACATAGTCGCGGAACGCCTCGAGCCATTCCTCGGTGTGGAAACCGACGACGTCGTAGGCGAACAGCGTCGAGACGAGCTCCACCGCCTGCGGCAGCGACGAAAGCAGGCGCCGCGGCGGCCAGGGAATATGGAGGAAGAACCCCATGCGGTTCTCGCAGCCGCGCTGGCGAAGCTCCTGGCCGAGCGGGATCATGTGATAATCCTGCACCCAGACGACGTCGCCCGTCTCGATCAGCGGGCGCACCGTATCGGCGAAGCGTTCGTTGACGCGCTGATAGCCGTCGGCGAAGCCGCGCTCGAATTCGGCGAGATCGATGCGGTAATGGAACAGCGGCCACAGCGTTCGGTTGGCGTAGCCGTTGTAATATTCTTCGATGTCCTGCTCTTCGAGATCGACCGTCGCGGTGGTGACGCCCTCGTTGCGCTGGAAGTTGATGTCGCCGGTGAACTCGTCGGTGCGCTCGCCCGACCAGCCGAACCAGATGCCTTTGAATTCGCGCAGCGCAGCCTGGAACGCGACCGCGAGGCCGCCCTGCGCGCCACCCTGCGCGCTGGGTGCCGAGACGCGGTTCGAGATGACGATCAGGCGGTTCATGATGCGGTCGTAACGGTCGTCACCGGATCGAGGTCCATGGCTTGGACAGCATCACCGCGCAGTTGATCATCCCGACCAGCGAATAGGTCTGCGGATAATTGCCCCACAGCTCGTTGGTGGTCGGATCGATGTCCTCCGACAGCAGGCCCGCCTTGGTGCGGCGCTTGAGCATTTCCTCGAACAAGACGCGCGCATCCTCCGTCCGGCCGGTCTGATGCAACGCCTCGATCAGCCAGAAGGTGCAGACGTTGAACGCCGAGCTCGGCTTGCCGAAATCATCCTCGCTGTCGTAGCGCAGCATGTCGGTACCGCGCCTCAGCCCGGTTTCGAGCGCATAGAGCGTGGCGCGATAGCGTCGATCCTGCGGGCTCAGAAAGCGCAGGTCGAGCAGCTGGATCAGGCTGGCGTCGAGATCGTCGCCCGCGAAGGTGGCGGAGAGGCGCTGCGTGTCGGTGCGCCACGCCTTCTCGACGATCACCGCGT
>Ga0302314_10023173_pt1 | contig 10146 bp, 8 predicted proteins | sample III_Palsa_N2_3_FD_200533 | JGI IMG/M metagenome (GOLD analysis project Ga0302314, IMG submission 200533) | Peat permafrost microbial communities from Stordalen Mire near Abisko, Sweden - III_Palsa_N2_3 | ecosystem: Environmental > Terrestrial > Soil > Palsa > Peat permafrost | place: Sweden...
ATTGCTCATGGAGCGGGGCGGGATGCCGGAGGCATCGCCGGGCGGGCAGGACGATCGGTCACGGTCGACACTGTCAAGAAGGGGGCCCGCCGCCAGAGGATATTTGGACGAGAAGAAGGTGGAAGACCGGCGACGACCCACGTCGAAACTCGTTGCGGCTGCTTCCTTCCGGACCTGACCGGGTTGGCGAGGGACCTGCCCATCACCAGCCTTCCGGTTCCCTATATCGACGTTCCCGCGCCAAGGTGCAAGCCCGTTCGACCGATGGCATGGATGGGCTGCAGGAATCGGTCGACCGAACCCCCTGCGACCGGCCATCGCTTGCCGCTTGGGCGCCGCCATGCGATGGTCCTGCCCCATGAAGCGACCGAATTTCTATGCGGCGGGGGGGCTCGATCGGGTCGGTCCGCTGCGCAAGAACCCCGACTGGCTCAAGGCGCGGCTGACCGCGGAGACGAGCCGTTTCGTGCCGATCTGGCGCGCCCAGCATCTTCTGCGCGAGACGGCGGCAGGGCCGGAACCGATGCTGCTGGACCTGGCGACGGTGACCCCGTTCCTCCTGGGCGGCGCCGAGCCGATGCTGCTCGGCCTCGACGGCGAGATCGCGCATTTCGCGCTCGACCTCTCGTCCGACGAAGCGCCGCTGGAGCGGCTGGGCTTCGGCGGGCTGGCGCCCGAGCAGGGGCCGAAGTTCCAGGATCTGCGCGCCTTCGGCCCGCTGTTGCCGCAACGGACCGGCTCGCTGCTCGCCTATGCCCGCGGCCTTGCCCATTGGCACAGCCGGCACCGGTTCTGCGGCGTGTGTGGCAGCCCGACCATCGGCGCCGAGGCCGGCCATGTCCGCATCTGCATCTCGCCCGACTGCAAGACCCATCATTTCCCGCGCACCGACCCGGCCGTGATCATGCTGGTGACCGATGGCGACAAGATGCTGCTGGGCCGCCAGGCGATCTGGCCGAAGGGCATGTATTCGACCCTCGCGGGCTTCGTCGAGCCGGGCGAAAGCCTGGAAGAGGCGGTCGAGCGCGAGGTCAAAGAGGAATCGGGCATCGAGGCCGAGGACGCCACATATCATTCCTCGCAGCCCTGGCCGTTCCCGTCGTCGATCATGCTGGGCTTCTACGCGACCGCGAAGACCCGCGAGATCAATCTGAACGACAAGGAACTGGAAGACGCCCGCTGGTTCCAGCGCGATTGGGTGCTGGCGCACACGGACGACGAGTTCTTCCGCCTGCCGCGCAAGGATTCGATCTCGCGCCGGCTGATCGAGGATTGGCTCGGTCGCTGATGGGCTCGATCACGGCCGCGATCGGCGCGGCACTGGCCGAGATTGCCGGCTGCTACGCCGTCTGGGCCTGGCTCCGGCTCGGCCGTTCGCCGCTGTGGCTGCTGCCGGGCGCCGCCTCGCTCGCCCTGTTCGCGTTCCTGCTGACCAAGATCGACGCGCCCGCGGCCGGGCGGGCCTATGCCGCCTATGGCGGGGTCTATGTCGCGGTGTCGCTCGTGTGGCTGCTGCTGGTCGAGCGGGTCCGGCCGGATCGCTGGGACCTGTTTGGGGCCTTGCTGTGCATCGCCGGCGCCGGCGTCATCCTGTTCGCGCCGCGGGGATAGTCACCGGACGAGGTGCGTCTTGAAGGGGCTACCGTCATCCGGCATTGCTGTGATGCCATTGAGGGTCTCCCCGAAGCGGCATTCCGCGGCTATTACCAAGGCATGCCCGGCGATCTTCTTATCCATGAACTAGGCCCCAACGGCGACGGCGTGCACCGGTCGCACGGCGGCACTGTCTATGTCGATCGCGCTCTGCCGGGCGACAGGGTCCAGGCCACGATCCGCCGCGGTGACGACGGGGTCTTGCGCGGCGATCTGGTCAAAGTGATCAAGGCCTCGCCGCATCGCGTCAAAGCGCCATGCCCGAACTATGACGTCTGTGGCGGCTGCACCCTCCAGCACGCCAAGGATGAATTTTATCGTCACTGGAAACTCGACATCGTCCGCGATGCCTTGCGCGGCAAAGGCCTGAAGCCAAGGGTCTGGCGCGATCCGGTGTTCCTGCCGGCCGGGGACCGCCGCCGCGCCACCTTCATCGCTCACAAGAAAAACAACAGCGTCATTTTGGGCCACACCCGGCGCCGCGCGCATCATGTGACCGACATCGCCTCCTGCCTCGTCGCCGATCCCGCCCTCATGGACCTGCGCAGACGGCTGACGACCTTGCTCGTGCCGATCTTGCAGGAAGGCAAACCGGCCGCAGCCTTCATCCAGGCTGTCGACGGTCAATTCGAGATCGTCATCACCGGCCCGGTCGGCAAGACCGGCAAACCCGATGTGCAGACGCGCAAGGCCATCGCGCAGCTCGCCCGAGAAACCAACGTCAACCGCGTTTCCTGGCGGGCCAATCAGGATGATGCCGCCGAGATCATCAGCGAAATCAGCCCGCTGCGGGCCCATTTCGGCGATCTCGACATCATCCTGCCGCCGCTTGCATTCCTGCAGCCGACGCAGGCCGGAGAGGCGGCGTTGGTCGAGTCTGTGATGGCGCTGCTGCCGCGAACCGGGAAATTCGCCGATCTATTCTCCGGCTGCGGCACCTTCACCGGTCCGATGCTGGAACGCGGCGCCGTCCACGCCTACGAGAGCGTCGGCTCCGCCGTCCAGGCCCTCGACAAGGCGAAAGGCACAAGGCCGTTGAAGGCCATACGCCGGGATCTCTTCCTCAATCCGCTGCGCCGCGACGAGGCCAATCGTTATGACGCCATCGTCTTCGACCCGCCGCGCGCCGGCGCGCAGGAGCAGGTCAGAACTTTGGCTTCCAGCAGGGCGCCGCTCCTCGTCGGCGTTTCCTGCAATCCCGCCACCTTCGCCCGCGATGCCCGCATTCTCGTCGATGGCGGCTATCGGCTCGACAGCGTCCGGGTCGTCGATCAATTCACCTGGTCCCACCACGTCGAACTCGTCGCTGCCTTTACCAAGCGACCCAGATGAACGCCGGCCACAGATGCCCGCCCCCGCCTAGCGGATACCCCGCACCGGCGCGTGCTCGAGCGTGCGGTCCTCCAGGCGTCGCCGTTCCGGGTCTTTATCGTCGATCGGTTCGTCCAACGACCCCCGGAACAGCGGCGGGCGCGCGTCGGGGTCGCGGATCTGATGTTCGACCGGCTCCAGCTTCGCGGTGAAGCTGGCCAGATGCGGCGCATCCGGCAGGAAGGCTCCGGGTTTCAGCCGGTCGATGATCGGCAGAACCAGCGCCACCCGCCGCATGACGTCGGTGCGCAGTGCGACCAGCCGCTGCAGCGGCAGATGATCGAGCAGGAGCCCCGCAACATACTCGGCAAAGCCGCCGACGGCGCCGTTGACGACGATGGAGCCGATATCATCGCCCGGGATCAGCACATCGGTCGCATGTTCCGTCAGCAGTGCCGCCGCCGCCTCGCGCCGCGGGTCGTCGTCCGCCTCGTCGGCGGATAGGGTTGCCGCCAGCTCCCGGCCAGAGGACCTGCCGAATTCCTCGGCCGTGCCGTCGAGGATCAGGCCAAGCTGGCGGGCGACCAGCCGGGGAATGACGCAGTTCTGGTCGGCGCAGGCGCGCGTGCCCACCGCTTCGATCTCTTTGCGCAGGATGGCGCCCTGCGCGGTCATCGCGGCCACGGTGCTGTTCTGGTCGAGCGGTGGTTCGCTCTGTGCCTTGGCAATGGCCAGGGTCTTGATCGCGCCTTCGATCTGCGGCTTGAGCTCGATCTTCAGGCTGGCCGCCGCCGTGCTGTCCCAGAATTCGGTGCGCACGCCCAGCGGAGAGAACGCCAGGAACACGGCGCTGGCGGCGACGACCATGCCCTGCCATCGGCGCGCCCAGTTGAAGCCCGCCAGGGTCTTGCGCGACCGGACGGTGACCAGCAGCGCCAACAGCGTGACCGGGATGCTCCAGACGCCCCATTCGAGCGCGCCATGCAGCCGTTCGACCGCGTCGAGAATGCGCAGCGCCCAATGATCGCTCTCCAGCAGCATCGCCCCGTCGAGCGGCACGAACGCGAGCCAGAGCGATGCCAGGATATAGGGCAAGACACCGGCGGCGACCGGCAGCATCGCCCCCGCGAGGGCGCGGGCAAAGCCATTGTCGTGGCCGCGCAGATTGGCCCAGACGACGATGGCGCCGAAGAACGCCAGCGAGACCGGCCAATTGTCCGAGAGCGAGTCCAGGAACAGCTGCACCGGATCGTCGTTCATCGAACTGCCCCTTAGCGTGTGCCAGCTGAACGTGCATATCGTAGCGAGAATTCGACTATTTAGAAACGGCATGCGTGCGTTTTGGCCCGGTGCCCGCGTTGCTTTTCCGGACCGGGTCGATAGACTGGATCATCCTTGCGAGGTTCGGTCACCGTGCCCCCAGTGCCGCCGCCCACCGCCGAGCCTCTCGACCTGATCCGGGCGCTGCCGCTCTGGGGCGGGCCGGTCGAGATCGAGACTCTGGCGGGCGGCCTCACCAACCATAATTATCTGGTGCGCGACGGGGCCCGGCGCGTCGTCGTGCGCCTGGGCGGCGACATTCCGCTGCACGGCATCCTGCGTTTCAACGAACATGCGGTCAGCCGTGCCGCCGCTGCTGCCGGGATCTCGCCGGCGGTGCTCCACACCGGGCCGGGGGTGATCGCGTTCGATTTCATCGTCGGGCACACATGCACCGCCGACGATATCCGCGCCGATCGCGACCGCTGCGTGGGTTTGGTGCGCCGGGCCCATCGCGAGGTGGCGCTGCAGCTGCGCGGGCCGATCCTGTCGTTCAATGTCTTCCATATTCTGCGCGACTATGGCCATGCGCTCATCGCGGCGGGGAGCCCGGCCGTGGGGCTGCTGCCGCGCCTGCAGGCGGCCGCGACGGCGCTCGAACGCATGGTCGGGCCGATCGAACTGGTGCTGGGCCATAACGACCTGCTGCCGGCCAATTTCATCGATGACGGCCAGCGCCTGTGGCTGATCGATTGGGACTATGCCGGGTTCAACACGCCGCTGTTCGATCTGGGCGGCCTGTCGTCGAACGCGGGGTTCGACGCGGTCGCGGATGACGCGCTGCTGGCGGGTTATTTCGAGCGGCCGGTGACCGACGAATTGCGGCTGCGCTTCCACGCCATGCGCTGTGCCGCGCTGCTGCGCGAGACGCTGTGGGGCTTCGCGTCCGCCTGCCATGCCACGCTGGATTTCGACTATGCCGCTTATAGTGCCCAGTATCTCGCTCGGTTCGAGGCGGCCTGGGCCGAATTCGAGGAAGGAACCCGGTCATGAGCGAGCTGCCGACCAGCGCCGATATCATCATTGTCGGCGGCGGCATCATCGGCTGCTCGGTGGCCTATCACCTGGCCAAGCGCGGGCTGGACGTGCTGCTGCTGGAGCGGCATCAATTCACCTCCGGCTCGACCTGGCACGCCGCCGGCCTGGTCGGCCAACTGCGCTCGAACGCCAACATCACCCGCCTGTTGGGCTATTCGGTCGAGCTCTATGAAAAGCTCGAGGCCGAGACCGGCTATGCCACCGGCTGGAAGCGCAACGGCGGTCTGCGCCTCGCCTGCAACGAAGATCGCTGGATCGAGGTGAAGCGCCAGGCGACGACGGCGCGCAGCTTCGGGCTGGAGATGCATCTCCTGTCGCCGGCCGAGGCGCAGGCGCTGTGGCCGATCATGCAGGTCGACGATGTGGTCGGCGCCGCCTTCCTGCCGACCGACGGGCAGGCGAGCCCGTCCGACATTACCCAGGCCCTGGTCAAGGGCGCGCGGATGGCCGGCGCCAAGCTGGTCGAGGGGGCCGCGGTCAAGGACATCCTGGTCGAGGACGAGCGGGTGCGCGGCGTGCTGATCGGCGACCAACGGATCACCTGCGGCAAGCTGGTGCTGTGCGGCGGGCTCTGGACCGCGGCGCTGGCGGCCCGTGCCGGCGTCGCCGTGCCGCTCTCCGCCGTCCATCACCAGTATATCGTGACCGAGACCATCCCCGGGGTGACGCCCGGCCTGCCGACGCTGCGCGATCCCGACCGGCTGACCTATTACAAGGAGGAGGTCGGCGGCTTGGTGATGGGCGGCTATGAGCCGAACCCGATTCCTTGGAGCCAGGACGCCGTGCCGGAGGATTTCGCGTTTCGCCTGCTCGCCGATGATTGGGATCATTTCGAGCCGATCATGGGCCTCAGCCTCGGCCGCGTGCCGGCGCTGGCCGAGGCGGGCGTCAAGCAGATGATCAACGGGTTGGAGAGCTTCACGCCCGATGGCAACTGGATCATCGGCGAGGCGCCGGAGGTCAGGGGCCTGTTCGTCGGTGCCGGCTTCAACGCGTTCGGCATCGCGTCGGCCGGCGGGGCCGGCATGGCGCTCGCCGAATGGGTTGCCGATGGCGCGCCGCCGTTCGATCTCTGGCCGGTCGATATCCGCCGCTTCGGCCGCAACCATCGCGATCCGGCCTGGGTGCGCACGCGCACGCTCGAAGCCTATGCGCGCCATTACAGCATCGCCTGGCCGAACGAGGAATATGCGAGCGGCCGGCCGCTGCGCCGCTCGCCGCTCTATGATCGGCTCAAGCTCAAGGGCGCCTGCTTCGGCGAGAAGATGGGGTTCGAGCGGCCGAACTGGTTTGCCGATCCGGGTGCACGCGTGCTGCCGGTCGAAGTGCCGTCGTTCGGGCGGCCGAACTGGTTCGACGCGGTCGGGCGTGAGCATCGGGCCTGCCGCGAGGCGGCGGTGCTGTTCGACCAGACCAGCTTCGCCAAGGCCATGCTGGTCGGCCGCGATGCCGAGGCGGCCTTGTCCTGGATCGCGGCCAACAATGTCGCGAAGCCGGTGGGCAGCGTCGTCTATACCCAGATGCTGAACCAAAAGGGCGGTATCGAGTGCGACCTGACCGTGATGCGGCTTGGGCCCGACCGCTATTACATCGTCACCGGCACCGGCTTCTCCACCCATGATTTCGACTGGATCCGCCGGTCGATCCCGGCGGGCATGGCCGCGAGCCTGGTCGATGTGACCTCGTCCAATGCGGTGCTGGCCCTGATGGGGCCGCAGGCGCGGGCGATCCTGCAGGCGGTGACGGCCGACGATGTCTCGGCCGCGGCGTTTCCGTTCGCGGCGGCGCGCGAGATCCGCATCGCCGGCGCGCCGGTGCTGGCGGCCCGCATCACCTATGTCGGCGAGCTCGGCTGGGAACTGCATGTCCCGGTCGAATTCGCCGTCGCGGTCTATGAGGCGCTGACGGCGGCGGGCGCCCCGCTCGGCCTGGTCGACGCCGGCTATCGCGCGATCGAATCGCTCAGGCTGGAAAAGGGCTATCGCGCCTGGGGCAGCGATATCGGGCCTGACCATTCGCCGCTGATGGCCGGGCTCGGCTGGGCCATGAAGCTGCGCGGCGACACGCCCTTTCAGGGCCGGCAGGCGATCGAGCGTGCCGCGACGGAAAAGCCGCCCCGGCTGCTGGCCGGTTTCACCACCGACGATCCCCAGGCGGTGCTGCTCGGCCGGGAGACCATCTATCGCGACGGCGTCGCGGTCGGTTGGCTCAGCAGCGGCGGCTTCGGCTACACGATCGGCAAACCGATCGGCTATGGCTATATCCGCGCCGCCGCGGGCGTCGATCGCGCGTTCGCGCTGAGCGGTCGCTATGAGCTGGAGATCGCCGGCGACCGGGTGCCGGCCCAGGTCTCGCTCGATCCGTTCTATGATCCCAAAGGCCTACGCGTCAGGGCTTAGTGGCAGCAGTCGCCGCCGGCGATGCCCTCGATGATCGGGCAATCGGGCCGGTCGTTGCCCTGACAGCGCAGCGCCAGATGTTCCAGGGTCGCCTTCATCGCGGTCATGGCGGCGATGCGCTGTTCCAGCTCGTCGATATGTTTGACGGCCAGCGCCTTGACGTCGGCACTGGCGCGGGCGCGGTCCTGCCACAGCTCCAAGAGCCGGCCGATCTCCTCCATCGAGAAGCCCAGATGGCGGGCGCGGGCGACGAAGCGCAGCGTCTCGACCGCCTTGCCGTCATAGGTGCGGTAGTTCGATTCCGTCCGCGTCGCCGGGCGGACCAAGCCGATGCTCTCGTAATAGCGGATCATCTTGGCCGTCACACCGGACGCGGCCGACGCCTCGCCGATGGTCAGGATCTCGGCCGACCGGATGGCCATCTCTCGCTCCCTTGAAAGTCAGGGAGGATAGATGGGGTTGACATCATGGGAAGGTCAAGGTGCTCTCGCCGTCGGAGATGGATCGGGTGATCACTTCTATCTATCAACAATGAAATAATATGAGAATTTTGGATTTCAGCGAACTTAAAGTAAAAATACTGTCATTCCGGCACGATGTTTTCGGTATTTCCGACCAACCGCACAATAAATGGCAATATATCGGCTCGTCCAGGACTCGTGCTTTGACCGAAATTGTAAGTCTGTCGCAAAGGATTTTCTGTACATGCGGGGAGTGCGCATGGTCAGGCATGCGGCCGCGACAGGCGACAATTGGCAGGGTGCGAGGAAATCATGCGATTTCTGCTTCTGATGATAGCTCTCGCCGTCACGATCTCGACCGCACGAGCCGACCAGTACAAGTTGGCGACCTTCAATTTCCCGCCCTACGAATATGATGTCGACGGGGTGGCGCATGGCATCGCCGTCGATCTGGTGCGACGGGTCATGCGCAACCTGGGTCATGAGGTGGACATCCAGGTGCTGCCCTGGGCGCGGGCGCTCGCAGAGGCCGAGAGCGGCGAGGTTGCGGCCGTCTTCACCGCCTACAAGACGCCGGAGCGGGAGAGGTATCTGGATTATTCCCGCGAAGTGTTGATCGGCCAGACTGTCTCGCTGTTCGCGCGCGCCGGCAGCCCGGTCGATTTTTCCGGAAGGCTCCACGACCTGGCCGGCGCCACCATCGGCGTGGTCAATGCGATGAGCTACGGTCCGAGCTTCGACGCGGCGGCGAACACGGGCGTCCTGAAATATCTCGAACGCACCAGCGACAGCAGGACCAATCTCCAGCAGCTCGTCTCGCAGCGGGTCGATCTCGTGGTCAGCAACCGCTGCGTCGCCCTTGATCTGCTGAATCAGATGCAGGCGACGGCGGCCGTGCAGGAACTGGCGCTGCCGGTCGAGAGCGTGTCGAGCTACATCGCCTTCACCAAGGCGACCGACATGAGCGGACTCCGCGACGCGTTCGACCGGGAGCTGAGGGCGATCAAGGCCGATGGCACCTATGACCGCGCCGTCGCCGACCGCTGCGCCACACCGATGGCATCGGTAGCCGTGGCGATGGCGGACCGGCCAGGCCCTGCTATTTCGTCGCCGCCAGCAGCGTGCGCGACGGGTGCGCCGGATAGGTGCCGAGCATGGTAAGCTCCTCGGTGAAGAAGCGGAGTTCTTCCAGCGCCAGCTGCAGCCGCCGTTCGGACGGATGGGCCTCGACGTCGGCATAGAACTCGGTCGCGGCGAAGCTGCCGCCGCCCATGTAGCTCTCCAGCTTGGTCATGTTGACGCCATTGGTGGCGAAGCCGCCCAAGGCCTTGTAGAGCGCGGCCGGCACATTGCGCACGCGGAACAGGAAGGTCGTCACCATCGGCGCGCCGGGGGTGAATTTCGGCACTTCCGGCTCGCGCGCCAGCACGACGAAGCGGGTGGTGTTGTGGGCCGCATCCTCGATGCCGGCTTTCAACGAGACCAGGCCATAGATCCGGCCGGCCAGCTCGGACGCGATGGCGGCGACCGACGGGTCGCCTAGGCGGGCGACCTCGGCCGCGGCACCGGCGGTGTCGGCCGCGACCACGGGGCTGAGCCGCAGCTCGCGGATGATGTCGCGGCATTGGGACAGGGCATGAACATGGCTGCGCACGGTCTTGATCGATTCGAGCGAGGCGCCCGGCACGGCCAACAGGTGGTGATGCACCGGGGCGAAATGCTCGCCGATGATCGACAGGCCCGAGCGCGGTAGCAGGTGGTGCACGTCGGCGACGCGGCCGGCGACCGAATTCTCGATCGGGATCATGGCGAGATCGGCCTCGCCGTTCGAGAGCGCGGCCAGCGCATCCTCAAAGCTGCGGCAGGGGAGCGTGCGGCGGTCGGGGCGCACTTCCTGGCAGGCGAGGTCGGAATAGGCCCCGGGCGAACCCTGGAAGGCGATCGGGCCGGTCGTGACTTGGGGT
>Ga0302314_10023175_pt1 | contig 10145 bp, 4 predicted proteins | sample III_Palsa_N2_3_FD_200533 | JGI IMG/M metagenome (GOLD analysis project Ga0302314, IMG submission 200533) | Peat permafrost microbial communities from Stordalen Mire near Abisko, Sweden - III_Palsa_N2_3 | ecosystem: Environmental > Terrestrial > Soil > Palsa > Peat permafrost | place: Sweden...
TGGATGGTCGACACGCTCAAGGAATGCGGCGGCGAGGCCGGGCGGCAATGGGATGCCGAGTGCGTCGCGATAACGGGCAGCGTCTTCTGCGGCGATGATTCTTTTCTCGCCGGCGATGCGAATCTCAAGCAGGCGGCGCGCGCGGACCAGGCGGTCTAACGATTCGAGCAGAGACGGATCAACGACTCGCCGCGCAATTTCGTCGCGGGAAAGATCGCCGAGGCGCAGGCACAGGTCGTGGATGCCGTCGGCAGAGCGGGCGCGATGCGGGTCGGTGAGGCACTGGGCGATCTCTTCGACTTCGGCAATGGCGTCGGCGTCGAGCAGTTCGCGGAGATCCGCTTCGCCAAGCAGCTCGCGGAGCTGGTCCTGGTCGATGGTGAGGGCCTGGGCGCGGCGCTCGGCCAGCGGGGCGTCGCCGTCGTAGATGTAGTTGGCCACATAGCTGAACAACAGCGAGGATGCAAAGGGCGAAGGCTTGCGCGTTTCAACGACGTGCACGCGCAGCTGGCGCTGTTCTATCGCACGCAGAGTTTCAATCAGGGCGGGCATGTCGAAGACATCGCGCAGGCATTCTCGGTAGGCTTCGAGCAGCAGCGGGAACGATGGATAGCGTGAGGCCACGCTGAGCAAGTCGTAAGCACGCTTGCGGAGCTGCCAGAGGGGCGTGCGGGCATCGGCGCGGCGGCGGGGCAGCAGCAGCGCGCGGCCTGCAGCTTCGCGGAAGCGGCCGGCGAATAAGGCGGTGGTGCCGAGCTGGCGGAGGACCAGTTGCATGGCTTCAGCGCTCTCGACGAGGAACCAGTCGGAGTCGGGCGGCGCATCGGTGTCCGGGAAGCGGAGGACAAAGCCGTCGTCGCCCCAGAGGGCTTCGACTTCAGGGCCGCCGGCGGCGCGGATGCGGGCGCTGACGGCCATGGCCCAGGGGATGTGGATGCGGCTGCCGAAGGGCGAGAGGACGCAGACGCGCCAGTCGCCGAGCTCGTCGCGGCAGCGCTCGATGACGATGGTGCGGTCGTCGGGAACGATGCCGGTGGCGGCTTCCTGATCGGAGAGGAACTGGAGCAGGTTTTCAGCGGCGCCGGGGTCGAGGTCGTGTTCGGTGACGAGGCGGGTTAGTGCCGCGGGCCGAGGCAGCGCGCGAAGTTCGCGGACTAAGGCGCCGATGCGGCGGCCGAATTCGAGCGGGCGGCCAGGGCCGTCGCCTTTCCAGAAGGGCATCTTGCCGGGCTCGCCGGGAGCGGGTGTAACGAGGACGCGATCGAAGGTGATTTCGACGATGCGCCAGGTGGAGGCACCGAGGATGAAGGTCTCGCCGGGGCGGCTCTCAAAGACCATCTCCTCGTCGAGTTCGCCGACGCGCACGGCCTTGCCTTCGGTGTGGGCGAGGAAGACGCCGTAGAGGCCGCGGTCAGGGATGGTGCCGGCGTTGAGGATGGCGAGGCGCAGGGAGCCGTCGCGCGCGGTGACGACGTTGCGGATGCGGTCCCAGGTGAGGCGGGGGCGCAGCTCGGCGAACTCGTCGGAGGGATAACGGCCGCTGAGCAGGTCGAGCACGCCGTCGAAGGCGGAGCGGGTGAGGGCGCCGAAGGGAGCGGCGCTGCGGACGAGGTTGTAGAGGGCGTCTACGTTGACTTCGGGTTTTGGGGTGTCGGCCGGGTCCAGGGCTGTGCTTTCCCAGGTCTCAGAATCGAGATCCTTCGACAAGCTCAGGACAGGCTCTGGGGCACCCATGCTTTGTCCGCTTGTCGAGATTCCCTCAGGGGCTAAAGCCCCGACAGTCTTGGAGCGATCAATGTACGGGCTGAAGCCCGTACCCTTCTTGTCCCCGGCTGAAGTGGATTCGAGGTTTCCCACCCATTCGTCTGAAAAGCGACGAATGGATGGGGCACTGGAGGTTTGTGCAGAGGCCGAGATCTTCTTACTGGCAGTGCGCTTGAGCGGCTTGGTTTTGCGTGGCGCTACGATGCCGGGGGGGTGGGCGACGATGGCGACGATCTGCTGGCAGAGGACATCGCGGGGGTTGCGGGGGAAGCGGGTGGACTCGATGTGGCCTTCGTGCATGGCGCGGGTGACGGCGGCGCAGGCGACCAAGTCGGCGCGGTACTTGGGGAAGAGAATGCCTTCGCTGACGGCGTCTACGCTGTGGCCGGCGCGGCCGATGCGCTGCATGCCGCTGGCGACCGAGGGCGGAGCCTCGATCTGAATGACGAGATCGACGGCGCCCATGTCGATGCCGAGCTCAAGCGTGGAGGTGGCGCAGAGGGCGCGAATCTCGCCGGCCTTCAACTGCTCTTCAATGACGGAGCGCTGCGCGGCGGCGAGGGAGCCGTGATGGGCACGGGCGATGGGTTCTCCGGCAAGCTCGTTGAGGGCGCCGGCCAGCCGCTCGGCGACCTGGCGGCTGTTGACGAAGAGGATTGTCGAGTTGCGGGCGCGGATCAGCTCGAGGAGGCGCGGGTGGATCGCATTCCAAATGGAGACGCGCTTGGGCGCCTGCGAGGCGGGGCCGCTGGGGATGAGTTCCTGCTCGCCGAGGCGGGCCATGTCTTCAACGGGGACTTCGATGCGGAGTTTGAGGCGCTTGGGGGCGCTGGCGTTGACGATGGTAACGGGGCGGGGCTCGCCTTGCGGCTCGCCAGGGACTAGGGAATAGGGACTAGGGAATGGGGAGGGTTCTGTGGCGGTCAATGGACCATCGCCGGCCAGAGATTCCCCGGCCTTAAGTACGGCGGCTTCGAGCGCTGCCTCGTCGCTCAAAGCTCTCGAATGAACGCCGGCTGTTGGTCGATCCGCCGGGCGGCTGTCTCCTATTCCCTGTTCCCTATTCCCTGTTCCCTGTACATCCACTCCGCCGAGGAAGCGGGCTACTTCTTCGAGCGGGCGCTGGGTGGCGGAGAGGCCGATGCGCTGCAGGCGGCGGCCGGTGAGGGCTTCCAGGCGCTCCAGGGTGAGCGTGAGGTGCGCGCCGCGCTTGGTGGGGACCAGGGCGTGAATCTCGTCGATGATGACGGTGTCGACGGTGCGCAGGGCTTCAGAGGCCTGCGAGGTGAGCAGCAGGTAGAGAGACTCCGGCGTGGTGATGAGGATCTCGGCGGGATGGCGGGCGAAGCGGGCGCGCTCACGCTGCGGGGTGTCGCCGGTGCGCACGCTGATCGATGGCTCACGGAAGTCCACGCCGCGGCGGCGGGCCATGTTGGCAATACCGGCCAGCGGCGAGCGGAGATTGCGCTCCACATCGACAGCGAGGGCCTTGAGGGGCGAGATGTAGACGATGCGGCAGCCCTGCGGCTCACTGCCCGAGTGCAGCATGAGGCGGTCGAGGCACCAGAGGAATGCGGCCAGCGTTTTGCCGGTCCCGGTGGGGGCCAGGATCAGGGCGCTCTCACCGCGGGCGATGACGGGCCAGCCAAGGCGCTGCGGGGCGGTTGGGGCGTCGAATACGGCTTTGAACCACTCGGCGGTGACGGGGTGGAAACAGGCGAAGGGATCGCCGGCGTTGCCGGCACTCGCCTCGTCCGACGGAATGCGAGAACCACCGCTTGCCGATTTGGAAAGATCGCGCGCCACTGGCTACCAGAGAATCATCTTACCTTACAGCGAAGAAGAAGCGAAGAAATCCTGGATTCTCTTCTTCATCGACATTAAGATGCAATGACGATGCCACCAGCCTTTACAACCCAACTTTGCTCACCGGCATCCCATCCGGAAAAACGCTTCGGGCGAATTTAACTGCAACGATGGATCGGTGTGTCCTACGAGAAAGTGTCACAAACGGGACTTGCTTCCTGGACCGAATCTGTTTTTATCTGGAACGGATGAGCTGCGAAGGCATCTAAACGCTAAGTTTCACAGAGAGAGCAATGGGAAAGACTGCACGCCAACATTTGGCTTCGCTGCTGGACGACTTTCGCCGCTACGGCGACGAGACTGCGGTGGTGCGCTACCAGGGCAACCGCCGGCGGGTGGCTACCTATGGGCAGATCGCGGCGCTGGCTGGGCGGTTTGCGGCGCTGCTGGAGAGCCGCGGCATCCGCCAGGGCGACCGCGTGCTGATCTGGGCAGAGAATAGCGCGGAGTGGATTGCGGCGTTTCATGGCTGCCTGCTGCGCGGCGTGCTAGCCGTGCCGCTGGACGCCAATGGCACGGCTGACTTTGCGGCGCGCGTGGCCGCCGACGTGAACCCGATGCTGGCCGTGGGCGACGCGGTGCTGCTCGGGCATCTGGCCAACGGGGTTCCGCGTTTGGCGTTTGAGGACTGGCCCGCGGCGCTTCCCGTCGAACAGGCCTGCGCCATTGAAACGCTCTCCGCCGACACGCCGCTGGAGATCCTGTTTACGTCCGGCACAACCGGCGACCCCAAGGGCATCGTGCTCACGCACGGCAACGTGCTGGCGAGCTTAGGTCCAATCGAGCAGGGCGCGCAGCCTTACCTGCGCTACGAGCGACTGATTCACCCGCTGCGGATTCTGCACACGCTGCCGCTGAGCCACGTATTCGGCCAGACCATGGGGCTGTGGATTCCATCCATCTTTCGCGCCGAGCTGCACTTTGAAAGCAGGCTGGTGGCGGAGCGCATTGTGCATACCATCCGCCGCGAGCGTATCTCGGTGCTGGCCGCGGTGCCGCGCGTGCATGCGCTGCTGAAGACGTATCTTGAGGCTTCGCTGCCGGGACTGACCGATCGGCTGGCCGCGCTGGGGCCCAATCCGAAGGGCGTGTCAGCGCTGCAGCGGTGGTGGATCTTCCGCGACCTGCATCGTGCGCTGGGCCTGAAGTTCTGGGCGCTGATCTCGGGCGGCGGCGCGCTGCCGGCGCCGATTGAGGCTTTCTGGAATGCGGTAGGCCTGGTGGTGGTGCAGGGCTATGGCATGACGGAGACCACGGCGCTGATCACGCTGAATCATCCCTTTCACGTGGCGCGGGGGACGATCGGCAAGCCGCTGGCCGGCCGCGAGGTGAAGCTGGGCCCGGATGGCGAAGTGCTGGTGCGCGGCGCGGCGATCTCGCATGCGACGTGGTCCGGCGGGGCGCTGCATCCGCGCAGCAGCGAGTGGCTGGCGACGGGCGATCTTGCGCGGACGGAACCTACCGGCGAGCTGCGCTTTCTGGGCCGCAAGAGCGAGGTGATTGTCACTGCGGCGGGAGTGAATCTGCATCCCGAGGATCTGGAAGCGGCCATTGAGCAGGAGCCGGACGTGGCGGCCTGCGCGGTGGTTGCTATCGAGACGGAGAACGGGCCGGAACCGGTGGCGGTGCTCGCCCTGCGCGGCGAGAACGCGCAGCCGGCAACGGTGATGGAACATGCCAATGCGCGGCTGGCGGAGTTTCAGCGGATGCGGCGCTGGGTGGTGTGGCCGCAGCCGGACCTGCCACGCACTTCAACCGGCAAGGTGCGGCGCCAGGCTGTGGCGGCAGAGCTGGCCAGCCTGCAGGCCGCGAGCGCGGCCAATGGGCACAAGAGCAACGGCAACGGTGCGGGTTCCAATGGCAACGGGCACGCGTCTGGGAATGGGCATGTGGCCGTCAATGGACATGGGGCCTTCAATGGAATTGGAGTGGCAGGCAACGGGAATGGCCACGGCAGCGTGAATGGCTCCAAGCCGGCGCCCACGGATTGGCTGCTGGCGCTGATAGCGCAGATCACCGCCGAGGCTCCACCCGCCGGCGGCGAAGAGCTGCTGCTGACCGAAGATCTGCACCTGGACAGCCTGGGACGCGTGCAGCTGGCTGCGGCGATCGAGGAGCGGCTGGGGATTGCGACGGAAAGCGGCCTGCTGGACCATGTGCACACAGTGGGCGAGTTGCGGCGGCTGGTTGCGGCCTCAACTCAAATGGTTGCGGGGGCTCCTCAAATCGCGGCGGCAGTGCCGCTGCGGACGCAGTCGATCGCACGGCCAGGATTCAACACGCAGTTCCCTGCCGCTCCACAGCAGGCTGCTTCGGCTTCTCTCCCGAGTGATGCAACAGATGTTCTACGCGAATTGGAGGCGCAGACAGCCCCGGCCTCGCCGCGACCGTCGACGTACGTTTATCCGCACTGGCCTTGGAGTTGGCCGGTGCGCCTGGTGCGGGCAGCCTTCATGGAAGCGGTGATGCGGCCGCTGGTGTGGCTGCTCGGCAAGCCTCGGGTGGTGGGCGCGGCGCCTCAGCATGGAACCGAGCCGATGCTGATCGTTGCCAATCATGTAACGACGTTCGATGGCCCGTTGCTGGAGTACGCATTGCCGGCGGCCCTTCGTCATCGCATGGCGGTGGCCATGTCCGGCGAGATGCTGGAAGACTATCGCCACTTCCGCGACGCCGACCGCACGACGGTGGAAGGAAAGTTCTTTCTGCCCGGGCCGTTATTTTATTTTCTGATTACCGCGCTGTTCAACGTGTTTCCGCTGCCCAAGCAGCGCGACTTCCAGCGCAGCTTCAACCACGCAGGCGAGGCGCTGGACAAGGGGATGAACGTGATGCTGTTTCCCGAAGGCACGCGCTCGGCTGTGGGGCAGTTGGCTCGCTTCCGGCCCGGCATTGGCTTGCTGGTGAAGCAGTCTTCCGCGCCGGTGCTGCCGATGGCCATCCGCGGATTGGGCGAGTTGAAGGCCAGCGGGAACAGCTGGTTCCGCACCGGCACGATCGAGGTCTGCATCGGCGAGCCGATGCGATTCGGGCCTGCGGACAGCGAGGCGGCGATTACGGAAGCATTGCATGCGGCCGTAGAGAAACTTCTTCACGCCTGATTGTCTTGCGGCTTGATTGTTGAGGATTGCCGCTTTTGATTGCCAGAGCGGTTTCGGTTTAACTGTTTACGGTCACCTATTCGCTCTGGGCTCCACCCATTGTGGCGGGTTCTCTCAACACTTGAGTCGAAGATGCGCCAGTTTGGTGTCTCGATGATTCTCAGCGCTCCGCAGCGGTTCAGATCATTGGACCGGCCTTCCCTCGGGGGCTAAAGCCCAGCTGTTTAGGCGAGGCTTACGTACGGGCTGAAGCCCGTACCCTTCAAGACGAATAAAACGATCATCGGCGTGAGACACACAGCCAGCCTTCGCTTTCTTCATTGAAACTACGCCACGTTTCTGTGCTGTTCCACCGTGGCATTCGCATTCAACAGCGCGTCGAACAGGGTACGGTACTGAATCATCGCGGTGCGCAGTTCTTCGGTTGTGGCCTCGTTGCGGCCGGCGCGCAGGGCGATCGCGTTCGCCTGTCGATAAGGCCCGACCAGCGTGGAGTGATGCACGGAGACATCCGCGGCACGCTGGTCGAATCCGCCTGCAGGATAACCGCGGCTCACCAGAAGTGAGTTCACCAGTTCGTCGGCTTCGGTGACGGCTCCGCGAGGATGATCGATAAAGCGCGACTGCACCGTCTCCCACTCCGCGACGTAGCGATCTCGCTCCACCAGGCTGAGGTCGTGAATCTTCATCTGCTCAATGCGCTGCACGCGGCCATGCAGAGCTTCTTCCGCCTTCTTCCGCGAGCCGGATTCTCGCAGCGCAAGGTCGTATTCCGGTCCAAAACGGCTGCGCAGTCTTTCTGTTTTCTTCTTCTGCGCATTCACGATCACCGCAATCGCAACGGCGATCAACACCACTACAACCACCACGCCGACGATAAAAGCGGGGTTTGAGAAGTTGAAGGTAGAGACATCGAAATTCATAGAGAGCATCTCCTGCGTCTCTATGTAGGATGGCTTTCCGCCGCTGCATGTTGCCCGCCACCTGCGGTGGGGCAGACGCTCGCTCTTCGCTCGCAGGAGCTTTGGTGCTTTCCCAGCCACCTGCGGTGGGGCAGACGCTCGCTCTTCGCTCGCAGGAGCTTTGGTGCTTTCCCAGCCACTTGCGGTGGGGCAGACGGCGCTTGCGCGCCAGGAGCGTTCGTACTTTCCCAGGTCCCCAAATGCGATGAATCGGGTGCATCCAGCACCGGGATTTATGGAGGAAAAAGAAAACCTGGTGTGGTGAGTCTGAGACTCGTCAAAGAACAACCGGAGATTCTTCGACTCACCACCCCCGAACTGAAAGACGTTCGGGGCCCCGTTCGCTCAGAATGACAGCCAATTTATATTGCGCATTTTAGATTCAGGACACTAGCTGGGCTGGCGGGGGCGGAAGTAGCATGTGCCGCCGGCCAGCACGGAGGTCCAGATCGACGGGTCGGCGGGCTGCTCGCTGGAGCCGAGAAAGAGAACTCCATCCGGCGCCAGCACGCGATGAATGCCGGCCAGCAGCACCTTGCGCGTCTCCTGCGAGAAGTAGAGCATTACGTTGCGCAGGAAGATGACGTCGAACTTGTCTTCGGCGCGGTTGAAGGGCAGCGTGGGCCCGCTGAGGCTGGCCTGGCGGAAGTTGCACATCTTTTTTACTTCCGGCTTCACGGTCCAGTCTTCGCCGTGATGGTCGAAGAAGCGGACCACGGAGCGCGCCGGCAGGCCGCGATTGATCTCGATGCGGTGATAGGTGCCGGCCTGGGCGCGCCCCACGACTTCGCTGCAGATGTCGGTGCCCTCGATGCGCAGGTTCCAGCCGGAGAGCATGGTGAAGTGCTCCAGCATGAGCATGCTGAGGCTGTAGGCCTCCTGGCCGGTGGAGCAGGCGGCGCTCCAGAAGCGCAGTGAGCGGGCATGCCGCCGCGACTCGATCAGCTTGGGAAGCAGTTCCGTGCGCAGCAGCTCGAAGGGACGGCTGTCGCGAAAGAAGCTGGTCTCGTTGATGGTCATGGCCTCGGCGATGGAGCGCTCGAGGACGGGGTTCTTTCTCACCTTGAGGTGCTGCACCAGTTCTTCCAGATGCGTCATGCCCTGGTTGCGCAGCAGCTTGGTGAGGCGCGTTTCAAACAGGTAGTCGCGCGAGGGGTCGAGGACGTTTTGCGACAGGCCATAGACAAGCTGGCGAAGATAGCCATAATCGACGTTTTGGGAAGTTTGCACGACTACACCACCGATTCCCGAAGCTCGCGAGCTTCGTTGTGCGTCCGCTGCGCGAGCCGCAAGATCTCTGAAGCGATTTCTCTGAGGGGAACGACCTTGTGGGCGAGACCGGCGTTGGTCACCGCGCCGGGCATTCCCCAGACTGTGCTGCTTGCCTGGTCCTGGGCCAGCACCGCGCCGCCGTGTTCGCGGATGGTGCGGCAGCCCAGCATTCCGTCCGAGCCCATGCCGGTGAGAACCACCGCCAGCACGCCCTGGCCGTAAACCGCCGCGGCGGAGCGGAAGAGCACGTCGACGGCCGGGCGGCAATGATTTTCCGGCGGCGCCTGGGTAAGATGCAGCGTGGGCGGCGGCCCGGGCCGCGCCGGCGCCTGCAGTTCCATGTGCCAGTTGCCGCGAGCGATGGAGATGGTGCCTGCAACGGCTGCATCCCCTTCGGCGGCTTCCCGCACGCGCAGCGGACAGCGGCTGTCGAGGCGTTCGGCAAAGAGTTTGGTGAACAGCTCCGGCATGTGCTGCACAATCAGCACCGGCAGCGGGAAATTCGCCGGCAACTTGGGCAGCACGAGTTCCAGAGCTGCAGGGCCGCCGGTGGAGACTCCGATGACGACGACCGTTGGCTGGGTCGAGATGGGTTGAGCTTTGATCGGCGCCCCGCCCGGCAAGAACACCGGTGGGCGCGCTGCGGACGGAAGCAGCGGCTGGTTCTGAGCCATGCCGTGTGCCGCAGGCGGAGCAAAGATGGAAGTCTGCTGCGGCTGAAGATGATGGGTGAGCGCGAGAATCTTGGGGCCGAGATCTTTACCGAGCGCCTTGATGGCCGCCTCGCGATTGGCCTGGCCGGCGGGTTTGGCCACGTAGTCGGATGCACCGGAAGCAAGCGCTTCCAGCGTCACCTTGGCACCGCGCTGGGTGACGGAACTGCACATGATTACCGGCATCTTGTGTCCCCTTCTTCGCAGTTCGCGCAGCGTTACCAATCCGTCCATCACCGGCATCTCCACATCCAGAAGAATCAGGTCCGGGCGCAGCAGACCAACGCTCGAGAGCGCGGATGCGCCGTCGCCCGCAGTGCCGGCGACTTCCAGGCCGGGCTCAGCCACGATGACGGAGCGCAGCAGGCTTCGCATCACGGCGGAATCGTCCACAATCAGGATTCGGGTTCGGCGTTCAGCCGCCATCGCTCAGGCCTCGACCAGGCCGAGCATGGCAAGCTTCTCGC
>Ga0302314_10023176_pt1 | contig 10145 bp, 7 predicted proteins | sample III_Palsa_N2_3_FD_200533 | JGI IMG/M metagenome (GOLD analysis project Ga0302314, IMG submission 200533) | Peat permafrost microbial communities from Stordalen Mire near Abisko, Sweden - III_Palsa_N2_3 | ecosystem: Environmental > Terrestrial > Soil > Palsa > Peat permafrost | place: Sweden...
GACGGCATTCGCCGAACTGGTGGCCAATCTCCTGACCTCACTGTTCACGCAACCCGTGGACATCACCACCACGGCGCGCTTGAGCCTTCCCGTCATTGCCGTGGTGGTGGGTCTCATCTCCAGCTTCTCGGCGCTCCGTCGGGTCACCGGCGCCGACCCGGCTGGAGCGTTCGCATGACCAGCACCCTGCGGGTCGACGACCTGACGGTCCAGTACGAGACGGGCGGCTACTTGATCAAGCCGCTCGATGGACTTTCCTTTTCCGCCGAGGACGGCGAAATGGTGGTGCTGCTCGGGCCATCGGGGTGCGGCAAGACCACCCTCTTGTCCTGCCTGGCCGGACTGCTCACCGCCACATCAGGGCAGGTGCACTTCGGCGATACCGAGGTGACCTCATTGCAGGGTGCGGCCCTGTCGGCCTACCGACGCCAGACGGTCGGAGTGGTCTTCCAAGCGTTCAACCTGATCCCGAGCCTCTCCGCGCTGGGCAACGTCATCGTCCCGCTCCGACTGGCGGGGATTGGGCGGGGCACGGCCCGCGACCGGGCCGAGCTATTGCTCAACGTCGTCGGACTGACCGAGCGGGCCCACCATCGTCCGGCCCAGCTCTCGGGTGGGCAGCAACAGCGGGTGGCAATTGCACGCGCCCTGACCCACGATCCGCCGTTGGTGGTGGCTGACGAGCCCACGGCTCACCTGGATCACATCCAGGTCGAAGGGATACTGCGACTCCTGCGCGACCTGGCCAGCCCGGGCCGAACGGTGGTCATCGCCACCCACGACGACCGGGTGACCCAGCTGGCCGATCGGGTGATCGACCTGGCCCCGCACATCGCCGCTTCGGGGCGTGAGACCGAGGTGGTCGAAATGAAGGCCGGCGACATCCTCTTTCGGCAGGGGGACTTGGGAGATCTCATCTACCACGTCGAAACCGGCGCCCTCGAGGTGTTCCGCGAACTGGCCGATGGGGGAACCGAGACATTGAACCGCATTGCCGCCGGCAACTATGTGGGCGAGCTCGGCCCCATCCTCAACCTCCCCCGCAGTGCGTCGGTGCGGGCTCTGGAGGACTCGGTGGTGCTGGGGCTCACCGTGGCGGCATTCCGCAAGCGCCATCCGTACGCTTTCCGCCAGGACTACGAGCAGTAGTGCGACTGAACCCCGGTTTCCACTAAACGATCGCTTGACGGCGAAATAGGATGGCACCGGCGATCGGAAGTGCCACCCATGGCGGATGTGGAACCAGGACACGCGGCGGAAGACGGAATCGACCCAGAGAATGGGTTGGAGATTCGCGTCCTCGGACCGATCGACGTCCTGTGGCAGGGCCGCCCCATCGAAATCGGCGGGCTACGGGCGCGAGCCCTTCTGGCCCGACTCCTCATCGACCGGGACCTCACCGTGCCGGTCGATCGCCTCCTTGATGCCTTCTGGACGGATCAGGACCAGGAGGTGGCCGAGAAGGCGCTCCGCACCATGGTGTCCCGGGTGCGCAAGCGATTGCGCGACGCCGGGGTGGCCGGCGAGCTGATCGAAACTCGGGCGTTGGGCTACGCGCTGCGGGCGGATGCCGGCACCACCGACGTCGGTCGATTCGAAGTGTTGCTGGCTGCCGGCCGCCGGCAGTTGGCCCGTCGGGTGCCCCAGGAGTCGATCAAGCTGCTCAAGGAGGCGGAGGCGCTTTGGCGCGGTGCCGCCTACGGCGAGGTGGCGGACGAGCCCTTTGCGCGCGCCGAGGCGCGCCGATTGTCCGAGATGCGACTCACGGCGATCGAAACCCGGTTTGATGCCGAGCTCACCGTCGGCCGGCACGGCGAGATCATCGGCGAGTTGGGCAACCTGACTGACGCCAACCCAATGCGTGAGCGCTTGTGGTCACAGCGGATGCTGGCGCTCTACAGAGCCGGGCGCCAGGCGGAGGCGCTCCGGGTGTTCCAGGAGTTGCGAGAGACCCTGGTCGCCGAGTTGGGCATTGAGCCGGGTCACGACGCCCAATGGCTCGAACAAGCCATCCTGGAGCAGAGCCCGGACCTGGAGTGGATCAGGCCGGATTCCGATGGTCCCCCGGCCGTGCCGCCGGTTCCGGCCACCGGCACGTCCCGACCGGCCAGTGCTCCGCCCCCGGTCGAGGAGCGCCTGATCGGTCGCGATGTTGAAGTCGAGACCATGCGGGAGTGGTGGACTGCAGTCGAACAGGGTGAATCTCGACTCCTCCTGCTCGAGGGCGACGCCGGCATCGGCAAGACGCGGCTGGCGGCAGAGCTGGCTCATCACGCCCAGGAGTCGGGTGCGCTGGTGCTCCGGGGTCGATGTGACGAGGACCCGGTGGCGCCGTTCCAACCATTCTCCGAGGCCCTGGGGCGGTACTTCCAGTCGTTGTCGGCGGATGAGATCTCACTGATGCCCGACTGGCGGCTCACCGAATTATCGCGCCTCGTCCTTCGCCTGAGTGACTACGCCCCGCCCAGGAGCATCGACCTGACAGACCCCGAACAGGACCGCTTCCGGTTCTTCGGTGCCGTCACCGAGACGCTGCACGAGTCGACCCAGCGGGGTCCGGTGCTGCTGGTGCTGGACGACCTGCACTGGGCCAACCAACCAACGGTGCTCCTGCTGCGCCACCTGCTCCGTGACGGTGAACCCATCCGGTTGGGCATTGTCGGCCTGTATCGGGAGGCCGACGTGGATGCCGAGCATCCGCTACAGACGGTTCTGGCCGATCGGCGCACCGACCGCAGTGTGGTCCGCATTGACGTCAAGGGCCTGACGGCGGCCGCAGTCGAACAATTGGTGGAGTCAGCCCCCTTCGGGGACGTGGCCCTGGCCGAGCAACTCCTGCAGCTGACCGACGGCAACCCACTTTTTCTAGATGAACTACTGCGCCAACTCAGCTACGAAGCGGCCACATCAAATGTCACGCCCGGTCAGTCCCGGCTCACCCTGAGCTCCGGTACTCCCGAAGCGGTCAAGGAACTGGTGTCGCGTCGCGTCTCCCGACTGCCCGAGGATGTCATCCGATTCCTCCATGCCGCTGCGGTGGCTGGTCCCGAATGCGACGCCACCATTGTGGCGGTGGTGGCTGAGCTCTCGCCCGAGCAATGGATTGACGCGGTGGAGCGGGCGGTCGATTCCCGGTTGCTTCGGCGGGTCGGTGACAGCGGCGAACGCTACGGATTCAGCCACGCTCTGGTGCGAGACGCCATTTACGGACAACTGCCACGCAGCCGGCGGGTTCGACTGCACCACCAGATCGCCCTCGCCACCGAACGGGCCCACCTCCACGCCATCGACGCCCACATCAACGAGCTGGCCCACCACTTCTACATGGGGGCTGCACTGGGTGACGCCGACAAGGCCGCCATCTATTCGTACTTCGCCGGCGATCGGGCGCTCCAGCTCCTGGCCTTCGAGGAAGCGGTCGGCCACTTCACCCGTGGGCTCGAGGTGGCTGAGGTCTACGGCGGTCTGGAACCGACAGCTCGCTGCGATGCGCTGCTGGCCCTGGCCGAAGCCCTCAACAAGGCCGGTGACAAGCCCAACGCCGACGGCAACTTCGAGAAAGCGGCGGCGGTGGCCCGGTCACTGAATGATGCTGAACGTCTGGCCCTGGCGGCCATGCGGGCCGGACCGCAGAGCTACATCGGCATTGTGGGTGCCAACGGAGACCAAGTCCGGCTGCTGGAAGAGGCCCGGAGTGCGTTGAGCCGGGACGACTCCCACCTCCGGGCCATGGTGTTGGCCCGTTTGAGCCTGGTGAAAGTGTACGAGTCCGGCGTGCCCGAGCGCAGTGTCCTCAAGCGCACCCTGGCCCTCAGCGCGGAGGCGGTGAGCATGTCCCGACGGTTGAACGACCGGGTGGCGCTCGGCTACGCCCTCAACGCCCGGCTCCATGCGCTGTGGGGTACTGAGCCCGCCCCGGAGCGATTGGCCATCGGCAACGAGCTGACCCAGGTGGCGGACGACATCGGCGATGAAGTCCTGGCCCTGCATGGGCACATGTGGCGGGTCCGAGAGCTGCTGGCTCAGGGTGATGTGGAGGAGGTCAACCACGAGATCGCCCGCTTCGAACGGCGGGCCACCGGCCCCCGAGACCCGTTGTCGGCGTCACTGGCGTGCAACGTCCAGGCGATGATGGCGCTGGTCAACGGCGACTTCGTCACCGGTGAGCGGCTGGGACCATTGGCCGTAGAGCTGGCCGAGAGTTACAACGACCTGGCCTTGAGCTTCTACGGCGTGCTCATGGCCTGGACCTGGTGGCAGCAGGACCGCCTGTCCGAGTTGGAGGACGCCTTCCGGGAGATCCTCGACTCCTCGCCGGCCGACTATCCGGTGGTCCGGGCCGCCCTGGCCCTGCTCCTCTCTGAACTCGGGCGGATGGACGAGACGTCAGTGGAGTTGGATCGTTTGGCGGCTCTGGGCTGGGAGGCCGTGGCGGACGATCAGACCGAGGGCGTGGCGTTGACGTACGCCGCCGCGGCATGTGCCAATTCGGGCAACGCCACCCACGCTCAAGACATTTACGAGCGGATGCGCTCATATGCGGGGACGGCGATCGTCGTTCGTGCTCCCGCCGCCGCCTGTTACGGGCCAGCGGACTTCTTCCTCGGACTGCTGGCGACGGTCAGCGGTGACCAGGCCCTGGCTCAGGTGCACTACGAAGCGGCGCTCCGTCTGGCCCGACGCATGGCGGCCCCGCCGTTCATCGCCGTGGCCGAACTCGAATTGGGTCGCGCGCTCCGACGAGGAGGGCGAAACGAAGATCAGGAACGTGCCGTGACCCTGTTGGCCAGTGCCGAGGCTTCAGCGAACACAATGGGACTGACCCGCATCGCCCGACTGGCGACGCAGTTCGACTAACTGGCCGTCCGCATCGGTGCGTTGCTGAGCGCGTTGGTCATCGGGGAGTCGTGGAACACGATCCGCATCGTCTCGATCGTCTCGTCGGCCGCCCTCAGCTTGTTGGCCATGTTGCGCAGGAGCACGTCGCGGAAGCCGGGGATATCAGCCACCAAGGTGGCGAACTCGCGTGGCGAAATGACCAGAACCGTGAGCGCGCTCAGCGCGGTCAGCGTGGCATTGCGCCGGGCGGTGTCGATGGCCGACAGTTCGCCGAAGTAGTCGCCGGGTCCCAGGGTGGTCACCAGGCGGCCCTGTCGAGTCACCGCGGCGGTGCCCGACACGATCACGAAGGCTTCGGTGCCGAAGGACCGCTCCCGGATCACGACATTGCCGGCCGGCACGGTGACGCGGTAGGTCAGCCGATCGACCAGGGCCAGCTGCTTCTTGGAGCAGCCCTTGAATCCCGGCACCTTGGTGAGTTCGTCCACCAACTTCTCGCTGACACTGTTCCGGCCCATACCCGTTCCTCTCGATTGAGGGTGATCGGCTCCGACGTCGATCTGATGGTTGCAGTCTGAGGATCGGACATTGCACGGACATTGCATGGAGGTGTCGCCGACATCTCCCGAACCCGCACCGGCTCGAATTTCGTCAATGGGCGCCTTCCCAACCACCAGGTCCCGGGCCTACGCAGGCCTGAAACACCGTCCAAGCCTGAGCGCCTACCATTGGGCCGCTTCGTTCGGCGGAGATGCCCTTTCGGCACCTCTTCGCACGGCAGTGGAGCGTTGCCTGGGTAGCTCAGTCGGTAGAGCAGCGCACTCGTAATGCGCAGGTCAGGAGTTCGAATCTCCTCTCAGGCTCCAATTTGGCAAAAATCGGGGTTGAGCTGCGCCTTTTGTCAGACCCAACGGATGATGGCTGCGATCCCGAGTCCGAATGGGGCCACGACCCAGCCCCAGCGGACGCCGGCATTGACCACGCCGGAGCGGTAGCCGTACAACACCGCCTGCTGAATCGGGGTGAAGGCCGGGGCGCCCAGGGCGCTGAGGACGGCCACGATGGCCAGCGGGGTCGAGGTCGTGACTACCGCGATGATCAGGAAGAACCCGATGCGCACGGTGGAGAGCCACATGAAACGGCGCAGGGAATGGTCGGACCGGGGCACCGACAGGTTGTGGGGGTGGGCCACCGAACCGGCGAAGAGGGCGGCTCCCGAGAAGGCCAGCAATGGTCCGGCCAAGGTCAGTACCTCTTTGGTCGAGCTCGGTGCCCGACCCCCGACGTGCAGCAGCAGCCCGATGAGCAGGGCCAGCAGCGGGGACTGGTCGACCCAGGTGGTGGCCCGTCGCTGCGGAATGGGGGCGTCGCGGCGCATGAGGTGGACGCACACGGCGTTCTGGGCCGTGTTGGCCGCATTGGCCAGCACGGCAATCATGGCGCCGGTCGGCCCGGCGAAGGCGGTGGCAGCCGGGACGACCCAGAAGCCGCTATTGGGGCCGACGGCCCAGGACTCCATCGCGCTCTCGCCGGTGCTGCGTGTCCCTCGGGTGACCAGGGCCGCTACCAACATCACCCACAGGGCTCCCGCCAGGTAGAGGGGCCCCACCACCTGGTTCACGGCCGTGAGCCGCCAGGCGGCGACCAACGAGAGCGTGGCCGAGGTCAGAAGGATCTGCGTCCGCAGGATGATGGGCCAGGCCCGCTGCAACCAGGACCGGCCTTGGGAAGCAAACCAGCCGACGAGTCCGCCGACCACGAAGCAGACCAGGCTGAGCACGGGAAGATTGTGCCCGCTCCCCGGTCAGCCGGGTGCATCCTCGGTAGGCGTGGCGGTAGGGTGCGCCATGACCACTGTTCGGATCCAAGAGGCACTGGCCGACGCCCTGCGCGACCGGGAGCTGTTGACGCACCCCTTCTACCGTCGCTGGGAGGCCGGCACGCTGGCTGAAGGCGAGCTGGCGGCCTACGCCGAGCAGTACCGACTGATTGAGCGGGAACTCCCGATCACCCTGGCCGCCATCGCCGCCCACCTTCCTGAAGGCGCGGCCCGGTCACTGGTCGAGGCCAACCTGGCCGATGAACTCGCCGTGCCCGCTCCTCACGTGGCCCTCTTCGAGTCATTTGCCGCCGCGGCGGGAGCACGCACCGATGTGGCTCCGACTGTCGCCACTGCGGCCCTCCTCAGTGCCGTCCGCGCCGCTGCATCTTCGGACCCGGTGGCGGCACTGGCCATGGTGGCCGCCTACGAGGTGCAGGCCGCCGACATCGCCGCTTCCAAGGCCGATGGCCTGCGTCGCCACTACGGCATGGACGCCGAAGGGACGAGCTTCTGGGACGTGCACACGACCCAAGAGGCCGATCACGCCGGCTGGTCGACAGAGGCGCTGGACAGCCTGGGTGCCGATGCCGAATCAGTCCGCACCGCCGCCCGGGTGGCGGCCGAAGCCTGGTGGTCATTCCTCGATGAGCGGGAGGCGGAAGCCCCCGTCGCTGCGATCAGCTGATTTCGTCGACGAGCGTGCCGCAGGTGGCGGCCGCATCGACGAAGGCGCGTCCACGGTCGCGATAGTCGGCGAAGTGCCCGAAGCTCGGAGCGCCGGGTGACAACAGCACGACGCCGTCGCCGTCGCACCACCGAAAGGCAGCGGTGACGGCCGCTTCGAGATCAGGAGCATCGATCACTTCGACGTTGTCAGTGACGTCTCGCACGGCCTGACCGATCCGTGGCCCGTTGTCGGGCATGGTGACGACCAGCGTTCGCTCTTGACGCCCCCGTACGGCTTCACCGAGCATCGAGTAGTCGATACCCCGGTCGCTCCCTCCCACCAAGAGGGCAACCGGGCGACTCTCATAGGCCTCGAGTGCAGCGGCGACCGAGAGCACATTGGTGGAGAGTCCATCATCGACGAAGTCGACGCCACCGACGTGGCCGATCGAGTGACATCGGCTTTCCAGACCCGAAAAGCCCTCGGCGGCTCGGGCCAACGCGGCCTCATCGCCAGCCTCATCAATCCCGAGTGCGACCAGCGCGGCTCGGGCCAACGACGCATTGCGGGCATTGTGCGATCCGGGCAGTCCGAGATGGTCGATCCACGATCTGCCGAATTGGTCGCGGTCAACCCACTGCACGGTGGGGACGTCTCCGAGCTGTTGGCGGAGTAACTGGTCGTCCGCCGGTACGAGGGCCGTCTCGACACCGGGCTTGGTGCAGAGCGAAAGCTTGTCGGCGTAGTAGCGCTCGACGCTGCCATGCCAATCCAGGTGGTCGGGGGATAGCGAGGTGACCACGACCACCGGGGGGGCGACGGTCAGGTCAGGCACTTGGAAGCTCGATGTCTCGATGATCCAGTAGTCGGGTGCTGCCTCATCGGAGAGAGCCCATGGAGGTTGGCCGATGTTGCCGCCCACCCGGGCGCGGTAGCCGAGACCGGAGAGCAAGTGGCAGACCAACATGCTGGTCGTGCTCTTGCCCTTCGTGCCGGTGATGCACACCACCCGTTGGCGGTCGGTGTCCTCCAACCACAATCCCAAGCCACCACACACCGGCACCCCGGCGCGCTCAAGGACGTCGACTTCCGGGCGATACCGGCTGATCCCCGGGCTCTTGATGACCACGTCGCAGCTCAGCAGTGCAGTCAGCCCACCATCGTCCATGCGCAGGACCGGGAGCCCATGCAATGCATCGGACGCGACCTTGTCATCGACCAGGACCGGCTCGATGCCCATGGACTGCAGGCGTTGGAGGCTGGCCAACCCCTCAACACCCAACCCCCAGAGGCCGACGGAGGCGCTAGTGAGCGCGGACCAGGAGATCGGGCGGCGCATAGCGATCGGGAATGTAGTGGGGACCGATGGGGGCGAGGAGGAAGTCCACGTCATCATCCTGCTCGTTGCTGTCCGAACATGCCGCGGCCAGCGAATGCACCAGCATGTTGTCGAGCCGGTCAGCGCGGGCGGCAGTCAGTCGCAGTGCGGCTCGGCATTCGTGCACATCACCGACACATTCGAACGGCTTGGCGTCGAGTGACAAGCCCAGGAGTGCCTCGAACTTGTCGCGCAATGACGGAGTATTGAGTGGTTCGTTTCCGCCGAACACTTCGTCAAGGTGCGCGGCGTCAATGAAGGGAGCCAGGATCAGATCGATGAAGCAGCACTTGTCGCATTCCCCGCACCAGTGGTCGAGCCGCTGGGCGGGATCCTGGTGGAAGGCCCGATTGCAGCTGCGGAAGACCGGGTGATATTTCGTCAATCCGGCGAATTGCTGGGCGACCCATAGTTCGCTGCGGCTTCGTAGGTAGGAGAAGACGGCAATCTGTGGACCCAGCGAACTTTCGACCAGTTGCGAAAACGCAGTCTCGAACGACTCGCTCTTCGACCATTGATGGTTCACGGTCTTCCCGTTTTCCTCCAATGTGGGTATCGACGCCGACCACTCGTTGGACAGCACGACGGCATCACGACGTTGCAGCACGGCTGCCACCAGTGCGGTGGCAGTAATCACGGCGGTGATCGGTACGTGGCCATTGAGGAGCCCGAGCTCCCGTGAGCGAAGGACCTTGGGATCGATGACGCGGGTCACGTGCACCATCGGAAGATGGGCCACAGCAGCTGGATCTTCGATGGCGGCGAAACGCTGACCCTGCGGGTGCACGATACATAGGGCCGCGTCACTGTGATCCCGCCGAAGTCCCTCCACAGTCACGATGGAGTCGATGCCTCCTCCGAACGGGATCAGCGGGCGACCGGCATCAGGCGAATAGGAGACCGGAGTGAGCGATCCATCGGGTCCGGTAAGGGCCAGACCACCGAGGTCGATGCCGCTCCGGTAGGCGAATTCCCCGAGTCCCTCCCGATAGAACCGGAGCAGGAAGTCCCGCTCATCGGCCGTTGTCACCAGGTCTCCCAGGTCGATGAGCGGAGCAGCGGTGGTCTTGTAATACGAGATGCCGGCCAACAGGTACAGAATCCGAATGGCGGCCAATGTGGCCGGATCGCCCCAGTTCCCTTCGGGTCCGAATATGAAGCGCTCAGTGAACTCGTGCTGCCCGGTGGCGTAGCGACAGGTCACTTCACCGGTGGCCGAATCGACGTCCAAGCCTTGGTAGGTAAATCGGTCGGCTATTTGGGCGGGGGAGGTCATCAGATTCGAAGGGCCGCCACACCGGGTCAGCAGCAGCTACATGCTAAAGCCGCAAGCACACATGGTGGTCCCAGTTCACCCGGCCAGGCGGGCCATCAGGGCAAACCGTCCGCACGGACGTTGGGCCCGATCGCTGAAGTACTGCTCATCGGCCGTGGTGGTT
>Ga0302314_10023177_pt1 | contig 10144 bp, 6 predicted proteins | sample III_Palsa_N2_3_FD_200533 | JGI IMG/M metagenome (GOLD analysis project Ga0302314, IMG submission 200533) | Peat permafrost microbial communities from Stordalen Mire near Abisko, Sweden - III_Palsa_N2_3 | ecosystem: Environmental > Terrestrial > Soil > Palsa > Peat permafrost | place: Sweden...
CGTCCGCGGCCCCGGGGGCATCATCGTCGCATTGGCCGAGCCGCTCCGCGAGGGGCTCTAGTAGCGAGGGACACTAGCCCGGCAGCGCCGCAAGGGCGGCCTCGATCCGCTCCACCGCGTCGGGGTCGGCCTCGCGCAAGAGGAAGGCGGCCCGGGTCCACTGCTCGCGGGCCGCGTCGGGGTCACCGGCTTGGTTCGAGATTTCGCCCAGCCACTCCAGCACTTCGCCCTCGCGTCGGTGGTCGGCCAGTTCCCGCGACATGGCCGCCGCCTCGGCGCCGTGAGCGCGAGCGAGGGCGGTGTCGCCCAGGGCGGCATAGCTGAGGGCCAGGTTGTAGACGACTTGGGCCGGGGCCTCGCCGCCACCGCCGCTCTTCTCGTAGAGCGCGAGGGCCACCTGGTACCGTTCCACCGCCTGTTCCACCCGCTCGGTTCGGAAGTAGACCTCGCCGAGATTGGATTGCGCGTACGCTTCCCCGCGCACGTCATCCGCCGCCTGCCGTTGCTCGATCGAGCGGTACAGGTACCCGATCGCGTCGTCCGGGCGGCCGTCCTCCATGGTAGCGATCGCGAGATTGTTCAACGCCGCGGCCGCGCCGAGCGGGTTGCCCATCGTCAGATGCACCGCGATGGCGGCCTCCAACTGGACGGTCGCGTCGGCGATCCGGTCGGCGCGCAGCAGGCCGACTGCCATGTGGTTGCGGACCACGGCCTGCGCGGGAAGGTTCTCCGCTTCCAGGGCCGCCGCGAGGCCGTTCTCGTGGGTCGAGATCCAGTCCGCGAGGTGCCCGCGCAGGTGCAGATATCCCCACATGGCCAGCGGAAGTTCCCAGGTCAGCCGCTGCAGGCCGGTCGCGCGGGCCAGCAGGGCCGCGGCGACCAGGTTGGCGTGCTCGGCGTCGCACCACTGCGCGGCCTCGGCGGCAGTGTCGAACTCGGGCAGCGGGCCGAGGCCATCCATCGGCTCCGGCTCGACCCGGGTCCGGCGCCCGGGCGCGAGCAGCAGATCTGCGCGGGCCGCAGCGTGTGCGTACCAGGAGACGAGGCGGGTGACCGCCGCCGTGGCCTCGGCCCCGGACAGCTCGGCCGGGGCCCGTTCGGCGGCGTAAACCCGAACCAGATCGTGGAAGCAGTACAGGCCGGGCGCCGGGGACTGTAGCAGCTGCGCGTCGACCAGTTCGTCGAGCGCGGCCTCGGTCTCACGTCGACCGGCGCCGAGCAGCGCGCAGGCCGCCGGCAGCGTGAGGTCCTGGCCAGTCCACAGCCCCAGCAGGCTGAACGCCCGGGCGGCCGGGTCGACTCCCAGTGCGGCCACACTCATCGCCAGGCCGGCCCGGACCGCCTGGTCGCCCACTGCCAGCTCGTCCAGGCGGCCCCGGGTGTCGGCCAGCCGCTGGGCCAGGTCGGCGATCAGCCAATGCGGACGGGACTCCAGCCGGGCCCCGGCGATCCGCAGGGCAAGGGGCAGTCCGGCGCAGGCGCGCAGCACCTCGGCCACGCCGGTGGGCTCGGCGGCCACCCGGTCCGATCCGACCAGCGCGGCGAAGAGCGCACTGGCGTCGTCCTCGGCGAAGAAGCCGAGCTCGACCCCAGCCAAGCCGGACAGCCCGGTCAGCCTCCTGCGGCCGGTGACCAGCACGGCGCAGTCGGAGGAGGCGGGCAGCAGCGGCAGGATCTGGTTGGCGTCCCGGACGTCGTCGAGCAGGATCAGCACCCGCTGGCGGGCCAGCAGACTCCGGAACGCCAGCGCCCGGTCCTCCTCGTCCGGGGCGATCGCCTCGGGGTCGGTGCCCAGGGCACGCAGGAAGCGGCCCAGTACGGTCCTGGGCGCCACCGGGTCCTCGGCGGCGGTACGCAGGCAGGCGTAGAGCTGGCCGTCCGGGTAGTGCGCCCGCAGCCGGTGAGCGACATGTACGGCAAGAGTGGTCTTGCCGATGCCGCCCGGCCCGGCGATGGCGGCCAGCCGAGTGGCCCCCTCCGGCCGGTCCGGACCGCCTGGGCTAAGCGCGGTGATCAGGCGCTCAACCTGGTCGGTCCGGCCAATGAAGTCGACCGCCTCGACCGGGAGCTGCCGGGGAACCTGGCGGCGGGCCGGGGAACCGCCGCGATTCTCGGAGTCAGCGGAGTGGGCCGCAGCGTCGGTTCCGTTTCCGTCTGCGTTCCCGTTGCCATTCCCATTTCCTGACCCGCTGCCGGGCACGTTCCCCGATACGGTCCCCGTCCCCGTCCCGGTCCCCGTCCCACTCACCGCCTCGATCCGGTCCGGCCCGCCTGCGGCCAGGATCGCGGCCTGCAAGCTGCGGCTCTCCGCGCCGGGCTCGACCCCGAGCTCGGTCACCAGGGTCCGGCGCAGCCGCTGGAACTCCTCCAGCGCCTCGGCCCGGCGACCCGCGGCGGCCTGTGCCCGCATTAACAGGCAGGACAGGTGCTCCCGGTACGGGTGGTCGGACTGCAGGCCCCTTATCCGTTCGAGTACCGCGCCGTGCCGGCCGAGTTCGAGGTCGGCCTCGGCCAGGCTCTCGTGCGCCTGGATCCGTCCCTCCAGGAATCCGGGCAGTTCCTGCACGCCGAGCGCACTTTCCGGCACGTCCTCCAGCGGGGTTCCCCGCCACAGGGTCAGCGCGGCCCGGAGCAGGTCGGCGGCGCGCTCCCAGTCCAGCAGCGCGGCAGCGGCCTGCGAGCGGCGGCGCAGCTCGGCGAAGTGCAGGGTGTCGAGCTCGGACTCGTTCCGGATCTCGACCACGTAGCCGGGCGAGCGGGTGATGATCCTGGCCCCGAGCTCCGGGCCGAGCGAGCGGCGCAGCCGCATCACGTAGCTGCGCAGCGTCATGCCGGCCTGCTCCGGCGAGGAGCCGTCCCAGATGAGCGTGGCCAGGTCCTGAGCGTTGACGGTCTGGTTCGGCCGCAACAGCAGCGCGGCCAGCACCATCCGCTGCCGGACCGAGGGCAGCTGGACCGCCGTGCCCGCATGGCTGGCCAGGATCGGGCCTAGGATGCCGAACCGGATCTCCGTCACCCCGTCGGCCACCGAACCCTCTCCCAATCCGTCTTAACTCGCTCTTAAGCAGCACCAATGCAGAAAATACCTACCGCGGTGAACTCTATCGGCTACACCCGCGGTGCGGAGAGCCGATATCGGAAAAGTTGATCGACGAGGACGGGCGGATCGCGGACGTATACGGCATCTTCAACCCGGACAAGCTGCAGCATGTGGTGGTTGATGTGGATACGCCCTAGCGCTCACTTTGCGCAAAGTGTACAGTCTTGCCCATGAGCAGCAAGGACAGCACCGAAACCGTACCGTCCACCACGACGCTCACCCACGCGCGCGCACATCTGCGCGACCTCGCATACCAGGCGCGCTTCCAGGGACCCGTCACGCTCACCGACAACGGCCGCCCGATCGCGGCGCTGGTGCCGGTCGAGACCCTCGACGAGCTGCGCCGGCTGCGGATCGAGGCCCTGGCCCGCGAGGGCGCGCGGGACCTCGGCGGAGAGTTCGTCCCGCACGCCAAGGCGATGCGGCTGCTCGGTATCGGCGTGCCGGAGGGCCGCACCGCGTGAGCCTGCGCCTGGAATGGGCCAAGCACCCGCTCGACCGGCTCGGCGCCCTGCTGGCCGCCGACCCCGAACTGGCCCAGCGCCTGATCGACACCTGCCTGCGGCTGGCCTCCGATCCCTTGCCGCCCGCGTCCGGCCCCACCGGCGTGGCGGGCCTGCTAGCCGTGACCGACGGCGACTGGTGCGTGATCTATGCGGTGGACGCGCGGTCGGACATTCTGCGTATCCTGCGCATCGAGCGGATCGACGGCTGATCAGCCGATCTTGGCCGCGGTGGAAGCGGCCTGTTCAGCATTTTCCTGCGTAGTCACCGGCGGACTGTTCCACACTGATGATCGTTGCGATAGAGCCGCAGGTGGACACTGGTCGCCGCCCCCGGCACAATAATTGCGACAAAGTAATCCGAAGCGGATGTCCGAGGTGGCAGAACGTTGAGCACCATGCCGATCACGATTGACGCGGGCGCCTCCGCGCCGCCGTACGAGCAGGTCCGCGCGCAGATCGCGGAGCAGATCCGGTCCGGCTCACTACCGGTCGGCACGCGCCTGCCGACTGTCCGCAGACTGGCCGGGGATCTCGGCCTCGCGGTCAACACGGTCGCCCGCTCCTACAAGGAGCTCGAAGCCGACAATCTGATCGAAACCCGAGGTCGGCACGGCACCATCGTCGCCGCCGTGGACGACGCGCAGCAGGAGGCGATGCAGGCCGCTGCCGCCTATGTGGAGCGGGTCCGGCGCCTCGGGCTCACTGATGAGGTCGCGCTTCGGCATGTCGCCACCGCGCTTGAGGCGCACGAGTAGGAGCAGAGGATGCGCACTTGACGGTACACCTTAGCCGGACCACGGGGCGGCGGCGAGTCGCCGCGCGGCCCGACAAGTCTTACTGATTGCTGAATCTCCCCGAGTCGCGTTGAGCCGGATCGGCCGATGTGGCAGTGTTCCAGATGTCACAGGTTTTAGTTACCTCACGTGAAGGATTGGCTCATGACGCAGGAAGTCGACGTGGTCGTCATCGGACTCGGGCCGGGCGGCGAGCATGTCGCCGGGAAGTTGGCCGAGGCCGGGCTGAACGTGGTCGGCGTGGAGGCGGAGCTGCTCGGCGGGGAGTGCCCGTACTGGGGCTGCGTGCCGAGCAAGATGATGATCCGGGCCGGCAACCTGCTTGCCGAGGCCGGCCGGATTCCCGGGATGGCCGGACAGGCGCAGGTGACGGCCGACTGGGCGCCGGTGGCCCGCCGGATCCGGGACGAGGCCACCGACAACTGGAACGACCAGGTGGCCGTGGACCGCCTGGTCGGGCAGGGCGGACACTTCGTGCGCGGGCGCGGCGCCCTGATCGGGCCGCGCACGGTGCGGGTCAGCGACGGGCAGGAGTTCACGGCCCGGCGCGGCGTGGTGATCTCCACCGGTACCGTGCCGCAGATCCCGCCGGTGCCCGGCCTCGCCGAGACCCCCTATTGGACCAACCGCGGCGCGATCGCCGCCGAGCAGCCGCCCGCCTCGCTGATCGTGCTCGGCGGCGGCGCCATCGGCGTGGAGCTCGCGCAGGTGTTCGCGCGCTTCGGCAGCCGGGTCACGGTCGTCGAGGCCCTGGACAGGCTGCTCGCGCTGGAGGAGCCCGAGGCGGGGGCGCTGCTCGCCGAGGTGTTCGAGAAGGAACACCTCACCGTCCGCACCGGTGCACGCGCGGCGCAGGTACGGCACGACGACAACGGGTTCACCGTGACCCTCGACGGCGGCGAGGAACTGTCCGCGGAGCAGCTGCTCGTGGCCACCGGTCGGCGCGTGGACCTGACCAGCCTCGGGGTGGACACCGTGGGACTGGACCCGAAGGCGCGCGCGCTGACGGTCGACGGCATGATGCGCGCGGGCGAGGGCCTGTGGGCGGTCGGCGACGTGACCGGGCGCGGGGCGTTCACCCATATGGCGATGTACCAGGCCGAGATCGCGATCCGCGACATCCTCGGCCAGGGCGGGCCGGAGGCGGACTACCGCGCGCTGCCCCGGGTCACCTTCACCGACCCGGAGTTCGGCGCCGTCGGCCTCACCGAGGCGCAGGCGCGCGAGCAGGGCCTGCGGGTACGCACCGGCACGACTCAGGTGCCGTCCTCCTCCCGCGGCTGGATTCACAAGGCGGGCAACGAGGGGTTCATCAAGCTGGTCGAGGACGCGGACCGCGGCGTACTCGTCGGCGCGACCAGTGCCGGGCCGACCGGTGGCGAGGTGCTCTACGGTCTCGCCGTCGCCATCCAGGCCGCCGTTCCGACCGAGGATCTGCTGCACATGATCTACGCTTATCCGACTATTCACCGCGCCGTGCAGGTGGCGCTGGCGGAGCTGTCTTAAGGAAGTTGTCCAAACAGGGAAGAACATTGAATCCCGGGCTGCCGTGGCGGCCCGGGATCCGGTTTTAGATTTACCTTTACCTGATGGCGAATCCGTAGTTGCTGCCGCCGTTGTTGTCCCAGGTGCTGGCCTGGTTGTAGAAGGCGAGATTCAGGGCGCTGCCGGCCGGGACGGTGATGGTGGCCTCCCATGAGCCGTCGGACTGCTTGGTCATGGCGGTGTTGGTCAACGCCTGCCAGCCGTTGTCGCCCCAGTGCATGGTGATCGATGTCGCCGCCGCGGCCAGCGAACCGTCGTAGCGGATGGTCGCGCTGTGTCCGCCGACGACCGGGTTGACGGATGAGGAGACCGGCGAGTTGACCGAGCCGATGTTGTAGTTGTTGCCGCCGTTGTTGTCCCAGGTGCTGGCCTGGTTGTAGAAGGCTGTGTTGAGCCCGGTCCCGGCGGGCACGGTGACCGTGGCGGTCCAGGTGCCGTTGGACTGCTTGGTCATCGCGGTGTTGGTCGTTGACAGCCAGTTGTCATAGCCCCAGTGCATCGTGATCGACGTCGCCGAGGAGGCCAGCGAACCGTCGTAGGTCACGGTGACCGGCTGTCCGGCGACCGCCGGGCTGGGCGAGGTCGTCACCGGTTCCACCGTGGCCCCCGCGAAGTGGCTGTAGACGGCCGCGGGCGTGCCGGGCAGGCCGGAGATGCTGTTCTGCTGGTCGTACTGGGCGGCCACCAGCTGGATGTACATGCTCAGGGACCAGTTAAGTGCGGACATTGACAGCGTCGGCGTGCCCGGGGTGTCGCCCGACGGCGCGGCCTGGTCCCAGACCTGCTCGGGGATCAGGTACGACGGGGTGGCGTAGTGCTGCAGGTCACTGACAAACGGGGCGACGTGGTCGCCGAGCAGGTCCTGGTACTGGCCGAACTCGCCGTCCAGGATCGGCCACAGCCGGCCGATGCCGCTCCCGGTGAAGTCTGCGCCGGTGCTGGTCTCGCCGTATCCGTCGTGGTTGTAGCGGTAGAAGTCCATGCCGTCCGGAAGCAGTTGCTCCAGCGAGCCGGCCGATTCGCCCACGTTGGGGTTGGCCGTGATGGCGATCGTGTTCGCGACATGCAGGTCGTTGGCGGGCAGGATGCCCAGGATCACCAGCTGCAGGAATCCGTTGTCCACGACCGCGTTCTCGTTGTACGTGCCGCCGCCGTTGGCGACGGTCACGTTCGTGCCATCGTTCGGGTTGCCGTCCGGGGAGATCCGTTCGAAGTACTGTCCGTTGCCGAAGGACCCGTTCGTCGTGTAGGTCCAGTTCTCCACCTGCGCGGCCCAGCTGTTGGCCGTGTTCAGGAAGGTGGTCGCGTCGCTGGTCTGTCCGTCCGCCGAAGCGATCTGCGAAGCGAGGTAGAGCCCGGCGATCTCCGCCGCGATGGTAGACGGCGAGTACCCGGAGTTCTCCTCCCAGCGTTCCATCGGCGTGCTCGGACCGTTGTTGATCAGGTATTCGGCGGCCGGGCGGATATGCGCGGTGTAGAAGCTGGAACTGATAAGGCTTGGATCATAGGTGCGCAACTGCCAGGCAAGGATGATCGGATAAGCCGTCTCGTCCATCTGGACCCCGGTCCAGCTAGGCGTGCCGTTCACGTAGGAATTCTGTGGGAAGTGCCCGTCAGACTCCTGTTGATCGTCGAACAGGAACTTGGCCGCCGCGTCGGCGTCGGCATTGTCGCCCGCGAGCATCAGGGCCGTCGCACTGTTGAACAGGTCGCGCGACCACGTTCGGTGATAGCCGAGGTCGGTGGTGTCCTGCGCGTCTCCCCAGGGCGAGCCGAGGCCGGCCACGATGGCTCCGCTGGACGGGTCCTGCGATGTCTTGATCCCCATAGCGGAGACCAGATATTGCTCGCCGCCGAGGCTGCTGTAGGTGTTCAGACCCGACGTCCACGAAGCCCACTGGCTGTTGTAGGAGGTCTCCACGCCGGTGGGGCTGCTCGCGAGGCTGGTGAGTTCGGCGTCTGCGTTCGACTCGGCGGTGGTGGTCGTGCCGCCCATCCCGATCACCAGATTGAAGGTCACGCTGGTCTGCGTGGCCACCGGGGCGAGGTTCAGCTCACCCATCTGCACCACGTTTCCGCCGGTCGCACTGCTGTAGGCGTCGTTCATGGTGTAGTCGGGGGTGCTGCCACCGAGCAGGTCGGTCCAACCGTCGTTGGCACCCTCGAACCCGCTGGAAAGCATCAGCGTACTGCCGGAGGTCAGCCAGTTCAGGCCGTTGCCCACCGCGATCGCGGACGCGTCGGTGGCGGTACCGGCCGAGTTCGAGCCGGAGGCAACCAGCATCTGACGGCTGTCATACGTCGCCGTGACGCCGGTGTCGTCGTTGCCGTTGCCCTCCTGGGTCGGATTCGAGAGTTGATACAACAGGTAGTTGCCGAGGTCACCGGACGTGACGCTGAAGGTCACCTGCTCGTCGACGACCGGCGAGGACGGGTCGGTGTAGATGGTCTTGGCGATCTTCCACAGCCCGTTCGCGCCGGTATTGGTCACGGTCCAGGCCATCGAGTTGCCCGCGACCTGGGTGACGGTGTGCGTCGAACTGGTCTTCTCCTCCTGGTCCCAGGTGTGCCCGGAGTTGCCGACGATGAACTGCTGGTCGGTGAAGTCGGGGGTGTCCAGGTTCGGATAGAACAGCTCTGTCAGCACGCCGTTCGTCCCGGTGAACCACACGTCGTCGGCCGTGGCCGCGGGCGCCTCGGCCCGGCCGAGGAAGGTCTTGTTCCCCGGCGACCAGGTCGCGGCGCTGCCGCAGCAGCTGGGAGCGGCGCCGGTGTTGATCGTCTGGGCCTGGGCCGACGTGGCCGGAATCACGACCAGTGCGGCGAGCATCGCCCCCACGGCGACGATCGAGACTCCCCGGCTCGGGCGCAGCCGCGCCGCCCGCCTTGTTCCCCGCACGCTGGTTCGGCTCATCGCTGCCTCGGGTCCTATCCGCTCCGGCCAATGTTGTGCCTGCCAACGCAAGGTCTACCCGCCCGGGCCTCCCGTCAAGTCCCCCACATGGCGGAACGCGGACTAGGCGGACTAGGCGGCCTAGATCGCCTTGCCCGGGTTGAGGATCCCGAGCGGATCGAGCGCGTTCTTGATTGACGCGTGCACGGCCATCGACGTGTCACCCAGCTCGGCCGCGAGCCAGTGCCGCTTGAGCGTGCCGACGCCGTGCTCCCCGGTGAGCGTGCCGCCGAGGTCCAGCGCGGCCCGGAAGACCTCCTCGGCCGCGGCCCAGATCTCCGCCGGGATCTCCGGCAGCGAGCGGTCGAAGACGAACACCGGATGCAGATTTCCGTCCCCGGCATGGGCCACGGTCGGCACCACCAATCCGTGCCGCGCGGCGATCCGAGCCACCGCGTCGAACATCTCCGGCAGCTTGGAGACCGGGACGCAGACGTCTTCGATCAGGCAAGCGCCCAGCCGCTCGATCGCGTTGAAAGCCGTCCGGCGCACCGTGAGCAGCTGCGCCGCCTCGGCCTCGTCCTGCGAGACCGCGACGAGCGCCGCACCGGCCTCCTCGCAGCACCGCGCCATCTCGGCCCCGGCGGCCTGCGCATCCCCACCGTCCGCCTGGCACAGCAGCATCGCCCCGGTGTCCGACGCCAGGCCGATATTGCGCCAGTCGTCGAGAGCCTCCAACGTGCTGCGGTCCATCAGCTCCAGCAGGCTGGGCCCGACCCCGGTGCGGATGATGGCCCGCACAGCTTCGGCCGCCTGGTGCACCGTGGCGAACTCCGCCGCGACGGTGACCGGCGGCTGACGGGGCGCCGGCCGCAGCCGCAACACCGCCTCGGTGACCACGGCGAGCGTGCCCTCGGAGCCGACCAACAGGCTGGTCAGGTCGTACCCGACCACGCCCTTGAGGGTCCGCCGACCGGTGCGCAGAACCGAGCCGTCGGCCATGACCGCCTCAAGCCCGAGCACCGACTCCCGTGTCACCCCGTACTTGACGCACCGCAGGCCGCCGGCGTTGGTGGCGATATTGCCGCCGATCGTGCAGGTCTCATAGCTCGACGGATCCGGCGCATACATCAGCCCGTGCGCACGCGCCGCCCGGTCCAGATCCGCATTGATCACCCCCGGCTCGACGACCGCGACCTCATCCTCGACGGACAACTCCCGGATCGCCGTCATCTTCGCCAGCGACAACACGAGGCAGCCGTCGATCGCGGCGGTACCGCCGACGATCCCGGTACCACCGCCACGT